>Ga0209020_1000034_pt1 | contig 165796 bp, 133 predicted proteins | sample PinacodermBB_FD_187298 | JGI IMG/M metagenome (GOLD analysis project Ga0209020, IMG submission 187298) | Host-associated microbial community of the marine sponge Aplysina aerophoba from Gulf of Piran - sponge pinacoderm, lysed by bead... | ecosystem: Host-associated > Porifera > Sponge >... | reverse complement strand
GTTCACCGTCACACCCAGAGCGGAGTCATAGGTCCCATCGGCCTGAGCCGCCTGATTCGCCGTCGGCCACTCCAAGAAATACGCCACATTCAACTCGTCGAGCATCATCTCGTCGTCGACGGCGTCCGGTGCGTCGTCCTCGCCGCCGGTGACGGCTGGAGCCGCCGGCTCGTCACCGCCGGCCGCCGGCTCGGGCTCGTCATCGCTGCAGGCCGCGGCGACGAGAACGAACACGGCCAGTAGAGCCAATAGTCGTTTCATCTTTTCCCTCCGTGGGTTTGCATATTTTCGAGAGCCTCAGTTCGAGGTTCTCAGCCAACCGCTCACGCGGTCGAGCACTTGGTCGACCCGGTTCAGCAGGTCGTCGATCACGGCGGCGTCGGCCACCAGGGGCGGTGCGATGGCCAGCATGGCGGCGCCCCGCGAGTCGGGCCGCACCAGCACGCGCGCCTCCCGCACGAACCGCTCGAGCACACCGCCCGGCAGGAGCTGCTCGAACTCCGGCTCGCTCAGGTCGATGCCGGCGGCCCGGTCCCGCATCAGCTCCACATAGTGGAAGTAACCGGTCCCTCTCACGTCCTTGACGCATGGATGCGCGGCCATCAGGGCCCGCAGCCCGCCGGTGAGCCGATCCTCGTTGCGCAGGACGTTGGCGAACACTTCCTCGTCGCGCATGGCGGCCATGTTCGCCACCGCCACCGCGGTGGCCACCGGATGCCCGCCGAACGTGGAGCCGTGCACGAACATCGCCACTGGCGAGTCCCACACCCGGTCCACCAGGGCCCCCCGGACCACCATGCCCCCGAGGGGCTGGTAGGCGCTGGTGACCCCCTTGGCGAAGGTGATCATGTCGGGTTCGGCGCCGAAGCGCTCGCTGCCGAACCAGTGCCCGAGGCGGCCGAAGGAGTTGATCACCTCATCGGCGCACAGCAGCACGCCGTAGGTGTCGCAGATCCGGCGCAGCTCGGGCCAGTAGCCCTCGGGCGGGACCAGGGCGCCGCGGCCGTTCTGGACCGGCTCGGCGATCACCATGGCCACGGTCTCGGGGCCCTCGGCCAGGATCGCCTCCTCCACCGCGGCCACGCAGGGCAGCTCCCGGGCGGGGGCTTCGGGCTCGCCGGTGCAGCCGAGCGTGCTGTCCACATGGCGCACGCAGCCGCCGAGCATCGGCTCGAAGGGGTCGCGCAGGCTGGGGATGCCGGTTGCCGACAGGGCGCCGAGAGTGGTGCCGTGGTAGGCCCAGCGGCGGGCGATCACCTTGTGGCGGGTGTCCTCGGAGTTGGCCAGGTGGTAGCAGCGGGCGAACTTCATGGCCGACTCGACCGCCTCGGAGCCCGAGTTCACGAAGAAGACCCGGTCGAGGTCGCCGGGCGCGACCTCTGCGATGAAGGACGCGGCCTCTAGCGAGGACGGGTGGGCGAAGCTCCAGTTGGGGTAGAAGGCCAGCCGGTCCATCTGCTTGGCGGCCGCCGCGGTGAGGTCGCTGCGACCGTGTCCGAGGTTGGTGCAGAACAGTCCGGCGAGGCCGTCGAGGTATTCGACGCCCTCGGTGTCCCAGACGTAGCAGCCCTCTCCCCGCTCGATCACCACCAGATCGTCGCGGCGCCACGCATCGCCTCGAGTGAAGTGCGGCAGCAGATGGCGATGAGCTGGCTGATCCCCCTGCAATGCAAGCCTCCTTGCCCCAAGGCGACCGAGCCCCGTCCGGCCCAGCCTCGATTAGAGACTACAACACAGCCGTGAAGATGTCTAACTGAAAGTGGAGCAGTCCTCTGATTCTGAGGAGGATGTCTATACAGGCGTCGAGGTCATCTCCCGGTGTCGGGCCGGTAGATCAGGTCCGGTGTCAGCTCCGACACGCCGGCGGCCCCGCACAGGGCCATGTCGCGTTTCATGCCGGTGTGCAGATGCTCGATCACCCAGTCGACGCCCTCCTCGCCGGCGGCCGCCAGCCCGTACAGGTACGGGCGGCCGATCATGCACGAGGTCGCGCCTAGCGCGAGCGCCTTGACGATGTCGCTGCCACGGCGGATCCCGCCGTCGCAAACGATGTCGAGGTCGCCGCCCACCGCCTCGGCCACCGGCTGCACCAGGTCGACGATGCCGGGAGCACCGTCGAGCTGGCGCCCGCCGTGGTTGGACAGCACGATGCCGTCGAGCCCCTCGTCGCGGCCGATCACCGCGTCGGCCACGCTCTGGACGCCCTTGACCAGCACCGGGCCGTCCCACAGCGAACGCATCCACGCCACGTCCTCCCACGACAGGGTCGGGTCGAACTGCTCGTTCATGAACGCGGCCAGATCCACCGCCGTCGACCCGTCGATGTCGGTGTTGCCGGCGACGTTGGCGAAGGAGACCGGCTCGGCGAAGGCGAAGCGAAGACTCCAGCCGGGGCGGAGGATGCCCTCCAGCACGGTGTCGAGACCCATCTTGGGCGGCAGGGTGAAGCCCCGGCGCACATCCCGCTCGCGGCGGCCCAGCATGGCCGCGTCGACGGTGATGCACAGCACGTCGAAGCCGGCGTCGGCGGCCCGCAGGATCATGTCTTTGAGCAGGCCCTTGTCGCGCCACACGTACACCTGGAACCACTTGGAGCCGTTGCTGACCGCGGCCACCTCCTCCACCGAGCGGGTCCCCATGGTGGAGAGCGAGTACGGCAGGCCGGCGCGCTCCGCGGCCCGGGCCACGGCCAGCTCGCCGGGCGGGTGGGCGATGCGGGTGAACCCGGTGGGCGCCAGGATCAGCGGGAAGGGGACCTCGCGGCCGAGGATCGTGCCGGTGGTGTCCACGTTGCCCATGTCGCGCAGCACCCGCGGGACGAACTCCATCTCGCGGAAGGCGCGGGTGTTGCGGTCCATGGCGACCTCGTCCTCGGCGCCACCGTCGATGTAGTCGAACACTCCCCCGGGCAGGCGCCGGCGGGCCATTCTGCGCAGATCCTCGATGCTGGCCGCGCTCTGCAGCCGCCGCTTGGTCGCGCTGAACTCGAACCGGCGGAATCGCAGGACGGATCGGAGTGTGTCGCTGATCATGGCGTTGAGAATACGCGCCGGCCCGGCCGGCTGTCACCCCCCCGCGCGCCGGCGTCCGGGAGGGTGGCGCCCGGCTTTTCAGCCGCCCGCTCGCTGAGCCAGGGCGCGGGCGGCCCGGGCCTCGGCCTCGGCGGCCGCCCGGCCACGGGTTCGCAGCGCGGCGGCCTCCTGTTCGAGCCTCACGGCCTCGCTGCGCAGGGCCCGGCTGGCAGTGGCCAGGTCGAGGCCGAGGGAATGCAGCGTCGCGCCGATGACACGCTGCAGCCTGGCCCGGCTGGCGCTGGCCGCCCGACCCATCCAGACCTCCTCGCGGTGCAGCGTCACCACCGGCCGGTGGCGCTCGGTCACCGCAGCCCGCCGAAGGTCGATAGTGTCAGCCACCGACCGGCAACGCTCAGCTTGCATGATTCTCGCCGTAGCCTGGCTATAGAGATAGACACTCGTTGGCATAACATGAAAGATATTGACATTTCCCCACAAGATCAACCCCCGGCTGACAATTCGGAGCCTCGAGGCGGAGCGATCGCTGAGGAGGTCATCGACTTTGCCGTGGACGCCGCCCAGCGGGCCGGGCGCATCACGCTGCAGTGGTACCAGCAGCGAAGCCTCTCGGTGTCGGCCAAGAGTGACGGGACGCCGGTGACGGAGGCCGACTACGCCGCGGAGCGGCTGCTGCGCTCGGAGATCTCCGCCGCCTACCCCGACGACAGCGTCTGGGGCGAGGAGGAGGGAGTCTCGGCCGGCCGCACCGGCCGTTCCTGGGTGATCGACCCGATCGACGGCACCAAGGCGTTCGTCCAGGGCGTGCCGCTGTACGCCACGCTGCTGGCGCTGGTGGACGGGCAGGGCCCCGCGGTGGGTGTGATCTGCCTGCCGGCCCTCGACGAGTGCGTCTGGGCCGGCCGGGGCCGGGGCGCCTACTGGAACGGGGTCCCGTGCCGGGTGAGCGAGCACGCCGGACTGGACGGCGCCTACGTGTGCACCAGCGGGCTCTCCTACTGGCCCGAGCCGGCCCTGGAGCGGGTGCGGGCCGCCGGCGCGCGGGTGCGCACCTGGGGCGACGCCTACGGTTATGCCCTAGTGGCCACCGGACGGGCCGAGGCCATGGTCGACCCGGAGTGCTTCGACTGGGACGTCGCCGCGATGCCGGTGATCATGGCCGAGGCCGGGGGCCGGTTCTCCAACACCTCCGGCAGCCCCGAGTGGCGCAGCGGCTCGGCCGCGGCCAGCAACGGGCTCCTCCACGACGACCTGCTGGCCTGCCTCCGGTAGGGCCGGCCCCAGGGACGAGCTCAGGCGACCGCGTCGTGGGTCAGGGCGAACCCCTCGAAGCGCGACGGGCGCAGCCCCAGCGCGGCGATCGCGCTCAGTAGCCGGTCGGGATCAGGCACCGACGCCAGGCCCGCAGCCCCGGCCGGCGCCTCCCGGCCGAGGAGGTGCAGCCCGGTGGAGGCGGCCACCACGGCCGCGCCCTGAGCCGGCTTCGCCTGAGAGCCCAGCACAACCACATGGCGCTCGCCTCGACGCCGGCCCCGCAGCTCAACCCGCACGGCGCCCACCCCGCCCTCGGGATGGGGCTGGCGCATCATGGGCAGCGGCGCGGTGAGCCGGTCGCGGCGGGTGGCGGCCATGCGGGCCGTCACCCGATCGACGCCGGGGAAGGCCGGCACGAGCAGCAGCGCATCGGGCAGAGCCGCCCGGTAGCAGTCGCGTCCGGCCACTGGATCGGGGAACCAGCACAGCTCGCGGCCCGACCCGCCGGCGCGTCGCGTCCAGCGACCGTCGCGCCAGTCGATGGCCAGGCTGCTGAGGGCCCGGTGATGCTGGCGGGCGCACGCCGGTCCGCCGGTTCCGGCCTTGGCCACATGGATCTCGTCGACGGCGTCGAACCCGGCTGCGCCGACCCGGGCCAAGAGGCAGGTGAGCCCGGGCATGTAGCCCGCGCCCACCACCAGAGCGACGCCGTGGCGTCTCGCCTCCTTGCCGGCGGCGAGCAGGGCCCGGGTCTCGGCTATCTCGTTGGTGGTGGTGACGACGGTCGCGCCGGCCTTCACCGCGGCGAGGGCCAGGACGGCCTGCGATCCGGCGGTCGTGGCCACCACCACCAGGTCGGTTCCCTCAGCAACGGCCGGCCCCTGACCGATCCTGGTCTTCGGGCCGAGCCGGCTGGCGACAGCGCCCAGCCGCTCCAGGTCGGTGTCGCGCACCTCCACCGAGCCGACGCTGGGACTGTCGTCGAGCATGCGCGCGATCCGCAGGCCGGTGGCACCAGCACCGAAGACGACCGCGGCGGCTCCGGTGGGCTCGGAGGTCACGCCAGCTCGTCGTCCCGCAATTCGCGCCACCCTCCGGTCTGGGGAGGCACGCCGCCGCGGCCCCGCACCCGGATGGCCGCGGCCAGCGCCATGCCGACAACGATGGCCACGAACGTCCGGCGGATCAAGGTGATGAATCCTGCGGCCAAGACGGCCTCCGGGCGGTGTCGGAGCTGTGGAGCTGAGGTGTGGGGCTAGCTGGAGTCGAACCAGCGACCTCACCCTTATCAGGGGTGCGCTCTAACCGGCTGAGCTATAGCCCCGGAGGCGCTACACGCTAGCCGCGCTGCTTCCGACCGCCACCAGCCGTGCCGGGAGGCGGTCCGGGCGGCTGATCGGCGGGGGGCGGGGCCGCCACCAGGACCCGGCGGCGGGCACGGCGGGGCCGGGGCCGGGCGGTCTCCTCCTCGACCACGGTCAGGCGCACTCCCCCGGTGATGTCGCTGATCAGATTGAACAGCACCGCTCCCAGCACTGTCAGGCCGCTGGCGGCCAGCACCAGCACGAGGCCTCCGACCGCCGCGATCCGGAAGATCTGATCGGCGTTGATCTTGAAGGACTCCAGCGCGAACAGCTCCACCACGAAACCCTCGACATCGCCGACAAGGCCAGAGTTGACGGCCAGGTTCCACAGCGTCACCCCCACGAACAACATGATGGCCCAGGCGCAGAAGTACAGGATCAGCGAAACCTTCAGCACCGACCACGGCTCGACGTGCCTGACCAGGCGCCGCACCCGGCGAGCCCGCAGGCGCCGGTTGACCCGGCTCCGGTATGCCCGCCCGATGGCTGAGCGGGGCACCGGCCTCGGCTGCGGTGCCAGTAGCGGATCGGCGGGATCGGCGCCCGATGGAGGGTCGCCGGCCGGCGCAGTGGCGGTGGATGGGCGCTCGCTCGCGGGCGGTGCGGTGGCGGATGGCGAGTCTGGCCGCTGCTCATCCGGGCCGGAAGCTGGCTCGTCGCTCATGAGTTCTTGGCACCTCCGACAAGCGGGAAGTCTACGCCCGGCGGTCCACCCCCGGCTCTACTGGGGCGCAACCCACTCGACCTGCTGCTCGGCGCGGGCCGTCTGGCCGGCCCGGCCGACCCGCACCGCGACCGTCACCAGCAGCGCATCGGCATCACCCGCGGCCTGCTCCTCGTGGTAGGAGACCAGCACGCCGCCGTTGGCGTGCGCCATCGATGCGGCCGCGTCGCGTCCCGCGGCCGCGCCGGCCAGGGCAGCCGCATCGGCGGCGGTTCGGGCGGCCGCGCTGTCGTTCAGCAGCCTCCCGATCTCCACGGTGGCCACGACGGCGACCACCGCCAGCAGGAGCATGGCCGCCATCAACGGCACTGCCTGCCCCCGGTCCCGGGGCTCGGGCCTGGCCCGAGCCGTCATTGCCCGCCCGGTGCCCCTTGGGGATCGTCGGCGGCGTCCCGGCCGGAATCGCCGTTCACCTCGTCGCCCACCAACGCGATGGCCACGACCTCGTCCGCGGGATCGGGAGTCATGACCTTCACGCCAGCCGCCGAAGTGCTTTGAAGCGAGACGCCGGAGACAGGAAGCCGGATCACGACGCCATTGCGTGTAACGGCGAGAATCTCGTCGTCAGGGTCCACTACCAGCGTTCCGAGCACCTCGCCCTTGTCCTGTTCGAGCCTTATCCCCCGGACACCGAGGCCCGCTCGCCTCTTGCAGTTCAGACTGTCCACCGCCGTGCGCTTGCCAAAGCCGAGTGTCGTCACATGGAGCAGCGCGGCACCGGGTCGAGCCACCGCGCACGACACGACCGAGTCGCCTCGGTACTTGAACTTCAGTCCGATCACGCCTATGGCGCCCCGCCCCGTCTCCCGTACGTCGTCCTGAGAGAACCGCAGGGTTCGGCCCAGGCGCGACGACAGCAGGATGTCGTGGACCCCGTCGGTCGGTACCACGGCCACCAATTCGTCGCCGTCCCGGAGGTGGATCGCGATCAGCCCGGCCTTGCGCGACGAGTCGTAGGCGGTCAGCTTCGTCCTCTTCACCCGGCCGTTCCTGGTGGCGAAGAACAGGTACCGGTTGGTCTCGTAGTCGCGGGTGTCGATCACGGCCTGGATGCGCTCGCTGTCCTGCAGCGACAGCAGGTTGGCGATCGAGGTTCCCCGGGCAGTGCGCGACGCCACCGGAACCTCGTGGGCCTTGAGCCGGTACACCCGCCCGAAGTTGCTGAAGAACAGCAGGTACGAGTGGGCAGTGGTGTGGATGAGGTGGGTGACGCTGTCGGCCTCCTTCAGCTTGGCGCCGGCCACGCCCCGGCCGCCGCGGCCCTGGACCCGGAACTCGTCGACGGCCACCGTCTTCACGTAGCCCGACGCCGACATCGTGAACACCAGATCGTCGTCGTCGATCAAGTCCTCGATGTCGAGCTCGCCCGGGTCCACCTCCAGCGACGACCGCCGCTCGACCGCGAACTTCTCGGAGATCTCCCTGAGCTCGTCGCGGATCACCATCCGGATCCGCACCTCGTCCGCGAGCAGCGCCTCCAGCTCGGCGATCAGGCTGCGCTTGTCGGCGGCCTCGCTCTCGAGCTGGCTGCGACCGAGCCGGGTGAGGCGCGACAGCGCCATGTCGAGGATGTGGTTGGCCTGCGCCTCGGAGAACTCGAACGGCTCGGTCATCAAGCCGGCCCGGGCGGCCGCAGTGTCGGCGCTGGCCCGGATCAGCGCGATGATCTCGTCGATGGCGCCCAGGGCCCGCAGCAGGCCCTCCACGATGTGGAGCCGGGCCCGGGCCGCGGCCAGGCGGAACTGCGAGCGGCGGGTGACCACCTCCACCTGGTGCGTGACGTAGGCGCCGAGCGCGTCGCGCAGGGTGAGGGTGCGGGGCACCCCGTCGACCAGCGCCACCATGTTCATGGCGAAACTCGACTGCAGCGGGGTGTGCTTCCAGAGGTTGTTGAGCACCACCTCCGGGTTGGCGTCGCGCTTGAGCTTGATCACGAAACGGGTCTCGTCGCCGGAGGACTCGTCGTTCACGTCGGCGATGCCGTCGAGCTCCCTGGCGTTGACCAGGTCGGCGATCTTGCGGGCGACGTTGCCGGCCGACACCTGGTAGGGCAGCGCGCTGACCACCAGCGACTGGCGTCCGGTGGCCGTCTCGACGACGGCCACCTCGGCCCGGATCTTCACCGAGCCGCGCCCGGTGCGGTAGGCCGACTCGAAGCCGCTGCGACCGAGGATGTGGCCGCCGGTGGGGAAGTCCGGGCCCTGAAGGTACGTCATCAGGTCCTCGGTGCCGGCGCCGGGGTCCTCCAGCAGGTGCACCACCGCGTCGATCACCTCGCCGAGGTTGTGCGGGGGGATGGAGGTGGCCATGCCCACCGCGATCCCCTGGCTGCCGTTCACCAGCAGGTTGGGCAGGCGGGCGGGCAGCACGGCGGGCTCGGTGAAGTCCCCCGAGTAGTTGTCGACGAAATCGACGGTGTCCTCGCCGATGTCGGCGAGCATCGACATGGCCAGCGCGTCGAGGCGGCACTCGGTGTAGCGGGCCGCGGCCGGCGGATCCTCCGGAGACCCGTAGTTGCCGTGGAAGTCGATGAGGGGGTGCTGCAGCGAGAAGGGCTGGGCCATGCGGGCCAGAGCGTCGTAGATGGCGGCATCGCCGTGGGGGTGGAACCGCGCCATCACATCGCCCACCACCCGGGCGCACTTCACGTGGCCCCGGTCGGGACGGAAGCCCTGGTCGTACATCGACCACAGGATCCGGCGGTGCACCGGCTTGAGGCCGTCGCGGGCGTCGGGGAGGGCCCGGCTGATGATGACCGACATGGCGTACTCCAGGAAGGAGCTCTCCATCTCCTCCTGGATCTCGACGACGGTCACGCCGGCGCTCTGGCCGGGCGTCGGGTCGGCGGGGCCGCCGCCGGTTGCTTCAGTCGCATCATCCATCGGACCGCTCCGGTGCCGGGCTAGAAGTCGAGGTTCCGGACTTCTCTGGCGTTGGTGACGATGAAGTTCTTGCGCAACTCGACATCGTCTCCCATCAGCACAGAGATCACCTGATCAGCGATGGCCGCCTCCTCGACCGACACCTGCAGCAGGCTGCGTGTGCCCGGATCCATGGTGGTGGAGCGCAGCTCGTCCCAGTCCATCTCGCCGAGGCCCTTCAGCCGCTGGAACTCGCGCTTGTGGTTGGGGCGCTCGGCCAGGAAAGCGTCCTTGGCGGCGTCGTCGAGCAGGTAGACCGACTTCGAGTTCGACACCTTCGTGGAATACAGCGGCGGCTGGGCCACGTACACGTAGCCCGCCTCCACCAGGGGCCGCATCTGGCGGTAGAAGAAGGTGAGCAGCAGGGTGCGGATGTGGCTGCCGTCCACGTCAGCATCGGCGAGCACGATCACCTTGTGGTACCGGGCCTTGGCGATGTCGCAGCCGTCCTCGCTGGTCGAGCTCCCGTTGGAGCTGCCGTAGGCTCCGTTGCCGTTGGGGCCCTGCGCGCCGCCTATGCCGGTGCCCAGGGCGGCGATGATCGCCTGGATCTCGTTGTTCTTGAGCATCCGGTCGATGCGGGCCCGCTCGACGTTGAGGATCTTGCCCCGGATGGGCAGCACGGCCTGCGTCTCCGGGTCGCGGGCTCGCACCGCCGATCCCCCGGCGGAGTCCCCCTCCACGATGAACAGCTCCCGCCGGGCCGAGTCGGTGGCCGAGCAGTCCTTCAGCTTGTCGGGCATCCCCGCCCCGTCCAGCAGGGACTTGGAGCGGACCTCCGAGCGCACCCTGGCCGCGGCCTCGCGGGCCGCAGAGGCCGCCACCGCCTTCAGGACCGCCCGCTTGGCCTCGGCCGGATGCTCCTCGAGCCATTCCGCCAGGTAGCGGTTGGTGACCCGCTCCACGAAGGACCGCATGGACATGTTGCCGAGCTTGGCCTTGGTCTGGCCCTCGAACTGGGGCTGGCCGATCCTGACGCTGACGATGGCGGTGAGTCCCTCGCGGATGTCCTCGCCCTGGAGGTTGTCGGCCTTCTCCCTCAGCAGGCCCTTCTCGCGGGCGTAGGCGTTGACGGTGCGGGTCAGCGCGGCCCGGAAGCCCTGCTCGTGCATGCCGCCGTCGATGGTGGAGATGCCGTTGGCGAAGCTGTGCAGGCCGTCGCTGTTGAACCCCGTGTTCCACTGGAACGCCACCTCGACCTCGTGGGGGTTGTCGTCGATGGTCTCGGTCCCCGAGAAGTGCCCCACCGCGTCGAACAGGCGCACCTTCGACTGGTTCAGCCGGTCGACGTAGTCGCTGATGCCGCCCTCATAGCGGAACGGTCTCCACTCGGAGTGGTCGTGCGGGCCCGATCTGAGGTCGCGGACCCGGATCTCCAGGCCCCGGTTGAGGAACGCCATCATCTCCAGCCGCTCGGCCACGGTCTGGTAGCGGAAGGTCACGTCCTCCAGGACCGACGGGTCGGGCCAGAAGCGGATCGTGGTCCCGGTCCGGGGCTCGCCGTCTGCGTCGGGGGCCGGGCCCCGGGCCGACAGGGCCTCGTCGATCTGGCCCCCGTCGACGAAGGTCATGCGGTGGCGCTGCCCGGCCCGGTAGATGTCCACCTCGAGCCGCGCCGACAGTGCGTTCACGACCGACACGCCCACTCCGTGAAGGCCGCCTGAGATCTTGTAGCCGTCGCCGCCGAACTTGCCCCCGGCGTGCAGCAGGGTCATCACCAGCTCCGCGGCGGGAACCTGGTCGTGGAGGGGATGGGGATCGACGGGAATGCCCCGCCCGTCGTCGGCCACCTCGCAGGAGCCGTCGGCGTGAAGGGTCACGTCGATGCGGGCGCAGTAGCCGGCCATGGCCTCGTCCACCGAGTTGTCCACCACCTCCCACACGAGGTGGTGCAGGCCGGTCGGCCCCGTCGACCCGATGTACATGCTGGGCCGCTCCCGCACGGCCTCCAGGCCCTCGAGGACGGTAATCTCGAGCGCGCCGTACGACGGGTCGCCGCGGGTCGGGATCGGCTGTTGCGCCTCTGCGGTGCTGATGTCGGGAGTCATGGGCGATCGGCCTCTCGGGTCCGGCCGCAGGCGGGGCCCGCGACGCTGGATCGGAGGTCTGCCGGCACGCAGATACCGGAGCTGCGGCTTCTCACTGCCACGACCCGGCCACAGCAGACGAGGACCGGGCGGGCCGGGGGCGCCGAACCGGGCGAGAGCCCCTATTCGAGCCACCGATCACGGCTCAGATTCTACCAGCGCAGACCCGGCCGCGGCGCGCAATCCGATGGTGTCTATCGGTTGGAGCGAGCCACCCGGACCGTCAGCGATTCCAGCCTCCCGGCCGTCGACATCTCGTTGATGCGGGCCAGCACCGCCGAGGCCAGCCATTGCACCTCGCTGGCCCACGCCGCGTCGGACGCGACCACGATCAGGCGCTCCCCCTCGATCGCCGCCGGGCGGCAGTAGCGGGCCGCCTCGGGGCCCACCACCTCCTCCCAGCGCTGGAACACCGTCGACAGGAGGTCCACGGGCGGCGTACCGAGAGAGCCGACGAGGCGCTCCAGTGCGTCGCCGAGCTCCACGGGCCCGTCCCCGGTCACGGAGACTGCTCGGTGACGAGGACGGTGTGCGCCGCTGTGCCGGCCAGCCGGATCAGCTGATCAGCCTGCACGCCGGCGGGCAGGCCTGTCGCGGTGGTGAGTATCCGCTGGCTGCGGGGCAGCGCGTCCAGCAGCGCGGCGGCGCGGTCGGCGTCGAGCTCGGAGAAGACGTCATCGAGGAGCAGGACCGGTTGCACGTCGCGACGCTCGCGCACCTCGGCGTCCACCGCCAGCCGCAGGGCCAGGGCCAGGGACCGCTGCTCGCCCTGCGAGGCGTGGCTGCGCGCCGGCAGACCCCGGATCCGCAGCAGGACGTCATCACGGTGGGGCCCGACCGTCGTCGTCGCCCGTCTCAGATCGTCCCGCCTTACGGCGGCCAGTGCCTCCGCCAGGGAGCCGTCCCCCCAGCTCGACACGTACCCGGCGTCCGCGCCGCCCCGCTGGTTGGCGATCCGCTCGTAGTACGAGCCGATCCGGGGTTCGAGCGCGTCCAGCAGCTCCTGGCGGCGGGCCCGCAGCTCGTCACCGGCCGCGGCGAGCTTGGAGTCCCAGACATCCATGGTGATGACCACATCGTCGGTGGCCCGGCCGCCGGCCTGGCGCAACAGGGTGTTCCGCTGGCGCAGGATCCGGTCCACCTCGCTGCGCAGCGCCCCCAGCGACGGGCGCACCGCGGTCAGCGCGCCGTCGATCCAGCGGCGCCGGCGGGCGGGCTCGCCCTTCACCAGGTCGAGATCCTCGGGCGAGAAGACCGTGGCTGTGAGCACGCCGACCAGATCCCGGCGCCGGGTGACGGGTTGGCCGTTCACCCGGACGCGGTTGGGTCTGGACCGGGCCAGCTCCGCCTCGATGCGGATCTCGCGGCCGTCGGCGGCCTCCGCCCGGCAGCGCATCACAGCCGCCTCGGCGCCGTCGCGGATCAGGGCGGCCTCGGGTGCGCCCCTCAGCGAGCCCAGCCCGGCCACGAAGCCGACCGCTTCCAGCAGGTTGGTCTTGCCCTGGCCGTTGGGGCCGACGACGACCGTCAGGCCCGCCGCGAACTCCACCTCGGCGCTGGCGTAGGACCTGAAGTCCGCCAGCGACAGCGAGCAGACCCGCACAACCGCCCCGTCCCCCCGGCGCGACCGGCAGGCCCCGCCGGCTCAGCTCACCCGGACCGGCATCAGCAAGTAGAGGAAGCTCTCGTCGCCCACCGAGCGGAGCAGGGCCGGCTTCACCGCGTCGGCGGTGTGCAGCGTGACCTCATCGCCGGTAACGGCCTCGATGCCGTCGATCAGGTAGCCGGGATTGAACGCCACGGTCAGGTCCTCGCCCTCGTACTGGGCGCTCATCGACTCGTTGGCCTTGCCGACGTCGTGAGTGATGGCGATGACCTCCAGGTTCTCGGCCGACATCACGAGCCGGACCGGCGTCGAGTCCTGGGCCAGCAGCCGCACCCGGCGCACGACCTCGAGCAGCTGCTCGCGGTTGGTGGTCAGGCAGTTGGGATGGTCGCTGGGGATCAGCCCCTGGTAGTTCGGGAAGTCGCCGGGGATCAGCCGGGTGGTCAACTGGACCGCCCCCACCACGAACTGCGCGTAATGCTCGGCCAGCTTCAAGGCGACGTCGCCTGAGTCCGCGAGCAGCCGCTGCAGCTCGGACAGCGCCCGGCTGGGCACCAGCACTTTCTGGTGCTCGCCGAGGATGGACGAGCCCTCGAGGTCCCGGACCGACAGGCGGTACGAGTCGGTCGACACCAGCCGCAGCTGCCCCTCGTCCTCGGCCGCCATCAACACCCCGGTCAGAATGGGGCGGGAGTCGTCCGAGGACGCCGACTTGACCACTTGGCCGAGGGCCTCCCCGAACTCGGGCCCGTCGAAGGTGACCGCTGGGCTGAACTCCACCGCGCCGGCCGCCTCGTCGGCGCCCTCGTCCTTGAAGGCGAGCTGCGGGTAGTCCTGCTCGGGGATGAGCCGGATGGAGAACTCCGACGGGCCCGCCACAATCGAGGCCTCGCCGTCGTCGGTGACCGAGAACTCCACCGCGCCGGCCGGGACGGCCCGCACCACGTCGGTGAGCAGGCGGGCCGGCGTGACCGCGGCCCCGTCGGCCTCGCCCGCGACCTCGATGGTCACCGACAGCGTCAGATCCAGGTCGCTGCCCGTGACGACCAGGGTCCCACCGGCCAGATCGAGGTGCGCCCCAGTCAGTGCGGCCCGATTCGAGCCCGCGCCGGCCGCGGCCCGCACCGCCTTGTTCAGTGCATCCAGCAGAGCGTCTCGCTCGCAACGGAACTTCATGCCCATGGTCTAACCCCTGTGGCTCCTTGTTTGATGTTGTAGAAGACGTTAGGTGCTGTGGATTGGGGATTGTCGTTCATTCGCGTTGGAATGCCAGGCCGTAGGGAATCCCCAAGTCTTGCCCTGGCAACCAGCGGGGCCGCGGGGCGCGGTCCGGGGCTGTTGATCACTGCGCCTGTGGCCACAGCGAAGCAGTGTCGCCCACCGGGTAGTCCCCAGGATTCTCCCCGGGTTGCGGTCACGAGATCTCGTTGACGTGCTTCTGGAGCTCGTGGACCTTGTCGAAGATCTCTCTGCGCTCGGTCATATGGTGCTCGATCTTGCGTACCGCGTGGATGACGGTAGTGTGGTCGCGGTTGCCGAAGGCGCGCCCGATCTCGGGGTAGGAGAGGTCGGTCATGTTGCGGGTCACGTACATGGCGATCTGGCGGGCGTCGACCAGTGGCCGGCGCCGGCTGCCGCCGGTGATCTGCTCCAGCGTGAAGTCGAACGCCTCCGAGGTGGCTTCGAGGATCGTTCTGACGGTCACCGGTGCTTTGGTCGTCTTGTCGATCAGGTCGGCCAGCACCCGGTTGGCCAGCTCATAGGAGCAGCGCTGACCGGTGATGCTGGCATAGGCGGTGACCTTGATGAGGGCTCCCTCCAGTTCCCGGATCGAGTCGGTGACGTTCTCGGCGATGAATGAGAGGACCTCCCCGGGGATCTCGATGGCCGAGAACTCCGCCTTCTTCTCCAGGATGGCCAGCCGGGTGACGAGGTCGGGCGGTTGGATGTCGGTGATGAGGCCGGACTTGAACCGGCTCCGCAGCCGGTCCTCGAGGGTGGGAATGGCGTCGGGGCCCCGATCCGAGGACAGGACGATCTGGGCGCCGTTCTGCAGCAGGTCGTTGAAGGTGTGGAAGAACTCTTCTTGAAGGCCGTCCTTGCCCTCCATGAACTGGATGTCGTCCACCAGCAGCACGTCGTTGCTGCGGTACACCTGCTTGAAGTCGGGCTGCGTGCTGTTGCGGATGGCTTGGACGAACTCGTTGAGGAAGGTCTCGCTGGTGACGTACCGGACCTTGTAGGACGGGTAGTGGTTGTTGACGTAGTGGCTGATGGCCCGCAGCAGGTGGGTCTTTCCGAGCCCCGAGTCGCCGTGGATGAACAGCGGGTTGTAGTTGCCGGCCGGTGTCTCGGCCACGGCCAGGGCGGCCGCGTGCGCGAAGCGGTTGGAGGTTCCGGTGACGAACTGCTCGAAAGTCAGCCGGGTGTTGGCCGCGGGCTCGGCGCTCGAGCCGTCGGCCTCGGTGCCGGCTCCCGGCCCGGGCACCTCGTCGGCGGTCGGGGCCGGCCGCTCGCCGCGGTCGGTCCAGTCGGGGTCGATCTCGATGCGGACCGTGATGTCCGGCTCGGTCTCGTCGATGGCGTCGGTCAGCAGGCCGAAGTACCGGCGCTCGATGCGGGCCTTCTGCAGGCTGGTCGGAACCATCAGGGTCAGCGCTCGCTCCTCGAAGGCTGTGGCTCGCGCACCGCTGAAGGTGGTCCTCCAGACTGCGTCGCTGACCTGGCTGCGGATGCTCTGTGCGCAGCTGGTCCAGATCCGCTCCGCTTCGGGATCGTTGCTCACCTCGATCTTCCTTTCTCCACAGAGTCATCCACAGATGTGGACAAGACAGTTGCGCGGTCCATAGTGGGAGGAGGACCGGACCCAGATTGACTCGGACTTGACGGCCTGCGGAACGTAGCAGCATCGCGATTGGCTGCAAATCAGAGAATCCAAAGCAAGTAAACGGCTAGTTCAGACTGGATGAAACCAAAGTGAATCACAACTGTGTAAGATAGGTTCCTTCAGTGTGCTTTGTCGGCTTTGAATTGGCGGCGTCAGTCGGTGCTGTCAATGCCCGTCTCTGTGGCGTGGTTGTCGTGACGCGGGGGCAGCCCTACGGTGGACTCGGTTCCGCTGCTCATCCACAGCATTTCATCGCAGCGGCAGCTTTTTTCGGGATGCCCGTACCAAGGGGAAAACCGAGGGAGGATCTTCAGAATGAAACGTCCTTTTCAGCCCAATATAAGAAAAAGGCATAAGAAACACGGTTTCCGGGCCAGAATGAGAACACGCTCCGGCCGCGCTGTTCTGCAAGCCCGGCGCCGTAAGGGACGGAGCCGACTGGCGGCGTGAGGGGCCTTTCCGGGGGCCGGGGGCGGCGTGAACAGCCTCCGGTCGCAGCCACCATCCGCCGCGGCCCGCTGAGGGTGTCGTTCCGTGCCGCACCCGGAGCGTCACGCGTCCACTTGGCCGTGCCCAAGTCCGTGGGAACCGCGGTCGTGCGCAACCGGATCCGGCGCCGCATCCGGGAAACGCTGCGCGAGCTCGCTCGCGACGAGGCGCTGGTGCTGGCCGGCGGGGAGTACCGGCTGGGCGTCTCCGCGCCGCTCGAGCGCTTCTCCGCGGCCGAGCTGCGGTCGATGGTGGGCGAGCTGCTGAGGGACCTCCGGCGCAAATGAAGTCCTCGACGCGGCTGGCCTGTCTCGCAGTGCGAGCCTCCCGGCTGGTCCGCGCCGGCCGCCCGCCGGTGTGCCGGTATGTGCCGTCGTGCTCGGCCTATGCGCTGGAGGCGCTGCACATCCACGGAACATGGCGCGGGGCCTGGTTGGCCGCCCGCCGGCTGGCCCGGTGCCACCCGTGGGGCTCCGCGGGCCTGGACCCGGTGCCCCCGGCCCGGCGCAGTGCGGAGCCTGCGGGGTTGATCGATGCTTGATCCGCTGTTCGACCTGATCACGGCGGTACTGGCCTGGTTCTACTCCCTGTGGCCCTCCTACGGCATGGCGATCGCCTTCCTGACCCTGACCACGACGATCGCGGTGACCCCGCTCACCCTGAAGTTCACGCGCTCGACGCTGCAGATGCAACAGCACATGCCGGAACTGAAGAAGCTGCAGAGCCAGCACCGTGGCGACCGCCAGGCCATGAACGAGGCCACGGCCGCCTTCTACAAGGAGCACGGCGTGAACCCGGTCGGCTGCCTGCTGCCCATGCTGGTGCAGGCCCCGATCTTCCTGGTCATGTACCGGGTCGTGGACGGGCTGACCCGGCGCACGACCGAGATCGGAACCCAGCTCGGATTCACCGCCCGCCGCAACGCGGACCGCTACTACGACGACACCGCGGCCGGGGCGGCGCCCGAGTACGCCGAGACCCCGATCTCCAGAGGCGAGCTGGCCTTCGATCCGGACTTCCTGTCCCGCGACACCGATCTCTACCAGGACCTCAGCGGCAACCTCGAGATGGTCTCGTGGGGCGTCAACCTGGCCAGGAGCGCCAGCGACGCCCTGTCGGACGGCATCGTGGGGGCGCTCCCCTACTTCCTGATGATCCTCATCGTGCTGGGCACGAGCCTCCTGCAGCAGAAGCAGATCCAGGGCCGCCAGAGCCAGGCGGCCATGCCCCCCCAGCAGCAGATGATGATGAAGCTGATCCCGTACATGCTGCCGGTGTTCTCCTACGTGATGCCGGGCGCGGTGGTGGTCTACTTCATCATCTCGAACGTGGTCCGCATCGCGCAGCAGGCCTACATCACCCGGTCCTTCTACCGGGGCGAGGACTCGCTGGGAGCCCAGGTGGCGAAGCAGCGAGCGACCGCGACGGACGAAAGGTCGGCCGACTCCGAGACCAGGCAGCGCTCGGCCAAGTCGCTGACCGAGAAGAAGGGCGCACCCACTCCCAAGCGGGATGCGGGCGCGGCCAAGGGCAAGGCTCCGGCCCGCAAGCGAAGTTCGGGCGCCACCGGCCAGCGGGCTCCGGCCCGCAAGCGGGATGCGGGCGCGGCGAAGGGCAGGGCGGCCGCTCCCAAGCGCGATGCAGGTGGGGCCAAGGGCAAGGCTCCCGCCCGGAAGCGCCGCTCCGGCGACTCCGAGGGTCAGACCCGAGAACGACCGTCGACCTCCAGGAGGTCCGGAGGCGGCAGGACCGGCAAGGCCCCCACGCGGAGCCGGTCCACCAACCGGACCACCGGTGGACGCACCACTGCCCCCGGCTCGCCTCCCAAGCGGAGCAACCCGAACCGGAGTCGAAGCAAGAAGAAGAGACGCTGACACTCGTCTCGCGAACGAAGGGTGTTGATGAGATATGGAATGGCTGGAAATAACTGCTCCATCAGTGGAAAGCGCCAAGGAGAAGGCCTTGGTCCATCTGGGAGTACACGAATCGGATGCCGAGTTCGAGGTGTTGTCGGAGGAACGCGTCGGGATGTTCGGCCGAGTCAAGGAGGAGGCGCGGGTGCGGGCCCGCGTGATCCCCACGCCGGTACGACCGAAGGAGGGTCGAGGGCGAGGCGGCCGCAAATCCGGGGGCGGCTCGTCGAAGCGAGCCGAATCAGCACGGGCTTCTGCGGCTGCGCCTTCCGCGTCGCGGTCGAGCGCAGGTGAGAGGCGGCAGTCTGCGGCACGCTCGACACCCAGCCCGCCGTCCCGTGACGGTTCTCGGGAGACCAGACGTTCTCAACAGCAACGTGGCAACAACAAGAAGATTGAGGAGCCAAAGATGGATCATGACAGCGGGCCCTCGCTCCTGGAGCAGGCCGACCTAGCAGAGTCCTTCGTCAAGGGCGTCGGAGACACACTCGGTGTCCCCCTCGCCTTCACGAGACACGACGTGGAGGACGGCATCCTGAGGATCGAAGCTGACGGAGAAGGCATAGGACTCCTTGTAGGGCGGCGAGGCGCCACCGCGCAGGCCATCGATGAACTGGTGCGCACCGTGCTGCAACGATCCGGTGGCAGCACCCGTGAGGGCAAGATCCGCATGGACGTGGGTGGGATCCGTACCCGCCGCACTGCTTCCCTGACCGAGTTCACCCGCAAGGTGGCCCAAGAGGCCCTGGAGGCGGGCGAGGAGATCGCTCTCGAATCGATGAACCGGGTCGACCGCAAGATCGTCCACGATGAGGTCACCAGAATCGATGGAGTCGACAGTCGCAGCGAGGGCGAGGACCCTCACCGGCGCGTCATCATCACACCGCAGTCCGGCTAGAGCGAGCGGTTGCCCTCGCCACGCCCTCTCGCCCGGATCGAGTCCGAGGTTCTGAGGCGCCTGGACGAGGCATGGGAGCCGGCCCGTGACGCCGGCGTCATAGGCAGCGCTCCCCTGTCGGCGCTGCGCCTCCACTCTGCCGGGTTCATCCTGGATGCCTGGCGGGACATGCCGGACGGCGACTTCGTTGACTGCGGGGCCGGTGCAGGCCTGGTCGGAGTGCTGCTGGCCCTGGAACTTCCGGCATCGCGCTGGACCCTGGTGGATGCCAGCGAACGACGCTGTGACATGGCTTTTCGAGCCGTGGCCGCGGCCGGTCTGTCGTCACGGGTCGTGGTCGAACATGCTCCGGTTGAGGACGTCGCCGGCCGGAGTGACGCCCGGGAGGCCTTCGACGGTATGGCGGCCCGGCTGTTCGGACCCGCCTCCGAGCTGGCAGAGTGCGGCCTGCCGTTGTTGCGGGTAGGCGGTTCGCTGGTCGTGTCGGTATCGGCAGAGACGAGACGCCAGTGGGAGGGCATGCCTCTCAGGGCGGGAACCGGTTGCGAACTGTCCGGCCGGTGGTCGACGCAGCACGGCAGCTTCATCTCGATCACCCGGATCGCACCGACCCCGCCAGGTCTCCCCCGCCGCCGGGCCGCCCGCCGCCGCCGCCCGCTGATGCAGGAGCAATCGCACCAACTCTGACGTTTCACATGAAACATCGAATTCTGGGCGGCCGAAAACCCTCTCTGAGTCCTTGACTGCCCAAGACCGTTATGCAACCGTGGTTGGGCAGCAAACGAAGGGAGTCCTCGTCGTGGCGATGGCACAGCAACGGCCGGACGCTCGTGCTCGAGTCTTCGCCGTCGCCAACCAGAAGGGCGGAGTGGGCAAGACAACCACGACCGTCAATCTCTCGGCCTGTTTCGCCGAACGCGGCCTCAAGACACTGGTGGTCGACCTCGACCCCCAGGCGAACGCCACCACCAGCCTCGGACTGGACCCGCGGCGGCTGGACGCCTCGATCTACGAGGTCCTCCTGCAGGACGTCGAACTCGACGAGATCGTGGAACCCACGATGATCAAGGGCCTGCACATCGCGCCGTCCAGCCTCGATCTAGCGGGCGCCGAGATCGAGCTGGTGCCTGCTCTCAGCAGAGAAGGCCAGCTCAGACGGGCGATTTCTGAAGCGGTGGGGGAGTATGACATCATCATGATCGACTGCCCGCCCTCGCTCGGCCTGCTCACCATCAATGGACTGACCGCAGCTGATGAGGTGATGGTCCCCATCCAGACGGAGTACTTCGCCCTCGAAGGGCTCGCCCAGCTCGTCCAGAACATCGGGATGGTCCAGCGGAGCCTGAACCCGGGCCTGGAGCTCACAAAGGTGGTCCTCACCATGCACGACGCCCGTACCAACCTGTCTCGGGACGTCGCCCGGGAGGTGCGGACCCACTACGGCGACAAGGTCTGCTGGCAGGTGGTCCCTCGCACGGTCCGGCTGAGCGAGGCACCGTCGTTCGGCCAACCCATCACTCTCTACGATTCTCTATCCAAGGGAGCGACCGCATATCGCGCCCTGGCAAAGGAGGTGCTCCGTGGCACGCCGTAGTGGCCTGGGGAGGGGCCTCGGGGCCCTGATCCCCGCTGAGCCCGACACGACCGGGTCGGCCTTCCAGGACATCGACATAGTCCAGATCGTGCCCAACCCCTACCAACCGAGGGACCGGTTCGACGAGGAGTCCCTCGCGGCCTTGGCCGAGTCGATATCCGAGGTCGGGGTGATACAGCCGATCATTGTCCGAGAATCAGTTGAAGGGTATGAGATCATCGCAGGGGAGCGTCGTTGGCGGGCCGCCCAGCGGGCCGGCCTGAGGAGTGTTCCCACTCTGGTTCGCTCCGCCGACGACAAGGGGTCGCTCGAGGCTGCGGTCGTCGAGAACGTCCACCGCCAGGACCTCAACGCCCTGGAGGAGGCTGCGGCCTACCGCCAGCTGATGGACGACTTTGGCCTGACGCAGGAAGAGGTCGCATCACGGGTGGGCCGGTCCCGTTCCGCCGTCGCCAACACGGTTCGCCTGCTGAACCTGGCCCCCTCGGTGCAGCGGCTCGTTGTGGAGGGCCACCTCTCGGCCGGGCACGGTCGTGCACTGCTCGCCCTGGAGGACGAGGAGGCCCGGCAGGCGCTGGCCGAGGACATCGTGCGTGACAATCTGACGGTGCGGGAGACCGAACGCAGGGTCGCGGAGGGCCGGCCGGCCGGAGCCGAGGCGGCCGCGGCTGCGTCCGGGGACAACGGATCGTCGGGCTCAGGCGAGGTCCAGGCCGGCATCCTCGAGTTGGAGGAGCTCCTGTCGACCAGGCTCGACACTCGGGTGTCGGTCAAGCTCGGCAAGAGCAGGGGCAAGATCACAATCCAGTTCAGCGGCCTGTCCGACCTGGAACGCATCTATCACCTGATCATGTGAGCCAGCGTTGAAGATCAACATAGGTTTCAGATCTATTCAATGTAATCTAGGTTCGAGACACCAGTCGATCACGGCCTGGGCGAGGCCCTGGGCGATGCGAGGAGTCCGGGGCACCACGGTCGAGCCGGGACCGAGGCGACACCAGACGGCCGGCATCCGGGTCTCGCGAAGGATGGGCAGCCGCATGCCGGTGGCCGGGATCGGCTGGGCGAGCAGGGGAGCGAGCATCTCGGAGCACCGTTGGGCCAGCGCCCGGCCGCCCACCGACTCGAATCCCCTGGTGGCGAAGTACGAGAAGCCGAAGTTGTCGACGGCCAGGGTCACCCCGAGGTAGATGTCGCCGTTCCACTGGTTGGACGTCCGGGCCTGGTGGCTCAGGTCCGGAGTGCTGAACGACAGCACCTCAGCGCCGGCGTGGCGCAGGCGCCGAGCCACGGCCTGAGCGATCACGGGCAGCTCGCCGGTGTCGCCGATCACCACCCGCCGGCCCTCCACGCGGCTGGGCTGGAGCCGCAGCCGCTCGTGCTCGCGCACCTCCGCGATGGTGACCTCGGCCGCGGACCGCGGCGTGAGCCGCTCGAGGGCCTCGACGGTGGATCTCCCCACCACGCCGTCGTCGGGCAGGCCGACGTTCTGTTGGAACTGCCGGATCGCGGTCTGCGTCCTCGGCCCCAGGATCCCATCGACCCAGTACGCGTCGAAGCCGAGTCGGCCGAGGCGGCGCTGCACCTCGGCCACATCATCGCCGCGCATCATCGGGGCCCGGTAGTAGAGGAGCCGGTCCCCGAGCCGGTGGTCGGCCTCCACGAGAGCGTTCCACGACTGCGGCCCGCAGATGCCGTCCACCACCAGGCCGCGGTCGTTCTGGAACTGGCGGAGAGACGCCTCGGTGGCCGCGCCGAACTCCTGATGGTCGGCGCCGCTGCCGTAACCGATCAGCGCCAGCCTCTCCTGGAGGTCGCGGACAGCCTCGCCGGTGTCGCCGCGCCGCAGCGGCAGAACCCCGCCGGCGGGGGAGCGGGGCACTCCGCGATCAGAGGTGCTCGGCAAGTTCGTTCAGCAGAGCCGCCTTCGGCTTGGCTCCCACCACTCGCTTGGCCGGTTCTCCGTCCTTGAAGAGGATCAGGGTGGGGATGCTCATGACCCCGAACCGCCGTGCGATGTTGGGAGCATCGTCCACGTTGAGCTTGGCCACCGTCAGCCTGCCGTCCTGCTCGGACGCGATCTCGTCGAGGATGGGCGCGATCGTCTTGCAGGGTCCGCACCACTCGGCCCAGAAGTCCACGAGGACGGGCGTGGACGCGCCCTTGATCTCCTCGTCGAAGGTTGTGTCGCTGAGAGTAATGGTTGACTCGCCCATTCCAATGTCCTTTATGTCGTTCCATACGGAGGCCGGCGCCTGATGCGGTGCGCTCGCGGTCACCCTACCCGGGGGCGGCTTTCGAGGTACCGCTCGGCCTCTATGGCGGCCATGCATCCCGTGCCCGCGGCGGTCACTGCCTGGCGGTAGTAGTCGTCCTGCACGTCCCCGCAGGCGAAGACGCCCTCGACCGCGGTCCTGGTGGAGTCCGGCTCGGTGACGAGGTAGCCGTTGTCCTTCATCTCCAGCTGGCCGGCGAACAGGCCCGTGTTGGGGGAATGGCCGATGGCGATGAAGCAGCCGGTGACGTCCAGGACCGATGTCTCGCCGGTGACGGTGTCGCGGACCCGCAGACCGCTCAGCGCAGGCTCGCCCAGGTACTCCTCCACGACGGTGTTCCACATGAACTCGATCCGCTCGTTGTCGAGGGCCCGCTGCTGCATGATCTTCGAGGCTCGCAGCGTGTCACGGCGGTGGATGACGGTGACCTTGGAGGCGAACCGGGTCAGGAAGGTCGACTCCTCCATTGCGGAGTCGCCTCCCCCGACCACCGCGATGTGCTGACCGCGGAAGAAGAAGCCGTCGCAGGTGGCGCAGGTGGACAGACCGTGGCCCACCAACTCGATCTCGCGGTCGAGTCCCAGCATGAGCGACTGGGCCCCGGTGGACACGATCACGGTCCAGGCCCTCAGGGTCGGCTCGGGCGCGCCGGGGTCGCCGGTCCAGATGCCGTAGGGCTGGGACGAGAAGTCCACCCGGGAGGCCTTCAAAGTATGGATCTGGGCACCGAACCGGATGGCCTGCTCCCGGAACCGCTGCATCAGCTCCGGGCCCATCACGCCCTCGGGGAAGCCGGGGTAGTTCTCGACGTCGGTGGTGAGCATGAGCTGGCCGCCGGGCTGGTCGCTGGTCGAGCTCGGCTCGCCTTCGAGCACCACCGGCGAGAGGTTGGCCCGGGCCGTGTAGATGGCCGCGGTGAGCCCGGCCGGGCCGGAGCCGACTATGGCTACCTCCACCGGGTGGTCGGCGCGGCCGTCGAGGCTCATGTCGGTCGGGGTCCTTCCTTGCTCGTACCAGTCGGTGCCGGCGGTCGTGTTCAAGCGACCGCGGCGATCACACCGTAGAAGACAACGCCTACCACGATGGCCGCGTCCAGGATCAGGGCCGCGTACAGGGGCTTGGCCGACCCTGCCCGGGCTCGCCAGAAGCCCAGGCCGATGACCGACACCAGCAGTCCGACGAGTCCGTGGGCGGCCCAGGTGGCCGAACCGACCCCGGCGCCTATGGGCAGGTAGGCGTCGGCCAGCCGTATGGCCGCGATCGTGACGAGCACGATGATGGCTATGGCCGCGACCGCCGCTACCAGGCAATAGACCACGGCCCGGAGCAGGAGCACGACCCGGTCGGTGGTCTGGACGCGGACCGCGTCCACGATCTCGACGATCTTGCCGGCCAGAGTGGCCGGCCAGTCGTCGGTTCCCAGGCTCAGCGACGGCCGCTCGCGGCTACCGGTCTCGGGATCGGGCATGGCGATGAAGCCTACCGGCGGGCCGTTCGGCGCCTCTTGAAGCACCGGCAACCGGACGAGGGCCTGTTGGTGCCGGCCGGTCAGGAGCCGGGCAGTTCGCGGATGTTGATCTCGCAGCCGGGCGGGGCCGCGTAGACGATGACCGCAGTGTCGTCGTTCCGGCGAACGAACCGGGCGTCGAAGGTGACGGGATCCTCGTCTCCCACTGTGGCGACGAAGGACCGGGGCTCGTCGGCGCTCAACTCGAGGGCCCGCTCGTGGACTGCCGTGGCGCACTCTCCGGAGTCGGCCATCGCACCATCGTCCAGGGCGGCGGACCAGCTCGCAGCGACGTCTTCGAGCAGCGCCTCGAGGCTCTCGAACAGGCCCAGGTCCACAACCTGCTCAGAAGGGGCCGCATCGCTCTCATCCGCGGCCGCCGCGATTGTCGTGGTGGCTTCCGCCGCCTGCGCCTCCTCCGATGCCGCGTCCGCTTCCGATGCTGCGTCCGCCTGCGCCTCCGCCAATGCCGCGTCCGCTTCCGCCTGCGCCTCCGATGCCGCGTCCGCTTCCGCCGCGGCTGCCTCCAGTGTCGAGTCCGCATCCGGTGCCATCGCCTCGTCAGCGGTCGTCAAGTCGGTTCCGGCCATGGGTTCCTCGGCGGCCAGGGGTTCCTCGTCGGGCATGGGCTGCTCTTCGGCCATGGCCACATCGGCGCTGGGCGCGGCGTCGGCCGGCGACGCCGTCCCCATCTCGGCTGAGGAACCAAGTGGTGCGGGCGCTGCCGTGTCGGCGTCGTTGTCGCCGCCCCTGCCGGCGATCAGGCCGGTTCCGACGACGGCCGCGAGGAGGAGCACCGCGGCAGCCATCGCGAGCAGCAGGCGTTGGGACCGCCGGAAGGGCACTACCCCGGCCTCCGGGCGGGCTTCGGCCTCCGCGCCGGCCATCCGAAGGGCCGCATCGATGAGGTCGTCCCGTCGATCCGCGGGCAGGGGCGTGACCGGCTCGGCCACCGCATCGCGCACCGCCCGGAACTCCTCGACCCGGGCCGGCAGGGCGTCGCTGCCCTCGACCTCGGCGACCTCGGCGGGAGTGGCCTCACCGTCGAGATAGGCCGAGACGAGTTCGTCTGCGCGGAGCTGTTCGTCACTCATGGTTCGCTTGCCTCGTCGTTACGACGTTGCCGGGTGTCGTGGTGGTTCCCGCCGTCGACGCTCATCGACTGGGCCAGCCGGGCCCGGCCCCGCGCGATCCGGGACCTCACCGTTCCGGGCGGTATCTGCAGGATCCTTCCGATCTCGGCGTAGTCGCAGCCGGCCACATCCCTGAGCACCACCGGCGCGCGGAAGTCCTCGGGGAGTTGGGCCAGGGCGTCGTCGAGGTCCAGCCGCAGGGCTGCCGCGGCCGGGTCGTCGGCGGCCTCGGGAGCCGCGGTCAGGCGGTCGTCGGCCTCGACTTCGGTCGGGACCGGGCGCCGGCCCCGCCGGCGCAGCTCATCGAGGGCGGCGTTGGTGGCTACCCGGTAGGCCCAGGTCGAGAACTTGGCCTTGCCATGGAAGCGGGGGAGCCCCCTGACGATGGCGATGAGCGCTTCCTGGGTGGCGTCCTGGCCGTCGGCGTCGTTGCCGGCCAGCCGGCGGCAGACGGCGTGGATCTGGTCCTGGTGCCGCCGCAGCAACTGCTCGAGGGCACCCCGGTCTCCGGCTTGGGCAGCCTTCGTGAGCCGGGCGTCGTCCAAATCGTTGCGAATCTTCGAGTCCCTGTGTCCTGCGGTACGGGCCTTGCGGTCTCCCGCTCTGTTCGCTCCGCCTCTGGTCGGAGGTCAGGTGGCCGGGATCTGGTAGGCCACGCCCAGCACTCCCCGGCCGGCGTGGGCGCCCACCACCGGGCCGACCTTGCTCACCCGGATGTCGCCGTCGTGGACCGCGGCCAGCATGTCGCGGAAGTCGTCGACGTCGGCGGCCTCCCCGTGCATGACCGCCAGGCACTCCACCGGCCCGGCGGCCTGCACCGTGTCGCGCAGCCAGCCCAACGCCTTGCGGCGGGTGCGCTGCTTGGCCGCCTCCTCGACCTCCCCGCTGGAGATGTCGACTATGGGCTTGATCGACAGCATCGAGCCGAGCATGGCCTGCGCGCCGCCGATGCGCCCGCCCTTGCGGAGGTTCTCGAGCGTGTCGAGGGTGCCGAACACGTGCGTGCGGGCCGAGGCGTCGGCCACGAAGGCCTCGATGGCGTCGGCGTCGTCGCCGTCTGCCGCCATGCGGGCCGCCTGTAGCACCATGGTCCCGAGGCCGGCGGTCACCGACTTGCTGTCGAGGACCCGGACGTCGGCGCCGGCGCGCTCGGCGCGGATCGCGTCGGCGGCCTGCACCGCCGACTGCATCGTGGCCGAGATCGCCGACGACAGGTTGATGCACAGCACCGCCTCGCAGCCGGCGTCCAACAAACCGGTGATGGCCTGCTCGAAGCGTCCGGGCGGAGGGGCCGCGGTCTGGGGCAGCTCGTCGACGGTCGCCATCCGCCGGTAGAAGTCCTCGACGCTGATCTGCTCGCGGTCCACGAACTCGTCGGTCCCGAAGCGGATGAACAGCGGGACGATCTCGACGCCGAGCCCGTCGAGCTCCTCGTCGCTCAGATCGCATGAGCTGTCGGTGACAATGCCAACGGTCATGTCATGTCCTCGTGTGGTCGCCGGATGAAGGGAATGATGCCCGCCTCGCGTCAGGTTTCGGCGTCGCCGGCGGAGGCGGACGCAGCGACCGTAGCACCGCCCATGTCCGCATCAGCGGAACGGCGTCGCAGCGTGTGCAGCCACCATGCCGCCAGGACGGCCGCGGCCAGGACGAGGATCAGGAAGCCGAGCCCGTCCGCGTCGGTGAATCGGACACTGAAGGTTCCGGTAGTGAGGACGATGATGCCGGACTCGTCCGGTGTCGTCACCGTCACCCGGATGTCGGTGCGGCCCGATTCGCTGGCCTCGACCGGCACCGTCAGGTCGTTGCGGCCCGGTTGCAGCGTGAGGACCGGACGCCCGTCACCGGCGAGATCGACTTCCTCGGACGCCAGCTCCAGCGCAACCGTCACCGGCGCCGACCGGTTGTTCACCAGCGTCACCGGCAGTTCGGCGCGGCGCTCGGTGACGGTGATCGGGCCCCGTCCCAGGAACTCCACTCCCGTCGTGCCCTGGGCCACGGCGCGGTCGACGGCGTCGAGGAACCCGGTGCGCTCGCCGGTCGTCAGGTGTTGGCCGGCGCTGACCGCGAGCAGGGTTCGCAGCGGTGCGGTGAGGAAGGGGTCGTCGGAGAGGAACGACTCGTAAGCCTCCAGCAGATGCTCCACCTGGACTCGCCGGGCGAGGTAGAGGTTGAAGTCCCCCGGGTCACGGCGACGGCCGGCGAGCGCAGGGTCGTATGTGCCCACCGGCGCCTGGTGTGCGAGCACGTCGTCGACGGTGGCCGGGCGCAGGCTCGGACTGGCGTCGATCCCGTCGAGCAGCAGCTCGAGAGCGGCGGGCTCGAACGACGATGACGCGCGCCGGTACGGGGGGTCGCGGTGGAAGGTGTCGCGGCCCGGGTCGGCCGCCGCGGACACGACGACCGCGCCCGCGGTTCCCGCGGCCGCCATCCGCGACAATTCGGCCAGTGCCCACTGCGCGCCCAGCTCCGGGTCCGGGTACTTCAACATGGCGCCTAGGAGGGGATCGGCCTGGGCCGCGAGATGATTGCCGCTCTCTGCTGGGTCGGCTACCAGCGTCACCGGCGCCACGGGGCCGTCGCGGCCGGGGTCGCCGTCGACCATGAACGCGACCGGCCCGGCCGCCGCCTCGGTGACGGCCCTGACCGTTCGTAACGTCAGCGGGTGATCGACATGCATGACCGTGCTGGCCTCCAGGCCGGCCCAGCGCAGCGCCTCGGCGCCCCGGCGCAGCCCGTCGACCACGACGTCGAGCCGTACTGCCCACGTCCAATCGAAGAGGTTGAGACCCGTCCACGTAGTGGTGAGCAGTTGCCGGCCCTGCAGCGCGGTGCGCAGCGCGGCCACGCTGGTGTCGTCCCCGATGAGGGCGAGGGCATCGAGGGTCTCGGGACTCACGACGACCGAGAGGGGCACGCCCTGCCGTTCGATGAGGACCTCGGCGAGACCGACGACCCGGTCGAGCCGGTCCTCGCCGACGGTCGCGCCGCCGTCGGCGAGGTGCGACGGCGGCAGACGCAGGTCGAGAACCACAGCAACCGTCAGCGGCAGTGGGGGAGCGTCGACCACCGCATCCGCACCCGGCGTCAGGAACGTGACCAGCGCTCCCACGACGGCGCCGTCGGCATCGACTGCCTCCAGCCGCAGCGGCAGGGGCCGCCCGTCGCCAAGGATCGCCGGGCCCGCCAGATCCACATCAGGTGGCTGGATGGACACCGAGAAGATGAAGCCTTGATCATCGCGGCCGAGCATGAGCGGATCCTCCACGATCCACTCCGAGATCAGCGGCGTCGGCGGCGAGTCGTACGGCCCGTACACCGACGCCAGCAGGTCGGCCCTGGTCGTCACCGGCGCATACAGGCGGGCTCTCAGCAGGCGTGCTCTCGATAGTTCCTCGGCGACACGGACATGGATGATGGGCGGCGAGGTGGACGTTGCCGCTGTCTGGCCGATGAGATCGAAACCCATCATGTCGACGATCGCCTCCGCGGTCAAGACCGCCCCGGTCGAGTCCACCGCGGTCACGCCCTCTTCGCTGGTCTGAGCATCTGCCGTCGTTGCGGTGGCGGCCCAGGCCGTTGCCGCGAGGCACAAGGCTGTGACTGCGAACGCGAGCCGCCGGCAGATCGCTCTTCTCATGTCAGGTCGCGGTACAGGACTGCGAGCCGGTCGGGTGCGGTTGAGAACCCGCAGCGCTGGTAGAGGCGTATCGCTCGCTCGTTGTCGGGCTGAGTGTTCACCAGGGCGGTGCGGGCCCCGCTGCGCCGGAGCCACATCAGGGCGTCCAGCACGAGCAGGGCGCCCAGCCCCCGGCCCTGGCTGCGGGCCGCCACCGCCAGTCGCTGCAGGTAGCCCTGCGAGCGGGTCCGTCCCGTGATGCTGTAGGCGCGGACCTCGTCGCCGCCATTGACACGCCACCGGCTCGACGGTGTGGCCGTGCGGGCTTCGCGGATGCCGTCGGCGTCGAGGCGCCAGAACGGAGCGAAGGCCCCGGCATCGACCTGCAGCACGACGTCCAAGTCGCGCCGCCGGCCGCGGCGGGTGCGCCCCCGCAGGTTCACGAGCCCGGGCATCTCGGTGCCCAGATCGCAGCTGAGGGTCGCGAGCTCGGAGCGGACGTCGAACCCGGCGCCGATCAGCGCGTCGCGTTCACGGGGGCCCAGAGCCGCGGTCACGACGGCGCGGTATCCGTGGTCGTGGAGCCGGTCCCGCATCTCGGCCAGCACCCAGGGCGCCAGCGTCGCGGGTGCCGACGCGACCGCGAGGTAGGCCACATCGGCGGCCCCCTGCCAGGCACCCACCCGGAATCGCGCCGAGCCGATGCTCAACGGGGTCAGGGCCATGAGCCCGAATGCCTGCTCCGGGTGCCGCCGACAGGTCGTCCTGGCATGCCTGTCCACGATACGCCGCCGGGGCGCCGAAGCGGGTCGGAGGCGGGCGGTACGATCCGGCCATGCTCGTGATCACCGACGAACGCTTCCTCGACCATGACACCGGATACCGGCATCCCGAGCGGCCCGACCGCCTCCGGGCCGCGCTGGCCGGGGTCGCCGATGTCGACGCCGAGCTGCTGGCCGAGCGCCATTCACCCAGGAGAGCCGAACGGGACGAACTCGAGCTGGTGCACTCCGCGGCCATGATCGACCGGGTGGCCGCCATCGCGGAGCACGGAGGGGGCCACCTCGACGCTGACACCGCCATGGGGCCGGCCAGCTTCGACGCGGCCCGGCTCGCGGCCGGAGCGGTGCTCTCGGCGGTGGAGCAGCTGGCGGCCGGCACCGAGTCGAGCGGTCCCGCACGCGGTGACTCGGAGGCCTACTGCCTAGTGCGTCCGCCCGGGCACCACGCCACACCGTCCACATCGATGGGCTTCTGCCTGTTCAACTCGGTGGCGGTGGCAGCCGCCCTGCTGGCAGCCGACGGCCAGAGGGTGGCCATCGTGGACGTCGACGCCCATCACGGCAACGGGACCCAGGACGTGTTCTGGGATCGCGACGACGTGCTGTACGCCTCCATCCACCAGTACCCGCTGTATCCGGGCACCGGCGCGCTCGGCGAGCGGGGCGCCGGAGCGGGGGAGGGCTGCACGGTCAACGTGCCACTGCCGCCCGGCGCCACCGGCAACACCGCGCGGGCCGCCCTCGACGAGGTGATCGTGCCCGCAGTGGAGCGGTTCGCCCCCGACTGGATGCTGATCTCCGCCGGCTACGACGGGCATCGAGCCGATCCCCTCACCGGCCTCGGCTACTCGGCGTCCGACTACGGCGACTTCGTCCGCCGGCTCATGGCGCTGGCACCCCGAACGGTGGCCGTTCTCGAGGGCGGCTACGACCTGGACGCCACCAGGGCCTCGTCCTACGCGGTGGCCGGCGCACTGCTGGGCCTCGACCTGCACCCCGAGCCCGCCAGCGGCGCCGGGCCCGGGATGGAGGTCGTCGAGGCTGCGGCCCGCCTCTCGGCCCTCGACGGGAACCGATGAGCACGGCAGCCCCGGACGCGCTGTCCGCCGCCCTGGCGGCCTCCTCGGGCCTGGCCCGGCTGTTCGCCGCGGCCGGACACCGGCTGTACCTCGTGGGCGGAGTCGTGCGCGAGGCGGTGGCCGGCCGGTTCCTCGCCGACGCGGACCTTGACTGCACCACCGACGCCCGACCCCCGGACGTGCGCCGGATCGTGGACCGCGTGGCCACGTCGGTGTGGGCCCAGGGGGAGCGGTTCGGCACGATCGGCTGCGTGGTGGACGGGCAGGCCTTCGAGATCACCACCCACCGCGCCGAGCGCTACGACCCGCGCTCGCGCAAGCCCACCGTCACCTTCGGCGACGACGTCGAGCAGGATCTCGCCCGCCGCGACTTCACGGTCAACGCCATGGCCGTCGACGCCGCCGACGGGAGACTCCTCGATCCCCACGGCGGCCGCCAGGACCTGGCCGCTCGCCTCCTGCGCACACCGCTGGACCCTGAGATCTCCTTCGGGGACGACCCGCTGCGCATGCTGCGGGCCGCCCGCTTCATCGCCAGCCACCGGCTCGTGCCCGACGACGCAGTCGTGGAGGCGGTCGGACACATGGGCGCCAGGCTGCAGATTGTGGCGGTGGAGCGGGTCCGCGACGAGCTCGAGAAGCTGCTGCTGCTCGACGACCCGTCGGACGGCTTCGGGTTCCTGTTCGCTACCGGCCTCATCGAGCGGATCCTCGCCGACATCGCTCACCGCGACCCCGCAGAGGTGGGCCGGGTCGCGGCCGCGGTCGCGGCGGAGCCGGTTCCCCGCTGGGCCTCGCTGTTCGTTCGCCACACGACTGCGACGGCGGCCGGCTGCCTGCGCGGCCTGCGCGGCTCCAATGCGCTGGTCTCGGCCGCGGCCGGACTGGTCGGGGCCCGCCTCGAGTTGGCCGGGGTGGGCAGCAGCCCGCAGGAAGTGCGCGGGCTCGTGTACGGGTGTCCGGTGCCGGTGGACGAGGCCCTGGCCTTCAGCCGGGCTGTGGCCACCGCTCTGGGCGAGTCGCGGGCCGGGCTGGACAGCTTCGCGGCGACGCTGGCCGAACTCCGGCGCACCGAGAACGTCGACCGTCCCGAACTTCCGCTCGACGGCGACGAGGTGATGGCCGCGCTGGGCCTGTCACCCGGCCCTGAAGTGGGCCGCGCCCTCGAGTTGCTGCGGGAGCTGACCATCCAGGATGGTCCGATCGACAAGGTCGAGGCGACAGAAGCCCTGCGACGCTGGCAGGCGTCGGACTACTGTTCGGGATCGTGAAGCCGGGTTCCTCGAAGGTCGCGACTGCCGGCCGGGCCGCCGCACCGGGCCAACCGGCGGTCGCGGCCGTGGACTACCGGCTCGCCCGGGCGGCCACGCTGAGGTCCCTGCGGTCGGGCCAACTCGGCCGCCACGAGGTGTGCGACGCGCAGCGCGAGCTCCAGCGCAACGCCGAGTTCTGCGGGCAGCCGACCGACCGCTCGTGTCCGATCTGCGACACGGAGGGCCTGGTCGAGGTGACCTACGTGTTCGGATCGCGTCTGCCCAAGCACGGCCGCTGCATCTCGACCCGGGCGGAGATGCAGCGCCTGCAGCACCGGGCCAGCGTCTCGACGGGGTATGTGGTCGAGGTCTGCATCGCTTGCGGGTGGAACCATCTCGTGCGCCGCTTCACGCTCGGAGGCAGACGCTCGGCCTGACCACGGACCCCGGCAACTCTGCTGCCGGGGCCGGCGGATCTCCGATTGACGGTGGCCGCGGGTGCGGGTATGGTTCCGGGCACCCGCTGGCAGCCGAAGAGCGCTGGACGGAAAGGAGCAACCCATGGGCAAGCTCACCGCGCCCTCCATACGGGCCCGCAAGGTGCGCCATGGCGCCGACCCTCTGGTGATGGTGACCGCCTACGACGCCCCGGGGGCCCGGGTGGCGAGCCAGGCCGGCGCCGACCTCATCCTGGTCGGCGACTCCGTCGCCATGGTCGTGCTGGGCTACGACGACACCCTGCAGGTGACCGTCGACGACATGGCCCACCACACCGCGGCCGTGGCCCGGGCCAAGCCCTCGGCCCACATCGTGGCCGACCTGCCGTGGATGAGCTACCACGTCTCGCCCGACGAGACCGTGCGGAACGCGGCCACGCTCATCAGGGCGGGCGCCCAGTCGGTGAAGCTGGAGGGGGGCCGGAAACGCCTGCCGATGATCGAGCGCATCCGCGACGCCGAGATGCCGGTCATGGGCCACATCGGCCTCACCCCCCAGTCGGTGCACGCCATGGGCGGCTTCAAGGTCCAGGGCCGGCAGGCCGAGGCGGCCCGGCGGCTGGTGCAGGCGGCCAAGTCCCTGGCCCACGCCGGCTGCTATTCGCTGGTGCTGGAGGGCGTGCCGGTCCAGGTGGCGGAGATGGTCACCGACGCGGTCGACATACCGACGATCGGCATCGGGGCCGGTCCCCATTGCGACGGGCAGGTTCTCGTCTTTCACGACCTGCTGGGACTGGAGACCCGGCTCCTGCCGAAATTCGTGCGTCGCTACGCCGACCTCGACACCCTGGCGACCGATGCGCTCCGGCGCTTCGCATCCGACGTGCGGTCGGGCGCGTTCCCGGCGCCGCAGGAGTCCTACCACCTCTCGGAGACCGAACTGGCGGCCCTGGGGATTCCCGAACTCTGACGCTTTCACGGCGGGCCTCCAGCAGGAATCGTCCTGGGGACGATCCTGTGGATGGCTGGGGATGGCGCCGCGGGCGGTTGGGATGGACCGCGCCGCCGATACCCTGCGCACCACTCGCTGAACCAGCTCGGGCTCGCTTGCCGGATTCCGAGCGGTTCGGCCCAGCAATGAACCCTGCCCCGTCGAGGGGCTCCGGCAGCGCCGGATCCGTAGGGAGGTGATCGCCCGTGCTGCGGGCCTACGAACTGATGATCATCATCGACTCCGACGTCTCACCCGATGGCGTGGACACGGTGGTCTCCGATGTCGCCGACCTGGTGGTCGGCGAGGGCGGGACGATCAAGTCCACAGACAACTGGGGCCGGCGGAAGCTCGCTTACAAGATCAATCACAAGACCGAGGGCACCTATGTGGTGTGGGAGATCGTGACGGAAACGGCCGGTCTTCCCGACACCGAGCGGCGGCTGCGGCTCGCGGACGACATCGTCCGCCACAAACTGTTCCGCCTTCCCGACGCCGAGGCCCAGCGCCGCGGTCTGCTCGGGGAGGCCGAGCCGGCCGCGGCCGGCTGAGATCCGGAGGTTCCCAATGGGATTCGACAACACCGTCACCGTCGTGGGCAACATCACCCGCGACCCCGAGCTGCGCTTCGCGCAGTCCGGAATGGCCATCGCCTCGTTCGGCCTGGCCTGGAATCGCAGGCGCCAGGACCAGGAGGACGAGGTGTCGTTCTTCGACGTCACCTGCTTCCGCCAGCTTGCCGAGAACGTCGCCGAGTCGCTCAAGAAGGGCTCCCGTGTGGTCGTCTACGGCACTCTCCAGCAGAGGAGCTGGGAGAACGACCAGGGCGACCGGCGTTCGAAGGTGGAGATTCTGGCCGACGATGTGGCCCCCAGCCTGAAGTGGGCCACCGCCGCGGTGACCAAGAACGAGCGTTCCGGCGGGGGCGACTATCGCAGCGGCGGCGGGGGCGACCATCGCGGCGGCGGCGGCGGCGGGGGCGACCATCGCGGCGGCGGCGGCGGCGGGGGCGACTATCGCGGCGACCGCGGCGACAGCGGTCCGAGACAGGCGCCTGACCGGGGCGACAGCGGTCCGCAGGGCTCGTCCACCGCCGACGACGAGCCGTTCTAAGGAGCCCGGGCGGCTAGCCGACCGACACTCAGACGAGGAGACTGCAAAGTGGCCAAGACCAAGGTGCGGGGCAAGAACCGCGACAACAGCCGGCGGGCGAAGAAGAAGGTGAGCTTCCTCACCACGGAACAGATCACCTACGTCGACTGGAAGAACGAGAAGCTGCTCAGGAAGTTCATGTCCGAGCGGGCCAAGATCAGGGCCCGGCGGGTCACGGGCAACAGCGCTCAGCAGCAGAAGCTCGTCGCCGATGCGATCAAGCTGGCTCGGGAGATGGCGCTCGTGCCCTACGCGAACCGGGTCACGACCCAGCGCCAGAACAAGGAGCGCGACGGCCGGGGCCGTGCCGCCGGTCCGGCGCCGCGTCCCTCCGGTCCCCCTCCGGGAGGCGCCGCCGAGGATGCCGAGACCGACGTGGACGACTCCGCGGCGGCCGGTGAGGGCGCTGAGGCCGAAGCCCCGCTCGTCAGCGAGGAGGAGCAGGCGTGAAGGTCGTCCTGCGAGCCGACGTGGAGGGGCTTGGCCGCAAGGGGGACGTCTGCGACGTGGCCGCAGGCTTCGCTCGCAACTACCTCGTTCCCAAGGGCCTGGCGCTCAAGTCGTCCCCCGGCGCGGAACGGCAGGCCGAGGCCATGCGGCGCAGCGCCGCCCTGCGCAGGGCGTCCGACCGGGCCGACGCGGAGGAGATAGCCGTGCGTCTGGCGCCGGCGGTGCTGTCGGTCGCGGCGCGAGCCGCGGAGTCCGGCCATCTCTACGGATCGGTCGGGGCCGACGACATCGCGGCCGCGGTCGAGTCGCAGGTGGGCGCGGTCGTGGACCCCAAGGCGGTGATGCTCGAGGCTCCGATCCGGGAGATCGGCTCGCACACGGTGCTGTTCCACCTGCACGCCGACGTGGAGGTGCCAGTCACCGTCGAGGTGACCGCCGAGGAATAGAGGCGGGGCGGACTGCCCACAGGCTTCCACACATACGCCTCAAGATCCAGAGGTGCATCCCCCGCCGTAGCGCAAGATCCACAAGCCTCTCCACTGACGACCCAAGCCGGTGTCGTACCCGGCCGTTACCGTCGTGACGTCACGGCGGGCACGTCTGCGGGGGTAGGCATTTGAGCGTCACCGATACTGCGCAGCGGCAGAACGCGGGCGCCTCCTCGGGCGGTGAGCGGCGCGATGCACGCGTGCCGCCCCACAACCTGGTGGCCGAGGAGTCCCTGCTGGGCGCGATGCTGCTGTCGCGGGACGCCATAGCCGACGCACTCGAGACGGTGTCGCCCGAGCAGTTCTACCGGCCGGCGCATGCCCGGGTGTTCGAGGCCGTCCGGGATCTCTACGGCGCGGGGGACCCGGCCGACGCGGTGACGGTGGCCGAGGTGCTCGAGCGCAGCGGCACGCTGGAAGCCATCGGCGGGCTGGACGGTCTGCTGTCGCTGCAGATGAACACGCCGGCGACGTCGAACGCGGCCTCCTATGCCCGCATCGTTCACGAGAACCACACGCTGCGCCGGCTGATCGAGGTGGCCGGCGAGATCGCCGAGCTGGGCTACGGGCGTCCCGACGACGTGACCAAGGCAGTGGACTGGGCCGAGAACCTGATGTACCAGGTGGCGCAGGGCCAGGTCGGCGACAACACCGTCCAGCTGTCGGCACTGCTGGACGGGACGCTGGACCGTCTCGAAGAGCTCTACGAGCACGGCGGGGCGATCACCGGCACCGAGACCGGCTACAAGGATCTCGACAAGCTGCTCTCGGGGCTGCAGCCCAGCTCCCTGTACGTGGTCGGCGGCCGGCCATCGATGGGCAAGACCTCGTTCGCGCTGGGCATGGCCTCCCACGCGGCGATAAGGGGGCAACGGCCGGTGCTGGTGTTCTCGCTGGAGATGGGCCACATGGAGCTGACCCAGCGCCTGCTGTGCGCCGAAGCCCGGATCGACTCGACCAAGATGCGCGACGGCCGGCTGGGCGACGAGGACTGGGACGCGATCACCAGGGCCATGGGCCGCCTCTCGAGCGCGCCGATGTGGATCGACGACAACCCCAACGTGACGGTGATGGAGATCAGAGCGAGGGCGCGGCGGCTCAAGAGCCAGGTCGGCGACCTGGCCATGGTCGTCGTGGACTACCTCCAGCTGATGACCGGCCGGCAGAGCGCCGACAACCGCCAGGTCGAGGTGGCGGAGATCTCACGGGGCCTGAAGATCCTGGCCCGCGAGCTGGAATGCCCGGTGGTGGCGCTGTCGCAGCTGTCCCGGAACCTCGAGATGCGCCAGCAGAAGCGTCCCATGCTGGCGGACCTGCGCGAGTCCGGGGCCATCGAGCAGGACGCCGACGTGGTGATGTTCATCTATCGTGACGAGGTGTACAACCCCGACAACGCCGACACTGCGGGCACCGCCGAGGTCATCGTGGCCAAGAACCGCAACGGGCCGACCGCCACCACCACGCTGGCCTTCCTGTCCCGGTTCACCACCTTCGCCAACTTCGCGGCCCGGTCCAACATCTGAGAGGCCGGGCGGGGAGGCGGCCGTGTTCTTCGGCGAGAACATCCTGGCGATGCTGATGCTGGCCCTCGGTGGCGCCATGGCGGCCGGCAACGCCGCCGCGCTGCTGCGGCCCCGGCCCCGGAAGGATGATCCCGACGACCTGGAACGGGCCCCGGTGGGCCGCTGCCTGCTCTACATGGTCGTCGGCTTGGTGGCTGCGGTATGGGCTCTAGCATCACTGCTGTCGTCCTGACCACCGCGAGGCCTCCATGACACTGTCAGCGCTCACCGGCAGCCTGGACCCCGCATCGCTCAACCTCGCGATGTCGGCGCAGGCACGCCCGCTCTATGACCGGGTCGTCGAGTTCGTCGCAGCCGAGGTGGAGCCGGTCACCGCCGAGTTCTTCAGGCTGGGCGAGGACCGGGCCGAGCGCTGGGGGTACGGCCCCGGCCAGCTCGAACTGCTCGACGGTCTCAAGGCGCGGGCCAAGGCGGCCGGGCTGTGGAACTTCTTCCTGCCCGACGCGACCAGCGGCGAGGGCCTCAGCAACCTCGACTACGCCTACATCGCGGCCGAGCTCGGCAAGAACCCCATCGCCTCGGAGTGCCTCAACTGCAGCGCCCCCGACACCGGCAACATGGAGGTGCTGGAGCGGGTCGGCACGCCCGAGCAGAAGAAGCAGTGGCTCGAGCCCCTCCTGGCCGGCGAGATCCGGTCGTGCTACGCCATGACCGAACCCACGCTGGCGTCGTCGGACGCCAAGAACATCGCCACCCGGGCCACCCTCGACGGCGACGAGTGGATCATCGACGGCGAGAAGTTCTACATCTCCGGGGCCGGGGATCCGCGCTGCAAGATCATGATCTGCATGGTGCAGACCAGCCCCGACGGGCCGTCGCACCGGCGCCAGTCCCAGATCCTGGTGCCGATGGACACGCCCGGCGTGCGGGTGGTCGGCCCGATGCACGTGTTCGGGGACGACGACGCGCCCCACGGCCACATGCACATCCGCCTCGACGACGTGCGGGTGCCGGCGTCGAACATCCTGCTCGGCGAGGGCCGCGGCTTCGAGATATCCCAGCTGCGCCTCGGCCCGGGCCGGATCCACCACTGCATGCGGTCCATCGGGGCGGCCGAGAAGGCCTTGGGCCTCATGGTGCGCCGGGGCATGAGCCGCGAGGCGTTCGGACGCCCGCTGGCCCGACTCGGCGGCAACTCCGAGATCATCGCCCGGGCCCGGGTGGAGATCGAGGCCATGCGGCTGATGGTGCTGCGGGCGGCCAAGGCCATGGACACCCTGGGCAACGCCGAAGCGAGGGTGTGGGTGAGCGCGGTCAAGGCGATGGTGCCCGAGCGGGTGTGCCGCATCATCGATCAGGCCATCCAGATGCACGGCGCCACCGGCGTCTCGCAGTGGACCCCGCTGGCGCGCATGTACACCAGCCAGCGCACGCTGCGCCTGGCCGACGGTCCCGACGAGGTGCACTGGTTCGTGGTGGGCCGGGCCGAGATCGCAGCCCACGACGGCCTCGACGACCCGGCCGATGAGGCGCGGCAGCGACAGCTGGCGGGGAATTGAAGTAGCGTTCGACCTCCAGCAGCCGCGAGTGCAGGCACGGAGGAGGTCGACGCGTGACCATCACCTCGGAACGGCCCGGTGTGGAGGCTCCCCCGTCCGGTGCAGCGGCCGGTGCGACCACCGTCGCCTCGCTGGCGCGGGACTGGGCCCGCCGCTGTCCGAGTCAGGTGGCCATGCGGGAGAAGGACTTCGGCATCTGGCAGGAGTACACCTGGGCCGAGACCTGGGACCTGATCGAGACGGCGGCCCACGGTCTGCTGGAACTGGGCCTCGAAGTCGGCGATCGCGTTGCCATCCACTCCGAGGACCGGCCCGAGTGGGTCGTCCTGGACCTCGCGGCGGTGGCGGTGCGGGGCATCACGGTCGGCCTCTACCCGACCAACCCCACCGCCGAGGTGGAGTACCTGATCGGGGACTGCACGCCCGCGGTGTTCTTCGCCGAGGACCAGGAACAGGCGGACAAGGTTCTGGAGGTTCCTGCCACCACGGCCGCCTCGGTCCGGCGCATCATCTTCACCGAGCCGCGAGGCTTCGGCGACTACGACGATCCCCGCCTGCTGTTCTGGGACACGTTCCTGGAGATGGGCCGGCGCCACCGCGAGGCCCACCCCGCCGCGGTGGCCGAGCGGATGGCCCAAGCCGCCGACACCGACGTGATGACCCTCGTGTACACCTCGGGCACGACCGGACCGCCCAAGGGCGCCATGCTGACCAACTCCAACGCGGCCTTCTGCATCGACAAGATCGTCAACGAGGTCGGTCGCTTCCCCGACGGTGTCGGCCCCAGTCCCAAGGACCTCATCGTCACGTACCTGCCGCTGTGCCATGTGGCCGAACGGATCTTCTCCACGTGGACGATGGTGGGGGCCGGGCCGTCGCTGAACTTCGCGGAGTCGATCGAGACGGTCACCGAGAACCTGAGAGAGGTCCAGCCGACCCTGTTCTTCGCGGTGCCGAGGATCTGGGAGCGCCTGCACGCCCTGGTGATGATCAAGAGCAACGACGCGACCCGGTTCAAGCGGATCCTCCTGCGCTTCACAATGGCCCTGGCCAGGTTGATCGGACGCAGAAAGGTCGCCAACGACGGCAACCACACGCTGGTGACCCGGCTGCTCTACGCCGTGGGCCAGCCGCTGGTGTTCCGGGCGCTCAAGGAGCGGATCGGCCTGCGCCGCTGCCGCCACGCCGGCTCCGGCGCGGCCGCCATCGCCCCCGAGGTGCTCGAGTTCTTCATCGGCATCGGCGTCCCCGTGTTCGAGCTCTACGGCATGACCGAGAACGCGGCGGTGGCCACCTGCAACTTCGCGGGCCGCATGAAGCTCGGCACGGTGGGGGAGCCCTACTCCGACATCGGCCTGCGCATCGACGAGGCCACCGGCGAGATCCAGACCAAGCATGCCGGCGTGTTCAAGGGCTACTGGAACAAGCCCGACAAGACGGCGGAGACGTTCACCGAGGACGGCTGGCTGATGACCGGCGACGTGGGGGTGTGGGTGGACGGCACCCACGTGAAGATCGTCGACCGCATCAAGCACATCATCATCACCTCCGGCGGCAAGAACATCTCGCCGTCGGAGATCGAGAACAGCCTCAAGACGTCGCCCTACGTGAAGGAGGCGATGGTGATCGGCGACGGCCGCAAGTACGTGACCGCACTGATCGGCATCGAGATCGAGACGGTGGGCGACTGGGCCCAGCGCAACAACATCCCCTACACCACCTACCGGGACCTCTCCGAGAAGGAGGAGGTCGTCGAGCTGGTGTCGCAGGTGGTGGACGAGACCAACGAGAAGTTCGCCCGGGTCGAGCAGATCAAGAGGTTCAAGATGCTGCCCAAGGAGCTCGACCACGAGGACGGCGAGCTGACCGCCACCCAGAAGCTCAAGCGCAACGCCATGGAGGACATGTTCGGCGACCTGGTGGAGTCGATGTACTGATGGTCGGCGCGCTATCCGAGTTGGGAGGGCTCTGCTGATGGTCGGAGCCGTCGGCGCGAGGCTCTCGACGATCAGTCTGCGTGGGGGCGCGCCGGTGGGCTTTCTTGTCGGTGTGCTGGTCGCGTCCCTGATATTCGGTGCGGTTCAACTGGCCAACGACCCGGTCCTGTTCTTCTTGACATTCATGAGGTCCATGGGTCTGGGCTCGACCTACGCGCTGATCGCGCTCGGGTTCGTGCTCATCTTCAAGGCCACCCAGACCGTCAACTTCGCCCAAGGAGCGTTGGCGGCTACCGGAGCACTCTTCGTGTCGTTCCTGGCAGTTGACGGCAACATCCCGTTCACCAACCTCTCCAACCCGATAAGCGCCCTCGGCGGTCCGGGGTGGCTTCGTTGGGGGCTCAACGTGATTGTGGCGTTGGCCTTTGCAGCCGCGGTCGGCTTGGTCATCGAGAGACTGGCCATCCGACCCATGGTTGGAGAGCCGCTGTTCTCGGTAGCGGTCATTACTCTGGGTCTTGAGATCATCTTCCGGGTGTTCAACAATGACGCCGTCAAGGCCGAGTTCCGCCAGGTCGGTGTCCCTTGGCTGGCCAACGGATTCAAGGTCGGCGACGTGCTGATCAACTGGAGCTTCATCGCGGCCATGATCACAGCGACGGTTGTCTTCGTTGCCGTGTACTTCTTCTTCCGGTCCCGCCTCGGGATCGCCATGCGGGCTGTCGCCTTCGATCAGGAGGCAGCCATGGCCCAAGGGGTGAGTGTGGGCCGAGTGTTCGCTGTCGCCTGGGCTGCTGGAGCGGTGCTGGCCGCTATCGGCGGCATCTTCGCTACCCAACCCCCGGTCGCGCAGACGCTGTCCGTGGATCAGGAGACGGCCAATATCGCCTTCCGGGCCCTGCCCGCGGTGATCTTGGGGGGACTCGACTCGGTCAGCGGAGCCCTGCTGGGCGGACTCGTTGTGGGAATTGCCGAGATCTACGCCGGCCAATACGCGGCTGGCAACATCTCGTGGCTCGGCGCGGGCTACCCGCTCATCGTTCCATACATCGTGATGCTCATCGGCCTGATGGTGCGTCCCTACGGAATGTTCGGCACGCCCGAGATCCAGAGGGTGTGAATGTCGGGTGGGCAGGCACCGGTGACGGCTCAGGCTCGGGAGGTGTAGAGAAAGTGCTGGGTCGCCCCAACCTCTACACCGCATATCGCGATGAGATCCAGATGCTGCCGACCTGGACCCAGAAGATCGCTTTTCTTCTGTTCATCGCCGTGCTCTTCCTGATGCCGTTCGACCTGCCGGTCGTCAGTCACATCCCGGTGATCCGCTTCCTCGGTGACGCCGAGTGGCTGCGCCCGATGGCCTTGGTCATGGTGCTGGCGATCGCCGCCTTGGGCCTCAACTTGCTGAGTGGCGTGGCTGGCCAAGTGTCGCTGGGCCACGCCTTCTTCATGGGGGTGGGTGCTTGCGCCGGCGTCTATCTGGGGGGCACGAGCGGTGAGACGACCTGGGGCCACTCGCTGCCGATATGGATCTGGCTCCCTGGTGCCGGGATCGCGGCCGCGCTAGTGGGCGTGATCGTATCGCCGGTGGCGGTTCGGCTACGAGGACTGTACTTGGCCATTGTCACCCTGGGCCTTGTCTTCCTAGGCATCCATTTCGGCAATACGAGCTGGGGTCGCAGGATCGCCGGTCCACCCGAGTTGGGCCGGCCATTCCAGGAACTCGACATCCGACTGTGGAAGGAGGAGAAGCCGCTCATCAACGTCGGCGACGACGGCCGATGGCTGTGGTTCGACGTCAGTGACAGCCAGAAGCGGTATCTGTTCCTGCTTGTGTTCACCATCCTGTTCGCGGTCCTGGCCAAGAACCTGGTGCGGACCCGCACCGGCCGGGCTCTGCAGGCCATACGGGATCGGGATATCGCGGCGGAGGTCATGGGAGTCCCCGAGTTCCGCTACAAGTTGGTGGCCTTCGCGGTGTCGTCGTTCTTCGCGGGCGTGGCCGGCGCGCTATTCGCAGCGCTGTCCCAGGGGGTTCAGGCCAGAGACTTCGGACTGTTCTTGTCGGTGGAGTTCATTGCCATCCTTTTGATCGGCGGCGCAGGTACTACTTCGGGTGCGCTGATCGGCACGTTCTTCGTGGTGATGGTCCCGCGGTTTGTGGAGTCATTCACGCACTGGCTCGACTCGGCCGACGGCGGCCTGACCGGAGCGCTGGCCGGGGTCGTACTCACCGAGGGCGGTGACTTCGGCATCATCAACACCGCCATCCAGACGCCGGGATGGACGCTCAGCGTCTTCGACTGGAACGTCGTCTTGTTCGGTGCGCTGATCGTTCTGTTCCTGATCGTCGAGCCCCTGGGTATCTTCGGTATCTGGGTACGAATACGGAACTACTGGAAGAGGTGGCCGTTCAGCTATTGATAAGTCATCCCTTCCGAGTCAAGATGTGAGCACCGTCGGGGTGCTCCGAGCCCTAATGGACAACGTTGGAGGAAACACCGTGAAACCAATGAGATGGTTGCTCGCAGTGCTCTGCGCGGTGGCCCTGGTCGCCGCGGCCTGCGGTGACGACGAGCCCGATACCGCAGCGGCAGACGCAGCCGCGGCGGCTGAAGCCGATGCCGCGGCGGCTGAAGCTGAGAGGGCGGCGGCGCAGGCTGAGGCTGCCGCGGCACAGGCTGCCGCGGAGGAAGCCCAGGCCGCGGCGGACGAAGCGTCGGCGCGGCTGGCTGAAGCCGCGGCGGCGGCCGCGGAGGCGAGCGCCGAACAGCAGGCTGAGGCGCAGGCTGCGCTGGAGGCGGCCCAAGCGGAGGCTGAGGCCGCGGCGGCAGCAGCGGCCCAAGCGGAGGCCGATGCCGAGGCGGCTGCTGCGGAGGCTGAGGCCGCCCAAACAGCCTTGGCTGCTGCAGAAGGCGCTATCGCGCACGACTTCGGTGTGGATGTCGAGAACAAGATCATCCGCGTGGGCGTCAACACCGACCTGTCGGGACCCTTCGTCGCGCTGACGGAGAAGATCACCGACGGGCACGAGGCGTACTGGGAGTGGATCAACGCCAACGGCGGGATCCAGGGCTGGACCATTGAGCCGGTAGTGCTCGACAACCAGTACGACGTGCCCAGACACCTTGAGAACTACGACATCATGGCGGGTGACGGCCCCCAGAGCGTGGTCATGTTCTCCACGTCCACCGGCTCGCCCCACACCGCTCGTACGGCCGAGAGCCTCATTGAGGACAACCTGGCTGCCATTCCGTTGTCGTGGTATTCGGGTTGGGCTGATCCCGAGATCGGCAAGAACGTCTTCGAGGTGCAGACCAACTACTGCATCGAGTCCATGAACGGTGCCACCTACATGTCGGAGACCTACGGCCCCAAGGTGGCGATCGTCAGCCGGCCGGGCGACTACGGCGAGGACGGCTCCGTGGGAATCAAGATGGCGGCCGACGCTCTCGGCCTTGAGGTGGTCTATGACGGCCAGGGCCTCGTCTCTGGTGACGACTTGACCCCGGTGATTTCCGGTATCGCTCAGTCCGGCGCCGACTGGGTGTGGCTGACCACCAGCCCCTCGCAGACTGTGACGCTCATGGGCGGCGCTGCCCAGGCAGGTTTCGCCGGCCAGTGGTCGGGCAACGGCCCGAGTTGGAACCCTCTGTTGCTTGGCATTGAGGGCTTCAGAGAGCTAGCCGATCAGGTCTACACCCACTCCTACTACACGGTGCTGTGGGGCGTTGGAGACTCTGTGGGCATGCAGGAGACGATCTCGGCCATGCGAGAGTTTCGGCCGGATGCGCCCTTCGACGATGTTTACATCATCTCCTTCATCGAGGGCTATGTCGCCACTCAAATCCTCGACAAGGCCATAAGCAACGGCAACATCACCCGGGCCGGCGTGCTGGCTGCAGCCAACTCGATCACCGCCGACCTCAAGGGTCTGGCCCCCAACCAGAGTTGGCGCGGCAACCCGAACAACAACGTGGTGCGCGAGACCTATCTCTACGACGTCGACCTGTCGCTGTTCACGCCTGGCGCCACGGTGTCGACAGAGGGCGCCAACAACGGCTTCCGGCTCATCAAGGGCCCCTACGTCTCCGAGATTGCTCAGAATTGGGAGTACGAACCCTGCTTCAAGTTCTCATAGCCGCATCCTCTAGTTGATCGAGGCGCGAGCCCGGCGGTGCTCCGGCCCGCCGGGCCCGCCTCGCGCCTGCGGTCAGGGTGAGATCAGGCCCTTCTGGGGCACCGTCCAGGGCAGCTTGGACACGTGCTGGATCAGCTTGGCCCGCGGCAGCGACAGGTGCCCGATCGGCACGTCGATCACCACCGGGGCCTCACGCGACAACGCATCGGGTATCAACGCCTCCAGGTCCATGGGGTCGTCGGCCCTCATCCCGACCGCGCCGAACAACTCGGCGAAGGCCACGAGGTCGGGGTTGACAAGGTCGGTCTCGTAGTCGCCCCCGAAGAACTCGTCGAGGTCCCGGGCCACGTTGCCGTAGGAGTCGTTTCTGAAGACGATGGTCACCAGGTTGATCCCGTACTTGACGGCAGTGGAGAGCTCCGACGAGTTGAACATGAACCCGCCGTCTCCGACGACGCACACCACCGGGCGGTCGGGCTGGGCCACCTTGGCGCCCAGCGCCGTCGGGAACGAGTAGCCGAGGTTGAAGGAGTAGCCGGAGTCGATGAACGTCTTCGGGTGGTCCACCTTGTAGTGGGTGCGGGCGTAGTAGCCGAACTGCGTGACCCCCCACACGATGGCGGCCTCGGACGGGACCACCTGCTGGATCGTCTCCAGGATGGGATACTGGGGTTCCCTGTCGCGGATGTCGTAGTAGGCGATGAGGCGCCGCCCCGCGGCTACCGCATCGGCGGGAGACGGACGGTCCCCGGCTCCGGCTTCGACGAGGTGGGGAAGGAGCGCCTCGATGGTGGCCCTGGCATCGCCGTGCAACGGGACGGTGTTGGACTGGACGCGCGTGAGCTCGGTGTCATCGACGTTGATGTTGATCAGGGTGGACGCCTCCCCGGCGGGGTTGCCCAGGGAGAACCGGGTGCCGATGCCGATGACTGCGTCGGCGGACTGCATCACCCCGAAGAGCTGGTTCATCTCGTGGCGCTCGCCCTCGGGGCTGAGGCACGATCCGTAGCACAGCGGGTGCCGGTCGGGCATGGCGCCCTTGCCGCCGCCGGAGGTGAGCACCGGGATGTTGGTCGTCTCGGCCAGCTTGACGAGGGCCTCCTCCGCGTCCGACCGGGCCACGCCCCCGCCCGCGAAGATCAGCGGAAGGCGCGACTCGGCGATCACTCGGGCCGCTTCGCGGAGCTGTTCGGGGCTGGGCACGATCCGGGTCACGGGAGCGGGCTCCCGGAGAAGCACCTCGTCTCTCTCGACGCCGGTCTCGGGGGGCATCTCGATCAGCACAGGCCGCGGCCGTCCGGTGCGCATCTGCCTGAACGCCTCACGCACGGCATCGGGAACATCGCGCGGGGTCAGAACCTGCCGCCGCCATTTGGTCACGTTGCGCACGGCATCGGCCTGGTCCAGGACCTCGTGGATGCCGCCGAGGTTCTTGCCGATCTGGCCCCGGGGTATCTGGCCGGCGATCATGAGCACCGGCGAGGACCGCGAGTAGGCGGTGGCCAAGCCGGACGCGGCGTTGTAGAGGCCCACGCCGGGAACCACCAGGGCGACCCCCGGCTCTCCCGACACTCGGGCATAGCCGTCGGCCATGTAGGTCGTGGCCTGCTCGTGGCGAGTGGTGACCATCCGGATCCCCGGCTCGTCCCGTATGCCGGCGACGATTCCGTACACCTGGATGCCGGGCACGCCGAAGACCACCTCGACACCTTCGGCGGCGAGCGACTTCGCCAGCGCCTCGCCACCGCTCATCTTCCCCATGGCAGACCTGCTCTCGTCGCTGGTGGCGGATTGTCGGTCGCCGTGCTCTCGTGGCTGGGGCGGAGGGTATGGTGTGCCCTCGCCGCCCCACACGGCTTCGCGCCTACCAATTCAAGCATCCGCGTCAACCCCGCACCGGTCAAGCCATGCTCACAGTCGCCAACCTCGAAGTCGTGTACAACGAGGTGGTCCTCGTGCTGCGGGGCCTGTCGATCGAGGTGCCCGACGGCAGCATCGTGGCGTTGCTCGGCGCCAACGGGGCGGGCAAGACCACCGCGGTGCGGGCCATCACCGGTCTGCTCGACGTCCACGAGGGCGACATCACCAAGGGCTCGGTCATCTGGAACGGCGCCGACATCTCCAGGTCCAAGCCGTCGCGCATCGTCGAGGCTGGAATCACCCAAGTGATGGAGGGCAGGCGGATCTTCGCCGAGCTCTCCGTCGATGAGAACCTCAACGCCGGCGCCTTCACCGTTCGGGACCGAAAGGAGAACGCCGAGGCCTACGAGCGGGTGATGACGTTGTTCCCGCTGCTGCAGAGCCGCAGGCGCGACACCGCCGGGTACCTGTCGGGCGGCGAGCAGCAGATGCTGGCCATCGGGCGCGCCCTGATGGCCGACCCGAAGCTGCTGATACTCGACGAGCCCTCGCTGGGCCTGGCCCCGATGCTCATCGAGCAGATCCGCGACATCATCGTCGACATCAACGCCGGCGGCGTGAGTGTCCTGCTGATCGAGCAGAACGCCATGATGGCCCTGTCCATCGCCCACTACGGCTACGTCATGGAGTCGGGCAAGGTGGTGATGGACGGCGACCCCAAGAAGCTGCTCGCCGACGAGGACGTGCAGGAGTTCTACCTCGGCCTGCGCGCCGAGGGCGAGCGCCGGTCGTTCCGGGACGTGAAGCACTACAAGCGCCGCAAGAGATGGCTGTCATGAGCGACCCGAGCCCTTCTCGGGAAGCCGGTGCTCGCCCTCTGCTGCAAGTGGACGACATCTCGCTGCGCTTCGGCGGCGTGACCGCCATCGACTCGGTGACGTTCGAGGTCACCGACGGCGAGCTGTTCGCCATCATCGGCCCCAACGGCGCGGGCAAGACGTCGATCTTCAACTCGATCTCGCAGGTCTACCGGCCCCAGTCGGGCGACATCCGCTGGAAGGGGACCTCCATCATGGGCACCCGCCCCGACCGGGTGGCCCGGCTCGGGGTGGCCCGCACCTTCCAGAACATCGAGCTGTTCCCGCAGATGACCGTGCTCGACAACCTGCTCACCGGCCGCCACATCCGCATGACCGGGTCGTTCCTGGCCGGCGCGGTGTGGGTGGGCAAGGCCAAGCGCGAGGAGATCGAGCACCGCCGCCGGGTGGAGGACATCATCGACTTCCTGGAGATCGAGGGCTGGCGCAAGCATCCGGTGGCCCTGCTGCCCTACGGCGTCCAGAAGCGGGTGGAGCTGGGCCGGGCGCTGGCCATGGACCCCGAGCTGCTCATGCTCGACGAGCCGGTCGCGGGGATGAACCTCGAGGAGACCGAGGACATGGCCCGGTTCATCCTCGACATCCGCCGCGAGCTCGGCATCACCCTGCTGATGGTGGAGCACGACATGGGGCTGGTCATGGACATCGCCGACCGGGTGATGGTCCTCGACTTCGGCCAGCGGATCTCCGAGGGTCCCCCCGCCGAGGTCCAGCGGGACCCCCGAGTGATCGCCGCCTACCTGGGCAGTACCGAGCTCGACGGGTCGGCGCCCGGCTGACGGCAGCATCCCGGCAGCCGTAGGATCGGAGCATGGTCGAGTCCGCGATCGCCAGCGCGTCCCAAGCCCTTCTCGTCGAGCGCCGCCGGCTCACAGCCGGCGAGGTTGCCGCGCTGGCCGCGATCAGTGACGCGTCAGTGCCCTCGCTCGCCTCGCTGGCCCACGAGGTCCGCCTGGCCTGGGCCGGTCCAACGGTGGAGGTGGAGGGCATCCTGTCGGCCAAGACCGGAGGCTGCGGTGAGGACTGCCACTTCTGCAGCCAGTCGGCCGCCTTCGACACCCAGGTCAAGGCCACACCGTTCCTCGACACCGGCGAAGTCCTGGCGGCGGCCCGTGAGACCGCCGAGCTGGGGGCCAGCGAGTTCTGCATGGTGCTGGCGGTGCGGGGCCCCGACCGCCGCACCATGGACCGGCTCATCGAGCTGACGGCGCTGGTGTCGGCCGAGACCGGCCTGAACGTGGCGGTGAGCGCCGGCATCCTCACCCGGGAGCAGGCCTTCGAGCTGGCCGCGGCCGGCGTGCACCGCTACAACCACAACCTGGAGACGAGCCGATCGTTCTTCGGCGAGGTCGTCACCACCCACAGCTTCGACGAGCGGGTGGACACCTGCGCCCACGTCCGCGAGGCCGGCATGGAGCTGTGCTGCGGCGTGCTGCTGGGCATGGGGGAGACCACCGAGCAGCGCCTGGAGCTGATCGAGCAGGTAAGGGAGGTGCGGCCCTGCGAGGTACCGATCAACTTCCTGAACCCCCGTCCCGGCACCCCGCTGCAGATCCGCAAGCCGGTCGGCGCGCTGGAGGCCATCCGGTGGATCGCACTGTTCCGGCTGGCGCTGCCGCCGGTGATCCTGCGCTACGCCGGCGGCCGCGAGATCACCCTCCGGGACCTGCAGGCCATGGGCATGACGGCGGGCATCAACGCGCTGATCGTGGGCAACTATCTCACGACCCTGGGGCGGTCGCCCCGGCAGGACCTGGACATGCTCGCGGACCTGCGGATGCCCATCGGGAGCCTGTCGGCCGCGGTTTGAGCGAGCGGGGGCCCTGCTGCTGCGGCTGCGGCCGCCGGGACTGTCCCGGCTGCCTGCCCGAGCTTGATCCGCCCCGCTACTGCTCCCGGTGCGGGGCCTGGCTGGCCACCTCCGTCACCCCTGCGGGCTGGACGGCCAGATGCCGCACCTGTGGCACGACAGCGTCAGGCGCGTAGCACCTCCACCACCTCGTGGCAAGCGCCGCAGCGATGGACGGCCCGGCACCGGGCCGGACCGAAGGGCGACTGCTCCACCAGGGCCGCCTCGCCGCAGCGGGGGCACTCGGTGGGCCGGCCGGGAAGGGCGACCGACACCGTGAAGTCGCGGGCCATGACCGTCCGGGCGTGGTCGCTGAGCCTCGAGGTGTCCCAGGGCTGGGCGCTGCGCCGGACCTCCACGCCGGTGATGCCGTCGAGTGCCCCGACAGCCCGGGCGATGTCGGCAGAGATGACGTCGTGGGCCGGGCAGCCGCTGAAGGTGGTGATCAGCTCGACCTCGGCCCGCCCGCCGGTGACGGTGGCCGCCGCGACCATGCCCATGTCGACGACACTGACACCGGGATACTCGGGATCGTCCACCCCCCGCAGCGCGTCGAGGACCTCTGTCGCCCCGTTGGTCCGGGCATCACCGGTCACACTCACGATTCTACGGCCGCGGCAGGCCAGGCGCCGGCTCGCGGGGGGAGCATTAGCGACCGCGGGAGTCCAACCACTAGTGTCGCGAGTCATGTCGGTGGGGGTTGCGCCTGAGACGGACTCGAGAGCGTCCGGCCTGAAAATCCTGCACCCGTCGGGGTGGGTGGCGGTGGCGACGCTGCTCGCAGCGCTCTTCGCGCACCTCTTCGTCGACACCGAGTACCTGATCGGCAACCTCGAGTGGTGGTGGTGGCCGCTGCTGGCGGGCTCGATCGCCCTGTCGGTCTGGCACTCCGGCCTCAACCGTCTGCGGGTATGGATCGAGGCCATCCCGTCCTTCACGCTGCGGATCACGATGTTCCTGGCGTGGGCCGTCTTCGTGCTGCAGTTCTTCAACGTGATCACCCGCTACAGCAACGAGTACGTGGACCAGGACATCCTCATCGGCGAGGTCGTGAGCCTGGCGTGGCAGTCCTTCGGGCTCATGTTCCTGGTGGCCATGAACGTCGGCATCCGTGACGGCGTGAACCCGCGTATCGACTTCTGGTGGACCAACTTCTCCAACAAGACCAAAGCGGCCCTCGACTTCGCCATGCACACCGTGCTCCTGCTGCCGTTCGTGTTCATGAGCATCCGCATCCTGCAGAGCTACGTGGCCTCGTCGCTGGGACGCAAGGCGGGAAGCGGCGAGTGGCCCGCGGGCTGGAGGGTCTGGCAGAGCTGGGAGGAGGCCGTGGACGCCGGCGGTCTGGCGGTGGGGCCGATCAAGGCGTTCCTGCTGATCGGGTTCGCGCTGTTCGGCCTGCAGCTGGTGGCCGAGGTCATCAAGACCGGGTTCGTCCTCATCGACCGCGACGACTACGGCGCCATCGTGGAACGCGACACCCCCCAGCGGATCGAGTGACCGTGCCTGCGCTCCTCCATGCATCGCCCTCGAGGCGCCGGCTGCATCCCGGCGTCGGGTGCGTGGCGGCGCGCACCGAGCGGATCGAGTAACCGGTGGTCGGGGTGCTTGCCTTGGAGACCATCCTCGGCGTCGACGCGGGCGTGTTCCTGGCCCTGGCCATGTTCGGGGTCTTCATGCTGGTGATCCTGTCGGGCTACAACGTGGCCTTCTCCTTCGCGTGCACCGCCATCGCCTTCGCGTTCCTCGGCGACGCGATCGGGGCCTTCGACTCGAACGCGCTCAGCGCGCTGCCCAGTCGCTGGTTCGTGGCGGTCAGCGACCCGACGCTGCTGGCCGTGCCGCTGTTCGTCTTGATGGGCGCCATCCTCGAACGCTCGGGCATGGCCGAGCGGCTCCTGAACGCCTTCGGGATGCTCATGGGCCGCCTGCGGGGCGGCGTGGCCGCCGCGGTGGTGGTGGTGGGCACCCTGCTGGCCGCCGCCACCGGCGTGGTGGCCGCCACCGTCATCGTGATGGGGCTGCTGTCGCTGCCCGCCATGGTGCGCCTCGGCTACGACAACAAGCTGTCCACCGGCGCCATCATCGCCTCGGGCACGCTGGCGCAGCTGCTGCCGCCCAGCATCGTTCTGATCCTGCTGGCCCAGCAGCTGGGCGTCGGCATCCTGGGGCTGTTCGCGGGGGCGCTGCTGCCCGGCCTGCTGTTGAGCGGGCTCTACGTGGCCTACGTCGTGATCCTGTCGTGGCTCAAGCCGTCGGTCGGGCCGGCCATGCCCAAGGAGTTGCGAACCCTCGAGGGGAACCCGTCGGTGCGCACCAAGATCCTCATCGCGGTGATCCTGGCGGCCATGGTCGCAGGGGTGATGCTGCTGGCCAGCCTGTGGGCGTCGATGATCGCGGGCGTGCTCACCCTTGCGGTGACGCTGGCCATCCTGTGGTGGACCCGCATGCTGGCTGCGGAGCTGCTGATCGCCATCGTGCCCATGCTGGTGCTGATACTCGGGGTGCTGGTCTCCATCTTCCAGGGGATAGCCACGCCGTCGGAGTCGGGCGCGGTGGGGGTGTTCGGGGCGCTGCTCCTCACCGGCTTGAACTGGCTGTTCGACCACCTGCTGGTGAAGGAGGGCGCCACGCACATCACCAGGTCCGGTTGGCGGCTCGACTGGCAGGCGGTCAAGGACGCGGCCCACTCCACCGCCAACGTGGTGGTGCTGGTGATGACGCTGCTGTTCTGCTCGACGTTCTTCAGCCTGGTCTTCCAGCGGCTCGGGGGCGCCGATCAGACCTCGGAGTGGCTGACCTCCATCGGCGGCGGGAAGTGGGGCTTCGTGGTCATCGCCATGATCGCGGTGTTCCTGCTCGGCATCAACCTGGAGTTCATCGAGATCACCTTCATCGTGGTGCCCATATTCGTGCCGGCCATGGACTTCCTGGGCTTCACCGCCGACGAGAAGATCTGGTTCGCGGTGCTTATGGCGGTGAACCTCAACATGGCGTTCATCTCGCCGCCGGTGGGGTTCTCGCTGTTCTACCTGCAGAGCGTCGCGCCGCCGGAGGTGAAGACGTCCGACATCCACAAGGGCGCCTTCCCCTTCATGGGCCTGCAGGCGCTGGCCCTCGTGATCCTGGCCGCCTTCCCGGCCATCACCTACACCTCGATCGACACGTTCCGTTTCGGTTGACGCTCACTTGCACGCGCTCGCTCCAGGCCGAACGGCGAGCGCTTCGACGGCAGCTGTGCCGTCTGTAGTGCATGGCGCGACTGCTCTCGACACATCTCCAGACGTTGGTGTATTGTCACGGTCGCGCCGGGGACGCCGACCGGGATTCCCGTCCCGGTGAAGACGGCCGACATCGGCGCAAGCAGTCAACCACGGAGGGAATCACGTGACCAATGAAGCAAGCTCGGCCGAGACCGACGGTTCGGCTGTCGGCATGATCCTCGACGAGGCGGACTCCTCGAGCCTGGCTCGACGGGGATTCATAAAGGGCGGCCTCGGCGTCGCCGGGTTCGCGGCCGCGTCCGCGATCCTGGCCGCGTGCGGGGACGACGGCGAGGAGGCTCCCGCGCCGGCCGCTGCTCCCGACGGTGATGCGGCTACGACCACTGCCGCGCCGACCACTACGGCGAGCGACACCGTGGCCGTGACCGCGCAGGGCCCCGAGATCGAGTGGGAGATGGCCACCAGCTGGCCCACCGCGCTGGTGACGCTGTTCGGGTCGGCGCAGTTCTTCGCCCAGAAGGTGGGCGAGCTCACCGGCGGCCGCTTCGTCATCAACGCCCGCCCCGCGGGCGAGATCGCCGGCGGCCTCGAGGTGCTCCCCGTCGTGCGCGACGGCGGCGCCCAGGTGGGTCATACCGCGTCCTACTACTACGTGGGTCTCAGCCCGGTGCAGCAGTTCGGCACGGCGGTGCCCTTCGGCCTGACCCAGCGCCAGCAGAACGCCTGGCTGTACCAGGGCGGAGGCATCGAGCTCCTCAACGAGTTCTATGCGGAGGAGCACGGGACGATCTCGTTCCCCGCGGGGGCGACCGGCTGCCAGATGGGCGGTTGGTTCACCAAGGAGCTCAACTCCGTCGATGACCTCAACGGCCTCAAGATGCGCATCCCCGGCCTGGCCGGACGGGTGCTGGAGAACCTCGGCGGCGAGCAGGTCACCCTGGCCGGCGGCGAGATCCTCCAGGCGATCCAGACCGGCGCCATCGACGGCGCCGAGTTCGTCGGCCCCACCGACGACCTGATCCTCGGCCTCGACCAGTTCCAGGGCGACCTGTACTACTACCACCCCGGGTGGTGGGAGCCGGGCACCGCGGTCGAGGTGCAGATCAACCTCGACCTCTGGAACGACCTGCCCGCCGAGTACCAGGCCGCAATACAGTCCGCCGCGGCGTACGCCAACATGAACACCATGGCCACCTACGACGTGCTCAACCAGAGGGACCTGCAGACCATCAAGGGGTTCGCCCAGATCCGCGAGTTCCCGGCCGAGCTGATGGCCGCGTTCAAGGCCGAGACCGAGGACGTGCTCGACGACGTGGCTGCCGACGACGCCAACTTCGCCCGGATCCTCGGTCCGTGGCGTGAGTTCCGCGACGGGATCTCGGAGTGGCACGGCCTGGCCGAGCGGTCGTTCCTCAGCCAGCAGACCCAAGTCTGATCCTCGAATTCGAGCTGCGGGGCCTGGATCCAGGATCCGGCCCCGCATTGCTCGGCCGGCCGTCGACCGGCCGGGGCCCGTAGTTCGTGGGCCTGGCCTCTGAACAGTGCTGCCAACTGTGGCGTCCCCGGGTCGCCGGCCCCCGAGCGGGTGACGGTCACGTCGTAGCCGCCGGCGGGGCGCTTGGCGAAGTGTCGGGCATCTGCGGCACACTACGCCCCATGTCGAGTGCAGACCGCCCCCCGGAGCCGGAGGACGAGGTGAACGGTGAACCGGCTGGGAGCAAGCTGCCCAGCGCGCCGAAGTTCCGCACCGACCGCAGCCACTACCGGGCCGCGCTCGAGGGATGGCTGCAGGGGGCGTTCCCTTCCAGACAGGGCCTCACCGTGACCGACATCGAGATCCCGGCGAGCACCGGGTTCTCCAACGAGACGGTGATCCTCGACGCGGCCTGGACCGAGAACGGCTCCGAGAGCGAAAAGCGCCTCGTGGTGCGCATCGAACCCGCCGACGGCGGCATGTTCCCGCCGCAGACGCCGCGGTGCGCGGTGTCGGTGGAACTCCAGTACCGGGTCATGCAGGCGGTAGCGGAGGCGGGAGCGGCACCGGTCCCACCGCTGCTCGGCTACGAGCCCGATCCTGACGTGCTGGGCGCGCCCTTCTTCGTGATGGGGTTCGTTCGTGGACGCGTTCCGGCGGACGTGCCCCGCTACACCGAGGCGGGGTTCGTGGTGGACGAGGCGACGCCGGCACAGCGGCGGCGCATGGTGCTGTCGGCCATCGACGTCATCGCCGGCATACACCGTCTGGACTGGCGCAATGCCGGCTTGGCGTGGCTCGATCCGAGCGGAACCGGCGAGCCGACGACGGCCATGCAGGTCAAGCTCTACCGGGACCACGTGCATTCCGAGCTTGCCGGCAGGGAGCATCCCGTGCTGCACGCCGCACTCGACTGGCTTGACGCCAACGACCCGGGCGATGAGCGGGTCGGGCTGACGTGGGGCGACGCCCGGCTCGGCAACATCATCCTGCAGGACTACCGGACCGCGGCCGTTCTCGACTGGGAGGTGTGCGCGCTGAGCCCGACCGAGGCCGACATGGGATGGTGGCTGATGTTCGATCGGATGTCGTTCGATGACATGGGCATCGACCGGCTCGACGGCTACCCGACGCGAGAGGAGGTGATCTCCCACTACGAGCAGGTCTCGGGGCGCACGGTCCGGGACCCGCACTACTGGGAGGTGTTCGGCGCCATGCGCTTCTGCACCATCTTCATCCGGCTGGGCGACCGCCTGACCGCCGCCGGCTTCGTGCCGCCGGAGCGGAACCCGGCCGTGGGCAACCAGGTGACGGTTGCGCTGGCCGCGCTGCTCGGCGTGGACAACCCCACCCCCGACCGGCTGGCCCGATGACCGGGCCGACGACCGCCGATGGCCGCCCGGGGGTGCCGGCCGCGGGCGGGGCCATCGCTTGCGTCACCGGCGAAGACGGGTGGATGGTGCCCGGCCTCACCGCGGAGGAACTGGTTGCCTCAGTGCCGGAATTGGAGGGGGTCGCGTTGATCCGGACCGAGACTCGGCGCAATGTGTCCGGCTTCGACATGGGCCCGGAGCGGATGGTGGAGGAGACCGGTCTCAAACCGGCTGGGCTGGGCCAGCGGATCAGCCCTCAAGTCCCGCTCCCGCCGATGCCTGGCAATTCTCGCTGAGCGAGCGTCTCGTAGGGATCGTTCTCTGCTCTCGGTGGACGGCTCGACCGGACGTCGGCCCACAGGCCGCGCAAGTCCTGCGAGCCGTGGTACACGCGACCCCTCCCTGCGCCAGCGGCATTGAGCAGGCCGGCGTCGGTGAGGGCCCTGAGGTCGCGACTTGCGCTGAGGTCGGAGATCGGATCGCCGTCGGTGACCTCGACGAGCTTCGCGTAGATGGACCGTTGAAGCCTCCGGCCTCGGGATGCATCGGCGAGCGCTCCGATGGACCGTGGGGGCACCCCGCGGGCGGCGATTGCTTGCGTAAGGCCGTCGTACAACTGCTCAGTCTCGTAGACGCGCCGCTGCAGTGTCCAGGCCTGCCGATAGTGCGCTCGCAGCATGAACCGGGTCCACGGACGTGCCGAGTTGTGCGGATGCCAACCGCCCTGCCCGACTTCGGAGAGCACCGCGTAGTAATCGTTGGTGTTTCGCCCGAGGTACTCCTCGACCGAGGAGAACACGGGTGAGACTATGCCCTCCCCGGCGAGGACCATGGTCTGCAGAGCCCTTGCCATCCGTCCGTTGCCGTCCCGGAAGGGGTGGATCATCACCAGATTGAGATGGGCCATGGCCGCGCGGAACATGACGGGCCAGGAGTCGCTGCTGTCGAGCGATTCCACGAGCGAGCCCATGAGGCCGTCGACCAGTCGTGCATCGGGTGCCTGGTAGACGCGCGTGCCGTTCTCGTCCTCCACCCAGACATCGCCACTCCGGTAGCGACCGGGCCGGATCCGCAGTTCGTGCTTGGTCATCATGTAGTGGAGCGACCTCAGCAGTGACTCATCGATGGCGATTCGATCCTCGGCGAGTTCAAGGACGTACGTCATCGCATCGCGGTAGCCGGTCAGAGCAGAACGCGTCTGTGCGGCGGCATCAATCGGTTCCTCATCCTCGATGACATCGAGCACATCGTCGAGCGACGCCCGGTAGCCCTCGATCCAGTTCGAGCCTCGTACGGCTCGTGCGAAGTTCATCCGCCGAAGGTGCCCCGCCCACCGTCGCGGCCGGTGCCTCACGTACTGGGCGAGGTCGTGTCGGAGCCGGCCGATCTCCTCGATGACGATCAGGTCGGTATCGTCCGGCTCAGGGGTGCTGTAGATCCTTAGATCCATATGTTCATCTTATCACATGATGATAAGATGAACATATCATCATGTCAAGGCACTCGTTCCGGAGGCAAGCAGCCGCTGCCCATCAGGTCCCGAAGTCGTCGGGCACGTGGATGGGCATGTCGGTCTTGGCCCATTGCTTCACGGTGTCGGCCGCCTTGGAGGCCTCCCCGGCCGGCAGGGCGGCCACTATGGAGCGGCCCAGCGCCTCGAAGGTCGGGATCTGATCGTCGGCGAGAGCCGGCATCGGCACCTTGCGGGCCATGGCCGCGTCCATGGCCGGGGCCAGACGCTGGAGCTTGGCCCGGTCCCGCTCGGGCTCGCCCTCGGCGAACTCGGCCATCACATCGGCCGCGAACAGCTCGAGAGTCTCGCAGATGTGGTCGTGGCGGTTGTTGCCGCCCTGCTGGATGAACACCACCTGATCGACGCCGGCGTCGGCGAAGCCGCGGAGGTGGGCCCGGACCTGCTCGGGAGTGCCGATGCCGCTCCGGGCGCCCCGGTCCTCGATCGTGGGCCTGGCCTCGAGGTAGTCGGCCCAGATGTCGGTGCGGCCCGGCTTGTGCCGGCCGAAGATGTAGTGGTGGCCCAGCCCGTAGCCGAAGAACTGGAAGCCGTCCAGGCCCCGGCGCCGGGCCTCGGCGGCGTCGGGATGCACCGACAGGCCGGTCACCATGGCGATGTTGGGGTTGATCGCATGGCCGATGGGCACGCACTCGGTCTCCAGGATCCGGTAGTAGTCCTGCACCCACGCGGCCGCGTCGGCCGGATCGACGAACGAGAAGGTGAGCGCGCCCATGCCCAGCCGGGCCGCCAGCTTGATGGTCTCCCGGTTCGAGCAGGCCACCCACAGCGGTGGATGGGGCTTCTGCACCGGCTTGGGCACCACGTTGCGGCACGGCATCGAGAAGAACTCGCCGTCGTAGCCCGGGTAGGGGTCCATGGCCATCATGTTGCAGCACTGCTCGACGGCCTCCCGCCAGGCCGGCCGCTTGTCGTCGACCGGGACTCCGAAGCCGCCGAGCTCGAGGATGGACGAGGACTCGCCGGTCCCGAAGTCCACCCGGCCGCCCGACACCAGGTCGAGGGTGGAGATCCGCTCGGCGACCCGGGCCGGGTGGTTGTAGCCGGGCGGCATCAGCACGATGCCGTGCCCGAGCCTGATCCTGGTGGTGCGCTGGCTGCACGCGGCCAGGAACACCTCGGGCGCGGACGAGTGCGAGTACTCCTCCAGGAAGTGGTGCTCCACCTCCCAGGCGTAGTCGAAGCCGAGCCGGTCGGCCAGCTCCACCTGCTCGAGCGCCTCGTCGAACAGCCGCTGCTCGTCGCCGTCATGCCAGGGCCGGGGCAGCTGGTGCTCGTAGAAGATCCCGAACTTCACGGCTGCGACTCTATGGCCCGGCGCGCCGGCCGGCGCAGAGTGATCCGGCGGCGGGGGTAGACGATGCCGAACAGCACGAGATTGCAGGCGTAGGCCGCGCCACAGAGGATCCACACGATCTTGTAGGCGTCCAACTCGGCGTCGGGGCCGGCCGGCCGGCCGATGAGGGTGAATGCCAAGGCGATGGCGAGGGCCACCGACAGCTGGAAGAACGTGGTGCGTCCGGCGGTGGCCATGGCGTAGCGCTCAGCGGGCACATCGACCAGGGCTGCGCCCACCAGCTGCGAGAACCCGGTGCCCGCCGAGAATCCCACCAGCACGGTCGCGACGAGCAGGTTGGCCAATGACGGTTGGGTGGTCGTGGTGAACAGCAGCCACAGCAGCCCGGCGACACCGCAGGCGGATCCTGCGGTCAGCAGGGGGGCATTGCCGATGCGGTCGGCCAGACGGCCGGCCTGCGGTGCGACCAGGAACGACACGACGGGCCCGACCGCGTAGGCGAGACCGGTCTCGACGACCGACCACCCCCACACTCCCTGGATGAACGAGGGCAGCGGCACCAGCAGCGCGAAGAAGCCCACCGAGAAGAACAGCGATCCGAGGTTGCCCAGGACGAAGGAGCGGATCCGCATGAGCCCCAAGTCGAACAGCGGAGCCGGATGGCGCCTGCTGCGGACCGCGAAGACCGCGATCATGGCGGCGCCGGCCGCGAAAGCGCCGGCCGTGGAGAGCGACCACCATCCCCAGGCGTCACCCTGCACGATCCCGAGAATGATGGTTCCCACCCCGAAGGACGCCAGCGGCACTCCGATCACGTCGACTCTTCCGCCGGAGCGATCACCCCGGCTCTCGGGGAGGACGCGGGCACCGAGCAGCAGCGACGCCAGCGCGATGGGCACGTTGACGTAGAACACCGCCCGCCAGCCGAACGCCACGATGAGCAGCGCGCCCAGCGTCGGCCCGAGGGCGGCCGCCAGCCCTCCCATGGCGCCCCAGGTTCCGATGGCCATCTGATGCCTGCTGCGCGGGAAGGCGGTCAGCAGCAGGGCGAGCCCGGCGGGGAGCTGCATGGCCCCGCCCACCGCTTGCAGGGCGCGGGCCGCGATCAGCATTCCAATGCTGGTGGAGGCGCCGGCGGCCACCGACCCCGCCGCGAACACGATCAGGCCGAGGCGGAATATGCGGCGCCGGCCGTAGCGGTCGGCCAGCCAGCCCGACAGCAGCAGCAGGGCGGCCACCACGATCGAGTAGGCGTTCACCACCCAGGAGAGGGCGGCCGGAGTGGCACCCGACAGATCGGCGCGGATCTCGGGCAGGGCCAGCGCGATGATCGTCAGCTCCATCGCCACCATGAACACGGCCACCGAGACCACGGAGAGCGTGAGCCAGGCCGAGCGCGGCACTGGTTCCATCGCGGCCCACTCTATGGACCGGCCTGCAATCGACCAGCAGCAGACCGGCGAAACTCTACTGTCAGGAAAGCGTCGCTACTGTGATTAGACATCAAGCGCCGTCGTGTGGTATCGTCGACTGCGACCGGAGGCACGTTGGCGAGGCTCGCGCTCCGAGCGCTACGGTTTCGCCGCACACGCAAGCTCACCCGTAGGGGGAACAATGGCCACTGACCTTGAGAGGTTCGTCGAGGCGGACGGGCGCGAGGAGCAGATCCGAGAGGTGGAGGCCCGCATCGACGCCGACGACATCCGGTACCTGTACTGCCAGTTCGTCTCGGTGACGGGACGGATCATGGGCAAGGGCATACCGGCCAAGCACTTCGGCATGATCGCCCGCAAAGGCTTCCAGCTGGTCTACGGCTCCACCGCCAACCTCTTCATCGACCGCCATGGCAACTACATCGGCTACGGCCCCGAGGCCCGCGAGCTCGTCGGCATCGGCGAGCCCGAGACGTTCATGCCCCTGCCGTGGGACACCAGAACCGCCCGGGTGTGGTGCACCCTGTTCAGGGGCCGCGAGGAGGAGGTCGACGGGGGCGCCTATCTGACCTCGGACTGCCGGGGCAACCTCAGGCGGCAACATGCCGGCTTCGAGGCCAAGCACGGGCTGCACCTGCGGGCCGGCTGCGAGCCCGAGATGATGTGGCTCAAGGCCGACGCCGACGGCAAGCCCACCGTGGAGGGCATGACCAAGCCCAACTGCTACCACATCGACCAGTTCGCCGAGCTCCAGCCGCTCATCCACAGGGTGATCGAGTACTGCGAGGCCATGGGCCTCGACATGATCCAGGGCGACCACGAGGACGCCCCCGGCCAGCTCGAGCTGAACTTCAACTTCGACCGGGCCGAGCTCACCGCCGACCGGCTCACCACCTACCGCCAGGTGTGCAAGCAGGTGGGCCGCGAGCTGGGGGCCTTCCCGTGCTTCATGCCCAAGCCGTTCATGGGCGTGTCGGCCAACGGCTGCCACCACAACATCTCGCTGTGGGACGCCGACGGCAACAACAAGTTCATGCCCGAGGGCGACAATCCGCAGCTGCCCGGTCCCGTCGGCATGAAGGCCATCGGCGGCATCCTCGAGCATGTTCAGGCGCTGACCTGCCTCACGTCGCCGACGGTCAACTCCTACCGCCGGCTGTGGGACACCGGCTTCTGGGCGCCGGTGTTCGCTGACTGGGGCTTCCAGAACCGCACCACCGCCCTGCGGGTGAGCGCGCCCGGCCGCTTCGAGTACCGCTCGGTGGACAGCGCGGTCAACCCGCACCTGTCGTTCGCGGGCCTCCTGCAGGCCATGGACGACGGCTTGGACCGCGGTCTCGATCCGGGCGAGCCCGAGGAGCGCAACATCTACGAGGCCATGGAGGCGGGCAAGGACGTCAAGAAGATCCCGCTCACCCTGGGCGATGCCCTGGAGGCCCTGCGCAGCGACGAGGTTGTCATGCGTGCGCTGCCGGGCGAGATGAGCAAGGTGTTCTTCCACTACAAGAACGACGAGTGGGAGCGGTTCCTGGCCACCGTGACCGATTGGGACGTGGAGGAGTACCTGGACGTCCTTCCCTAACGGCACAGAACCCAAGCAAGAGGACTCGAGACAACTTCCACAAGGGGGTAGAACCATGTGCGGCATAGCCGGCGTGATCCACCGTGACGGCACCGCCGACATCGGCGCAGAGCTCACAGCCATGCTCCAGTCGATGAAGCACCGCGGGCCGGACTCCACCGGCTACGCGGTGTACGGCCCGGCCGACGACCTGGTCGTGATCCGTTTCGTGCTCGCCGAGCCCAACAGGAGCACCGGCTTCGGGATGGAGGAGCGCCTGGAGCGCAACCGGGCCGAGGTCGAGAGCCGCCTGGCCAAGATCGGCGCCGAGGTGGCCACCGTCACCAGCGACACCGGCTACGCGTTCCGGGCCACCATCCGCTACGGCGGCGACCTCAAGGCCCTGGCCGACTACCTCGAGGACGTGCCCGGCTGCGAGGTGCTGTCGCTGGGCAGCTCGCTGGAGATCATCAAGGATCTCGGCGACGCCGAGACCGTCAGCGGCCAGTACCGCCTGGGCTCGTTCCGGGGGACCCACGGCATCGGCCATGTGCGCATGGCCACCGAGTCGGAGGTCGACCTGGCCAGCGCCCATCCCTACTGGGCCTACCCCTTCGCCGACGTGGCCGTGGTCCACAACGGCCAGCTCACCAACTACCACCAGTGGCGCCGCCGCCTGGAGCAGCACGGGCACCGCTTCCAGAGCGAGTGCGACTCCGAGATCATCGCGGTGTACCTGGCCGAGTACATGTCACGGGGCCTGTCGCTGGAGACGGCCATGAAGCACAGCCTCGACGACCTCGACGGCGTGTTCACCTACGTGTGCGTGACCGGCAACGAACTGGGCATCGCCAAGGACGAGATGGCGGCCAAGCCGCTGGTCCTGTTCGAGTCCGAGCCCCTGGTGGCGGTGGCCACCGAGGAGGTCGCCATCCGGGCCGTGGTCAAGCGCGAGGTCGAGACGCGCGATCCCTACGAGCGCGAGGTGCTGGTATGGCAGGTGTAGTCATCCACGGGTCGATTCTCGGGGGCGTCGGGTGATGCCGGGCTCAGGTTCACGCAGCGGCGTCAGCTACGACGCCCGGGGGCTGGTGGAACCCCATGCCGAGCTGCCCGAGAACATCGAGGTCGACGGGGGTCGGGCCCGCTTCGACGCGGCCGACTTGACGATCCGCCAGATCAACATGGCGCTGCGCAAGCTGATCTACAACGACGGCATCAGCGACGTGACCGTGCTGAACCCGGCGTCCAAGCACTCGCTGGCGGTGGGGATCCTCAAGCGCTGCCGGATCCACTTCGAGGGCAGCCCCGGCTGGTTCGCGTGCGGGCTCATCGACGGCCCCGAGGTGACCATCAACGGCCGGGTGGGCTGGTCGGTGGCCGAGAACATGATGTCGGGCGTGGTGACCATCGAGCGCAGCGCGGGCTCGCTCACCGGCGCGGCCATCCGCGGCGGCGACCTGATCGTCAAGGGCGATGTTGGGGCCCGCACCGGCATCGACCAGAAGGGCGGCACCATCATCGTGACCGGCGACGTCGGCATCAACACCGGGTTCATGATGCAGAGGGGCCGGCAGATCATCTGCGGCAACGCCGGCATGAACCTGGGCGACTCCATGTACGACGGCGCCATCTACGTGGCCGGCAAGGTTAGATCCCTCGGGGTGGACTGCGTGCCCGGCGAGTGGGACGACGACGACACCGAGCTGATCGACCGCAAGTTCCGCATCCACGGCCTCGGCGACCCGCCCGAGTTCCAGAAGTTCGTGTGCGGCAAGCAGCTGCACAACTACGACGCGCTCGAGCCCTCCGAGCGCAAGCTCGTCATCCACTAGAGGCCGAGCGGAAGGGGCAAGCCATGGCAGAAGTCAACAAGAGCACCGACGTCCTGGGCCAGAGCCGGATCTTCACGCGCGAGGTCATCAACGACATCCATGTGAAGTCCGAACTGGGCCGCTACCGGATGAGGGGATTCTCGATATTCAAGAAGATCCCCCACTGGGACGAGCTGGTGTTCCTGCCCGGAACGCTCACCCGGTTCGTGATCGAGGGCTACCGGGAGAAGTGCGAGACCCGCACGGTGATCGGCTCGCGCTTCGCGGCCAAGCCCCTGGAGCTGGAGATCCCGGTGTACATCACCGGCATGAGCTTCGGTGCGCTGTCCCTGGAGGCCAAGATGGCCCTGGCCAAGGGCGCGTCGATGGCCGGCACGGCCACATGCTCGGGCGAGGGCGGGATGATCCCGCCGGAGCGGGACCTGTCCACCAAGTGGTACTACCAGCTCATCCAGAGCCGCTACGGCTTCAACCCCCACCACCTGATGCTGGCCGACGCGGTGGAGTTCTTCATCGGCCAGGGCTGCAAGGTGGGCCTGGGCGGGCACCTGATGGGCCAGAAGGTCACCGAGCAGGTGGCCGAGATGCGGTCGCTGCCCGCCGGCATCGACCAGCGCTCGCCGGCCCGGCACCCCGACTGGCTCGGACCCGACGACCTGTCGCTGAAGATCCAGGAGATCCGGGAGGCCACCGACTACCAGATCCCCATCCAGCTCAAGCTGGGCTCGGCCCGGGTGTACGACGACGTGCGCATGGCGGCCAAGTGCGGCCCCGACGTGATCTATCTCGACGGCGCCGAGGGCGGGACCGGCGCCGGACCCCACCTGGCCACCGAGGAGACCGGCATCCCGCTGATGGCGGCCATCCCCGAGGCCCGCCGGGCCCTCGAGGACGTGGGCCTGGCCGACGACATCGACCTGGTGGTGGCCGGCGGCATCCGCAACGGCGGCGACGTGGCCAAGTGCCTGGCCCTGGGCGCCGACGCCATCGCTCTGGGCACGGCCGCGCTGATGGCGCTCAACTGCAACAAGGAGATCCCCGGGGTCACCGACTACGAGGGCACCGTCGGCGTGCCCGCCGGCGAGTGCTACCACTGCCACACCGGCCGTTGCCCGGTGGGGGTGGCCACCCAGGACGTGGAGCTGCGCAAGCGCCTCGACGTCGACGAGGCCGCCCTGCGGGTCTACAACTTCCTGATCACCCTCACCATGGAAGTGCAGATGCTGGCCCGGGCCTGCGGCAAGACCGACATCCATTCGCTGGAGCCCGAGGACCTGGCCGCGCTCACCCACGAGGCCGCCGCCATGGCCAAGGTGCCCCTGGCCGGCACCAACTACATCCCCGGCGTCACCGAGGAGCGCATGCTCGCCGAGATCCGGGACCTGTTCGACAAGCATGTGATCGACGCAGGGCTGTGACATGGCTGCACACCGGAGGACAGAGAGGACCTGACATGGCTGCATCGGCGAGCACGGGCGAGAGCCCGAGGGAGACCCGGACGGTCGCCATCGACGCCGAGGTGCTGGCGGGCAAGCGATTCGCGTACCAGGAGGACATGTCGCTGGTGGAGGACATCGACCTGCTGGCGGCCACTCCCGGACCCGACATCAACTGGCTCGAGGACATCACCCTGCTGGAGGAGGACGGCGTGCCCGCGGTCTTCGACCGCTACTCGAACTCCTTCCTGAAGATCTACTTCCCGATCCCTCCCGGACGAGAGGACGAGATCGCCCGCAAGGTGCTGGTCCGGCACCTCACCGACGGCAACTCCTACGGGATCACGCTGAAGGACGTCCACTGCAAGTTCCCCCAGGTCGAGCTGGGGCCGTGGGTCGAGGACTCGCGGATCGTGGGCACCGACTGGAAGCAGCCGGTGCTGGAGGGTTGGACCGCCCCCGCGGGCCACTGAGCCTCCAGCGGGGCCGAGCATTCAAGGAGGGAAAGGGCTATGGGACTGCCTGCCGCGGCGCGCTATGTGATCATCGGTGCCGGGATCCACGGCCTGTCGACCGCTTGGAGCCTGGCACGCGACCTGAGGTCGTCGGGTCGAGGATCGGGCGACGACGTGGTCGTGATCGACAAGACCGGGGTGGGTGCGGGGGCGTCGGGCATCGCCTGCGGCGTCGTTCGCAACAACTACTTCCAGCCGGCCATGCGCGAGCTGATGGCCCACTGCGTGGACGTCTGGGAGAGCGACCCGGAGGCCTTCTCCTACCACCCGGTGGGCTACCTGCAGATCAGCCACGAGGGGATGCGGGCCGACGTGGCATCGATCCACGAGCAGCAGCAGGCCATCGGCTACTCCTCCACCTTCGTCGAGGGCGCGGAAGCCTCGGCGGCGTACATGCGGGGCATCTTCGACGACTGGCAGGCCCGGGGAATCACCAGCGTGCTCCACGAGCACCGCGGCGGCTACGCCAACAACATGGCGTCGCTCAAGGGACTGCTCCAGAAGGCCGAGGCGGAGGGCGTGGCCGTGGTGGGCGGCGTGACCGTCGAGGGATTCGACCGGGACGCCTCCGGGGCGGTCACCGCGGTGCTGACCGATCAGGGCCCGGTGGCCTGCGACCATGTGGTGGTGGCGGTGGGGCCCTGGGTCCAGCAGATCTGGGCCATGCTCGACCTCCCGTTCGCTGTCGACGTGCTCGGCGGCGACGGCCGGTTGCATCGCCGGCCCGCGTGGACCTACATGTGCCTGCAGGAGGGCACCCTCGAGGTCGATCCGGGGTATTTGACCGACAATCACGGCAACATGCCGCCGGTGGTCCACATCGACACCGACGCCCCTCTCCACGACACCGGTGGGCTGGTCACCGAGGGCCCGTGGGGCATCTACTACAAGCCCGACTTCAACTTCGGCGGCGTGCAGGGCGGCTACATGCCCTACGTCGTGGACAAGCCGGCCGAGCAGGTCGCCGTCGACCCCTACGGGCCTGACTCGCCCGACTTCATCGTGGGCGCCGACTTCTACCGGACGTGGTCCGCGGCGCTGGCCCACTGCCAGAAGCGCTTCGAGGGCAAGTCGCACCTGATGAGCACCGAGCCCTCGGGCGGGATCGGCAGCTTCTCGCCCGACAACTTCCCGGTGTTCGACACGTTCTGCGACAACGTCTACTTCATCGCCGACTCCAACCACGGCTACAAGATGATCGGTGTGGGCACCCTGGTGGCCCGGGAGCTGCTGGGCGAGCCCCAGGGGTTGCTGGAGCCCTTCCGCTGGTCGCGCTACGCCGAGGGCAGGCTCCACCCTGTGAGCAACTCGCCCTACCCCTGGAGTTAGGCTGGGCCGCCAACGTCGAGGATGACTGTTCTCGTGCCCGAGTCCGGCGTGTGAGCCGGCCCGTCGACGCAGGATGGCTGCGACTGGCTGCGACCAACGAAAAAGAGCCGCAACAAGTTGCAGTAATATGGCTGGGTGCTGGCCCCGATGACGAGGTGCGACGTCCCGCAAGGGGGGGCCGCGCCCATGCGGGATGAGCGGCCTCGATGACTGATTCGGTTGCGGGAACCGGAATTCCCACCGACTACCTGCCCGGCTACGAGACCGCCCGCCGGATCGACGCGGACCTTGCCGGCCTCTACGTCGCTCACACCATGATCGGCGACCCGCTCATGGACGACCTGCTGGACGAGCTGGACGGGATGGACGATCGCGATGTCCACAGATTGATCCAAGCCGGCATGGAGCAACAGCACGACAAGCTCAAGGGCGCGCCGAGGGCGCTTCGCGACTTCTTCGTCGATTCTCCACCGCCGGATCCGTCCTGGCACGATCCCAGCCTGTTCGCTCCGGGCGTGCGCGCCTTCCAGCGGCAGGCCCCCAAGGTGCTGGCAGCGTTCGTCGCGGGCGTCCTGATCGACGGCTTCTCGACCCTGATCGCCAAGTCGTTCGTGGCCACTGGTCGCATCTTCGACAACGGCGTATGGAGGCTGAAGCAGAACAACCGCCAGCAGATGGAGATCTTCTTTCCCGGGGGGCTGGAGCGCTACGGGGACGGATGGAAGCTGTCGGTGCGAATCCGCTTCGTCCACGGTCAGGTCCGGCGGCTGCTGGCACAGTCCGACGACTGGGATGCCGGCGCCTGGGGCGTCCCGATCAGCGCGGCCCATCTGGGCTACTCCCTGGCCTGCTTCTCGGCCCGCACGGTGATCCACTCGAAGTCCCTGGGCGCTCGCTTCAGCCCGGAGGAGGAGGAGGGCTTCCTCGCCGTGTGGCGCTACGCGGGCCACCTCATGGGCATCCCCGACAGCATCATCTACACCGACGAGAGCGACGCTCTCAACATCTACCGGGTCGGCGGGATGTGCGAGCCGCCTCCCACCATGGACTCGATCGTCATGACGAACGCGTTGGTCAACTCGGCGCCGCTGGTGGCCGGGATCGAGGACCGCGAGGAGCGCGAGAAGTTGGTGAAGAAGATCATCTACCCGGTCTCGAGGGCACTTGTGGGGCATGAAAGGGCTGATCAACTGAACTTCCCGAGACGCGGCAACCTGCTGACCCTGCCCCTGTACCGGCTGGGCCAGCGCGTGGAGGCCGCGAAGTCCCGCTTCAAGGGCGACGCCGCCGCCGGCTTCTCCACGCTGCTTGCGGCGTCCGCCTATGAGGACGCCGGGTTGTCCTACCGGCTCCCCACCCATGTCCACGACGAGGAGTCGAAGCCCTGGTAACAGCCTGCGGCCTCGCCGTCGACGGGTGCCGTAGCGCCCGCGGTCTACAATCTCGCGATGTTCTCGGCCATCGGTCGCTGGTGCTATCGGCATCCCTGGCGCGGCCTCGTTGCTTGGCTGGTGGTTCTGGCCTTCGTCGTGGGCGTCTCGCAGAGTCTCGGAGAGGCCTATAGCGCCGACCTGGCCATAGCCGGAACCGAGAGCCACGACGGCAACGGGATTCTCGAGCGCCACTTCTCCGGCGCCGGCGCTGGACCCAGCGGCACGATCGTGTTCCGCGCCGCCCAGGGAGTCGACGACCCTGAAGTGAAGTCGGCGATGAACGAGTTGTTCGCTCGGGTGAGAGCCCTCGAGAACACGTCGGTCGTCACTCCCTACGACCCGCTGGCCGGACCGCTGCGGATCGCATCCGACGGCGACTATGCGGGCCGGGTCGCCTACGCCGACGTCAGCCTTCCGGCCAGCACCAGCGGCACCGAGGCGCAGGACATGGGCCGGACCATCGAGGGTCTGATCGAGGAACTGGACCTGCGCTCGATCGAGGGCCTCGACGTGGAGGTCGGCGGGATCTGGTTCGCCGAGTTGAGGCCGCCGGAGTCCGAGGCCATCGGGCTGGCCTTCGCGATCTTCGTGCTGATCGCAGTGCTGGGCTCGGTGGTGGCCATGGGGGCCACGGTGGCCGCCGCCCTGGTGACCGTCGGGATCGGCGCGGCCGCGATCGTCGCCTTCAGCAACTTCATGACGGTCCCGGACTTCGCGCCGGCCCTCGGCCTGATGATCGGGCTGGGCGTGGGCATCGACTACGCCCTGTTCATCATCACCCGCTACCGGCACGCTCTGAACGAGGGCCGGGGGCGGGAGCAGGCCCTGGTGCTGGCGCTCGACTCGGCGGGCCGGTCCGTCATCTTCGCGGGAGCGACCGTGGTCGTGTCGCTGCTGGGGATGCTGTTCATCGGCATCCCATTCGTGTCCGGCTTCGGTGTGGCGGCCGCAGCCACGGTGGCGGTGGTGATGGTCGGCTCGGTGACGCTGCTGCCCTCGCTCATCACCCTGCTCGGTGATCGACTGACCGTCACCCGCGTCCGGGGCATGGTGGCGGCGGTCCTCTTCAGCGTGGCCCTGTTCGGTTTCGGGGCCGGCATCGACGCACTGGCCGGCGCCTTGCCGGTTGCTGTGATCGTGCTGCTGGCGGGACTGTTCGGACGGGACCGGAACCCCCTGCGGAGGCGTCTGGAGCCCCGCCAGGCCCGTCCGCTGCGGGAGACCGGCTGGTACAGGCTGAGCCGTGCCGTGCAGGCCCGGCCATGGGTGTTCGCCATCGGCGGCACCATGCTGCTGCTCCTGCTGTCCTCACCGGTTCTGGTGCTGCGGTTCGGCTTCGCCGACGAGAGCAACTACGGCGCCGAGACCACCACCCGCAAGGCCTACGACCTGCTTGTCGACGGCTTCGGGGCGGGCGCCAACGGTCCGCTGCTGGTTGTCGCCGAAGTGTCGGGGTCGGGTCAGATGGCAGAACTCGCCGGCCTGGCCCAGGCCATCGAGTCCACCGACGGCGTCAGCTTCGTGAGCCCGCCCATACCCAACAGCCCGCTGGCGCCGACCGCGGCCGCAATCGAGGTCCGGCCGACCACCGGGCCCCAGGCCCCCGAGACCGAGGTCCTCGTGAAGCATCTTCGCGACACGGTCATCCCGGCCGCCGTCGGGTCCACGGGCCTCGAGCCGGCGATCACCGGACTGGTCGCGGTGAAGGCGGACGTGAGCGACTTCCTGAAGTCGCGGACCGCGGTGTTCTTCGTCGCGGTGCTGGGCGCCTCGTTCCTGCTGCTGACGGCCGTGTTCCGCTCGCTGGTCGTGCCGCTCAAGGCGGTCATCATGAACATGCTCTCGATCGGCGCGGCCTACGGGGTGCTGGTGGCGGTGTTCCAGTGGGGCTGGCTCGGCAGTGTCGTGGGGATCGAGCCGGGGCCCATCGAGCCGTTCATGCCGATGATGCTCTTCGCGGTCCTGTTCGGTCTGTCGATGGACTACGAGGTGTTCCTGCTGTCGCGGATGAAGGAGGAGTTCGAGCGCACCGGCGACGCGGTGAACTCGGTCGCCGACGGCCTGGCCCTCACTGCCCGGGTGATCACCGCGGCCGCATTGATCATGGTGTTCGTGTTCGGGAGCTTCGTGCTGGAGGATCAGCGGGCGATCAAGATGTTCGGCCTCGGCCTGGCCGCCGCGGTGGCGGTCGACGCCAGCCTCGTGCGCATGCTCATCGTCCCTTCCACCATGGAGTTGCTCGGTGCCCGCAACTGGTGGCTGCCGGGCTGGCTCGACCGGATCCTGCCCAACCTCGACGTCGAGGGCAGCGCCCAGCATCCGCCCCCGGCCGGGGACGGGTGAGCGCCAACCGGGAGCTCAGACCCAGGAGTCGCCGCTCGACTGTGCGGCCTCGGCGGGCGCCTCCATCGGCAGGGTGATGATCATCTCGGTGAACTCTCCCGGCTCGGACTCGACCTGGATGCTGCCTCCGTGGCGGCGGACGATATCGCTCGAGATCGAGAGGCCCAGCCCGGTGCCCTGGTCGGTGGGCTTGGTGGTGAAGAACGGGTTGAAGATCTTCTCGACGACGTCGGGCGGCATCCCGGTGCCGTTGTCCCGGACGCGGACCTCGACGTGGTCGTCGGACCGCACCGTCTTGAGCCAGATGGTCGGCTGGAATGCCTCGTTGCCGGCAGCCATCTCGGAGAGGTGGCGCTCCTTGGTGGCATGACCGGCGTTGGTCACCATGTTCAGGAAGACCCGCCCCAGGTCCTGGGCGATGACGGTCAGCGAGCCGACGTCGGGATCGAAGTCCTGCTGGATGTCCAGCTGGAAGTCGGGGTCCAGGGCCCGGGCGCTGTGGAAGGACAGCTGGGCGTGCTGCTCGATGAGGCCGTTGATGTCGGTGAGCTGCCACTCCCCGGAGTCGCGGCCCATCATCAGCATGTCGCGTACGATCCGGTCGGCCCGCTCGCCGTGGGAGCGGATGCGTTCCACGTTGCCGGTCAGGTCACCCGCGATCTCGTTGATGTAGTCCTTGTTGTCGTCGCTGAGGTCGTCGCCGATGTCGTCGAACAACTCCTTGAGCTCGTCGATGAGCTCCTGAGATGCTTCGGCGAAGTTCTTGACGAAGTTCAGCGGGTTCTTGATCTCGTGGGCGACGCCGGCGGTGAGCTCGCCCAGAGCGGCGAGCTTCTCACGGGTCACGATCTGGTCCTGAGCCTTGTGCAACTCGGCCAGCACCCCTTCCAGCTCCTCGTTCTTGCCCTGCAGCTCATCGGCGAGCTGCTCCACCAGGTTGAGGCGCTGCACTTCCAGGGCGTGGCGCCGGAACACCTCCAGCGTGGCCGCCATGTCGGCGACCTCGTCCCGGCCGCTGATCGGGACGATCACCTCGAGGTCGCCGCCGGCCATGCGGCGCATCCAGTCCGACAGCAGGGCGATGCGCCCCACCAGGACCTTGCCGACGAACAGCCAGATGATCAGCAATGCGCCGATGATGCTGATGCCGCTGATGGCCAGCAGGAGGGTTCTGGCGGTGGCTATGGCCTGTTCGGATGCGGCGGTGGCCTCCTGGGTCCGAGCTTGGGAGTCGCCCACCAGGTTGTCGACCTCGGCGACCAGCGTCAGCGCGAGCTCGCTGTTCTGGACCAGCAGCTCCTCGAGGTGCTCGACGATCGCGAACTCGCTCGCGGCCAGGTCGAAGGAGTTGTCGGAGCCGAGTCCCAGATCGAGCAGCCGCTGGAAGATGGGCACCGCGTCGGTGTGGAACCGTGTGCCGACCAGCGTGGCCAGGTTCCGTTGGATCCGGCTGGCCGCCACCTCGAATCGCTCCCTGAGCGGCTCCAGCAGGCTTTCGTCGGGCAGCGTGAACCCGGTGGCCAGCAGGTCCGAGGCGATGTTGGCATCGGCTTCCAGCTCGGCCAGGCGACGGTACCTGAACACCTCCGCCTCGGAGAAGTGCTCGGATCGGGCGACCGGAGCGTCGTCCAGCCCGGTGTAGCCCGTAAAGGTGTAGAAGAGCTGATCGTCGATGGCGGGCACCAGCACGGCGCTCACCTGGTTCCGCAGCCCCACCAACTCTCCCTGCTGACCGGTTCGCTGGTCGATCAGCTGAAGCCTCGCCGAGACCTCGCTCCGGATCTCCTCGATGTTGGAGATGAGCATGTCAGCGCTCTGGCGGATCTGCGCGACGCTGGCGTCGTCACTGTCGCCCTGCTGCAGCACCGCCATCTGCTCCTCGAAGGTCAGCACGGTCTCATCGACCCTCTGCCCTTCCTGGAAGAGCTCCAGCGACGATTGGGCTGCGGCCAGGCTGGGGGCCGCGTTGGCGAGGATCCCGCCGTACTGCGCGACACCGAAGGCGGCGGCCAGCTCGGGCACGCTGCCCTCGTTGACACGCCTCTGGACATCACCCACCCGGTTGAATGAGAACCAGCCGACGAGGCTGGCGGCCAGCGTCATGGCGACCGCTCCACCGATGCCCATGTAGAGCTTGGTGGATATGCGGGACCAGATCCCCAGATCCGACCTCATGGACTCGTCAGCGATTGCCTCGTCTGGGGTTGCCTCGTCTGGGGTTGCCTCGTCTGGGGTTGCCTCGTCGGGTGGCATGGCTGCGTCGTCGGCCGTCGGGTCGCCGGTGAGGTCTGTCATTGGGTCACCCACAGAGCCGTCTCGTGCAGCGTCGCGACAGGGTGGTACTCGCCGTCGGAGCCGATCACGGTCAGGAAGACCTCGTCCGAGCCCTGGTTGTCGCCGGCGCCGAACTGCAGGTCGAATCCGTCGATGTCGAAGCTCCCGCGGTCGATCAGCTGGTCGAGCAGGCAGGATCGCACGACGTCAGCACCGCACTCCTGCAGCGCGCTGATCACCATGCGTCCGGCCAGATAGCCCTCCAGGGACACGAACCCCGGCTCGGCCTCCGGGTCATGGGCGGCAAGAGCGTCCAGATAAGCATGCACTATGGGCAGCGAGTCGTCCTCCGGGAACGGCACGACCTGGGTGACCAGCACTCCTGCCCCGTCCGGTCCGAGCTCCTGCGCCAGCGCGTTGCTGCCGACGAAGGAGACGGTCATGAACACCGGGTCCAAGTCGGTGCGGCGCGCCCAGGAGATCAGTCTCGCGACCGGCTCGTAGGCCCCGATCATGATCACCGCCTCGGGGTCGCCGAGGCGCAGGTCGAGCAGGGCTGTCTTCACCGCGGTGGTGTTGCGCGGGTAGATCCCGATCGACACGGGCTCCATCCCGCGTCGCGCCAGTGCTGCGACTGCGCCCCGGAAGCCGGCTCGGCCGAACGAGTCGTTCTGGTACATGACGCCGACCCGGGTGATGCCCAGGTCGTCGGTGAGCCGGGCGACCATCTCCTCGGTCTCCTGGGCGTAGGAGGCTCTCAAGTTGATGATGTTGTCCCACTCGTTGTCGCGCAGGAAGGCGGCGCCGGTGAACGGCGCGATGTAGGGAATCCCGGAGTCCCGTGCGATCGGCGTGGCCGAGCGCGACGTCGGCGTGCCCACCGCGCCGATCAACGCGAACACCTGCTCCTGCTCGATGAGGTGGCGCGTCATCACGATGGCGTCCTCCGGCTCGTACGCGTCGTCGAGCGACCGCAGCTCCAGGACGCGCCCATGGACGCCCCCCTGCTCGTTCACCTCGTCGAAGGCAGCCAGGATCCCCAGCTGCATGTTCTTGCCGAGCTCCTGAGCAGGGCCGCTGAATGCCGCCGACTGGCCGAACAGGATGCGCTCGTCCGACACGCCGACCAGCGAGTCCTGAGTGCCGCTGGGCGTGGTGGGCGCCACCGTGACACCGGGATCCGGCCCCGGTTCGACCGCCGGCTCGGATGTGCATGCGGCCAGCACCAGCGAGGCTGCGAGAGCGAGCCGGGCCCCTGCCGTCGGAAGGCGAAGCGGCATGCTTCGCTCCCTACCCGCTCGGACTCTTGCGGGTGACGATCCTCAGACGGTTCCGGCCCGACTCCCTGCGATACTCGACGTCGTCCATCAGGGTCTTCGTGAAGTGCACTCCCAGGCCGCCGATGGGGCGGCTCTCGATCGGCGACGTGAGATCCGGAGCGGGTGCTTCGGTGAGAGGGTCGAAGGGCTTGCCCTCGTCGGTGATCTCGATGACGACGGTCTCGTCCAGGGAGGTGACCACCACCTCCACGTCCCCGGGCGCGTCGTCGTTGTAGGCGTAGTCGACCACGTTCTGCACCAATTCGTCCACCACCAGGCTGATCCTGAACGTCAGATCGCCCGACCAGCCGTCGTCCTCGCCCAGCGCCTCGATGGCTGCCACGAGGTCGGCGAGCACCTCGTAGCCGGTCCGGCGCTCCTCGCCGTCGGTCTCGGCTCTCAGGAACAGCATGACGGCCGTCAGTCCTCTCGACGAAGGACCAGACAGGTCGTGTCATCGAACTGGGGCACGTCTCCGGCGAAGTCGTTCACAAGGTCGATGACCCGATGCCCGGCGTCCTCGGCGCCCTGCGGCGGGTCCTGCTCGAAGCACCCGCGCAGGCGATCGAGCCCGAGCTGCTCCTCCTCGCTGTTTATCGCCTCGGTCACCCCGTCGGTGTAGAGGACGACGGTGTCGCCCGGCGCCAGCTGGTGAATGTGCTGGTCGTAGTCGAATCCCGGCATCACGCCCAGCGCGATTCCCTCGGTCACGGGCAGCTGGGTGGTGGTCCCGTCGGCATGCACGACGAGCGGGGGATCATGGCCGCCGTCCGCGTAGGTCAATTCTCCGGTCTTCGGGTTGTACACCGCGTAGATCATGGTGACGAACATGCAGGCGTCGTTGTCCTCGTTGAGCACGTCGTTCACCTCGGTGAGGGCCTCGCCGGGGCCGTCGGCCCGCATGGCGGCGCCCTTCAGCAGCGTGCGGCTCGACATCATGAACAGTGCCGCCGGGACGCCCTTGCCCGATACGTCGGCAATGGCGAGGCCGACTCTGCCGTCGGAGAGTCCGATGACATCGAAGAAGTCGCCTCCGACATTGCGAGCGGGCTGCATGGTTCCGAACAGCTTGTAGTCGTCGTTGCGGGCGAACTTGTTCGGAAGGATGGACTGCTGCATCATGCTCGCCACGTTCAGCTCATTCTGAAGCACGACGAGCTTGTCCCTGGCGCTCAGCGCATCTCGCCACTCACGTATGTGCTGCAGCGTGCGGTCGATCGTGAACTTGAGATCGTCGAAGTCGACCGGCTTGGTGACGAAATCGAAGGCGCCCCGGTTCATGGCGATCCTGATGTTCTTCATGTCGCCGTAGGCGGAGATGATCACGGCGCGGATGTCCGGTGCCACGTCCGGGATCCTCTCGAGGAGCGTGAGCCCGTCCATCTTCGGCATGTTGATGTCCGACAGCACCATGTCGATGGACTCGTCCACGTCGAGGGCCTCGAGCGCTTCGACGCCGTTCCTGGCGAAGACGAACTCGTAGACGCCGGTGCGTATGTACCGCCGCATCCTCTGCAGCATGAGGGGTTCAAGGTCGGGCTCGTCATCGACCACGAGGATCTTGTGCTTCTGCCGAGACTCGGTCATGGTCATTCAGGTCCTCTTTCGTGAAGTGGAGTTCTCACCTATGCACCAACCGCTGACAGGGCCTCGGCTTGTGATTCATGGATCTCTATGATCTTGTCGAATCCGCTGATCTTGAAGACTTCACGTATGGAGTCGTTCATCGAACACAGAGCGAGCTTGATCCCGGACTTCTGGAGACTCTTGGCGGTCAGGAGGATTACTCGCATCCCAGCGCTGCTGATGTACGCGACATCCTCGAAGTCCAGAACCAGCGCTGCGTCGGAGTCCGCGACCACGGCTTCCAACTCAGTGTGGAACTCCCGCGAGTTGGAACTGTCGATGCGGCCGTCAGCCTTCGCGATCACGGTTCCGTCCGCTCGTTCCGCGTTGATCCCCATGGTGGACCCTCCCTCAGTGCAAGATCCCTTGTGGCCGGCCCGACTGTACTCGACCCTCGGAATCCTACCCTCAGGCCCGGGCGCTGGGGCCGTAGGTCAGGTGCATCAGGTCGCCGTCCGCGAACCGACTCGGTCTGAGCGCCCGGGCGTCGATCCGGGGCGCGTCGCCGACCTGTTCGACGCCGAGCACATGGGCGGCAACGACCTCGCCGATGCACGGGGACAGCTTGAGCCCGTGCCCGGACAGCCCGACGGCCAGGTACAGCCCGGCGACGCCGGCGAGCTCCTCGGCCCACCCCAGGATCGGGTGGTAGTCAGGCGTGATGTCGTAGGCGCCGCTCGTGGTCGACACGATCCCGGCGACGGCCAGCGCGGGCAGCCGTTCGGCCAGAGCCCTCCCGAGGCGCACCGAGTGCTCGCGGTGAGCGTCCGGCGGGGCGTCGGCCAGCGGATCGTCCACCTCGGGCATCTCCGGCGGGTAGGCCACCGCGATGATCCGGCGGCCCATGTCGGGGCGGATCACCAGATTGGAGTTGCCGTCGGTGATGCAGGCCTGGAGGGCGCGGGCTCCCGGCTCCTGCTCGAGCGTGGCCATGTCCAGGCGCCGTCGCTCGATGGGCAGGTGCACTCCCAGCGGATCGAGCAGGTCGGGCGCCCATGCGCCCGTGGCCACGACCACCACCGGCGCGGTGATCCGTCCCCTGCCGGTGGCCACACCGGTGACGGCGCCGTCGTCGGTGAGGATCTCGTGCACTCCGAGCGGGGTGAGCACGTCCGCGCCGAGCGTCACCGCGGCGCCGAGCCAGCTCAGCACCATCTTGGTGACGTCGATGTATCCGCCGTCGGGCTCGTAGGCGCCGCCCGCGAGACCGCCGGCGTTCACCAGCGGCTCGATGGCTGCGATCTCGTCGGGACCCACGAAGCGGGTGTCGACGCCCAGCCGCCTCCCGAGCTCGACGTTGCGCCGCAGGCCGTCGATCTGGTCGCCGGCGACGAGCAGCATGTAGCCGAGCCGGACATAGCCCGGATCCCCGTAGCCCACCTCGGTGCTCCAGTTGCCGATGCAGTGGAAGCCCCTCAGCGCCATGCGCACCATGAGCTCGTTGGAGTAGTGCTGGCGGATCTGCCCGAAGGTGCGGCCCGAGATCCCTCCGACGGGCGGCCGGGCGTCCACCACCGCCACCCGGAGGTCCGAGTGCCGGGCGAGTTGGTAGCCGATGCTGGCGCCGGACACGCCCGCGCCTATGACGATGACATCGACCTCGCCGGGCAGCGTCCGCACAGCCGCGGATGGTACAGGCGCTCAGCCCGTCCGTCGGGCCTTGACGGCTCGCCGGTGGGAGCGAAGCACCCGCTCGGTGTAGCCGTTGGGCTCGTCCCGGGCGGAGAAGACCAGCTCCACCGCGGCTTGGAACGGGATGCTGGAGTCGTAGTCGGGCGCCATGGGCTCGTAGCCGGGGTCGCCCGCGTTCTGCTGGTCGACGAGGTTCGCCATGCGGCGCATCGTCTCGCGTGCCTGGTCGGCGGATATGAGACCGTGGTGCAGCCAGTTGGCGACGTGCTGGCTGGAGATGCGCAGGGTGGCCAGGTCCTCCATGAGCCCGATGTCACCGATGTCGGGCACCGTGGAGCACCCCACGCCCTGGCCCACCCAGCGGACCAGGTATCCGAGGATGCCTTGAACGTTGTTGTCCAGCTCGCGCTGGATCTCGCCCGGGCCGAGTTCGCGGCCCGGCGCCAGCACGGGGATCTCGATGAGGCTGGCGAGGCGGGCCGGGGTGCGCTCGGCGAGGTCGCGCTGGCGGTCGGCCACGTCCACCAGGAAGTAGTGCATGGCGTGGAGCGTCGCCGCGGTGGGCGAGGGCACCCAGGCAGTGCTGGCTCCCGCGATCGGGTGCTGGATCTTGGCTTTGGCCATGGCCGCCATCTCGGCCGGCATGGTCCACATTCCCTTGCCGATCTGGGCGCGGCCCCGCAGGCCGCAGGCCAGCCCGGCGTCGACGTTGGAGTTCTCGTACGCACCGAGCCAGGCCGCGGCCCTCATCTCGGTCTTGGGGACCACCGGTCCGGCCTCCATGTCGGTGTGGATCTCGTCGCCGGTGCGGTCCAGGAAGCCGGTGTTGATGAAGACGACCCGGTCGCGGGCTCTCCAGATGCACTCCTTGAGGCCGAGCGATGTGCGGCGCTCCTCGTCCATGATCCCCATCTTGAGGGTGCGCTGCACCAGGCCGAGGGCGTCCTCCACCCGGCTGAACAGCTCGCAGGCCAGCGCGACCTCGTCGGGACCGTGCATCTTGGGCTTGACGATGTAGACCGAGCCGCTCGCCGAGTTCCGGATGGGCTTGCCGTTCACCCGTCCCATGCCCCGCAGGTCATGGAGCGCGCACAGCGCGGTCACCATGGCGTCGACCATGGTCTCGCACACCGGCTCGCCGTCGAGCCTCACCATGTCGGTGCCGAGGTGGGGCCCCACATTGCGGACCAGCATCAGTGCCCGGCCCGGCAGCCTCTTCGGTGTGCCGTCGGGGCCGGTGAAGCTGCGGTCGCGGTTCAGCGACCGGTTCACGGGCGTGCCGTCGCGCACGAACGTCGTCTGCAGGGTGCCTCGCATGAGCCCGAGCCAGTTCCGGTAGACCGACACCTTGTCGTCGGTGTCCACCGCCGAGACGGAGTCCTCGAAGTCCATGATGGTGGTGATCGCGGACTCGAGGCCGACGTCGAAGACGCCGGCGTGGTCCCGCCGTCCCACAGGATGCTCGGCGTCTATGCGCAGCTCGCAGTGCAGGCCGTTCTTGCGGAGCAGGATCGAAGTCGGGGAGTCGGCGGCGCCGCCGTAGCCGGCGAACTGCTCCGGGCGCAGCAGCGAGCTGACGGTGCCGTCGCCGCTGCGAACCCGCAGCGCCCCGTCCTGCACCGTGTATCCGGTGGCCCACAGGTGGCTGGCCGAGTCCAGGGTGAAATGGGTGTCGAGGAACTCCCGCGCCGCGGCTACGACCCTGTCGCCCCTGATGGGGTTGTAGGCACCGCCGCGGCTGCAACCGTCGGACTCGCTGATCACGTCGGTCCCGTACAGCGCGTCGTAGAGGCTTCCCCAGCGGGCGTTGGCCGCGTTCAGCGCGTAGCGGGCGTTGTCGAGGGGCACCACCAGTTGCGGTCCGGCCACCTCGGCGATCTCGGGATCGACGTTGGCCGTCGTGGCCGTCACCGAGCCGTCCATGTAGCGGAGGTATCCGATGTCGCGCAGGAAGTTGGCGTAGGCGTCGCCGTCGTGGCTCCGGCCCTCGGCTCGGGCGGCCCGATGCCAGTCGTCGATCTGTGACTGCAGTTCGTCGCGCTTGGCCAGCAGAGCGGCGTTGCGGGGGCCGAGGTCGATCAGGATGGACTGGAGCGCGCTCCAGAACTCGTCGATCTGCACGCCGGTACCGGGCAGGGCCTCGACTGCGATGAACTCGTACAGGGCGGGGTCGATCTCAAGGGAACCAGCACGCATGCGTCCTAGCCAACCACGCACCGAGCCACGTTTCCAACCCGCCGCGCGGGCAGCGGGTGGGGTGGCCATATCGCGTGAGTGCCGTCGTGACCGGCGAGGCCGTCGGACCACAAGAACTCGGGGTCGGCGGCCCACAGGGCGTAGTCCGGGCGCTAGGAGCGTCCCTTGTAGCCTCACGAGGATGAGGGGTAGCCGCAGCACCGGGTGTAGCGAGTGGATCTGCTAGGTGCCGACTGCACGGGCTTGAGGGCCGGACGCCTCTTACTTGGTGGTGCTTCGGGGTGGTTGAAGTGACGGCACTTGAGACCGAGCGAGCGGTTGCGGTGCCTGAGCAGGGGAACCTTGTGCGGGTGCGTGACCGGTACTGGGTTGTGGAGTCGGTTCGGCAGTCGTCGCGTCCGGTTGATCCGATGAGCTCGAATGGTTGGACCCGCCATCACCTCGTGACTTTGGTCCCGATCGACGACATGGGCAGCCCGTCGCCGTTGAGCGTGTTCTGGGAGACCGAGCCCGGCACCGAGATCCGGCCTCAGTCCGAGCTGCCGGACCCGGCCGAGGGGCTCGATGCCCCGGAGGTGTTCGCGGGGTTCTTGGACGCGGTGCGGTGGGGTGCGATCGCTTCGGCTGATCCGCAGGCGTTCCAGTCGCCGTTCCGGGCCGGGATCGACATCGAGGACTACCAGCTGCTGCCGTTGGTGAAGGCACTGCGCATGCCCCGGGTCACGTTGTTGGTCGCTGACGATGTCGGGTTGGGCAAGACCGTGGAGGCGGGCCTGATCGCGCAGGAGCTGGTGCTGCGAAACCAGGCCAACAAGATCTTGGTGGTGTGCCCGCCGAGTTTGTGCGGCAAGTGGCAGCGCGAGATGCGAGAGCAGTTCGGTCTCAGCTTCCAGGTCGTCGACACTGACCATGTGCGACGCCTGCGACGCGAGCGCGGGGTCGGGGTCAACCCGTTCCGGTCCCATCCCCGGCTGATCGTGTCGATGGAGTGGGTCAAGTTCGAGTCCCAGATGCGCTGGTTCGACGAGTTCTTGCCCCCTGATCCCAATGTGTTCCCTCGGGCGTTCGATCTGTTGGTCGTGGACGAGGCCCACCGCATCGCGCCGTCCGCGGTGGGGCGTTACGCCCGGGACTCGCTGCGGACCAAGGCGATGAGGCGCCTTGCGCCTCATTTTGAGCATCGGCTGTTCTTGACGGCGACGCCCCACAACGGGTATCCCGAGTCGTTTCAGGCGCTGTTGGAGATGCTGGACCCGAACCGGTTCACCAAGGGCGTGGAGCCCAGGCCGCGAGACCGCGAAGCGGTGATCGTGCGCCGGTTGAAGTCGCATCTTCGGACGATGCTGCCCGACGGCGACCGGCGCTTCCCGAAGCGCCGGATCGCGGCCATCGAGGTGGAGTTCCCGCCCGAGGAGCAGGAGCTGTTCGCTCTCCTGGACGGCTATGCGGATCTGCGGATGGGCTCGGCGTCCACCCCGGCTGAGCGGGCGGCGTCGCGGTTCATTGCGCTGTTGCTCAAGAAGCGGCTGCTGTCGTCGCCGGCGGCGTTCAAGCACACCCTGGACCAGCACATCCGCACCCTCAACACCGCGTCGCGCTACAGCGTCGCTGAGACGGTTATGCGGGAGGCCGCGGCCGCTGTGGAGGACAGCGCCGACGACACCGAGGTGGTGTCAGAACAAGAGCAGGAGGCGCTGGCGCTGGCCGCTGACGCGCTCGACATCATCGATCTCGAACGCGAGCAGGAACTGCTGGCGAGGATGCGCGCCCGGACCGTGCACATCGATGCTGCTGCTCCGATCCTCGACCAGATGCGGGCCATGGCCGACGAGCGGTGGCGCAGAGCCGACGCGAAGACGCGGCGGCTTGCGGACTGGATCGCGGAGACCTGCTTCCCCGAGGGTGAATGGAACGACGAGCGGGTCATCGTGTTCACCGAGTATCGGGCCACCCTCAACTATCTCGACGAGATCCTTGCCGCGCCGCGGGCCGGCTGGCCGGACACCAGCGGACGCGTCGAGGTGTTCCACGGGGGGCTCGACGCCGAGGAGCGCGAGCGGATCATCCGAGAGTTCAACTACAACCCGGCCAAGACCAAGGTGCGGGTGCTGCTCGCCACTGACGCCGCCTCTGAGGGCATCGACTTGCATCGGGCGTGCCATCGGCTCGTGCACATGGAGGTCCCGTTCAACCCGAACCGGATGGAGCAGCGAAACGGCCGGGTGGACCGTCACGGCCAGAAGTCCGGCACCGTCGACATATTCCACTTCGCGTCCCCCGGCGGCGAAGACGACAGCGCCGGTCACGATCACTCGTTCTTGCTGCGCGTCGCTGAGAAGGTCGACGACATCCGAGACGATCTCGGGTCGATGGCCTCGGTGCTCGCTGAGCGTGTCGAGGCCCGCATGCTGCGACAAAGCGACGACAGCCTCGACCTCGACGACGTAATGGCAGCGCGCCGTGACCAGGCCCGCGTCAGCCTGGAGCACCTCAAGCACCGGTTCGCTCAGGACATCAAAGATGTGCGCGACCGATACAGCACCAGCGTCAAGGAACTCGACCTCACCCCGACCAGCGTGCAACGCGCGGTGGAAGTCGCGTTCGGTATCGAGGGCCAGCCGCCGCTTCGGGAAGCCACCCTCGAACGCGGCGACACCACCGTGAAGGTGTTCGAGGTCGACGACCTCGCCGGGACCTGGGGCGAGACCCTCGTCGGTTTGCGCAATGAAGTCGAGGACCTGCGCCTGCCGGTGACCTTCGACCCTGCGGTGGCCCAAGGTCACCAGGATGTCGCCTACCTGCATGTGGGGCATCCGCTGGTGGCGCGCTGTCTGCGGACCCTGCGCGCCCAGGTGTGGGGCGCGGCCGTGGACCGCAAGATCAACCGGGTCGCGGTCCGCTACGCCGATGTGGTTGAGCCGGTCGCGGTCGCGCACGCCCGGGTGGTGGTCAACGGCTCCGACGGGTCCACCCTCGACGAGGTCATAGAACCCGCCGCGGTGCGTGTCGGCGGTGGCCGGCGACGCCTCAACGTCGGCGAGACCCGCTCAGCGGTGGCCTCGGCAAGCTCCCAAGCCGTGCCCGACGCGGCGCGGGGCCTCTACGCAGACCAGTGGCCGCGGCTCAAAGGCCCGCTGCAGGATGCGCTGGCCGTCCGCGCCTCCGAAGTGCTCGCCCAACGCAGCCGCGCCATGGACACCAAACGCGACACCGAGGAGAAACGCCTGCGAGGAACACTCGCGGACCTGAGGGCCAGCATCCTGCGCCGTCTCGACGAGCTACAAGAATCAGACACCGTCGAGCAGCTGCGCCTGTTCGACGACGACGGGCACCGCCAGATCCAGGCCGACATTCAGGCGCTGCGCGACCGGGCCGAACGCATCAGTGAAGACATCGAGAAGGAGGCGAAGATCCTGCAGCGCCGCTACGAGGTCCGTGACGTCAACTGGTTCCCCGTCGCCGTCGAGTTCCTGATCCCCACGGAGCAGATCTGATGGCGGCAAGTCGCCGCGTGGCCGCGCAGCACGAGGACTGGCTCAACCTCACCGACGCCGAACCGCCCTGGTTCTCGCTGCCCGCGATGCGCCGCGCCATGCCCGACGGGCTAGATCCGACCCCGCCGCAGGTGCGTGCCGAGCACAAGGCCCGCTGGCACAGCGACAACGGAACCGGGCCGGCAAGCCTCGCGCACGATCGCAGCAGCTACATCGACTGGCTGCTGCGCGATGTGCTGGGCTGGGGCGGCTGCTACCTGACCGGCGAACAGCTGCCCTCCGCCCTCGTCGAGGGCGTCACACGCCACGACGTCACCGTCGAACCCACCGGCGTGTACCAGCCGGACCTCCCAGCCCCGGTGGGGCTGCTCGACCAGCCCGAACCCGAACCCGCGGCCGGGTCGGGCGGACCGCGGGTGCTGGTGTTCGTGCTGGCCGCCGGCACCGATCCCCGGCGGCGGCCCACCGGCGACACCTGGCCAGCGACATGGGTGCAACGCGCCGCGCTGTCATGCCGCCACCACCAGATCCCGCTCGCGCTGGTCACCGACGGAGACCACTTCACGCTCGTGCACGCACCGGAACGAGGCGCGACCGGCTGGGGCACCTGGCGGGCCTCGGAGTTCGCGTCCGAGCCGGTGCTGCTGGACTCGTTCGTGTCGATCCTGCGCTCGCGGCGCTTCATCGGCGCAGCCCCCCAGAACACCCCAGAGGCGCTGCTCGCCGAGTCGGCCGGCACCCAAGCCGAGGTCACCGACCGGCTCGGCACCCAAGTCCGTCAAGCCGTCGAACTTCTCGTGAACGCAATATCGCGCGCTGACCGCTCCCGCGGCGGAGCGCTGCTGGCCGGCGTCGACCCGCACGAGGTCTACGAGGCGGCCGTCACCGTGATGATGCGAACGGTGTTCCTGCTCGTCGCCGAAGAGAACGACCTGCTGCCCATCGACAACCCCCACTACCGGGACCTCTACTCGATTCGCATCCTGCGCGAGACCCTCGAACAGGACCAGTTCGAGCACGCCGAGGCCCTCGAGACCCGCACAACCGCCTGGCACCGGCTGCTGGCCACCAGCCGGGCCGTGCACAGCGGCATCCACCACGAAGAGCTGTCGGTTCCCGCCTACGGCGGCAGCCTCTTCGATCCCGACCGGTTCCCGTTCCTGGAAGGCCGCACCACTGACAGCACCTGGACCGCCAACCCCGGGGCGCCCATCGCGGTGACTGACCTCGACGTGCTCGCCATCTTGGACTCGCTGCTGGTGCTGCACTTCCGCGACCACAGCGGCGCGGCCGACACCCGGCGCCTGTCATACCGCAACGTCGACGTCGAACAGATCGGCCACATCTATGAACGGCTCCTCGACCACGACGCCGTCACCGCCGACAGGGTCGTGCTCGGACTTGTCGGCAAGCCCGGCGAAGAACCCGAGATACCCCTGCCCGACCTCGAACTCAAGATGCTCTCAGGCCGCTCGCACCTCGCTGCGTGGCTCAGCGACAAAGACGCCGCCAAGGCCGGACGCCGCGCCGGCACCCGCAAACAAGTCGAGAAACTCCTCGCCGGAACCGCTGACGGTCACCTCCGGGCCGGGCTGCTGCAAGCCTGCCAAGGCCACCAGGCGCTGTTTGAGCGCATTGAACCGTTCGCGGGGCTGCTGCGCCTGGACCTGCGCGGGCGGCCTCTGGTGTTCCTGCAAGGCGACGTGTACGTCACCGAGACCGGATCCCGCCGCGACAGCGGCACCGCCTACACCACCCGAGAACTCGCCGACGAAGTCGTCGAGCACGCCCTCGCCCCGCTGTGCTACTCGCCCGGCCCACAAGACACAGCCGACACCACCAAATGGCGAATCCGTCAATCAGAGGAGATCCTCGACCTCAAGGTGTGCGACCCCGCCGTCGGCTCCGGGGCGATCCTCGTAGCCGCCTGCCGCTACCTAGCCGAGCGGCTCATCGAAGCCTGGCGCTCACAAGGCGACCCGCGCGCCACCGAAGCAGTCACCGCAGCAGACGACCCGAACCGGCTCGACGTAGTCATCGAAGCCCGGCGCATGGCCGCTGAGCGCTGCTGCTACGGCGTGGACCGCAACCCCATGGCCACCGAGATGGCGAAGCTCTCGATGTGGCTCACCACCGTCGCCAAAGACCGGCCATTCACATTCTTGGACCACGCCATCCAATCAGGTGACAGCCTGCTCGGCATCCACAACCTCGACCAGCTCCGAAACCTGCATTTCGACCCCGCCGCCGGCAGAGCACGGCCCACACCGATCCCAGGCTTCCAAGCCGGAGGCGAGGCCGTCAAAGCCGTGGAGCGCCTCATCGAAGAAGCGGCCGCGCTGAGACATGAGATGCACAGCATCGAAACCATCAGACCCGCCCACATCGAACGCAAACAAGACCTCCACCAACGAAGCGAGCAACACCTTGAGGCGCTCGCCGTGATCGCCGATGTGCTCGCTGGCGCAGCTATCGCCACCGCCGGGAACAGAGACCCCACCACAGCACTCACGGGCCTGCTCGAAGCCGACGCACCAGTGATCGTCGAGGTGGTCTCGGCTCTCGGCACCCCAGAGCAGGCAGCAGCGCTCGACTCGGCCCGGACACGCTCACACATGCGTTTGAACGCCGGACGCCCCGACAGCGCACCCCGCAGAGAGCCTCTGCACTGGCCAGTCGCGTTTCCCGAAATCCTCACAAGACACGGCACAGCGGGGTTCGACGCGATGGTCGGCAACCCGCCCTTCCTGGGCGGACAGCGCATCAAGGGCCCGGCTGGCAGTGACTACCGCAACCATCTCATCGCCTGGACCGCCAACGGCAGGAAGGGATCGGCGGATCTGGTCGCCTACTTCTTCCTTGCCGCTACCAGAGTCGCCCGATCGTTCGGATTCCTGGCAACCAACACCATCGCTCAGGGAGACACCAGCGAAGTCGGACTTACCCAGATCCTCGACGGTGGATGGAGCATCCACCGCGCTGTGCCATCGATCAGTTGGCCCGGCGACACTTCATTGGAGATCGCCAAGGTCTGGGCCACCAGCCATCCATGGAACGGCAGCCGTCCTCTTGACGGGCGACCGGTCACGGCCATAGATGAGATGCTGTATCCCGTGTCTGCGTCCGGTTGGCGCAAGCAGCGTCTCGCTGCCAATGCCGACCAATCGTTCATCGGCTCCTATGTCCTCGGCACCGACGAGTTCACGATGAGCCCCGAGGAGGCGCAGGTTCTCATTAGCAAGGATAGTCGCAACGCCGAAGTCTTGTACCCCTATCTCGGCGGCGAGGACCTCAACACGTCACCGACGCAGACGGCCCCGAGGTGGATCATCAACTTTCACGACTGGTCCGAAGGCAAGGCAAAGGGATACCACGACTGCTTCACCATCCTGGAGCAGAACATCAAGCCCAAGCGTGCCAAGGTCGAGGACGCGGCTGCCCGGTTCTGGTGGCGGTATCTTCGGCCGCGTCCCGAACTGCACCGAGCGATCGAGCCGCTCGACAGGGTGCTTGCCATCTGCCAGACGAGCAAGGTCCAGTTGCCGGTCTTTGTGGATACTGGTCAGGTGTTCGCCCACAAGCTGGTGGTATTCGGCCTCGACGATAATTTCTCGTTCGGTGTGCTGTCGTCAGGCCACCATTGGCATTGGGTGCTCCGGCACGGGAGCACTATGCGAATGGACCCCGTCTACACGCCGTCGGATGTGTTCGAGACGTTTCCGCAGCCGCCGTACAGCGCCGCAGTGGAGTCCGCCGGGAAGGCACTCGATGAGCACCGGTCGAAGCTGATGACCGGCCGGGGGCTGGGGTTGACGAGTGTCTACAACCTCGTGCACAGCGCGGATCTGCGATCCGATGAGGGCATCAAGCGGCTCCGTGACCTGCATGTCGATCTCGTTGAGGACATCCAGCCGCTCCGTGACCTGCATGTCGATCTCGATGTGGCGGTGCGCGACGCCTACGGTTGGTCCGATCTGGATCTCGGGCACGGGTTCCATGACGTTCGGGGCCAGGGTGTTCGGTTCACGTTCTCGCCCAGCGCAGCCGATGAGGTGCTGGATCGGTTGTTGGAGTTGAACAGGAAACGTTACGAATCCGAGGTGGCCGCAGGTCTGCACGGACGAGCGAAGAAACCGAAGAAGGCTCGCCCCAGGGTGCTTGCGGGTCAGGGGTCGTTGTTGGGAGGCGAACAATGACGGACACTTCTGTGCCGATCGCGGATCGAAGCCCTTGGGGTCTGCGCGCCGAACTCGTCGCTCGGGTGGCTGCGGATCTGTTGGGTCCGCTGGAGGGTGACAACGAGGTGATCGAGGGATACCAGAAGGCTGACGGTAACTGGTCGCCGCCGGGGCGGGTGCGGGATCGGTATCTGGTGGGGATGCTGGCCCCGAAGGGCACTGTCGCGGTGGATCCTGAACGTGACGACGATGTCGGACCGGAGGAGGGCGCGGACAGCGGCGGTGTGCAGGACGGGCGCAGTCCCAGGATGGTGCTGGCGCAGTCGTCGATGGGATTGTCGGTGGTGGTCGACGCGTCTGTGGAGTCTTTGGTGGCGCGGTGCTGTTGGGGGCAGTACGACAAGAAGCCCCGACAACACGATGACGGATCCCTGTCGTCGGTATGGGTTCGGCGCCCTGTACAGCTCGATATGACCGTCGCGTTGGCGGAGGGCGAGTTCGGGCCCGTGGATGTCGACGGTAAGGGGGTGGTGTTGAGGGGTCGCGCCAGCCGCGCCAGCGGGGGGTTGTGGCTGGTGACGGTGTTCTTGTCCAATGAGCGCGAGCAGGCCGAGCGGAACAGGGACAGCCGCTGGATGTTCCAGGCCGGTCTTGAGCTGTTTGCGGCTGACGGTGCGGCGGTGTTCTTGGGTCGTGGTGGGATTTTGGCTGAGGCTGCGGCTGTTTCGCAGTGGGAGCGCGACGAGATGGCGCAGCTCGATTTGCAGTACCGCGACATCGTGGAGTTCGCGGTCGGGCACGGCGTGGGCACCGATGTGGAGGTGTCTGCTGTAGATCTGCGGCGGGCGGTGCGGGCCGCTACTGCGGTCATTCCTGGCTGTGAGGTTTGGCGCACCGACGCGCCTCGTGCTGAGACGACTCCGCAGCTGGCCGGGCTGGTGACCGACATGAAGACGCTGTCGGAACTGGAGCCGGTGGGTCTGCGGGCGGCGCTGTTGCCGCTGTCGGAGGGATACCGGCAGTGGCTGGACAGCGAAGCGGCCCGCGTAGATGACCCCGCGGCGGGTCTTGGGGGCCATGAGCAGGCCGCCCGCGACGCGATCTCCCAGGCCCGGCAGATAGCTGATGCCATCGAGGTGGGGATCGAGCTGGTCTGTTCGGACGCCGATGCGTTGGAGGCGTTCCGGTTCGCGAACGAGGCGATGCGTCTGCAGCGTGTCCACACGGTTGCCATAGAGGCCAGGCGTCGAGATTCTGAGCTGGGGCTGCGGGATGCTGTCGGGGCTGCCGATGTGGCCGAGAACCGGTCGTGGCGGCCGTTCCAGCTTGCTTTCATTCTGTTGTGTGTTCCGTCGCTGAGCGACCCGGCACACCCCGAGCGATCACACGACGATGCGTTGGCTGACTTGTTGTTCTTCCCGACCGGTGGCGGCAAGACCGAGGCTTATCTGGGGCTGGTGGCCTTCACGCTGGCCACCCGCCGTCTCCAGGGCGTTGTCGGCCAGGCAGAGTCAGCGGTGGATGGACGCGACGGGGTGGCGGTGCTGATGCGGTACACGCTTCGGCTTCTGACCGCTCAGCAGTTCCAGCGCGCCGCGACGCTGATTTGCGCCGCGGAGCTGCTCCGCCAAGCCCGCGCCAAGATCGACGATCGTTACGGCGGTGTGCCGTTCCGGCTCGGGATGTGGGTGGGCGGTTCGGTGACACCCAACAAGGCCCGCGACGCGGAGCGCTTCGCGCAAGACGCCCGCCTGGGCGGTTACAGCGGCGGCCAGGCGACACCGGTTCAGCTCAGCGACTGTCCGTGGTGCGGCACCAGCATCGACGCCGGAACCGACTGCCGATACGACGAGGCCCTCGAACGGTTTCTGGTGTTCTGCGGCAACACCACAGAGTGCATGTTCACCGAAGCGCACACTGCAGGCGAGGGGATTCCCGTCGTCACCGTCGACGAGGAGATCTACCGGCTGGTGCCGTCGTTCGTGATCGGCACCGTCGACAAGTTCGCGCAGCTTCCCTGGAACGGGGCCACCTCCACGCTGTTCGGGCAGGTCGATTCGCGCTGTGAGCGCCACGGCTACCGCAACGCCGACCTGGATCGTTCTCACCGGTCGCATTGGGAAGAACGCGACTCCCACAAGCCGCTGGGCGGCCATCCCGCGGCTCGCACAGTGCCGTCTGGGCGGCTGCGTCCGCCTGATCTGATCATCCAGGACGAGATGCATCTGGTGACCGGGCCGCTGGGCACGATGGCCGGGCTGTATGAGACCGCCATCGACCGTCTCGCCACCTGGGACCATGGCGGCAAGCCGGTGCGGCCGAAGGTGGTCGCGTCGACCGCGACGATCCGCAGAGCCCGCCAGCAGGCCTGGTCGGTGTTCTGGCGCAAGCTGCGGGTGTTCCCGCCGCCGGTCGTGGACGTGCACCGCTCGTTCTTCGCTGAGCAGACCCAGCCCAACCCTCAGAGCCCGGGGCGTCTGTATCTGGGGGTGTGCGCGCACGGTGAGCGCCTCAAGCAGGTCGAGTTGAGGGTGTTCGCGTCTGTGATGGCCGCCGCCAAAGCCATCGCAGACGAACTCGGCGACGAAGCAGAGGCGGCCGATCCGTGGATGACGACCGTCGGGTACTTCAACGCGGTGCGCGAGCTCGCCGGGATGCGTCGCATGGCCGAGGACGAACTGCGCACCAAGCTCCGCCGGACCCGGTTCACGCCCGGCTTGGCGAACCGTCCCGCCGTGGAGCTCAAAGAACTCACCTCACGGGTGTCCTCAGATGACATCAAAGCGATCCTTCGGCAGCTGTTCGTCACCCATGATCCCGACCGTCCCAGGGACAGCGAACGGCCCATCGACTTGCTGTTGGCGACCAACATGATCTCTGTGGGTGTGGACGTTCCCCGCCTCGCGTCGATGATCGTTGTCGGTCAGCCCAAAGCCACAGCCGAGTACATCCAGGCCACCTCCCGGGTCGGGCGGGACCCCAAGGGCCCCGGTGTGGTCATCACGCTCTACAACTGGGCCCGGCCCCGGGACCTGTCCCACTACGAGAGGTTCAGCCACTACCACGCGACGTTCTACCGTCACGTCGAGCCGTTGTCGGTCACCCCGTTCTCAGAACGTGCCCTCGACAAGGGACTGACAGGGGTTCTCGTCTCGGCGGTCCGTCACGCCGATCACGACTTGAACCCCAACCCGTCGGCCCGCAGCCTCCAGCGCCCCGACCCGCGCATCGCCGCGCACGTCGACGCCATCGCCGAGCGGGCCGGGTCCGTGACCAGCGACCAGAACACAGCAGCGCTGGCAGCCAGCATGGCCGAGGACCGCCTGGACGCCTGGCACCGGGAGACCGCGCTGCGGCCTCAGCTGTCATATGCGGACCGCACCTCAGACGATGTGGCGCTGCTGTGCAGACCCGAGTCCGGCGACTGGGACATGTGGACCTGCCCCAACTCGCTTCGCGACACCGAGATACAGGCCAACCTCCAGATCATCACAGACGACCCCAGCTACGAGTCCGGCGCCCATCCTGAGATCGTCCTGGGCCAACCAGCCCACACCGAGCGCACAGCCACCGCCGACGACGAGGAAATCGACGACGCGGTCGAAGCCGACGAGGCCGAGGCCCAAGCCGCCCGACAGGCCCGCTCATGAGCCCCGCCCGCACCCGAAGAGGCGCCTACGAGTCGCGGCGCGTCGGCGGTGTGCGCCCGTCGCAGATGATCCACACCTACGGACCCGGCGCGGTGATGGACCTGCCGCAGCTCTCGGTGGTGCTCGCCGGCACAGACGACTGGAAGCTCGACCACACCGAACGGATCCTCGAGCCCCGCCTGATCGGCGCGGTGCGATCCGTGCCGGGATGCCATCGCGTGGCGGAGTTCCGCACCCCGCCCTGGCAAGAAGAAACAGGAAACCCGTTCGACGAATGGGCCCGAATCGGTGTGCCGGTGCATCCGTTCCCGAGATGGCTGCGCTGCACCCAATGCGATCTGCTGGCGCCTGTGGACCGGCGCAGGTTCCGGCTTGACGTGCCCGTGTTCAGGCCCGACAAGGCCCGCTACTTCCACGACCGCTGCAACAACCGCCGCCCCAGCGCAGTGCCGGCCCGGTTCCTGATCGCCTGCGGTGCCGGGCACCTCGACGACTTCCCGTGGGAGCAGTACGCACACCGCGGCGCCCCCTGCGCCGACGGCGCGGTGCTGGAGCTCAAAGAGGTCGGCCGCGCCAGCCGCGCCACCGACGTGCGGGTGGTGTGCAGGACCTGCGGCGCCAACCGCGTGGTGCATGACGCGTTCGGTCCCGACGCCGATGCCCACCTGCCACGCTGCCGGGGCCGGCACCCTCACCTGCAACGCTTCGACGCGACCTGTAGCCAGCCCACCCGTGCGCTGCTGCTGGGCGCGTCCAACGCCTGGTTCGCGGTCTACCGGTCCGCGTTGACGATCCCCACCGTCAGCGGCGCCATCGAACAGAAAGTCGCAGAGCACTGGGACCTCCTCGATGACATCGATGACCGAGCAGAGTTCGACTCCATCATCAAACGCCTCACCAAGGGCGCAGGCGAGAAGCCGCTGCGGTGGCTGCTGCGCTATGACCCCCACGATGTGTGGACCGCCATCAGCGACCGCCGCGACGGCGACGACACCGGCACCGGCACAGGCACCGGTGATCTGCGCGGCCCCGAGTGGGAGGCGTTCACCGCGGCCGTGCCCCCGCAGTCCGACGACTTCAAAGTCAGAGCGCTGCCGGTTCCCAGCGGGTTCAACATGACCCTCGGGCATCCCGTCGCGGTCGACCGGCTGCGCGAAGTGCAAGCCCTGTGCGGGTTCACCCGCATCGACAGCCCCGAGCAAGACGACCCGACCCGGATCGCGCCCATCTGGAAAGACCCCCAGACGTGGCTGCCCGCCGCTGAAGTCCGAGGCGAAGGGATCCTCATCACACTTCCCGAGACCCGAGTCGAGCAATGGGAACGCGACTACCGCGACAGCATCCGCTACCAGCACCTGCAGCAAGCCACCCGCAACTGGCGCACTCGACGCGGACTCGAACCCGACGGCAGCGAGGCGCCCCCGCCCCGGTTCGTGCTGCTGCACACCCTGTCGCATCTGCTCATCCACCAGGTCGCGCTGGACTGCGGCTACTCCACCGCGTCGATCCGCGAGCGCCTCTACTGCCGCGAGTCAGGCCACCCCGACGGCCCGCCGATGGCAGGAGTACTGCTGTACACCGCCGCCCCTGACTCCGAAGGCACCCTCGGCGGACTCGTCGCCCTCGCCGAACCAGCCCGACTCGCCGCAGCGCTACGGGACGCGCTCAACCGGGCCAAGCTCTGCTCCACCGACCCGATGTGCTCTGACCACCACGCCGGAGACCTCGGCGACACCCTCCACAACGCCGCCTGCCACGCATGCCTGTTCGCCCCAGAAACATCCTGCGAAGCCGGCAACCGCCACCTCGACCGCGCCGCCGCCGTCCCGATCCTCGGGCACCCACAAGACGCCTACTTCAGATGAACGACCCCCTCACCGACGCGATCGCCAACGCCGCGCTCCACGTCCCCGAACAGCACCTGGCCACCGCAGCCGCCGCAGTCCAAGACTCCCCCCGATGCTCGCCGACATCCCAGACGACGCTGATCAACGCCATCCCCGCCGCCAACTACCGCAAACACGCACAAGACATCGCGCAACAATGGTCCAACACTCCAGAGCTGTCCGGAGCGTCGGTCGCGTCGGCCCTGCGCGCCGCAGCCGCTGCCGCGGCAGCCGTCCGAGCCGAACACGCCGTCAGCCTGGTCTGGACCGGACCCACCACCGATGTCACCGGCCTGCGCGCCACCCGCTCAGTGCTCAACACGCTCGTCGCCAGCGCAACCCGAAGCCTCGTGCTGGTGTCGTTCGTCAGCTACGACGTCGCCGAACTCACCGCAGGTCTCGCCGACGCCATCAAGCGACGAGTCGAAGTGACGCTCATCCTCGAAACCCCAGACGACCCGGGCGGCAATCTCACCATCGACACCAACCACCCCTTCGAGCCCATCAAGAACACCGCGAGCTTCTACCGCTGGCCCAGCGAAACCCGCGAGGCGGACTTCTCGGCATCGGCCCGCCTCCACGCCAAATGCGTCATCGCCGATCAGCGAGCCGCCCTGATCACCAGCGCCAACCTCACCAGCGCAGGCATCAACGACAACATCGAACTCGGCGTCCTAATCGAAGCCGGCCCCCTGCCCAAGCGACTGAGCCAACACCTCGAACTGCTGGTCCAGCAAGGCGTCCTGGAGCGGGTCTAAGGCCATTGAATCCTTCGATGTCCCGCTGGTCAATTAGGCAACTGATAGGCCAGCGGGGGCAAGTGCCGTGCCCCCCAGCCAGGCTTCGAGCGTCCGGCCCCTCGCTACATCTTCAGGCGATTCAATACACCGTCGATGTCTAGGTCAGGCCTTCCTACTCGACCGATGTAGCGGTTGAACTGATACGACAGCGCCTCCGCGAAGGGACTATCGAGCGATGCGATCTTCCTGTAGCGTTCGAGCTCATCACAGGGGATGGATGTCACCTTCTGGAGATCAGCCACAACGTCTGGCACGTTCCAGGCCGCAGGCAAGTAGAAGTACCGGTCTTCCTGTCCCTTCGGTCTTGAAGTGAGGAGTCTCCGCAGTAGCTCCCGATTCTTGGAGTTAGACTTGCTCTTCCACTCCTGGTATTCCTTGAAACCATCAAGCGGAGGACACTCTGCAAGAACCACCATGTCTGCCTTCATGCTCGCCGAACGTAGAACGAGATCACAACTCGGAGTAAGTACCACATGCAACCTCTCGTCTGCGTTCTCGTCCGTCGAGTCTTGTTTAGCAAGCAGGTCGCCCATCCTATAGGTGGCGTTCGGCGGCTGAACATAATAGCGCGTCGGATGAACGGTGTCTGATCGAGTTCTCTGGTCGACTTGACCGAGTTCTTGCGCTAGACTCTCAGCTCCTTCCTCGAACGATACTGCCAGCCGCCTTGACAACAAGTAAGCCACGTCTTCCGGGCGATCTACAAGACTAGGCCAGTTGTCCTCGACGAAGTCGACCATGAAGGCACGCTCAACATCAGCCAGATGATTTGATACGGACTGTAGAAGGCGTGGAAGGCCAGAGCGGATAACGTTCTCGATAGCCTTCTTCAGATCAGTAATCGGCTCCAGGGCGATCTTTGAAACTGTCTGAACGAACGGAGCACTTGAGATGCTCGTGGAGACATCGGGCAAAGCCGTATAGAAGATGATTGGAATGAAGCGACGCATGCGTATCTCATCAAAGACCTCGATGCCTGCTTCATCGGACGACTTGTGGCCAGATTCGTCGCGAATATCCAGAACCAGAATATCGAACGTCTCGCTTACCAGTAGCTCTACGGCCTTGTCGAAGGACTCCTCGAACCTTGTCGTGATCGGACGTGAGTCCGAAACGAGTGTATGGGACTCCAGCAACTCCGAAATGGTGGTGCCAACCTCTCGCTCATCGTCGACGACCAAGATCCTCCAACAGTCTGTCAACCGACTCCCCTCCTCAAGGTCACCCTAAATCGAGCCCCACCGAGCTCTCCGGGTTCTAGCAGTGCCAATTCACCACCGTAGTAATCTTCGACGATTTCGCCGGCAATTGCCAACCCTAGGCCGACGCCATCTACTTTGGTGGTGAAGTACGGATCGAAGATGAACTCGCTATTGCCCTCCGGGACACCTGGCCCAGAGTCTTCAACGATGACCACCAGACTGCCTTCCTGACCACTTTCGACAGCTAGCGATATCACCCTAGATCCTCGTCTGACTTGTTTCAGCCAATAGAGAGAATTTTGCAGCAGATTCAGTATCACTTCCTGAAGATCTGTGCTGTCCACGGTCACTTCGTGCGCTCCACTAGGCAACCGAACCTCGGCACCGATAGTGTCGATCTCGTTCTGCAAGAGAGCCACTGCATTCATGATGGCGTTCTCAATCAGGTACTTCTGTGACTTGCCACGTCTTCGGCCCCCGAAAGGTTCGATGCGTCGAATGACGTCGTTCGCCGCCTTCGCCTGCGCGGAGACGGTTCTGAATCGTTTCATTGGTTTCGCTAGGCGAGCGGAACCTACCATTGAGGCGACTTCAGGAGCAATGTCCTCTAATTCCTGTTCACCCAACACCGCGGCCTGGCGAATTGCCACGATAGGCTGAGCAGCGTCGTGAACTACCTTGTCTACCAGTTGTCCTAATGTTGCAAGTCGGTGATATCGTGCTAGAACTTCTCCTACTTCGCCGACTCGCTCATCAAATTCTTGTTGTGTTGTGTCGAGCAGATTCTGAATTCGTGTGTCATCCGGCAACTCCTGCCGCACAGCCTCTCGAATGACTCCAAGATCGAATCGAGCGAGCAACCCACCTCTACGTTTAAGCTGACGCTCTCGTCGTGGCCTAAGCTTGTATCGCTCCGCCTCGATCATTGACAGAATCTCGGTGACAGCCATACGAAGGTCTCCGAAGGCAGGGCTTTCGAGAATTCCCTCTCGATTTGACTGATCATTGAGTTCAGGGTTCGCGTCACGTCCGATCAGTACGTATCCGACGATCTGGTTATTCGACAGCTTGAGTGTAGGTACCTGCACCCGTCTACGATCTAGTCCCAGCCAATCATCGCCCCTCTCGCCATATGGAAGAACACGGAAGCCATCGCGATAGACATTGACTCCAGCCGCTGCATCCAAGATCCCTCGAACCCGCTTGAGAGTCCCGACTTCGTTCGCCATTGTCCTCAAAGAATCGCTGTCTCGATCCCAGACATTCAGAAATACCTCAAATGGTCCACACTCCAAGCCTTCACGGTCAGCAACCATCTGAAGAGTGCAGTCAATCTCCAGTTCGCTCCCATCCTTCAGTTCCATGAGCACGGTGGCATGACCATCTTCTTCAACCTCGGCGCTCAACTTGTAATGGGGCTGTTGGAGCGTGGAAGGTGAACCGACGAGTTCTGTGCCTCTGCCGACGGCACCTCGTGTGTCGAGTATGAGGTCGAAGTCGTGCACAATCTTCCGCTCGTCCTGAAACGGGGTGATGAGCCTGGATAGAGAACGGCGCAGTTCCTCTATGAGTTCTGAGGTCCAAGAGCTTCGTAGCCCCGAGATCGTGAGGAGTGTGCCGTGGTCGGCTGCGGGCCTCTCGACTGCTTCCAAGTAGGGAACGACCTCATTCCAGATTCTGCCCGCTAGTCCATCGGGGCCAAAATTGCCGTGTTCGACCACATCAAGGCTCACTTCAACATCATCGAGGTACTTTTCATCATCCTCGAAGGCTGACCAATCGACTTCCAATCGCACCTCTCCGGTGCCTTCAGACTTCGAAATCAATGCCAACCGATCCCCTAACTTCGCAGCCGCGAAGCGCCCGACGCCCTTCTCGCCCAAGACCCTTCGGCCCCCGGCCGTGGTCTGCGATCTCGTTCTGAAGGATGTCGCCGGCTCGAGCCACGTCTCGAGGATCGTCTTCTCGTCCATGCCGTGGCCGTCGTCCAAGATTTGAATTCTGGACGTGCCGGGCGGTCCCGGCCCGTCGGACTCGTCCGTCAGCCGGATTAGCACGACCCGGGCATCGGCGTCGTAGGAGTTCTTCACAAGCTCGGCTATTGCCACTACATCGCTGCTGATGAGCTCAAGGCCCAGCGTCGTCATGAGCCGGGCACGCGGCCTGAATCGCAGGCTGTCTCGCGCCTTGCTGGCCATTGGCCTCAGTCGCCTGTCCCGATGCGAGACTCGAGCCCGCCGCAACGGCGCCTCGACAGGCTTCGCCCGACCGCGGGCGTCACGTAGTCGCCCCCCGGCAGACGTGCTTCAGCGGGCACCGGCGGCAGTCTGGGGACTTGGGTGCACAGATGTCTGTGCCGATGCGGTGCATCGCCACGTTGAGCGTCGCAGCGTCCCCCCGCGCGCCGACCAGCTTCGCCAGCTCCATCCGTCCAGCCGAGTTCGTCTTCAGTTGGCCGGACGCCGCGCCGGTCACCCTCTCAGTGACCCGCAGGACCGGCGCTGAAGCGACGAGTCCATCGGACTCGCCGGTCATGAGGGCGTACCAGCGGCGAGCAGCGGGACCCAGGTACGTCGCATCGCGCCAGTTCTCGGAGTCCCAGCCGTTCGGATCGTCGCTCAGCAAGAAAGCGGCCGCCCTGATGCGGTCGAGGAGTGTGGAGCATCGCCTTGAGCCATCGGAAGCGGCCAGCAGATCGAAGGCCCACTCGTCCGCCCCGGTGAGCGTCGGCACCAAGCGCAGAACTCGCTCCGCCGTCAGCCGCGATTCTCTGCCCCCTGACCGGCATATCAGTCCCACCGTTACCGGCCATGGGTTCCCGGGGTAGGCCCAGGGAGCGTCGACGCGGTCGGCAGTCGCCCAATCGGCGAGCGCTGTCCGGACCTCGGCTCGCTGCGTGGACACTCGCGGATGGGGCGAGGGATGGGGCGAGTCGCACCCCCGCAAGCTGTGGAGTACGGCGGATCCGACCGACTCGGCGAGCGCGGGGGGCACGGCATTGCCGATCTGGCGGAATTGGTGCGAACGCGACCCGGCGAAGCGGAACGTGTCGGGGAACGTCTGGAGCCGGGCGGCCTCGCGCACGGTGAGCGTTCGTTGCTGTTCGGGGTGTATGTACCAGTAGCCGTCCTTGGCCAGGTGCGCCGTGATCGACCTGGAGGGCTCAGCCCAGTTGAGCCGGTGGTACTTGTCGTCGAAGATGTCATCTCGGTAGCGCTTCAAGTCGTCGGGCAACTCCGAGTAGAGGGTTCCGGCGGTCATGAGCTTGAACGCTTCGAAGTCGTCGGGGCGCACCGCCCGAGTGCTGTGGTCGTGAACGACCCACGCCTCAGCACCGACGCAATCCTTGCGTGCCGCTCGGGCGAAGTCGCTCGCCTCCCGGTCACCGTAGGCCGTGGTCTCCGCTCCAATCGGCGTGTCTGGCGCTACATCGAGGATCGGCAGGTCCCAAATGGCGTCGTGCACGGTCGCTGTTCCCCAGGCCTCGGGCCACCTGAACGTCCCTCCGTCTCGAAGGCCGATGAGGATGAGCCGTTGGCGGTGCTGGGGCACCCCGTACAGCGACGCGTCGAGGATGCGGGCGTCCGCCTCATAGCCCGCGCGCTCGAGGCGGTCGATCATCGTCCTCAGCACCAGCATCTTGTCGCCGAGGGCCATGTCGGGCACATTCTCCAACAGAACCGCACGCGGCCGAACGCGCTCAACCACATCCAGGAACGCTCGCCACAGCTCCTTGCGGTCATCGACGGCGTCACGAACCCCTAGATCCACCAGACTGCGGATCTTGGATCGACCGGCGCGGGAGAAGGGCTGGCATGGCGGCCCCCCAGCGATCAACTCGACATCGAGACTCTCGCAGAGTCCGACGACTGCGTCCCTGGATCGCTCGTCACCCAAGTCGAGTTGAAGGACCCGCCCCGGCAGGTTGTGGGCGTGGCTCTCCAGCGACCAACTGTCGGAGTCCACGGACAGCGCCACGCGATACCCAGCCGCCGTCAACCCGTGGCTGAGACCGCCCGCGCCGCAGAACAGGTCGACGGCCAAGGGCCGCCGCGAACGGCGAGCCCAAGCCTCCCACCCTTCCGTTGTGGGGGCATCAGGATGCCCGGCAAGCCGCAAAGGAGCCGTGCGACGCGGCCTGACGCCGTACTTGCCGGGTAGTGCTGACTGGTCCTGCTGCATCTGATCCCACCCTATCCCATAGCCGAAAGCCCAGAATCCACCCAATCACTTCATACTATAATCTAGTATGTTACTGCCTGAAACAGCATGATAGCAGATGTAGCGGCCGCTACAAGCTCCACCATCGACGACGGTGGGCCTCGTCGATCACCAGCACGAGGTCGTCGGGCCGCTGCCGCACCGTGGCGGACGCCACCAGCTCGAAGAACTCGATCCGGCCGCAAGTCCGTATCGCGAAGTCGCGTCAGCTGGGACGGGCTCCGTCGGCGGCTGACGTGTGGAGATCCCAGCAGTCGAGGAGCAGGCCTTCGCGTTCGTCAACCACCCGCAGCATCTCGGCGAGTTCGAAGACCCTGCGCCCCGAGTCCGCGTCGATGGTCTCGGTGAGGGCTCCGCGGTCCACCAGATCGGCCACGGCGCGCCTGATCGCCCTCGGGGAACGCTCTGTCGCCTCGCTGAGGAATGCCGTGGTGGCCGCCGGCATGGTGGACATGCGCTCCAGGACTGCTGCCGCGGCTGAATGGGAGCGCAGCCCGAGTGCCGCCCATGACTGCTCCATGTGGTCGATGGCTTCGGCGACGACTTGGGCGTAGCGACACGCAACAGCCACCGCATCGGCCACATAGTCGATGGTTGCGGATGCGGCCTGTGAGCGCTCCGGGTCGGACGCGTCGCCGACAAAGGTCTGATAGGGCTGCAATGCCTGGTAGTAGTCGTCCTTGCGTGCCGCGATCGCTGCTGAGAGCGGCAGGGGGACGCTCGTACCCATATCGCGGCTCATCACGGTGTGGATGAGCGCTCGCCCGACGCGCCCGTTCCCGTCGAGGAACGGGTGGATGGTCTCGAACTGCAGGTGGGCCAACGCTGCCTTCGCGATCGGGCTCCCCCACACGGGCGCCGACACGTACCGCAGTGTGTCGTCGAGCAGGGGGCGCAAGCTCTCGGGCGGAGGGGGGACGAAATGCGCCTGCGCGGGGGTTCGCTGGTGGCCGTGTCCCACCCAGTTCTGCTCGTCGCGCACGGCCCCCGACTCGAGCTGTTGGCTGGTGTTGGAGAACAGTCGCCGATGCATCTCCTCGACGTCGATAATCGTGACCGGCGCTCCGCGACGCTGCCCGACTGCGATCGCATGCGCGTTCAGCCGGACATTGCCGAGTGCCTGGCGGTCCAGTTCGGCCCGTGTGGGGCTGCGGACGGCCCGCAGCGACTCCAGCAGGCTCAACGACTTCAGCGTCGTGCGGATCCCCTCCACGTCGCTCGACGCGATGCCCTCAGCCCGGTTCAAGCACCATGCCAACGCCCGGGACTGCGGAGCGTCCAGCGTCCACGCTCGCAGCGAGTCTCCGGCGACGCCGATCCGCTCGACTGTCTGCGAGCCGGGGCTCGGAGCCCAACCCGCAAGCCGATGCGGCACGTAGGCGTCGTAGGGCTCGTTCACCTGCCTGGTCCCGCGCCAGTAGTTCCATGTCCGCCTCACGAGCCTGCCCACAGCTCAAGGCTAGCGACATTACGGTCATGCGGTTACTTCTTGGTCGGAACTGGCCGCGTCTGCCACCGGTGCGGCCAGTTCTGTGCTCGAAGTAGCCGCCAATGGTGGGATGCGGCCACTTCTCGCCACAGACTCGGCCGCTGAACAGCTCGCAGTGTGGGCTAGCCGCTGGAACTCTCGGCCGTCAGGGACTCGCGGTGGTATCCGGCGACGCGCTTGTAGCTGTCGGACAGGGCCGCCATCTCGGTGGTCGTGATCACGTCGGTGATGCGCTCGAAGGGCCGGTCTCCGGTGCGCTCGTGGACTGCCTTGAGGATCACGTCGGGGGGCGCCGACCGGCTGGCGTGCACCACTGCCGCGGTGGCTGACAGCCTCTGGTCCTCGTAGGCCTTCAAGGCCTCCGGGACCGATCCGCTCGACTGCAGGGCGTCGGCCAGGGCCCTCGCGTCCAGGATGGCCTGGCCCGCTCCGTTGGAGCCCCGGGGGTACATGGGGTGGGCGGCGTCGCCCAGCAGGGTCACCCGGCCGTGGGTCCATCTCGGCAGCGGGTCGCGGTCCACCATCGGATACTCCAGGATCTGCTCCGAGCCCCGGATCAGCCCGGCCACGTCGAGCCAGTCGAAGGTCCAGTCGGCGAAGACGTGGTGGAAGTCCTCGAGGCGGCCGGCCCGGTTCCAGTCCTGCTCGTTGAACTCGTCGGTCTGCACCTCCGCCACCCAGTTCACGAGCTGCCGGCCCCGGCTGTCGACGTTGTGGCGGATCGGGTAGATCACCATCTTGCCCACCGTCAGCCAGCCCGCCCTCAGGTAGGTGGACCCGCTGAGGAACGGCTCCCAGACGGTGGTGCCCCGCCACATGTTCACACCCGAGTAGACGGGCGGGCCCTCGTCACCGAAGAACTGGCGGCGCACAACCGAGTGGATCCCGTCGCAGCCGATGACGGCCGCCCCCCGCGCCGGCGCCAGGGACCGGCCGGTGCTGGAGTCGACGAAGTGGGCGGTCGCGCCGCGGCCGTCGGACTCGGTGCCGGTGCAGCGGTGCCCGGTCAGCACCCGCCCGGCGCCTCCGGCCACCCGGTCGACGTAGGCCCGGTACAGCACTTGCTGCAGGTCGCCCCGGTGGATCTGGAACTGGGGCCAGTCGTAGCCGGCGTAGCGGCCCACGGGCTCGGAGTAGACGAACTGCCCGAAGCGGTTGAAGAAGCAGGACTCCCTGGTGGTGACGGCCACCTCGCCGAGAGCGTCGGTCAGCCCGAGCAGGCCCAGTTCCCGGCTGGCATGGGGCAGCAGGCTGATGCCCACCCCGATGGGTTGGATCTGCGGCGCGGCCTCGTACACGCGGCAACTCATGCCGCGTTCGTGCAGCATGAGAGCCAGCGTGAGGCCGCCGATCCCGCCCCCGACGATGATCACATCGTCCATGGCGGACCGGTGTCTGCGGCCGGCGGTGGCGGCTCTGGCGGTGGCCGTCCGGTCAGGCCGAGTCGGCCAGGTAGGACTCCAGCGAGTCGTCGAGGGCGTCCTCCCACCGGGTGTGGTGGACGGGGGCCACCGTGCCCGTCAGCGGCGACGTGTGCCCGTGGTCGCGGTAGCCGATGATCGACTGCTTCTTGTGCTTCTTCCAGTCGTAGAACATCTGGTTGACCAGGGGCGTGTTGAAGTCCGGGTAGTCGGTCTGGTCCACCAGGTCCTGGGTGTAGGCGCCCTGGAAGTCGATGCAGGCGTAGTCGTCTGCCAGCGCGTCCTCCTCGGCCTGGGCAGCCTCGATCCAGCGGGCCTGCTCGTCGGCGTCAGGCAGCTCGATGCGTCCCAGGATCACGTCGCGGGCGTACCAGGCCTGGGCGTCGAACATGTTGAACGTGTACCACTGGTCCTGCATCCCCAGGTAGAGGATCCGGTTCTCGGGCTGGAACACCACGCCGCGGTAGAGCATCGAGGTGGCCAGCCGGTTGGCGGTCACCAGGCGCAGCTCGTCGTCCATGAACGGGAAGTGGTGCAGGTACCCGGTGCAGGAGATGATGGCGTCCACCTCCGCGGTCGAGCCGTCGGCGAAGTGCACCGTCCGGCCGTCGACACGGGTGAGGATGGGCCTCTCGGTGATGCCTTCGGGCCAGTCGAAGCCCATGGGCCCGCTGCGCGACGTGCACACCACTGAGCGGGCCCCGTACTTCCAGAGCTGCGAGGCGACGTCCTCGGCCGAGTAGCTCGATCCGATGACCAGCACGTCGCGGTCGGCGAACTGCACCGCGTCGCGGAAGTCGTGGGCGTGCAGCAGCGTCCCGCCGAACGTCTCGTAGCCGGGGTAGTGGGGCATGTTGGGGATGGAGAAGTGTCCGGTGGACACCACCACGTAGTCGAAGTCCTCGCTGGTGTCGGCGTCTTCGGCCTGGTCGTGGGCGGTGACCGTGAAGCCGCTGCCGCCGGCCGAGCGGCTGACCCGCCGCACCGGATGGTTGAAGCGGATCCGGTCGCGGAAGCCGCTGCGCTCGGCCCGCCCGATGATGTAGTCGTAGAGCACCTCGCGGGGCGGGAACGACGCGATCGGCTTGCCGAAGTGCTCCTCGAAGCTGTAGTCGGCGAACTCCAGGCACTCCTTGGGTCCGTTGGACCACAGGTACCGGTACATGCTGGCGTGGCAGGGCTCGCCGTGCTCGTCGAGCCCGGTGCGCCAGTCGTAGTTCCAGAGCCCGCCCCAGTCGGACTGCTTCTCGTAGCAGACGAGCTCGGTAGCCGCGGCCTCCGGCGAGGCGTCGCTGGAGAAGGCGTGCAACTGCGCCAGCCCGCACGGCCCGGCACCGATGACAGCCACTCGCGTCATAGCAGAATCCCCCCTGTGGTTAGGTATATCTGTATCGAGAGTAAAACCTAGCACGACCTCTTGCCAAGGTGCAGAGCGAAACTAGTCGCTATTCGAGCCCCTCGTCGAGAGCGGTCAGGACCAGCGTCGCGTTGCTCAGGCGATGCCGCGGGCCCGGGACTTGTCGGGGTCGTAGAACGGGTACCGGACCACCTCGGCCCCGATCCGCTTCTCGTGACCGTCCAGCTTGCCCACCTCGACGGCCGTGCCGACCTCGGCGTGCTCCACGGCCATCCGGCACAGCGCGATGTTCTTGCGCAGGATGGGGGAGATGGTGGCGCTGGTGATGACGCCCACCTGGTTGCGCCCGGCGTACACGCCGTCGCCGTGGGCGGCGGGCTCGCCGCCGGACAACTCCAGCCCCACCAGCCGGCGCTGCGGGTTGTCACGGCGCTTCAGGAGGGCGTCGCGGCCGATGAAGTCGTCGGGCTTGGTCTTGAGCGGCACCGTGAAGCCGATCCCGGCCTCGAACGGGTCGGTCTGGTCGCAGAACTCGTGGCCGGCGAAGACCAGGCCGGCCTCGATGCGCAGCATGTCCAGCGCGGCCAGGCCCATCGGCACCAGCCCGTGGGCGGATCCGGCCTCGAAGACGGCGTCCCACACCGCTGGGGCGTCGGTCGGGTGGCAGAACACTTCGTAGCCGAGCTCGCCGGTGTATCCGGTGCGGGACACCACCAGCGGGATCCCGTCGAAGTCGCCGATGCGGGCGATGGTGAACCGGAACCATCCGAGCTCGGTGATCGTCGGCTGGTCGGGCCGGGTCCAGACCACCTGCTCGAGGATCCGGCGGCTGTCGGGTCCCTGGACCTGGAGATTGTGGAGCTGCTCGGTGGAGCTGCGCACCCAGGCCTTCAGCCCGAGCCGCTGAGCCTGCTCGCGCAGCCACACGCCGCTGTAGCCGAGCTGCCCGCCGATCCAGCGGAAGTTCTCGCGGCCGAGCCGGAACACGGTGCCGTCGTCGATCATGCCGCCGGTGTCGAGGCACATGGCCGTGTACGACACCTGGCCGTCGGCCAGCTTGCGGACGTTGCGGGTGACGCAGGTCTGCATCAGCAGCTCGGCGTCGGGCCCGGTCACCTCGTACTTGCGCAGCGGCGAGAGGTCGATGGCCGCCGCGGCCTGCCGGCAGGCCCAGTACTCCTCGATGGGGCCGTGCCCGGTATAGGAATCGGCCAGCCAGTAGCCGCAGTACTCGCTGAAGCTGCGGGTCAGCGCGGAGGTGCACCGATGGAACCCGGTCTCCTTCGTCAGCTGTGCTTCGGAGTCTGCGGTCATGCGGATCGCCGTCGCTTTCTTGAACCGGTTGGCCGCCGGGTACACCCGCACCGCGATGTCGGTGGGGTTCCAGGCGTTGGCCGCGTCGATGTCGTCGGGACACGAGGTCGACACGCAAACCAGGTCCTGCAGGGCGCGCAGCAGCACGTAGTCGCCGGGGCGCGACCAGGGCTCGTCGAGGTGGATCTGGTTGGCGTCGTCCAGCTGGGTGTTGTAGAAGAAGTTGATGGCCTCCCAGCCCCGGCGGCCGGCCACGCCGTAGGGGTCGAGCACGCCGTTGATGTTCTCGGTGCAGTTGATGTGGCCGGGGTAGCCCATCTCCTCGTAGTAGCGGGCGTTGCAGGCGGTGTTGAACGTGTCGTGGCGGCCGACGGTGTCCTGGACCACCTCCACGAGGGGCTGCATCCTGGCGTTGTAGAACTTCGAGTACAGACCGGGAGCGGGACAGGTCGCGCCCATCAGCGTGCGGGTGATGGTGGCGTCGAGGCAGAGATCGGCGCCCGCTTCGAGGTCGGCCACCGCGAAGCACTGGAAGTCCGAGCACTGCCGGCCCTCCACGTCGACCACCTGGAACCAGTCGCCCTTGGCCACCTCGTAGGCGCGGGCCGTGCTGTGCCGCACGATGAAGTCCTGGCTGGGATCGGCCAGCGGAGCCGGCAGCAGGGGCCTGCCTTCGTCGATGGCCGGATCGCGGCGGTGGACGTATGCGATCAGGTCGGTGGGGGGCGCGCCGCCATGGGCCGACATGGCCTCGCCCGGCGCGGCCACCACGCAGGCAACGTCGGCGTGAGCCACCACGCGGGCACGGTTCCCCGGGGGCGTGTCGCTGTCGAGCAGCCTCAACGGGGTGGCCGCCCGCACTGACGTCAAGTCGATGCCGGCCCGCTCGAGGCCGGCCCGCACCCGGCGTGCGTCCTGCAGCCCCGCGGAGAGGATGCCCACCGCAGCCGGCTCGCCTGTCGATCCGAGGCTTCTGCCGTTCCCGTCGGCTCCGGCCGGGCGGAGCAGGGCCGGGTCGGATCGCCCGCCGGCGTCGAAGGCGACCAGTTCGCAGCGCTGGTGCCCTTCGGGGTCCACGACCTCCAGTTCGTCCCCCGCATCGAGCGCCAGCACGGTCGCGCCGCCTCCGGTCACCCGGTAGCGCTCCACGCCCGGGCCGAGCATCGTCAGACCGGGCACGAGGATCCCGGACTGCTCCGGCGCGCTCGTCAAGGCCGCCTCCCAAAGAGGTGTTCTGCTCGTCCCGCCAGTCTCGCGGCGCCCGCCGGCGCCCGCAACCCGCTCTCGCGGGCATTCAGGCCACGGCGACGCGGTTCAGGAATCGGCGGCCTGGCGGCGCGACAGAGGTCCCGCCGCGTCCCGGTCGCCCCGTCGAGTCCGGCGGTGACCCGAGAGGGCGCACTCGCGCTCGCGCTCGAACGCCTCCAGAGCATGCCCGTCTCGCTGGAAGCGGCGGGCAGATCCTCGCAGACGCGCCGCTAGCGTGGATCCATGACGTCCGAGGCTGCGGTGGACCTGCCGTTGGCGCCGGTTGCCGCACAGGCGTTCCAGTCGGTCGGCGCGGCCGTCCGAGAAGAGGCCGAGGCGACCGCGGCCGGATGGCTGGGGGACATGGTGGGCGGGTCGTGGCAGTACCAATGGTCGCGCCGGGGGCCTGGAGCGGTGGTGGCCGAGCCCCACACCGACCTTCCCTGTGTGGTCCTGTCCGGGGCTCGGGAGCTTCGCGGATGGTGGGTGCCGACCCTGTTCTTGATGGCCGGCCGGCGCGAGACCACCTGCTATTGGCAGTGGGCCACCTGCGGGGAGCGCCAGGCCCCGAAGGTGGGCGCCGCGGCGATCGAAGGGGTCGAATGGGTCATCGGGATGCTCATGTGCGTGGTCGAGAGTTCCATCAGAACCCACCCGGAGTGAGGAACAGACACCCCGTCAGCGACCGCCGCTCCGCAGGCTGGGCCGCCGAAGCAGCGGTGGATGAGCTGGAGCTGGCCCCCGGAGGTCTGCGGGACGCGCTGCGGCAGGCCGTGCGGGAAGCCGCCTACAACGTTGCCGACTGGGCCGGCGACGGTGAGGTCGCCTTGGAGAGGGCTGCCAGCGGCACTCAGATTGTGGTCTTGGACCGGGGACCGGGAATCCACGCCACGATGCGGGACACGTTCCCCGACCTGACCGAGGAGGAAGTGGTGCTGCACGCCACACGGCCGGGCGTGTCGTCTACCGGGGAGCAGTTCCGGGGCTTCGGCCTGTGGTCGGCTGTCAGCGTTTCGGCGCACGGCGTCAGGGTCGTGTTGGAGACGGGCGGAGTGACTGTGCTGTTCCGAGACGGGACGGCGGTGCCGTGCTCCAAGAGCACGAGCCGGGCCGAGGGAGTCTCCCTCCGCTTCCAAGTGCTCGGCGGCGGGACACGGACCGCGACAGAGCCGGCGTCAGCGCCGGCGCCGGCCCAGGGGTCCTGACAGTCCTCGCCCGCCGGGCCCGCCTCCGGGGCCGTCTTCTGGTGCCGAGACGTTGGCGAACATCTCCCAGACCAGCAGCACACCGGCCACCAGGCAGGCTGGGACCGCCACCGCGAGGCCCCACGCCGGATCAGCGTCGCTGTTGAACAGCTCCCGGATCGCGACCGCGGCGGCGAAGCCGACCCCGATCCAGGCGGGTCGCCAGCCCACCTGCACGAGCCCGACGGTGATCAGGCACACAACCAGGACGATCTGTCCCGCGCTGGTGCTGGTGCCGGCCACCGTCTCGACACCGCCGGCGCCAGCGGTCGTATGCCACGGCAGGAAGGCCGACAGGGCCGCGAGGGCTCCGAAGGCCTGGGCGATCCTCTTACGTGGGACCTTCACAGCCCGATACTAGGGCCGCGCCACGGCCACTAGGGCCGCGAATGCAGAAGCTGACGCCGCGTCGTGCATGACGACGCGGCGCCAGCCTGCATTGATTGGGGTGAGTCAGTCGTCAGAAGGCCTGGATGGCGATGATCGTGAAGACGACCATGGCCAGGCAGATGACGACAATGGTCATCTCGATGCCCTTGTCGTGGCCCTGCTTGCCCTTGAGCTCAAACTGCTTGTTGGCCATGTCAGCCCTCCGAGTTGTACTTGTCGGCGAGCCGGTCGGCCGCTGCGTTGAGGAGCTTGTCCTCACGGGCGGTGATCATCACGGCCATGAGCACCGAGATGGCGATGCCGATGATGGCCAAGACCACCGAGGCCGTGTTGCCGCCGGGCCCCCAGGTGAAGTACCCGGTGGTGCCGTCAGCTGCTTCCAGCGCGGCCTCCCAGCTGTCATATGGGAAGGTGTTCATTCAGTCCTCCTGTTGGGTGAATGAGATCTGTCACTGCGTTGGTTGTGATGTTGCGCCTCTTGCTGAGCCCGCTTGCGCTTGCCCCAGTACCCGGCGGCGATGACCACCGCATACATGACGGCGACGGCGCCTGCGAACTGCAACCATGAGGCGGACACCCGGCTCTAGCGGTTGGCGCCGTAGTCGCCCTGCAGGACTCCCGCAGAGACCACTTCGGTTCCGTCGGCCTCGATGATGGTCTCGTCGGCACGACCGTGCTCCGGGAAGAAGTCCATCCCGTACTCGGCCATGTCGAGACCCTCGAGCTCAACCTCGGGCGGCACCCTCAACAGGTTGAGCTTCTTGAGGATCCACGAGGCGATGTAGCCCGTGAAGAATGCCAGCGGTATCAGCGCGGTAGCTCCGACGAGCTGGCCCAGGAAGCTGGTCTCCACACCGGCCGGCCCGGTCGGGTATCCGGCTGCGAATATGCCGACGCATATCACCCCGAAGAAGCCCATCACGCCGTGGACGGTCACCGCTCCCACCGCATCGTCGATGCGGGCCTTCGTGTCGAACCAGTTGCCGACGTGGAAGGCGATCCCGGCCGAGAAGAAGGCGAGGATCAGGACCAGGTTCGGACTGTAGACGTCGGCCCCTGCCGAGACGGTCACAACGCCGGCGAGTCCTCCGGAGATGGTCCAGAAGGGATCTCCCCGCGAGAAGATGTAACCGCCGGCGAAGCCGCCCGCGAAGCCCATGGTGATGGTGTAGGTGATCGCCGACAGCGTGGTCGGGTTGAAGTAGATGTTCGCCCATCCCGGAGTGGTGTCGGCCGTGATCGCCAAGCACGCGGCGTAGAACGCGTAGAACGCCGAGAAGATGATCATCAGCCCCATCAGCGTCATGTGGACGTTGTGGGGTTTGAACGTTCTCGCGTTGCCTTCCGCGTCGTACCTCCCGAGCCTCGGCCCCAGGTTCAACAGCACGCCCAGTGCGAAGATGCCCGAGATGCCGTGGACCACGCCGGAGGCGGCGAAGTCGTGGTAGCCGAAGTGAACCGTCAACCAGCCTCCGTAGCTCCAGCCCCATGCCGCGGCCACGACCCACACCAGGCCGCCCATCAGGGCGGTCAGCCAGAGGTAGGCCGAGATGCGGATGCGCTCCAGCACTGCGCCCGACATGATCGATCCGGTTGTCCAGGAGAACAGCACGAATGCCGCCCAGAACACGCCGGTGATGTTGTCGCCCAGGTTCGGTCCTGCGGAGCCGTCCCACGGGAGGCCGTAGCCGTCGCCGCAGAAGTAGAGCCCCTCAAGTCCGGCGGGGCTCGCCCCATTGGCTGACACCGTGAACTTGAGGCCCTCCTGCATGCAGAAGTACACGTACCACCCGAAGTAGTAGAACGTCGGCGTGACGACAGCAATCGTCATGATGTTCTTCATTGCCGTGGACATGATGTTCTTGCGCCGTGACACTCCGGCTTCATATGTCATGAAGCCCACGTGCAAGAACCACATGAGCGCGACAGTGAAGAAGTAGTAAGCCTCTGTGAACACAACAGCTGTGCTCATTGACTCACCCCCAATTCCTCTTGTCCGTTCCGACCGGTCAGGCCGGAATCCGCCAACAGTAGCACAGTCCGTGTCCCCGGTTCTCTTCGGGCCCCGCGCGGACTTTCCAGGCGTTCGCGATCCTTTCCTGAGGTTCGCGTTCGTCCGGCCTGGCCGCTCGGCCTCTCAGCCGTCGTCGGACTGGCTGATGTCGACCTGGCGGATCTGACCGGTCTTGGCGTCCACCCAGATCCCCGCGTGGTGAAGGAAGTCCTCGGAACTGCCCTCGGGGTCGGGGACGGTGAGCACCACGACCCACACTGGAGATGGCGGGAAGCCCTGGCGCAGCACTCTGGCCTCGACCCGGGCGGGCTCGAACCCATCCGGATGGACCGCGAGCGCGGTACGGGCCGCGGCGGTCGCCTCTGCCTCGGTTATGTCCACACCCTGGCAGCTCCCGGTCGCCAGGATCACCGCCAGCAGCACCCCGACTGCGATGAGCAGCTTGGTGCGTCCCGGCAGTCTGAGCAGCCGCACCAGGGGATTGGTCGGCCGCCCATCGGCCGGTTCAGGATCTCGCGGCGCGGGCGTCCACGGCATCGTCAGGCCTCCCGGGGCGGTCGGACCAGGAAGCGCAGGACGATGTATCCGACCACATGGGTGATGGCCACGAAGCTGATCCACCACAGCATCACCGTCAGGCGGTAGCCCCGCTCCCGGCACTCCCAGAACGTGAGTCCCACTGCCGCGGCCAGCATGATCCACAGAACGAGGTTGCTGCGGGCGCCCCCGGTCTCGCTGATCCAGTCGATGACGATCAGGAGTCCCATGGCGTCATCCTCCGGCGGCGGTGCGCGGTTCGGTGGCCGGGTACACCTTGATGGAGATGAACCGTATAGGCAACTCGACCAGCTCGACAGGACCGTGGGCCACCTCGCCGTGGATCTGCATGGTGTCGCCCGCGTTCAGGCGGTAGGCCGTGCCGCCGTAGCCGTAGTCGAGCGACCCCTCCAGCACATGCAGGAACTCGACGCCGGGATGCTGGTACAGCGGGAACACCCCGCCGGGCTCGGTGATGGTGGTGATCATCGGCTCGATTACTCGATTGGGGCCCCGCAGCGTGCCGAGGTCCTGGTAGAGCCGTCCCGGCCCGCCCCCCTGATGGTGGATCTCGTGGCCCTCGCCGGAGCGCACGATCACCAGGTCGTGCTCCTCGTCCAGGCCCCGGAACAGCGCAGTGACCGGCACGCGTGCCGTCGTCGCCAGCCGCACCAGCGTCGACAGGCTCGGTGCGCTCTGGCCGTGCTCGATCTTGGAGAGCATCCCCAGCGAGATGTCGGCCTCCGCGGCGAACGTCGACATGGTCATGTTCATCGCCTGGCGCAACTCCCGGACCCGGCTCCCCACCACCCGGCACAGCTCCGCGGTGGTCACCGGCGAGGCGAGGGCCTCGCTCAGGCGGCGATCGACAGGCTCGTCGCCTGCATCGGCGTCGGCGGCTATGGATGCCATCGACGAAGACTATTGCCACTGATGGACAGTCCGCGGCGAACCGCGGCCTATTGAGGCCGGGCGGTGTCGCACGGGGCTGGTTCTCCACGAGTTCAACTGGTGCCCGGCGCGCCGGATCAATTTGAGGCCGAGTCGACCGGAGGCCGAGCTTTGAAGCTTTGCGGTGTCGGACCTAGGGTTCAGTCGGCGCACGGACCCGGCCCCGGAGGAACAGGCGCAGTGATCTCAGGAATGAACCACGCTGTCCTGTATGTGCGCGACGCCCGCCGCCACCAGAGGTTCTACGCAGACGTGCTCGGCTTCACCACGGTGATCGACGGGCCCGGCGCCTACGTCTTCATGCGGGCCCCGCTCTCGGAGAACCACCACGACATCGTCTTCTTCTCGATCGGCGAGGAGGCGGGCGCCTCCCAGGCCGGCCGCAGCACGGTCGGCCTCTACCACATCGCCTGGGAGGTCGGCACCCTCGATGAGCTGGCCGAGATGCGCGAGCGGCTGGCCGCGGCCGGCGCGCTGGTAGGTCAGAGCGACCACGGACCCAACAAGAGCCTGTACGCCAAGGACCCCGACGGCCTGGAGTTCGAGGTCATGTGGCTGGTGCCCCCGCAGCACTGGGGAGACGAGGAGCATCAAGCCATCATCCGCCCCCTCGACCTCGATGCCGACAGGGCACGGTTCGCGGCCCTCGGCTGAGCCGCCGGTCCCCACCCCGGGACGGAGGCCTCTCCGACACCCGACGATCTCGAGCAACGAGAAGGAGCACCGCTCATGAGCATCGCCGAAGGACTCGGCAACCCGTACTGCTACTTCCTTGACGACGACGCCTTCGTCGAGACGGCCCGTCCCGGCTTCAGGCACCGGGTCATCACCGGCGAGCACCTGCAGTTCTGCTTCTGGCGCATCGCCGGAGGGGCGGCGGGGTCGGTGCTCCACAACCACACCGAGAACGAGCAGCTCGGCATCATCATGAAGGGCAAGCTCGACTTCCGCATCGGCCCCGAGGGCGCCAACGACGAGCGCATCGTGCTCAGCGAGGGGGACTCGTACCTGGCGCCCCGCTCGGTGTGGCACGGCGACTCGGTGTTCATTGGCGACGACACGTACGGGGAGTGCTGGATTCTCGACGTGTTCGCGCCGCCCCGGGCCGACCTGGCCACCACCGGCTGAAGTCTGCTGCCCATGGCCGACTGGCGGCTGGCTGTCGACATCGGGGGGACCTTCACCGACGTCGTGCTGCTCGACGCCGAGTCGGGTCGAGTGGTGGTGGACAAGACGCTGACCACCCCGGGGGCGCCCCTCGAAGGGGTGCGCACCGGGGTGACTGCGCTGCTGGCCAAGGCCGGCGTGGTCCCCACCGACATCACCGCGCCGATCGTGCACGCAACCACGCTGATCACGAACTCGCTGATCACCGGACGCACAGGCCGGGCCGGGCTGGTCACCACCACCGGCTTCGGCGACACGCTGCTGATCCGCGACGAGCATCGCTATGACATGTACGACCTGCAGATCGAGTTCCCGGATCCTCCCATCGGTCGGGACCTCACCTTCGAGGTAGACGAGCGCACGTCGGCGACGGGCGCGGTGCTGGCCGAACCGGCCGACGCCGACCTCGACCGGCTGTGCTCGGAGCTCGCGGCGGCCGGGGTGGAGTCGGTGGCGGTGTGCCTGCTCAACTCCTACGTGAATCCGGCCAACGAGCAGGCGGTGGCGTCGCGCCTGCAAAGGGATCTGGGTGTTCCGGTGTGCATCTCGGCGGAGATATCGCCGCAGATCCGCGAGTACCCCCGCATGATCACCGCGGCCTGCAACGCGGCCACGATGCCGGTCATCGGCCCCTACCTGGACGAGCTGCAGAAGTGGCTCTCGGCCGAGGGGTTCGGCGGGTCGGTGCTGATGATGCTGTCCAACGGCGGCGTGGTGTCGGCCGACGACGCGGCCCGGGGCCCGATCCGGCTGGTGGAGTCGGGACCGGCGGCGGGCGCGCTGGCCGGCAAGTGGTATGCCGACCGGCTCGGATCAGAGCGCCTGCTCTGCTTCGACATGGGCGGCACCACCGCCAAGGCCTGCCTGGTCACCGACGGCGAGCCGGCCCTCACCAACACCTTCGAGGTGGCCAGGATCTACCGGTTCAAGAAGGGGTCCGGGTTCCCGGTGTCGGTGCCGTCGGTGGACCTGGTCGAGATCGGCGCGGGCGGGGGCTCGCTGGCCCGACTCGACCGGTTCGGCCTGCTGAAGGTGGGCCCGGAGTCCGCGGGCGCCGATCCGGGCCCGGCGTCATACGGCCGGGGCGGCACGACAGCCGCGGTGACCGACGCCGACGTGGTGCTGGGCCTGCTCGACCCGGACGCCTTCCTGGGGGGCGACATGCCCCTCGACGGCGATGCGGCCACTGCCGCGGTGGCCGGCACCGCGGCCGGGCTCGGCCTGCCGGTGATGGACACCGCCGCCGGGATCTCCGAGGTGGTGGACCAGAACATGGCCGCCGCCGCCCGCATGCACGGCGTCGAGCAGGGCGTCGACCTGCGCGGGGTCGCCATCCTGGCCTTCGGCGGCGCCGGACCGGTGCACGCCTGCGGTGTCGCCGACCTCCTGGAGAGCGACAGGATCATCTTCCCGCCGAACGCCAGTGTGCTGTCGGCGTTCGGGACGCTGGTGTCGCCGGTGCGGATCGATCTGGCCCGTTCCATGCCCCGGTTGTTGGGCAGCGTCGATCCCGAGGAGCGGGACGGGCTGCTGGAGGAGTTGCGCGGCGAGGGCCGCAGGGTGCTGCTGGCGGCCGGCGTGCCCGCAGCCGACGTGCGGTTCCGCTACGGGCTGGACGCGCGCTACTCGGGGCAGGGCAACGAGATCACGGTGTGGCTGGGCTCGGGGGAGTCGTGGCCCGCCTCCGACTCCGAGGTGATCGAGGCCTTCGATGCGGAGTACCGGCGGATCTACGGGATGACCATTCCCGACGTGGAGGTGGAGGCGGTGACCTGGCGGCTCTCGGCCTATGCCGAGGAGTCCGCGGTGACGCCCGAAGTGGCCGCCGGCGCCGCGGGCGGTTCGGCGGAGCCGGTGTCGCATCGGCCCGCGGTCTTCCAGCGGGGGGCTGATCCGCTTGTGGTGCCGGTGTACCGGAGGCAGGATCTGAGCGTGGGAGCGGCGTTCGCGGGGCCGGCCATCGTGGAGGAGCGCGAGACCACCACCGTGATCCGCTCCGGGTGGCGGGCCGAGGTGGCGCCCGACGGCAGCCTCGTAGCCACCAGGAAATCGAGCGGATAGGAGCCGTTCATGAGCAGCGCGGTCCGTGCCTTCGACCCTGTGGAACTGGAGATCCTGTGGCAGTCGTTGATCTCCACCGTGAACGAGCAGGCCCGGGCCCTGCAGCGGGCCGCGTTCAGCCCGATCGTGCGCGAGGCCGGCGACCTGGCCAACGCGGTGTTCGACCGCCGGGGGCGGATGGTGGCCCAGGCCGTCACCGGCACTCCCGGCCACATCAACAGCCTGGCTCTGGGTGCGGCCGCCATGCTCGAGGAGTACCCGGTGGACTCCCTGGTGCCCGGCGACGTGCTGATCACCAACGACCCCTACAAGACGGCTGGGCAGCTCCTCGACGTGACCGTTCTGGTGCCGGCCTGGCGCACGCCGGCGGCTGGCGGCCAGCCCCGGCTCATCGCCCTGTTCGGGTCGACCATCCACCACACCGACGTGGGCGGCTACGGCATCGGCGCCGGCGGCAGGGACTGCTTCGAGGAGGGGCTGTGGATCCCCATCTGCAAGCTGATGGCGGGCGACGGCGCCGGAGGCTCGCAGCGCAGTGGCGACGTCTGGAAGTTCATCCTCTCCAACGTCCGCCAACCCGATCACATGGCCGGCGACCTGCATGCCCAGATGGCGTCAGGCGAGGTGGGGGCCCAGCGGCTGGCCACGCTGTGCGACACCCACGGACTCGATGACATCGAGGGGCTGGCCGACGAGATCATCGAACGGTCCGAGGCGGCCACCCGGGCCACCATCCGCGAGCTCGACGCGGGCACCCACGACGCGTCGGCCGTTCTGGACCTGGCCGACGGGAGCCGGGTCGACATCGTGTGCTCCATGACGGTGGATCCCGACGCCGGTGAGATCATCGTCGACTACGAGGGCTCCAGCGATGCCAGCCCGTGGGGCATCAACGTGGTCCGCAACTACACCCACGCCTACACCACGTTCACGGTGCGCTCGGTCCTCAATCCCGACATCCCCAACAACCACGGCAGCCTGGCGCCCATCCGGATGCGGGCGCCTGAGGGATCGGTGGTGCACGCGGTGCCCCCGCAGCCGGGCACGGCCCGCCACGTGGTCGGCATGTTCCTGCCCAACGCGCTGCTCAAGGCCCTGGCCCAGGTGAAGCCCGACGGTGCCATGGCCGAGGGCGCCGGCGCGGTGTGGACGATGCAGGTCAACGGCCACCACGACGACGGAACTCCCTTCATCACCGCCATGTTCACCTACGCGGGCGGGGTGGGTGCCCGGGCCTCCAAGCCCGGACTCGACGCCTGCTCGTACCCCACCGGGGTGTCGGCGGTGCCCATCGAGGTGGTCGAGGCCTCTGCTCCGGTGCGCTTCCTGCAGAAGGCGTTGCGGCCCGGCTCAGGCGGGGCGGGCGCGCAGCCCGGCGGCCTGGGCCAGGTGATCGAGTTCGAGGTGGACACCGACCGGCCCTGGCAGCTCAACGCGGTGACCAGCCGGTTGACCGAACCGCCCCAGGGCATCTTCGGGGGCGAGCCGGGCGCTTCCGGGTCGTTCCAGGTGAACGGCGAGCCGGTCACCACCCAGACCCGCATCACGCTGCAGCCCGGCGACAGCGTGCGCCTGGAACTGCCCGGCGGTGGCGGATACGGCGAGCCGGCGGCAGATTCCTCCCTCCCCTAGATTCTGTTCGAGCTTGTTGGTCGCTATGGCCGGTGACCGCACACAGAATCACCCGGTGGGGGCTTGGGCCCGGCCCGTGCCGTTCGCCGCGGTGTGGGCCCGGGCCGTGGCCGGCCGGGCCGATGAGGCGTTCCTGGTCTTCGAGACACCCGCGGGCTCGGTGGCCCGCTGGTCCTACGGCGACTTCGACGAGGTGGTGGACCGGGTGGCCGGCACGCTGGTCGCGCTGGGGGCAGGACCGGGCTCGGCCGTGCATCTCGCCCTGACCAACTCCCCGACCTTCATCGCGGTGTGGCTGGCCGCGAACCGCCTCGGAGCGTGGATCGTGCCGTCGGACCCTATGGGCCGCACTCCCGAGCTTGCCGGTCACATCGAGCGCACCCGTCCTGCCGTCGGCCTGTGCGCGGGAGTCCGGGCCGGCATCTACCGGGCCGCGGCCGCGGCGGCGGGGCGCCGGGACCTGCCCGTGATCGAGATCGACGAGGCCGACACCGCGCTGGGTCCCTTCGACGCCGAGCCCCTGGCTCCCTCGGAACGGCCCGAGCCGGGCTTGCGCGAACGGGCCGCGGTGATGTTCACCTCCGGCACGACCGGGCGCCCCAAGGGCGTGGAGGTGACCCAGGCCAACTACGCCTTCGCGGGCAAGGTCATGGCGGAGGCGGCCGGGCTCGCCCCCGACGACCGGCACCTGGTGGTGCTGCCGCTGTTCCACGCCAACGCGCAGTACTACTCGTTCGCGTCGGCCATCTGGACCGGTGCGAGCGTGGCCCTGATGCCGGCCTTCTCGGCGTCGGGGTTCCTGCCGGCCGTTGCCCGGCACTCGGCCACCTGCGCCAGCCTCTTCGCCGCGCCGATCCGCATGATCCTGGCCCGCGGCGGACCGGCCGAGGGGGCGCGGCTGCGCCATTGCTGGTACGCGCAGAACATCGCGGCCGACCAGTACTCCACGGTGGCGGGGTGGTTCGGCTGCCGGCCCCGCCAGCTCTACGGCATGACCGAGACCATCCCCGCGGTCCTCACCGACGAGGCCGCCGACCCCCACCACGCCTCGATGGGCCGGGTCTCGCCGGGCTGCTCGGTGGATGTGCAGGACGCAGACGGGCATCCGGTCGAGCCCGGCATGGTGGGCGAGGTGGTCGTGGGCGGCGAGCCCGGCATCACGCTGTTCGCCGGCTACCTCGACGCGCCCGACATCACCGCGGCCAGCTTCCGGGACGGCTGGTTCTGTACCGGCGACCGTGCGGTCCGCGACGACACCGGGCGCCACTACTTCGACGGTCGCCGCTCCGATGTTCTGAAGGTCTCCGGCGAGAACGTCTCGATCGTGGAGGTCGAGTCCACCCTGTCGGAGCACCCCGCGGTACTGGAGGCCGCGGTGGTCGGCCGGCCCGACGAGATCCGCGACGAGGTGCCGGTGGCCTTCGTGGTGGCCGCCGACGCGTCGGCGCCTCCCTCGATCGACGAGTTGCATGCCTGGTGCGAGCAGCGCCTGGCCAAGGCCAAGCGCCCGGCCGGGATCACCTTGATCGACGAACTGCCCCGCACCAGCGTCGGCAAGATCCGCAAGTTCCTCCTGGCTGAGCAAGCCGCGGTCGAGAGCCGCTAGACGGCGGCGCGGCGCTCGGCTTCGTGGATGTACTCGAGGGTCTCGTGGATGAGGCGCTCGGTGTCTTCGATCAGCTCGCAGGACGCGCGGTAGAAGCAGGAACCATGCAAGGTCTCGCGAGCCACGTAGTAGTGGCTCATCGAGCGGCGGATGTCCTCGTCGTCCATACCCAGGCGCCGCAGCCCGCGGGTGGTGTCGGGCGCCCGCTCGGGCTCGTCGCCGGTGCGGGCCACGATGAGGCCGTCGCTGGCGCGCTTGGTGGCGCACCAGGCCTTCTCGGCGGCGTCCCTGATGTCGCCGGCGTCGAGGCGGGCCAGCGCGGCGGCGTGCATGGCGCGGGCGTCCGCGAACAACGCTGCGGACCGCTCGGCTGCCGCGCCGCCAGCGAGTGCCTGACCGGGCTCCGGGCCGCTCATGCTTGGAGGTGTCATCAGGTTGCTCCTCGCGCCCGGCGACTATTCCTGAGCCGCTGCCGTCGAAGGGGCGGCGAGGCCTTCGGCGTCGTCGACATAGTCGATGGTCTCGTGGATGAGGCGTTCGGTGCGCTCGGTCGGCTCGCAGAATCCGAGGTAGAAGCAGTCGCCGTGCAACGCGTCCTTGACGATGTGGTACCGATCGGCAAGGCGGCCGATGTCCTGATTGTCCAGGGCGAGACGGTTGAGTTCCCGTGTAGTGATAGGGGACTTTGCAGGCTCGTCGCCGGTGCGGGCCACAATGAGGCCGTCGCTGGCGCGCTTGGTGGCGCACCAGGCCTTCTCGGCCGCGTCCCTGATGTCGTCGGCGTCCAGTCGGGCCAGCGCCGCGTCGTGAAGCGCGCGGGCGTCGGCGAACAGCGCGGCGGCCCGATCGGCTGCCGCGCCGCCGGCGGCCGGCTGCTCTGTGGTCATGTCGCTCGTGCCGGCTGTTGTCATAGGGCTCACCTCGCTCTTCTGGGCTCTTCCGGATGAGCGTAACGGACGGCCAACGGCGATAACAACTGAATGTTATGAAAACATCTATTATTCCTCAAAGCCGCGGTCGACGAGTGCGATGTTTGCAGCCCGGTGCAGGGCCCGGAGGAGCAGACCGCAGGCTGCCTCCACCTTCCACGCGTTGCCGGGCAGCGGGCTGGTGTCGTAGACCCACGCCCATGAGGCTTCTCTGAGCGCCTCGCCGTCGCGGAGGCTGGTCCCGGCGAGGCGCTTCTCGCTGCGTTCGGCCCGGTACGGCTTGGGCGCCACCGCGCCGAGCGACACTCGGGCGTCGGCGATGGTGATCCCGTCGCCGGCCAGGCCCAGCGACACCGCCGCCGAGCACACCGCGAAGTCGCCGGCATAGAGCCTCAGCTTCTCGAACGCGGCGGGACGGGCCCGCGCCGCCGAGGGCACCCTGACGTGCGTCAGCAGTTCGCCCTTGGCCAGGTCGGGCTCGCCCGGCCCCGCATAGAGCCCATCGATCGTCCTCCCGCGGGGCGGCTCGGATCCCGGCGGCACGCTGTGTGCCACTGCGTCGAGGGCCAGCAGCCCCGTGGCCAGGTCCGAGGGGGTGACGGCCTGGCAGCGGTGGGCGTCCATCACCGCGTGGTGGAACCGGTGGTCGCCGAGCACCGCGTAGCACGGGGCAGTCCACCCGCTGCGCTTGTAGCAACCGAAGCCGTTGCGGTAGAAGGCACAGCGCTTGTCCTGAAGCAGGTTGCCTCCCACCGTTGCCAGCTCCCGGATCTGGCTGGTGGCGAGGTCTTCCAGCAGTTCTGCCAGCATCCTGTCGCCGAGCGCCTCGTGCGGTCCGGCCACGAGGCGGCGGAGGTCCTCGAGGGTCGTGGCCGCGCCGATGCACAAGTCGCCGCCGGGTGCCTCGTCGAGTCGGCGCAGCTCGCGGATAGAGGTCGTGTCGACAAGGCGGACCGGCGCAGCGAGCCGCTGCTGCCGGGCCACCAGCAGATCGGTGCCTCCCGCCAGGTAGCCGGAACCCTGGGGGTCGGCGGCGCAGGCCTCGACGGCGGCCTGGGTGGTTGCGGGCTGCTCGATGGACTCGATCTCTGGCACGGGCACCAGCCCGCCTCGCCGGTGGCCGCGTTTGCGGGCCCGCCGGTCGAGGAGCTTGAAGAGGCCGCGCCCGTAGAGACTGCGAATCAGGCCGACCCAGGCCGTCTCCACGACCCCGGCACCGGACCGCGGCCTGCGCCGGGCTGTCCGAGCCGTCGACGTGTGGGGATTCAGGAGGGGCAGCAGCTTGTCGGGGGTGATGGGCACCTCCCGGATGCGCACGCCGGTGGCGTGGGCCACCGCGTTGGCCACCGCCGCGGGTGCGGGTACCACGCCTATCTCTCCGATGCCCTTGGCGCCGTAGGGCCCGGCCGGGTCGTGGCCGTCGAGCAGCGCTGCCCGGATGGGCGGCAGGTCCGAGGCCCGCGGCGCCCGGTAGTCCAGCAGGCTTGGATTGACCAGGCGGCCCTGCTCGTAGACCAGTTCCTCGCTGAGCGCGGCGCCGAGTCCCATGGCCATGGCTCCGACCGCCTGACCCTCGGCCGCGGCGGGGTTGAGCGCCGCGCCGGAGTCGTGCACGGTGACCGCGTCGATCACCTTGACCTGGCCGGTGGCGTAGTCGACCTCGACCTCGACCGCCTGCACGCAGAAGGAGTAAGCGGGCGAGAAATGGCCCAGGCCGTGCTCCTTGTCCATCTTGTCGACGTCGGTGAGATAGCTGCCCTCCACTCGTACACATCCGTCGGATGCCCCCTCGGTGAGAGCGACGAGATCGCCAATGGGCACGGCGTCGGCGCCGCGGCGAGCCTCACCCTCGACCAGGTGCACCTGGGCGGGGTCGGCGCCGAACTTCGTGGCCGCGGCGTCTCGCAGGGCCCGGGCTGCACCCCGGGCCGCGTCGGCGGCGGCGTGGCCGCTCCATACCGTGCCCCGCGACGACCACGCCCCCAGATCCTGCGGGGCGTCGTGGCTGTCCATCATCGTGACGGAGACGTCGTCGAAGCCGATCCCCAACTCGTCGGCCGCTATCTGCCGCAGCAGCGTCGCCTGGCCGGTGCCGGCATCGGCGCCCGCGAAACACACCCGGGCGGTGCCGTCGCCGTGGACCTCCACTGCGGCCTCACTCAGCTCGGAGTGCTCGAATGCGTTGGCCCCCGACACGTGCACCGCGGCGGCCAGGCCCACGCCGCGCCCGTTGCCGCCCTGTGCCCGCTTGGCGTCCCAGCCGATCTCGGCGCAGGCCCGGCGGAGGCACTCGGCCAGGCGTGCCGATCCGAGCCGCCAGCCGGTGAGGGTCACATCACCGGGTCCGGGTGCGTTGAGCAGCCTCAGCTCCATCGGGTCCATGCCGAGCCGGTCGGCCAGCTCGTCGATCTGCGACTCCATCGCGAAGGTCATCTGGGGGTTGCCGTAGCCCCGGAACGAGGCGCCGGGCTGCTTGTTGGTGTAGACGAGCGACACGGCCGTCTCGCAGCCGTCGAGCCGGTAGGGGCCCGCGGCCAGCATCGTGGCGTAGATCGCCACCGACGGCCCGGCGTGGTTGTAGGCGCCGTTGTCGACCGTCACGTAGCCGTCGCGGTGGGTGAGCGTGCCGTCGTGGCGGGCACCGGTCGCGATGTCCACCTTGAAGGCGTGGCGGACAGCGGTGGCCGCGAACTCCTCGTCCCGGTCGAGCACGAGCCGTACCGGGCGCTTCGCCCTCATGGCCAGCGCGGCCGCGATGACCTCGTGGCAGCCGGCCTTGGCCTTGGCTCCGAAACCGCCGCCCACAGCCACGGGGTGGGTGCGGACCTGCTCGGTGCGCAGGTCGAGCACGTGGGCGACCTCCTTGCGCACGAAGTAGGGCGCCTGGGTGGAGACCCACAGGTCGAGCCGCTCGCGGGTCGGATCCCAGCGGGCCACGACCGAGTGAGGCTCCAGGCACACATGGGCCGCGGGTGCATACGTGTAGGTGCCGCTGACCACGGCGCCAGCCTCCGACCGGGCGGTGTCGGGGTCGCCGTAGGCCCGCACCGTCTGGAGGGCCACATTGCCCTCGACGCCGTCGTGAACGGTGGGCGCCTCGCGGGCCCGGGCCTGCCCGGTCGTGTAGACGCTGTCACGGGGCTTGTAGTCCACATCGATCAGGTCGAGGGCGGCGTCGGCGTCGGCTCGGGTGTGGGCCGCGACCGCGGCCACCTCCTCGCCGACGAATCGGACCCGGTCCCGAGCCAGCGCGAACCGGTCGCGGAACGGCTCCCCCAGATGCAGGTAGGCGTGGTCGGGGAGATCCTCCGCGGTGATCACCGCAACCACGCCGGAGTGGGCCTCGGCTCGGGCGGTGTCGATGCCTCGGATGTCCGCGCTCGGATGGGGGCTGCGCAGGATCCGGGCCTCGAGCATGCCGGGCAGCGTCACGTCGGTCGTGTAGACGGCCGTTCCCGAGGTCTTCTCGTTCCACTGGTCGGGCCGGACGCGCTGCCCGAGAACCGTCATCTCGGATCCTTCGTCACCCCGGTCAGTGGTCGCGCCCTCCCCAGTGACTCCGACTCCCGTTCGCCGGCTTCGGCCGCGGCGTCGGTCGTTGCCGCGATGATGCCGTTGTAGCCGGTGCAGCGGCAGAGGTTGCCGGCCAGGGCCCGGCGAACCGCTGCGTCGTCGGTCCCGTCGCCGTCGCCGCCGGCGATGAGCTGGTAGGCCCGCACTACCAGTCCGGGCGTGCAGTATCCGCACTGGAGGCCGCCGTGGTCGGCGAGAGCTTCCCGCAGGCGAGCGGCGCCGGCGGCGATGCCTTCGACGGTTCGCACCGGCTCGTCCACCCGAGCCGCCAGCACCAGGCACGACGGCACAGCCCGGTCGCCCACCAGCACGGTGCACGCTCCGCAGTCGCCCCGGCCGCAGGACTCCTTGGCACCGATGAGCCCCAAGTCGTCGCGCAGCACATCCAGGAGCCTGGTTGACGGGGCGGTGTCGAGCGTCGTCTGGGACTCGTTGACAACCAGGCGGACGATCACACTCCGCGACTGTAACCTCCTGCGAGTGGTGGAGCCTGACCGCTAGCGTCTCGATGCGGTGAGTTCCGGGACCGGGCAGCCCGCGACGGCTTGAAGTCCGCCCTCGCTTGGCGCCGTTCCCGGTTCGACGAGTGACCTGCCGCCCGGGACGCGGCCCGATTCAGCCGTCTTCGGCCGCCTCGGCGGCGAGGTAGCGCTCCATCAGCCACTCCGCGAGCTGCGAGCGGAAGAAGTCCTGCCGGCTCAGCGGCCCCTGGGGCGCGAAGCGCGACGCCATGCCCCGCTGGCTGGCCACCGCCACCGGCATGTCCTGGTCCCAGAAGTAGTCGAGCCCCCGCTTGTGCTGCTCCAAGAGCTGGTCGAACAGCTTCAGCTTGGCGGTGGACTCGGGGAACAGGAACCCCGACGTCATCATGGAGCGATCGGTCCCGGCAGGCTGCACCGCGGTCCAGTGGACCGAGTCGCTGTGGCAGCCGATCAGCAGGCTCGGCGCCACGTACAGGTACACGACGTTCCAGCGGTCCTCCTCGCCGAGGGTGGGGATGGGCGGGAACAGGGCCGACTGGGTGGGGTTCATGCCGCGGTCCTTGAAGCCGGTGCGTCCCCGGCCGCCGATGCCGATCGAGCCGGGCTCCATAGCGGGGAAGGTCCCCGCCAGCAGCGTCTCATTGCCGGTGTCGGCCTCGGAGAAGTCGTAGAGGGAGGCGTGCAGCCGCAGCGAGTGGTAGGCGTCCATGAAGTTCTCGGCGAAGATCTTCCAGTTGAAGGGCAACTCCAGGCGCTCGGGCTCGGTGGTGACCAGTTCGTCCATGCAGTAGACGGCCAGCATCTCGTCGAAGGCCGCCATCCTCGGGCCGAACGGGACCGGATCACTGGCGAGCGAGCAGAACACGAAGCCCTGCCATTCCTCCACCGCCAGCTGGGGCAGGGAGATCTCGGAGCGCACGAAGCCGGGGCGCTGGTGCATCTCGGGCGCGCCGACCAGGCGCCCGTCGAGGTCGTAGGTCCACCAGTGGTAGGGGCACCGGAAGTTGCGGGCCGAGCCGCTGCACTCCGGGGGCTGGTCGAACCACTCCTCCTTGGGCCGTTCGGCCGGAGCGGTGATGCACATGGCCCGGTGCTGGCAGGTCGACGACATCACGTTGATCCGACCCTCGCGGTTGCGCACCACGATCACCGGCTCGGTGCCCAGCAGCGTGGCCGTGAAGTAGTCGCCCGGCTCGGGGATCTGGCTGGAGCGGCCCACGCACAGCCATTCGGTGTCGAAGACGGCCGCCTTCTCGAACCGGTAGAAGCCGGCGTCGGTGTAGCACGCCGGCGGCAGGCCGATGGCGACATCGACGGGCCGGGCCGCGGGCTCGATGTCCTTCAGCGGGACCGGGCTGCGTAGCGGAGCCATCCGCGCCTCCTAGAGGGATACGGGAGGCCACGCTAGCGCGCCGCCGACGGCTGCCGGAAGGCGGGTCCAGCATCTGCAGCGAACGACTCCGCCCGGGAGGACAGCAGACCGCTCACAGTGGTATGGTCGCGGCTGTATACAGGCCTGGCGGCCCAATCGCCGGGACGCAAGCGGTTCCACAATGGAGGGGACATGAGACGACACTCGTTCAGATGGCTCGCAGCGACAATCGCTGTCTTCGGGCTGGTGGCAGCGGCCTGCGGCGGTGATGACGAGCCGGCGACGACTGTGGCGCAGCCGGAAACCCCGGCCGAGCAGCCGGACACCGCAGCCGCACAGGCCGAGATCGACGCCGCGCAGGCGGCCGCGGACGAGGCCCGCGCTGCCGCGGAGGAAGCCGAGGCGAGACTGGCGGCGGCGCAGGAGGCCGCTGACGCGGCGAGCGCGGAGCAGCAGGCCGAGGCGCAGGCGGCGCTGGAAGCCGCTGAGGCTGAGGCTGAGGCGGCCCGGGCCGAGGCCGCTGAGGCGGCGGCAGAGGCTGAGGCGGCCCAGGCCCAGGCGGAGCAGGCCCAGGCCGAGGCGGCTGAGGCTGAGGCGGCGTTGGCCGCGGCGATTGCAGAGGGTGACATCGCCGATGAGGCAACCGTCGACATGGACACGAACGGCGACGGCAGGGTGATCCTCGGCGTGGCCGCCGCCGGTCCCCGCGACGACGGGGCCTACTATCAGGCGCTCGTCGACGCGGCCACCGAGATCGCTGAGGCCCAGGGCTGGGACGCTCCGATCATCATCGACAACATCGAGCCGGCCGTGGCCGACACCGAACTGGAGAACCTCGTGGCCCAGGGCGTCGACATCATCGCGGTCGGAGCGGGCGAGATCGCCGATCCGCTTCCCGACCTGGTGGAGCGCTACCCGGACGTGTTCTGGTACTGCAACTGCGGCACCGGCTTTCCACAGACTCCCGGGGTCGCCCTCAGCACCAACGACGGCGCCGAGATCGAGTACGTCGTCGGTGTCGCGGCGGGTCTGATCCTCCAGGAGCGCGGCGGCGACACCGCCTACATGATCGGCTGTTGCGAGCTCGGCTTCGAGGTCGAGACCGAGTTGGCGATGCGGCTGGGCATGAAGGCCGTGGACCCCAGCTACGACGTCGTGTACACCCCGACGGGCAACTTCCCGTTCGACTTCGACAACGTGGCCGGGGCAACCGAGGCGTTCAACGTTGCCCTGGACGCGGGCATGGACCTCGTCTACCCGTATCTGGGCGGCGCCCACGAGCCCCTGGTCCAGCTGGCCAACGAGCACAAGATCCCGGTGACGAGCGCGGGCGCATCCGACGTGTGCGCGCGGACCGACCTGCACTGGGACATGGCCGCGCTGTTCGACGGCGGCGACTTCGCCCGGGCGGTGTTCCCGCTCATCGTGTCGGGTCAGTTCGAGGAGGGCAGCATCTACAAGTTCTCGGTCGGCCGGGATCCGGAGGTCGGCGCGCTGATCTGCGATCCCACGCCGGAGCAGAAGGAGCTGCTGGACCAGGCCCACGCCGACGTGCTGAACGGCTACTGCCTGGCGGAATTCGACACCATCCGGGCCATCGCCTACGGCGGCCAGGACCTTGAGGCCCCGCTGGTCTGCTCGGACGCCTGAGCGCTCGACAGGGGCAGTCGCACCCGGGACCGGTATGGCTGATCGACGGACGGCGGGGACTGACGTTCCCGCCGTCCAGCTCACCTCGATCTCCAAGTCGTTCGGGGCCATCGTGGCCTGCGATCGCGTCGATCTCACCCTTCACCGGGGCCGCATCCACGGCATCCTCGGAGAGAACGGCGCGGGCAAGTCCACGCTCATGAAGGTCCTCATCGGGTTGGTGCTCCCCGACCGGGGCACCATCGACGTGGACGGCGAGCGCTGCCAGATCCGTGATCCCCAGGACGCTGCGGGCCGTGGCATCGGCATGGTCCACCAGCACTTCAGCCTGGTGGAGCCGCTCACAGTGTGGGAGAACGTGATGCTGGGCGACACCGGCCCGTTCGACGCGACGGCCGCCCGCCGGCGGGTGGCTGAGATCAGCGAGCGCTACGGGCTCGGGGTGGACCCGGGTGCCAAGGTCGGCGACCTCTCCGCCGGGGTCCGCCAGCGGGTGGAGATCATCAAATGCCTGCGCCGCGATCCCAGCATCCTGATCTTCGACGAGCCGACCTCGGTGCTCACGCCGGGCGAGTCCGAGCGGCTCTTCGACGTGTTGCGCCTGGCCGTGCGGGAGGAGAACCGGGCGGTGGCCCTGGTGAGCCACAAGCTCGATGAGATCCTCCACGCCACCGACGAGGTGACCATCATGCGGGCCGGTGCCGTCGTGAAGCGGATGGAGACCGCCGACGCCGACGCGCCGTTGCTGGCCCGGGCGATGGTCGGCCGGGAGGTGTCGCTCCGGTCGGAGGCGTCGGCCCTGGGCCTCATCGAGACGGTCGCGGAGAGCGCGGCCGACGGCGAGGACTCCCACCACGGCGAGCCTGAGGGCGTTGAGGATGACTCCGGGACGCGGGTGCCCGCGCTCCGCCTGCGCGACGTCGTGGCCCGCGGCCTCGACGGGCGGGTCTCGCTCGACGGCCTGAGCATCGACGTGTTCGACTCCCAGATCGTGGGCGTGGCCGGCGTGGAGGGCAACGGCCAGACTGCGCTGACCGACCTGCTGTCGAGTCTGTTGAGCGCGGAGGCGGGCGTCGTCGAGGTGGACGGCGTCGAGGTGCAACCCGGACGGCCTGGGGCGATGGCAGGCGCGGGCGTGGCTGTCATTCCCGAGGACCGGCACGCTTCCGGCTGCGTCCTCGACATGACCGTGGCCGAGAACCTGTTCCTGGTCGACATCGAACGGATCTCCAACCGCGGGATCTACGACCCGGCGGTGATGCGCCGGGACGCGGCCCGCCTCATCGAGGACTTCGAGATCCAGACGGCTGGTCCGGATGCTCCGTTCTGGTCGTTGTCGGGGGGCAACCAGCAGCGGGTCGTGCTCGCTCGGGAGTTGAGCTACTCGCCCAAAGTCCTGGTTGCGGCCCAGCCCACCCGCGGGCTCGATGTGGGCGCCATCGAGTGGATGACCGACCGCCTCCGCGAGGTGGCCGACAGCGGTGTGGGCGTGCTGCTCATCTCGAGCGAGCTGGAGGAGATCCTGCAACTCTCGGACCGCGTCGCAGTGCTGTTCCGGGGTCGGATCATCGGCGAGATGGACCGTGCCGATGTGGACCTCGAGGAGCTCGGCCTGCTGCTGGGAGGCGCCGGGGCCGCGGACGCCGCACAGGAAGCCGGGGTGTCGGCATGAGCTCGCAGCAGCCGCAGCCGGCTGCCGAGGGCCCTGAGACGGCGCCGACCGCATCGGCGGCAGCCCCGCCCGCGCCGTCGCGGCTGCGCGAGGCCGGCGAGGCCGCAGCCATGTACCTGGGTTGCATCGTCGCTGCCCTGATCGTGTCGGCGGTCATCGTGTGGGCCACCGGGGGATCTTGGCAGGCCGTGTTCTCTGCTCTGCTCGACGGAAGCCTGCGGGCCCCGGGACGCTGGGGCGAGACGATCGGCATCGCCATCCCCTTGGTGGTGGTGGCCCTGGGGACAGCCATCAACGGCCGAGCCGGCGTGGTCAACATCGGCCAGGAGGGCCAGGTGATGATGGGCAGCGCCTTCGCTGCCTACGTCGGCGTGAACATGGGCGGCCCCGGCCCGGTCGTGATCGTGTGCCTGCTCATCGTGGGGGCCCTCGCCGGGGCGATGTGGGCCGGGATCGCCAGCTGGCTGCTGTACTGGCGGCGGGTGCCGGAGGTGCTCACCACGCTGCTGCTGATAACGGTGGCCTCCCAGGCGACCGGCTACGCGCTGAAGGTCGACTGGCTGCTGCTGGCCCCGTTCCGGGAGGATCGCTCGGTCCGCAACCAGGTGAGCGACCAGCTTCCCGGCGGCGTCCGGCTGCCCCGCATCGACATCTGGGGAAACGACTTCCCGATCAGCGCCATCGCGGTGGTGCTGATGGCGGTGATCGTGTTCCTGCTGTTCCGCCGCAGCGTGTGGGGCTTCCGCCTGAGAATGCTGGGTCGCAATCCCCGCACTGCGCAGCGGGCGGGAGTGTCCACCGTCAAGTATGGGACCACCGCCATGCTGATCTCCGGCGCGTGCGCGGGCGTGGCCGGAGCGATGATGCTCTCAGGCGGAGACTTCGGCAACTACCGGTTCACACCCGGCTTCGCCAACAACATCGGATGGGAGGGACTGCTGGTGGCCCTGGTGGCTCGCTCCCACCCCGTCGGCATCGTGATAGTGGCCTTCAGCTTCGCCGGGCTGCGGGCCGGCTCGGGCTTCCTGGCCGCCACCGGCGTGGAGCGCGAGATCTCCCAGGTGGTGCTGGCCCTGCTGGTGCTGGCCCTGCTGGTGCCGCCGGCCATCCTGTTCATCCGGCAGCGTCGCCGCGCCCTGTCGGCCACCAGGGACAGGACCTGAGCCGTGGGCGGCTTCCTCTCGGCGATAGGCGACGTGGTCACCAACGATGTGACCTACTCGGGCGCCATGCGGTTCGCCGCGCTGCTGGCCTTCGCAGCGATAGGCGAGACCATCGCGGAGAAGGCCGGAACTCTCAACATCTCGCTGGAGGGGATGGTGCTGGGAGGGGCCTTCGCGGGGGCGCTGGGCATGCACCTGACCGAGTCGGTCACCCTGGGACTGGTCTTCGCCACCGCCGTCGGCGTTGTCGTAGCGTCGGTGCAGGCCAACATGAGCCACCGCCTCACTGCCAACCAGTTCGTGGTCGGCCTGGCCCTCAACACGCTGGTGCTGGGCATTGCGAGCTTCCTCAACACCAGCATCCAGCCGGTGTCGAAGGCCGCCCACCGGTTCGAGATCAAGCCGCTGTCGGAGATCCCGCTGGTCGGCGACGCCTTCTTCAACCAGCCGTGGCCCCTCTACCTGGTGTACCCGATGATCCCGGCCGCGTGGTGGCTGCTGTACCGCACCCGGTGGGGCCTCGAGGTGCGGGCCGTCGGGGAGAACCCCCAGGCGGCCGACGTGTCGGGCATCGACGTGAACAAGCGCCGCCGCCAGTCCGTCTACATCGCCGGACTCACCTCGGGACTGGGCGGCGGCTATCTGGTGCTGGGCCAGATAGGGCGCTTCGAGGACGCCATCGTGGGCGGCCAAGGGTTCATCGCCATCGCCGCGGTGATCTTCGGCGGATGGACCATGCGGGGCGTGATCGGCGGGTGCGTGCTGTTCGGCACGGTCAACTCGTTCCGGTTGACACTGCCCACCGTGGGCCACGAGCTCAACTCCGAGCTGCTGTCGGCCGCGCCGTTCGTGGTGACCATCGTCACGGTGACGTTCTTCGCCTACCGCACCCGCGAGCCCCGGGCGCTGGCCCAGCCCTTCGTCCGCGGCCTCACCTGACAGTGCGAATGGGTGGCGCCGCATCCTCGGTTCCCACCGTCGACATCAGCGGCGCGCTGGCCGGTGATCACGGCGCGGCGGACGCGGCCGCCCGGCAGATCGACGCGGCCTGCGTGAACAGCGGCTTCTTCGTCGCCGTCGGGCACGGCGTGGCGCCCGACCTGGTGGATGAGACCATGGCCATGGCCCGGGAGTTCTTCCGGCTCCCGTTCGAGGAGAAGTCGAAGGTGGCTCCGCCCAACTTCGAGGACTACCGCGGCTTCCTGGGCCTCGACACCACCTCGCTGGCCGCCACCCTGGGCGACAACGAGACCCCGCCGGACCTCTGTGAGTCGTTCAACGTGGGCCGTTTCGACGATCCCGAGATCCGGGCCCGGGCCTACGTCGCCGGCGCGGAGTCCACGTTCTGCCCCAATCGGTGGCCGGGCGAGCCGGCGGGGCTGCGGCCGCTGTTCGAGCACTACTACGCGGTGTTGGAGCGGCTGTGCATGCAGATGCTGCCGCTGTTCGCCCGAGCCCTGGACCTGCCCGACGGCTGGTTCGCCGACAAGGTGCAGGATCACACGGCCCTGCTGCTGTTCAACTGGTATCCGCCGGTGGCCGGCGAGTCCCGCCCCGCGCAGCTGCGGCGCGGCGCTCACACCGACTACGGAGCGTTCACCGTCGTGGCGGCCGAGCAGATTCCCGGCTTGCAGATCCGCTCGAACGGTGACTGGGCCGACGTGCCGATGGTGCCGGGCGGCTTCGTGGTGAATCTCGGCGACCTGATGGCCCGCTGGACCAACGATCGCTGGGTCTCGACCCTGCATCGGGTGGTCATCCCGCAGGGCGAGGACCGGACCCGGGACCGGATGTCGGTGCCGTTCTTCTTCCAACCGTCGTACCGGGCGGTCATCGAGACCATCCCGACCACCATCACGCCGGAGCGTCCCGCCCGCTACGAGCCGGTGGTGTCCGGCGAGTGGATCGCGGCCAAGTCGGCGTCCATGCTCGAGGACGACGGGGATTCCTAGCGAACGCGGGCGCTGGGCGGTCCTGCTGCTCGTCGCGGTGGTGATGGCGGTGGGCGCGCTCGGGGTCTTTGCGCTCGGCACCGCCGCCCTTCTCGATCTGGGGCCGTTCGCGGCCCCCGAGCCGCCCCGGGGGCTGGAGGTGGCCGACCGGCTGGAGGACTGCCGCGATGCCGGCCTCGATACGGGAGAGAGCTGCGATGCGGGCGCCGACATCGAGGCGATCAGGCTCCGGCGCCCCGATGCCGGCACGCTCTCGGTAGAGCTGGTGCTGACCGAGGCACCGGATCTCGGTCCTGACCTGGCATGGACGGCCGAGTTCTACGTCGAGGCCGCCAACTCGTTCACCGACGGCGGAGTGATCTGCGGTTTGACCAACGTCTCCGACGGCGGCAGGGCGGAGGGGGAGGCTCGGTCCTACGTCCTCGACCCGAACACAGTGCCGAGACAGGCGGCCGATGCCGGTGCCTGCGCGGGTCGCCTCGACGGATCCACGGCCCGCTTCACCGTGGACGTCGGCGGCCAGCCCGCCGGCGAGCAGTTCCGGCTGATCGGACTGGTCCGGCTCGAACATCCCGGTGATCCCGACCGGATCGGCTCCGAGGACGACTTCCTGGTCCGGGCGTCGCTGGCCGACCTTCGAGGCTGAGCGCCTCGCGAGCGATGGCTATGGTGCCACCGATGGGTTTCGCGGAGCCGGCCCCGCACTTGAGTCCGGAGGCCCGGAAGTTCCTGACCAACTACCGGGTAGTCGGGGCGGAGCTGGACCTGGAGGACCTCGAAGCGGTGGCCGCGGCCCGCCGGGGGTCCCTGGCCGGGTGGGTCGCTCACAACGAGGGACTGGCGGGGCCGTGGGTCAGCCGGCCCGGCACCGTGGCCGGCGTGCCGGTGGTGGGCTTCGCGGTCGACGAGCCCGCTCTGGACGCCGATCGGGTGATCATGCACCTCCACGGGGGAGCGTTCGTGCTGGGCTCGCCGACCGCCAGCGCCGCGCTGGCGGTGGGCGTCGCCCAGCGCACGGGGTTGCCGGTCGTGTCGGTCGACTACCGCCTCGCCCCCGAGCATCCGTGCCCGGCCGCCACCGACGACATCGTGGACGTCTGCCGCGGGCTGTCGGAGTCCCGGCCGGTCGCCGCCATCTTCGGCGAGTCGGCCGGCGCCAACCTGAGCCTGGCCGCGGCGATCGCCCTGCGAGACGGCGGTGAGACGCTCCCGGCCCGATTGGGGCTGCTGTCACCGTGGGTCGACATGACCTGCTCGGGCGACACCTACCGCTCGCTGGCACCGGCCGATCCCGTGCTGGGACCCCTCGACCCGGTCGCCTTCGCCGCCGCCTACGCGGGCGCGGACACGGCCGATCCCAAGGCGTCGCCGCTCTTCGCCGAGCTGGCCGGGCTGCCCCCGGCGCTAATCCAGGCAGGCAGCCGCGAGGTCCTGCTGTCTGACTCCTGCCGGCTCGAGGACGCGCTGCGACGGGCCGGCGTGGATGTAGCGCTGCACGTCTGGGACGGCCTGTGGCACGGCTGGCAACTCCAGTACCGCGTCCCCGAAGCCGCCCGGGCCCTCGACGACCTCGCCGCCTTCCTCGTTACCCGGTGACCTCAGGGTCGCAGGTGCGGGCTTGGTTTCGGCAATAGATGGCGGGAGGTGGACGGCGAGATGATCGAGGTCGCCAACGCCGACAACTACCAGGTGCTGCTCGACTTCGGCGACGCCCGCTTCGCGGCGGTCACCACCGGCTTCACGATGCACGAGTACCGCTCGCCCGCCATCGAGCTGTACGGCTCCGGGGGTGTGGCCCAGATGCTGGGAGACGACTGGGCCCCGCAGGGATACGAGATCGTGCGGGCCGACTCGGCCGGCTGGACCACCTACTCCGAGGTCGACCCGACCTGGCCGTGGACCGCCGGCCTGCGCCACCTTGTCGATTGCGTGGCCGACGGTTCTGAGCTCCTGATCCGCCCCGAACACGCCTACCACTGCCTGGAAGTGATGGTCAAGGCACAGCTGGCGGCGGTCTCGGGCGAGACCCAGACCGTGTCGAGCACGGTCGACCCCCTGCCGTACGATCCTGGCACGATCTACGTCCAGCGCAGCGGCAAGGTGGGCCACGACCACCGCATCCGCCGCCACCGCGACGACTAGTGGTGTCGCGGGCGGCGATTCGTCAGTTCGATGCGTGCGATGCGGCTGGGTCTACCAGGCTCAGGAATTCAGATCGTTCAGTGTCCCGCAGGTTGTACCTGGTCAGTCTGGTCTCGGATCGGGTGAGCAACAGCGAGCGGGTCGGCCGTGAGACTGCGACATAGAAGGTACGTAGTTCGGCAGCGACTTGGTCCGCTGTGGTCGATCTGAAGTCGGGGATCTGGCCTTGGTTGCACGCCACTAGAGCCACGCACTTGAACTCCTGACCTTGTGCCTTGTGGATGGTGAGCAAGCGAACGCCCGGATCTAGCCGGTCTCCTCTCTGGCATCGGGTGATGTGTTGCTTGAATTCTGCGAAGGACCTTGAACCGGTGGCTGTTCGGTCGACGAAGGACGCCCAAGCGTCCTTTAGTTGTCTGGCGTCGTCGGGCCAGTCCTGGTCTTCGATCTCAAGTCGATCTAGTTCTGAGATGAGTTGCTCAGGAGAGTCGATGTCGCAGATTTGCGTCAGCTTCGTGATGCCTAGGTCTGTGCTGCTCGCGAAGAGTCCGGCTACATCCGACCAGGCCTCAGGATCAGGGTGCTCACATAGCTGCGACAGACGACGGCGGATGGACAGATGGTTTGGGGCGCTTCGGAGGCCGATCAGTTCTACGATCGCCTGTCCAGAAGGACTGGTCACCCACTCGTCGGGGGTGCTCGCCGATGCATGTGCGATGTCGAGCTTGTCGAGAGCTTCTCGGGTGGGGTTCAGCGCGGCAGCTGATCGACCGAGCACCGCCAGCTGCTCTGGATCGACTGAAGTGGACTCGCCCGGAGCGACGACGCAGTCCGCCAGTCCGTCGACCAGATGCCTTCGGATCCAGTCCGCGACTGCCTCGCCCTCGGCCTCCTCGCTGGGGTACTCGCCGATACGAATGTCGCCCTCGGCTTGAAACCGAACCGACAATTGTTCCGGCGGCTGGTCCAAGGCGTTGGCGACTGCCTCCGCTGCTTCGGCGATGCGAACCGCCGATCTGTAATTCGTGTCGAGCTCGATCCGCTTGGCTCCGTAGTCCGTCTCGAACTCGGCCATGAGCGTGTGGTCGGCACCGGCGAAGCCGACAATCGACTGCCGCTCATCGCCGATCAGCACGGAGGAGATGTGATCGGTGTTCGGATATCCGATCACATCTGTGAGGAGCCTGTACTGAGCCCTCGTCAGGTTTTGCGCCTCATCGACAACGACATGTCGATAGAGGGCTTGATAGATGCGGTGCACGCTTGGAAGCTGCATTAGCTCGCTGGCCCGCTCGAGCATGGCTGGATAGTCGACGGCTCCTGCCTCTGCCAGCACCTGTCGCCACGAATCCACCTTCAGGTTGGTGATTCCTCTAGCGCGGTCCAGGTCGAGTTTGCGGAAGGTCTCTGCCGGATCGTCCAGCGGTCTACGACCCTCTCTTCTTAGCCACTCCGAGAGCAGTTCGTGTCGGTCCTCGAGCCGGGTGAGCACTTCGGGCTCGAGTGGCAACCCAATTCTGGTGCCGTGTTGGCGAAGGCAGCCAAGGGCGAAGCCGTGGATGGTGTCAGCGTCCACTCGCCGATGAAGGGCGCCAAGCCGGCTTGCCAACCGTCGGCTGAGCCCGTCGGCTGCTCGGACGGTGTACGACACCGCGAGCACTCGGAACTCCTCGCGCTCAGACTCGATCAAGATGCGCTCAACCCTTCGAGCCACGACCTCCGTCTTGCCGGTGCCAGCCGACGCGACGATCGTGATGGCCCGCGCCCGACTTGCTACTGCCTCTTCCTGCTTGGCGCTGAGACGGAGGTCATCCATCGTTTCGCCCTCCGGGAGGCAGCATTTGATCGAGCCGGGCGACAAGTTGCTTGAGCGGCTCGGGCCACTCATCCGCACTCGTATGCCAAGGGTAGCGTTCGATCAGCTCAGCGGACAGGAGGCGGCCCATGGCTCCCTTGTGTTTCTTCATGAACTCAAGAAGGTCGTCTCCTTCCTTGTAGCCGAGGTGTCGGCACGCCGCCACGCACAGTTGCTGGTCGCAGTCGACGAACATCTGCTCGGTGGCGCCGTTCTGATCGCCATTCGGCGGCCTGGGAACCCAGATGATCCGTCCCTCGTCGCCAACTCCGTGGTCGCGATCAAGTCGTCTCGCGGCTTCACTGCCCGACTCGTCGGCGTCCGCAAACAGCAACCACGGCAGCCCTACCAACTCAGCGAACTTGACGACAGCTGTCGCATAAGGGGTCGCCATGCTGCCCGGATCTACGACGCACAGACCATGGGCTCTGGTTCCGAGGCTGTGGCGAATCAGCGGCGGGATGAGGGCGCGTTCGGTCGCCCCGTCACCTAACACCACGGCCGAAGCGAAGGCCACCTCTCCGAAAGGGCGTTCGACCATCCGACGTAGTCGCTCCATCTCCTCCAGGTGCATAGACGGCCGGCGAGCCCGGTGGTCGGAGCTGTCATCGGTTGGATGAAGGTCGACGACACGGATTCCGGTGTCGCTCAAGCGCAGGATGCGAAGCGAACGGGGTTCCGTGACTGACACGAGATGAGCCGAGTGCGTACTCACAACCACCTGACCTCGGATGTGATTCAGCAGTGACGGGAGCTCGAATTGAGCCTGTGGATGCAGATTCGCCTCGGGCTCTTCGATCAGGCTCACCGGATGGGGACGAAGAGCCGTTCCGTCGCGTCCCAGGCGTCGGTCGTAGAGAACGCCCTGCACCTGCAACGATGCGAGGCTGCGGGCACCGGCGCCATGGAACCGCATGGGCAGCGATCCCGTTCCGGCATCGAGGTCCACCGACACCGATCTCGACAACTCTTCGAGGCGCAGTGGGAGCGGCCGCAAGCTCGGCGTTCCGAGGCCGTCGATCGACTCCCCCAGAGATTCGAGAGCAGTGTGAATGGCGCCCAGGGAACCGCTTGCGCCGACTACCCGGTCGTTCAGGCGGCCAAGAGCCTCCTCAAGTTGAGATCGAGCGTCCTCGTCCACTTCCAAGTCATCGAGCACTCGTTGAATTGATGAACCGCGGCGCGTGATCTCACTGGCCAGGTCTCGGCCGGTGTTGACAAGGTCTGCCGCCACGACCGAACGCTGCTCACGGTACGCAACTGACGGCGGGCTCGATTCCGACCAGGACTGCTTGCCGTGGTCGTAGGTCAACAGGTGGTACTCGCTCCGCGCTCCGTAGCCCTCACCGGAGGGGCAGATGCGTGTCCGCCAAGCGAACCTCTGTCGTTCTGGTGCCTCCGAGATCGTCTGCGGTGCCCGGAGTCGAGCGATGACGCGGTCATCGAAGATCTCATCGCCAGCCACCCCGGTGGAACCCGGTGACAGGTACACATCGATGACGGCGTCTTCCTGCGTGCCCACGGTCAGGTCGTCCTTGTTCGCGGGGACATGGCCCAGCGAGAGCGCCAGCGCCCGCATGATCCGAGACTTGCCAACGTTGTTCTGGCCGACAAGCACGGTTAGGTCCGGCTCTAGATCGACGCGGCACTCAACAATGCCGCGAAAGTTCTTGATTCTCACAGAACTGACGTATAGGGAGGCGAAGTCTCCTATATCGATCAGTGATTGGGATTCGATTGCGGCTCTCTCAGCCACCGGACCTCCTCGTGAAGTAGGCGCGCTTGCGCGCTTGCTGAGCCAGCCGGTCGACGAGTGCCAGCGTCGTCGCCGCGCTGCTGTCACCGTCACCCTCGCTCGGCGTGGCCACGGTTTGGGTGTCGCGGACTGCTCCATCCGGGTGGATGACCGCGCCGGCGATCTTGGTGCCGCCGACATCGACGCCTATGGCGGCCTCCGTCACGCTCTCAGAGGCCGAGCGAACAGACGGGACAACGCGGCCCGTGCGGCGCGAGGCCGTGGCCCGAGCGGTCCGTGAGCGCAGCGAACAAGAGCGGGAATGACACCGCCACAACGCGACAGACTCCCATCCATTTGCGGACGCCCTCAGCCGGGTTGGATGCCGATGTCGGCGGGGCTGGTCCAGCCGGGCCCTATCCCGCACAGCCCGACCGCCTCGCGGTTGCCAGCCGACAGGTAGGAGTGCGGGGTGCCCGGCGGCGAAGATCGTCGGGTTGTCCCGGGAGTGCCCGAACCGTCCTCCCGGCGGCATGGAGAACTCCAGCACGTGCAGCATCTGTGACGAGAGGTAGACGCGGTCGAGCACGAAGCCCGAGTCGGCGTCGCCCCAGATGTGGCGGGGTCCGGTCCGAGGCGGGGATAACCGTCGGGTGTTCGAACACCGGCCGTGGCGTCGGCCGCCTGGCTGTTTCGTTCATGGCCCAACAGATTGCCGTTGCAAGCCCTGCGCTGTCACTTCGGGGGTCCGGGGAGAACGCGGTCAGCGCCCGGTGGCGATGGCGACGACTTCGGTGAGCAGGTCGCGGTTGGCGTCCAGGCCCGGAGAGATGATGTTGACGAGGAAGGCGTCGAGACCGTGCTCGTCGATCAGGTGCTCCAGCTGGCGGCGGCACTCCGCTGGTGTGCCCGCGATCTGGTAGTCCGACACCAACTCGTCGGTCACGAGCTGGCCGACGGCGGCGGGTCCGCCCTCGGCGAAAGCCTGCTTGAGGCCGGCGATCTCGTCGTCGCTGAGGCCGAGGTTCTTGAGGATCCGGGGCGGGCTGTCCATGATGGCGTAGCCGTAGAGGTGCTTGGCCTCCTCGATCATCTCGGGCTTGTACGCCAGCCGGTCGAGGTAGACCCTCATGAGCGGCGGGCTCGCACTGTTGCCGTGGGCCTCTTGGCGGGCCTGCTGGGCGAGGCCGAACGCGTCGCCCAGGTCGGACTTGACCATCAGCACCAGCCCGTCGGCGCGGGCGCCGGCCAGGGCCAGCATCCTCTCGCCCCGGGCCGCGACCCACACCGGGATCGAATGGGTGCCGGTGGTGAGCTGGGCCCCCTCCAGCGACAGCCGCTGCCCCTGCCAGGTGACCGGCTCGCCCCGCCACAGCAGCCGCAGCGCCTCGATGGTGTCGGCCATGAGCGCCAGAGGGGCCGACCGCTCGAGCCCCATCGGGTGCAGCACCATCGTGCCGCCCGCCACCAGCGTCACGAAGGCCCGGCCCCCGCTCATCTCGTCGATGGTGGCGATCGCGGCCGCGGTGGCGGCCGGGTGACGGGTGTAGGGGTTGGTGACCGCCCCCAGCCGGATGGTGCTGGTGACCCGGGCCGCCGCGCCCAGGACCGCGTACACGTCGAGCATCAGGCCCTCGTCGGCGACCATGCAGTACGAGTAGCCCAGCTCCTCGGCCAGCACGATGGTGTCGACCAGTTCGGCCGACCCCATGGTCGGGACGATCTGAAGGCCCAGTGCGATGCCGTCCCCACTCACGGCGGCGGATCCTGCCAGGGGTCGTGCACCGGGCGGATGACGACAGGAGCGATGTCGATGCGGCGATCGGTGCCGATCAGCTCGGCCACCAGCTCGCCCACGCCGGTCGCGGGCATCATGCGCTCGCGGACGCGGTTGGGCGCCTTCTGAACCCACAGCTCGGTGTCGATCTGGGCGGGGCACACGGTGATGACCCTGATGCCGCGGTCCCGTCCTTCTAGGCGCAGCACCTCGCCCAGGGCGTTGAGCCCGCCCTTCGACGCGGCGTAGGCCGCGTTGCCCTCGAAGGCCTGCACCGCGGCGATGCTGCTGATCAGCACGATCTGCCCCCCGGCCGCGGCCAGGGGTTCCCAACCGGCGCGGGTGAGGGCCATCACCGCCCCGAGGTTGATGTCCATGACGTGCTGCCAGTGGTCGGCGGTGACCTCGGCCGCGGCCGCCTTCTCGAATGTGCCCGCGCTGTGAACGATCACATCGAGCCGGCCGTGGGCGGCCACCGCCTCGGAGACGATCCGCTCGGGCTCGCCGGGCTCGGTCAAGTCCGCGGCCACCGCAGCAGCGGGTGAGCCCAGGCTCTCGGCGGCAGCCTGCAGCCGGTCCTCTCGCCGGCCGACGAGCACGCAGACGGCGCCCCGAGCCGACAGGGCGGCCGCGCAGGCCAGGCCGATGCCCGACCCTCCGCCGGTCACCACCGCCACCGGAGCAGGCCGCGCCTTCACTCAAAGCCTCACTCTGCCGCGGTGTCGGGGGTGCCGATACCGAGGAAACCCTCAATACGCGCCAAGCGCTGACCGTTGGCAACCACTTCGTCCCGCAGTTCGCCGATCTCGTCGCGCAGTGTGGTCTCGGAACCGTTGATCTCGTCGCGCAGTGTGGTCTCGAGACCCTTGATCTCGGCCCGCACGTCGGCGATGTCGGCGCGCATGTCGGTCCGTAGGTTGTGGTTGCTTTGCTGCTCGTTCCAGACTATGGCGAGCACGCCTAGGACGATGACGAGCACCTGGGCGATGGGAATGAGTTGGGGGAAACGGCGCGACGCGACGCCTGGCCCTGGCACTGCGGGCACGGCCGCGGCCATGGGATCGACCGCGGCTGCCGCGCTATCGCCCGGAACGCCGAGCGTCTCCGATGCCGCCATGCCGCCACCTTACCATGCAGCGCTTTCAATGCGACTCAATATGATGACATGCATCTTCACCCCCAAGGCACGGCATCGTCGATGTGGCCGATCCGCAGGGTCGAGCACGTCCGGCGCTAGCCGAAGAACGATGCGGTCAGCACCTCGTGGTTGATGCGGCCTGCGCTGAAGGTGCGCCCGCTGGCCAGGTTGGTGAGATGGATCTCGGCCGGGGAGTGCAGCTCTATGGGGATCTCGTAGAAGTCCCGTCCGGCGTCCTCGTAGATCTCGATGAAGGGCCGCCCGTAGGCGGAGCTGGCCGCCGACACCACCCGGTCGACGATCTCGGCGCACTGGGCGTCGTCGGCTTCGACGGTGACGTTGGAGATGCCTCCGTAGAGCAGGCTGTCGTTGATGCGGCCCATCGAGATCAGATCGTCGTCGACCAGGGGCGGCACCACCCCCAGGCCGTAGGCGTAGCGCAGCCCTCGAAGGTCCATGCCCTCCTCGGCCAGCCGGTGGAGGGACTGCTCCACGATGCGGGCCGCCACCTGCACCGCGGTGACCAGGCTGCGGTTGGGGGCGAAGAGCACATAGAGGTCGGCGGGATCGATCCGGCACGACGAAGCGATCACCTTGGCCATCTCGACCGGGATCGGGTCCGAGGTCTGGATGGCCACCACCGCCTCGTGGTGGTCGTCGCGGTAGTCGATCCACTCGAAGTAGTGGTCGAGGCTGTCACGGTTCAGGGCCCGGCCCGGCCCCGCCAGGATGGCGGCGTGCTCGGTGCCGGGGGCCTGAAGGCGCCATCCCGCGATTTGGGACGCCACGCAGGCCTCGATGGGGTGGTCGATCATCACCCGCACCGCGGTCAGCATCCGCCCGTCGAGGTCGAAGGGCTCGTAGCTGACGATGCCGAGCCTGCCCAGACTGGCCACGGTGTAGAGCTGCGCGGCCCGCCAGCCCCCCTTGGCTTCCAGGCCCATGTCGATGACGGTGGTGCCGTTGCCCAGACGGTCCACGGTCACGCCCAGCGCGTCGGCCTCCTCGAGGATGACCCGCACTGTCTTCATGGCCTCACGGTTGATGCTGATCATGGCTGCCTCCTGCCGGTCATGCCCGAAGCCTGATCAGGCGGGTGTGGACTCGCGGGCGCCGAGAGCGGCGTCCACCGGGATGATGGCGCCGTTGATGTAGCTGGCCTCGGGCGATGCCGCGAAGAGGATGGCCGCGGTGATCTCCTCGGGACGACCGAAACGGCCTTCGGGGATGTGGCGCTGTATCGCGGTCTGTACGTCGGGGTCCCGCATCCCGGCCAGCAGCGCCTCGGTGGCGATGAGCCCGGGCGCCACCGCGTTCACTCGCACACCCTTGGGCCCCAGTTCCAGGGCCATGGCCCTGGTCAGGCCCTCTACCGCGCCCTTGGACGCTATGTAAGCGCAGCGGTTGGCCACCCCCAGACGGGCCAGGATGGAACTCAGGTGCACTATCGCGCCCCGACCCCGCTCGACCATGCCGACCGCCACCTGCTGGCTGAGCTGCAACAGCCCCCGGACGTTCGCCTGCCAGACGGTGTCGAAGGCCTCCAGCGAGAGGTCGAACATGGACGACCGGTCGATGAGGGCGGCGTTGTTGACCAGGATCGAGACCGGCCCCAGCGACTCCTCAACCTGCTGGGCCAGCCGGGCCACGTCGTCCTCGTCGCCGATGTCGGCTTGGAACACCTCGGCCGTCCCGCCCGCCTCGGTGATGGCCCCGAGAGTGACGGCTGCACCGTCGGCGTCGCTGCGGTAGTTCACCGCCACCCGGGCACCCTCCGCCGCGAAGGCCCGGGCCGTCGCCGCGCCGATTCCCCGCGACGAGCCCGTGACGATGACGGTCTCTCCTTCGAAGCGATCGGCTCTCACGACTGGCCCCCTCCGATGGCCGTAGCCTCGGCCTCGTTGCCGGCGATCACGGCCAGCACCGTGCCCACATCGACGGTCTCGTCCTCATCGACCAGGATCCGCGCGATCACGCCGGCGCACGGCGCTGCCAGTTCGTTCTCGACCTTCTCGGTCTCCACCTCCGCGATCACCTCGCCCTCCACCACATGGTCGCCCTCGTCGACGTACCAGGCCACCACCGTGCCGTCCTCCATCGTCAGGCCCCACTTGGGCAGGATCACATCGGTCGCCATTCAACTCTCCTCGTGTCTAGGACGGGTAGGACTGTAGGTGCAGGTTCTCGGTTTTGAGTAATGGGGCTGCTCTGCGATGATCGCGCTATGCAACCCGACGAGTCCAGCGGTTCGCGGCACGTCCGGTTCGAGCCTGACGACAGGCCGTCCCTCGTGCTGTCGGTTGGACTCGGGCTTCAATTCGCGCTCCTCGCCATCGCGGGCATCGTGCTCACGCCGGCAATCGTCGTGCGGGCCGCCGGCGGTTCCGACTCGTACCTGACCTGGGCGGTCTTCGCGGCTGCGGCGGTCAGCGGCGTCAGCACCATCCTGCAGGCCGTCCGCGTCGGGCGCATCGGCGCGGGGTACCTGCTTCTCATGGGAACGTCGGGCGCGTTCATTGCGGTGTGCGTCGCGGCGCTCGTCGAGGGAGGCCCCGGTCTGCTCGCCACGTTGGTGGTGGCGTCCTCGCTGTTCCAGTTCCTGCTCGCCGCCAGGCTGTCGCTCCTCAGGCGACTGCTGACGCCCACCGTGGCCGGCGTGGTCATCATGCTGATCGCGGTGACGGTCATGCCGCTCGTATTCGACATGATCACATCCTCGCCGGAAGGCAGCGCCCACTGGAGCGCGCCGACCAGCACGCTCGCCACGATGCTCGTGATCATCGGGATCGCGCTGAAATCCACCGGCAGTCTCCGCCTGTGGGCGCCGGTGATCGGCATCGTGGCCGGCTCGGTGGTGGCGTCGCTGTTCGGGCTGTATGACACCGACCGGGTGGCCGAGGCCCCCTGGATCGGTCTGCCCAGCGGCGCGTGGCCCGGCTTCGACCTGTCGTTCGGCCCGGCCTTCTGGAGCCTGCTGCCCGCCTTCGTGCTGGTCACGGTCATCGGCGCCATCGAGACGATCGGCGACTCGGTGGCCATCCAGCGGGTGTCGTGGCGGCAGCCCCGGGCGGTGGACCACCGGGTCGTGCAGGGAGCGGTGGCCGCGGACGGAACCGGAAACCTGCTGTCGGGACTCGCCGGCACACTTCCGAACACGACCTACTCCAGCAGCATCTCGATCACCGAGCTGACCGGCGTGGCCGCCCGCCGCGTCGGCGTCGCCATCGGTGTCTCGTTCATCGTCATGGCGTTCCTGCCGAAGGTGCTGGCCGTGGTGCTGGCCATACCCGACGCGGTCGTGGCGGCGTACATCGTGGTGCTGATCGCCCTGCTGTTCGTCGTGGGCATGAAGATCGTCGTCGACGAGGCCGCCGACTACCGCAAGGGCGTGATCGCGGGTGTCGCCTTCTGGACCGGCGTCGGCTTCCAGAACAACCTGATATATCCGGAGAACCTCGACGGGTTCGCCGGCGGTCTGCTCGAGAACGGCATGACGTCGGGAGGTCTCGTGGCCATCGTCCTGACGCTGTTCACGGAGGTGACCCAATCCCGCCGCAGGCGACTGCGGGCCGCGCTGTCGATGTCGGAACTGCCGCGCATCCGGCAATTCCTGAACGAATTCGCGGCCCGCCACGGCTGGCAGGCATCCATGCTGCAACGGCTCGACGCGGTTGCCGAGGAGACGCTGCTCACGCTGATCGACACCGAGCGACTCGACGACGACGGCGACGGGCGCACCCTGCGCGTCACCGCCAGCAAGCAGGACGGCCAGGCAGTGCTCGAGTTCGTGTCCGCGTCCCGCGGGGAGAACATCGAGGACCGGCTGGCTGTTCTCGACGAGCCGAGCACGGATCGGCCCGCCGAGCGTGACATCTCGCTGCGGCTGCTCCAACATCACGCCTCTTCGGTGCTGCACCAGCAGTACCACGAGATCGAGATCGTGACGGTCCACGTCAGCGTTCCGGCCTAGAGGCCGAGCGGCACATAGCCCGCCCGGCGCGGTCGGGTCAGTACTGGGCGGCGGCGTTGATGGCGGCGGCGATGTCCTGGGTGCCGGGCAGGACCACGTCCTCCAGGGGAACCGAGAAGGGGATGGGGGTGTCGAGCCCGTCGACCCGCACCACCGGGCCCTTCAGGTCGGCGAAGCACTCCTCGCTGATGCGGGCGCTGAGCTCGGCGCCCAGCCCGCCGATGCGGGGCGCCTCGTTGGCCACCACCACCCGGCCGGTCTTGGCGGCCGCAGCCAGCACCGTGGCGGCGTCGTAGGGCCGGATCGTCCGGAGGTCCACGACTTCGACCGAGATGCCGGAGTCGGCCGCGGCCTGCTCGGCGGCCTCCAGCGCCATGGGCACCATGCGCATGGCCGCCACGACGGTGACATCGCTGCCCTCGCGGGCGATGGCGGCCTGGCCCAGAGGCGTGGTGTAGTACTCGGGGGGCACCTCGGCCCGGCTGCGGTACAGGGCCTTGTGCTCCAGGAACAGCACCGGGTCGTCGCTGTCGATCGAGGCCAGCAGCAGGCCCTTGGCGTCGACCGGGTTGGACGGGGCCACGATGACGATGCCGGGCACGTTCAGGAACCAGCCCTCCACGCTCTGGGAGTGGTGCGGCCCGCCGCCGAACCCGCCCCCGCAGGCGGTGCGGATCACCAGGGGCGCCTTGAACTGGCCGTCGAACATGTAGTGCATCTTGGCCACGTTGTTGACGACCTGGTCGTAGCACTCGGCGATGAAGTCGGCGAACATGATCTCGGCCACCGGGCGCATGCCGACCATGGCCGCGCCCGCGCAGGTGCCGATGATGGCCGCCTCCGACAGCGGAGTGTCCCGCACCCGCTCTGGCCCGTACTTGGCCAGCAGGCCCTTGGTGACGCCGAAATCGCCGCCCATCTCGGCGATGTCCTCGCCGATGACGAACATCTCGGCGTGCTTGGACATGGCCAGGTCCAGGGCGTTGTTGAGCGCCTGGGTGAAGCTGGCCTTGCGGACCCTGTCCCGGGGCTTGCGGGGCGTCCGCGCCGTCCGCTTGGGGGCTGCCGTGTCTGCGGCCGTCATCGCGGGTCCACCTCCCAGCCGACATAGACGTCTGCGGTCGCCTTGGCCGGGTCGGGCTCGGGGCTCTCGATGGCGAAGGCGATCCACTCGTCGATCAGGCCGGCCGCCTCCTTCTCGATGGCGTCGAGGTCGGCCCCGTCCACGCCCCGCCCGGCCAGGGCCTCGCCGGCCAGCATGATCGGGTCGCGCTCCTCCTTCCAGTACTTGACCTCCGCCTCGGGCCGGAACTCCCCGGCGAAGATCCCCTGCCAGCGCCAGGTCTTGAACTCCAGGAAGTACGGGCCCGCGCCGGAGCGGATGTGCTCGACGGCCTCTCCGACAACGGTCCAGGCCTCGACGATGTCGTTGCCGTCGAGCTGGCGGGACTCGAAGCCGTAGCCCTGCACCATGTCGACGATGTCCGCGGAGGCATGACCGTCGCCGACCGGCATGGAGATGGCGTAGCCGTTGTTGACGCAGGCGTACAGGACGGGCAGATCCCAGATGGCCGCCATGTTGAGGCTCTCGTGGAACTCGCCCCGCCCGACGGTGCCGTCGCCGATGATGGCGCAGGCCACGTTGGGCCGGCCCCGCATCTTGGCCGCCAGGGCCACGCCCAGCACGGTGGCCATGTAGGAGCCCTCCACCGCGTTGTCCCCGAAGTTGCCGACGGCCGGGTCGGCCGAGTGCAGGCTGCCGCCCTTGCCGCCGCACACCCCGGTGGACTTGCCGAACAGTTCGGCCATGATCCGCTCGCCGTTGCCTCCGTGGCGATGCTGGGCCAGGGCGTTGATGCCGTGGCAGCGGTGGTCGGGAAAGAACGCGTCGGTGGCCTCGAGGTGCCAGGCCAGGGCGGCCTGGGTGGCCTCTTGGCCGAGCCCGGTGTGCAGCATCCCGGGCACGTTCCCCTTCTCGAACTCGCGTTCGAGTCCCTGCTCGAAGGCCCGTATCAGCCACATGTCGCGGTACAGGCCCAGCAGTGTCGACGTCTCCACTACGGCTCCTTCCGGTTGTCGATGAACTCGGCCCACGGGGTGCGGGCCAGGTAGTAGGCGCCCTCGTCGGTGGTGCGCAGGAAGGTGCGCAGGCCGAGGCGGGCTATCGCGCCCAGGCGCACCGGGTCTATGCGGCCCTGCTCGTTGCAGATGGCCGAGTCGTAGGCCACCCACACCACCTCGCCGATCACCAGATGGACCTCCCCGAAGACCCGGTCCGGGGTCCCCAGGTCCACCACCTTGTGCACCACGCACTCCAGGCGGGCCAGGGCCTCGCCGATGGCGGGCGAGCCCACCTTGGTGGCCGGCACCGGAGTCCACCCGGCGAGGTCGAACTCGTCGACCTCGCTCGGGGACTCCATGGCCACGGTCTCGATGTCGTCACGGAAGGCCTCGCTGGTGACGTTGACGACGAAGTCGCCGCTGGCCATGGCGTTGAGGTAGGTGTGCTTGAGCTGCCCGTCCTCGCGCAGCCCCATGGTGATGCCCAGCAGCATCGGGTCGCCGGTGATGGGCAGGTAGTAGCTCATGGGAGCGATGTTGGCGATCCCGTCGGGGCTGCGGGTCGAGACCATGGCGATCGGCCGGGGCACGACCAGCTGCGACAGCATGAACTGGCGGTCCATGGGCTGGTTCTCGCAAGGGTCGAAGGTGATGGTGCGATCGGGGTCCATGCTCGGGTTCTGCCTGCGGTCCGGCTGCGCTCAGGCTCCGTTGGACGGCCAGTCCCGGCGGTAGCGCCTCACCAGCCAGCGGTTGAACTGGACCAGCGTCTCCTCCTGCCAGGAGTAGCGGCCGCGGGGGGCCAGATGGGAGTTCAGCCCCACCTGGGTCATGGTGTCGGCGTGGATGTCCTGCACGTTGAAGTTGTTGACGCCGGCCTCGGCCGCCTCGAACAGGTAGTCGAACAATGGGTCCTGCAGGGCGGCGGGCTCCAGGCAGTAGCCGATGTGGATGGTGATGTTGCCCGCGTCCTGGGGGCTGATGATGAAGTAGGCCACCTCGTCGGGAACGATGGCCAGGGTCAGGGTGGGGGGTATGAGCACGAAACCGCCCCGCTTGCGCTGCTCCTCGGTGAGGTTGGCGAACACCGGCAGCAGGCAGCGCTGGGTGGGATTGAACGAGCTGTCGATGTCGGTGAAGTGCTGGATGCGGCCGATGGCGCCGTCGTCGTCGTCCCAGGCGAGGAAGTCGTTCATGTGGCTGGGAGCGAACGTCTGCAGCGGCCCGTGGAGCCGGCTGGCGTGGTAGGGGTCGTTGAAGTTCTCCATCATGACCTTCCAGTTCCAGGGAAGGTCCGGGATCGTCTTGCCCTCGATGGTGGTTGTGGACTCCAGCCCGTAGTTGGTCAGCAGCTGGTCGATCTTGGTCATGGTCGGACCGAAGGCGCTGGCGTCGTGGTCGAAGTTGGCCATGATGAACCCCTGCCAGATCTCAACCTTGAGCTGGGGGAGCGGGTGCTCGGACTGGTCGAAGTCGACGGCCCGGTCCATGGCCGGGGTTCCGAGCAGCGTCCCGTCGAGCCCGTAGCTCCAGTGGTGATAGGGGCAGGTGAACCGGCGGCAGTTGCCCGATCCCTCGGCTATCACCATGCCCCGGTGCCGGCACACCGCGGACATGACCCGCAGCTCGCCGCCGGAGTCCCGGGCCGCGATGAGCGGCTCGCCCGCGATGGTGATGCAGCGGTAGTCGCCCGGCTCCTTCAACTGGTCGACGCGGCCCACGCAGAGCCATTCCCGCTGGAATATGGCCCGCCGCTCGAACTCGTAGAACTCCGGCGACGTGTACAGCACCGGCGGCAACAGCCTGGCCTTGTCCACCGGCCCGACCGAGTCGTCGAAGCTGGCTAGGAGTTCGTCGGTCAGAACCGTCATGGTTCGTGGTCTCCGGTAGGTCTGAGCGCGTGGGTGCGGTTCCTGGCGGAATCTAGTTCGCCGGCTCGGGCAGCCTCATATCGGGAGAGTCAGTCGACCCCGGCGCAGGAGCTCGCCCCTAGACGACGAGGGCGACGGTTACCAGTGCTCCTGCGAAGACGGCCACCATCATCAAGGCGACCCTCATCATCGTCTTGGTCAGATCCGCGATCTCCTTGTGGATCACGGCGATCAACCTGGATTCGAGCACCTGCAAGTCCTTGGTTGTGGCCAGCGTGTCCGTCGGCACGGCTGGCGGGGGCATGTCTGCGGCTGCCATGGCACCACTCCTTCCAGACTCGGGTCCGAACTCCACCTATCATATGCCAGTCGTCCTTATGATACACCACCAATGATTGAAATGTATTGCCGAATCACTGCTATGGGACTATCCGAGGTCGCACTCCTAGCGGATCGGCAGCGCTCCTTGGAGGCCTGTGCCGAGCTGCAGGCACAGGGCGTCGGCGTGGGGTGGCGCCACGATCTGAATGGCGGCCGGGCGGCCCTCGTCCTGGCCGACCGGCATCACCAGCGCGGGCTGTCCGGTCAGGTTGAACGGCAGGAATGATCGGGCGACCTTGTCGAGCCACAGACGGTCGCCGTCGTCGAAGAACGTGGCCGGGTCGGGTGCCGTGGTCGGCGTGGCTGCGGTCACCAGCACGTCCACCCGCTCGAACGCCGCGTCGATGTCGCTCTGTACCAGGCTGCGGGTTCGCAGCGCCTTCAGGTAGTCCGCGGCGCTGGTCCGGGCTCCGGCTGCCAGCCGGCCGGCCGCCGAGGGGGTGAACTCGTCGATGCGATTCATGTTTGCTGCGTGGTGGGCGGCGAACTCCACCACGGTGATGACCCAGGCGGCGATCCCCGCCAGCTCCGCGCACCGGAACGGGACCGGCTCGATCGTGCAACCGAGCTCCTCCAGCCGGGCCAGCGCGCCGGACAGGGCCGCATCCACACCAGGCGAGCAGCCCGCGGCCAGCCATCCCTCGACCACTCCAACCCTCAGGCCATTGACCGATCCGGCCAGCCGGCCGTAGTCGGGCACACCCCGATCGGAGGTGTACGGATCGGCGCGGGATCCGCCTGCGATCACTCCCAGGACGAGCCCCAGATCCTCGACGGTGCGGGCCATGGGACCCACATGATCCAGCGTCCAGGACACGCCGAAGACGCCGTCGCGGGGCACACGCCCGAACGTCGGTTTGATCCCGGTGACCCCGCAGTAGGAGGCGGGGACCCGGATGGACCCGCCGGTGTCGCTGCCGAGCGCCACCGGGAACAGCCCGGCCGCCAGGCCCGCGGCCGACCCCGACGAGCTTCCCCCTGCCCACCGTCCCGGCGCGCCGGGGTTTGCCACCCCGTCGCCGGACTCGTCGCCGAAGGCGAACTCAGGGGTGGTGGTCTTGGCCAGGATCACCGCGCCGGACTCCCGCAGCCGGGCCACGACGGTGGCGTCCGACGCCGGGACGTGGCCGGCGAACAACGTTGATCCGGCCTCGGTGGCCAGCCCGCGGGTGTCGATTATGTCTTTCACCCCGACGGGCACGCCCTCCAGTGGCCCGGCGTCTCCATTGCGCCACCGCTCGGCCGAGCGGGCGGCCTGATGGCGGGCGGTGCTGTCGACGGTCACGACCGCGCCGATGGCGTCGTCGGAGCGGTCGATGCGGGCCAGGCAGGCGTCGACCACCTCGACCGGGTCGAACGCCCCGTTCCGGTAGCCCCGAAGCAGCCCCGCCGCGCTCAGGCCGGCGAGGTCGTCGCCTGACCGGGCCAGTCCCTCGCTCGGCGACGCATCTGGCGCGGTTGCAGCGCCGGATGCGACTGCCGGCGGCACGGCGTGAGAGATCCAGCGATCACCGGCCGCGGGACCGGAAGTCTTGCCGAACGGCTCGCGGAGGGCTCGCAGCGTCTCGAGCTTGCCGCCCAGCGTGGCTTGGGCGGCGGCGGCCGCGGCCAGCATCCCCTCGGGGATCGGAGCGGCTCCGTTGGTGACAGTCCAATCGCCTACCATTGTCGAAACGTACCCAAATCGGCTCCGGCGCGCCGAGAGAGCGCGAGCTGGCGCGACGGATCAGTCCCAGTCTCCTGGCGACCACACTCCGGGGAACACGTCGCCGAAGGAATCGAGGGGCTGGCATCGCCTGTCCCTCTCGTAGGCGATCGCGGCCGCGAACTGATCGCTGCCGATGTTCTCGACTTGCCATGCCATATCGGGCATGTCGGGGAACCGGAAGACGCCGCGGCGGGAGCCGTTACGCATGGTGGCTGGAATCTCGAATCCGGAGACGTCCAGCGAGAGACCCATGCCGTGAGCCTTGCTCAGCGCCTCCTTCGTGGTCCACAGATCGAGGAACAGATGAAGCCGTCGATCTCGGGTGACCGCGTTGACTTCGGCTCTCTCGGATGGGCCGAGGACCGCCTCGACCAGCACATCGAGATTGCGCTGCGGAACCCGCTCCTCGACATCGACTCCCACCCGTCGCCGGGGCGCGAGCGCGATCAGGCCGTGCTGGCCGCTGTGGCTGACGTTGAACTCGACGGAGGTCTGGTGCCCATTGACCGTGGCGGAGGGCTTGCCGTGCTCGCCGGCGCCGAAGGCCAGATGCTGGTTGCGGCAGTTGAGCGCGCTGCTCAGCAGCGAGCGCAACGACGCGCGGCACAGAACGTATCGGCGCCGGGCCCCTGCATGCTGGAAGCGGCGGGCTCGGGCACGCTCATCGTCGTCGAGCCACTGCCATGCAGCCTGCTCGTTGACTTCGCTGGGAACTAAATCGACCAGCGTGACGGAGACATTGTCGAGTTGTCTGTACGGTCGCCACCAGTTGCCGCGGCCAAGAGCCACAGCGTTCGGCTCCGTTGAGGCCCTTCAGCCGGCGCGGGCTTCGAGGTACGCGATGAGATCGCTCGGCGTGAGCAACTCGGCGAACTCCTCAGCCGGAATGTCGATGCCGAACTCCTCGCAGACGAGCCTCCAGAACGCCACAATGTCAGCGGAACTGACTCCCGCGTCGATGATGCTGACACTATGGCTCACCGGCTGACCCTTATCCCTGCCCTCGATCTGCAGGTTCTCGTCTACAAGGGCTCGAATGCGGTCTTCGGTGGAGGACATCAGGCATCGCCCTTTCTCTTCTAGTTCACATGGGGGACTGACTATATGCGGAAGCATATGACGGCAGCGATATCTGGTCAAGCCTCGCGTGCCCTCTGGAGCAGCCTCCGGTCGCGGTCGCTGAAGTAGGCACACTCCGAGAGAAGGTCGCCGTTCTCCGCTCCGGCCTCGGCGATCTCAATGTGCTGCCGGGTGACCGGCTTGTAAGGGAAGAGTCCTTTCCCGTACTGCTCGGCGGGGAACTCAAGGGCCCGCGCCCGGTCCAGGTCGTACCGCGAGGCCGCATCGACGAAGCGCAGCACGTACGCCGAACGACGCGACAGTTCCCCCTCGCCGAGCATGATGCTCCGGTGAGCGACCGTCTTGTCGAACAGGAGCACGTCACCGGGATCGAAATCGTCCTCCACCTGGTGGACCTCGAGAAGCTCGTCCATCACCGGGGAGTTCAGTATCTCCGCCCTGAGATCGCCGTAGTCTTGCACGCTTGTCCTTCTCCCGGACCGTTCCCTGGCCCGGAGCACTTCGACGACCGCCAGGTCCGCCGAGTAGACGAATTGGCCCGACAGCACATGCCGGGGAACGTAGGCCATGCCGCCGCGCTGCCCGCTCGCATCTATGGGATGCAGCGGCGCCCAGAGCGTGCACCCGAACTCCTCGGCGAACTGGAAGCCGAAGCTCTGCACGCCGACATGCCACGGCAGCCCCTCGCTGGCGTTCTTCTCGACTTCGAAGGACAATTCGAACGTGAGAAAGAGATCGCGTCCCGTCAGTCCGGTCAGAGTCTGCCGAAAGAAGGGGCGCTCCAGCAGCTCGAAGATGTCAGTCTTGGCTGCTTCGAAGTCGTACTGCACCTTGCTGAACGGGGCGGCTCCGCGGGTGAACGCGTTGGTGGTGCTGCGGGTCAACTCGACGCCGACGCGATCTTGCAGCATGCCGACCACGGCACCGTTCAGGAATCCCTTCAGCTTTATGAAGCCGTAGCGCTGGAACTGCTCCTGCTGCTCGCCGGTGATGACGAACTCGCTGTCGAAGGGATGACCGGTCACGACGGGGCCCCGTTCTCCGGTGGTGTGGGCCAACGGCATCGTAACTCAGACGAGTCTGGCCGCCTCAGTCACTTTGGTTGCAGCGGTTGGACCCAGTGGCGACGCCGCTCGAACGGATAGCCCGGCACTGAGATGCGGTGCCGGATCTCGTCTGAGAACAGCTCGTGGAAGGGCACGTCGAGCCCGGCCTCGTAGTCGGCTGCGGCGTCTAGGGCTGCGTCGCGGCCGCCGGGAGATCCGACCGCCCTCGGTGCTTGCCTCCCGTCCGCCACCGCCTGCAGTCCCTCGCGCAGCGACTCGATGTCGTCGAACACCACTGCGGCCCGCTCGGTGAAATGGGTGCGTCCCACGCTCGCAGTCCACGCCAGATCGCACAGCAGCGCCTCCGAGGACCCGCCCAGGTCGGAAAGTTCCGAGGCCTGTTCGCCGAGCCAGGATCCGAACCGCGCGGCTAGCTCGCGCAGTGCCTGGTCGGAGTGCGCCGACAGGGGCAGCATCCGGGTTCGGTGCCCCGGCTGCGACCGGATGTCCGATCCGGCTGCACCTGCTTGACCGGTCCCGGCGGGATGCTCCTCCACCACCAGGTGGGCGTTGGCGCCCGAGATCGCGAAGGCGTTGACCGCGGCCAGCCGGGGCCGGCCGGCGGTGTCAGGCCAATCGGTCGCTTCGGTGGTTACCCGCACGGGCAGCCGCTCCCAGTCGATCTGTTCGCTGGGCTCACTCAAGTGCAGATGCTCGGGGATCTTCCCCCGGTTCATGGCCAGGACCGTCTTGATTAGGCCCGCCACCGCCGAGGCGCACTCCAGGTGGGCGATGTTGGTCTTCACCGAGCCGACCAGCAGCGGCCGGCCGTCCTCGCGGCCGGCGCCGTAGACGGTTGCGGCCGCGTTCATCTCGACCGCGTCGCCGAAGGGGGACCCCGGCCCGTGCGCCTCCAGATAGTCGACATCGGCAGGAACTCGCACCGCTCGGGCCAGAGCCTGCTCCATGGCCTGCATCTGTGCGGGACCGTTGGGCTGGGTGAGGCCCAGGCCGGTGGCGTTCTGGTTGACGGCCGTGCCCCGGACCACGGCCCAGATCCGGTCGCCGTCGGCGATTGCGTCCTCCAGCCGCTTGAGTGCCACCATGCCGCAGCCCTCGCCGCGGATGTAGCCGTCGGCGGCTGCGTCGAAGGCTCGGCACTGCCCGCTCGACGACAGCATCTGAGTCTCGGCGAGGAACTTCGTGATCGACGGGGACAGGACTGCGTTGGCCCCTCCGGCCAGGGCCAGGTCCACCTCGCCGGCGTGGAGCGCCGAGACCGCATGGTGGACGGCGACCAGCGACGATGCGCAGGCCAAGTCGAAGGGCACCGCCGGGCCGGCCAGGCCCAGCGTGAACGCGATGCGCCCGACAGCCACGCTGGAGGTGGTGCCGAAGTAGCTGTCGCCCCGGCCGGCCGCCGCGATGACCCTGCGGTACTCGCTGCTGCCACCGATACCGGCGTACACGCCGGTGCGGCTCCCCTTGAGGCTGACCGGGTCGATGGCGGCGTCCTCCAGCGACTGCCAGGCCGTCTCCAGCAGCATGCGCTGCTGGGGGTCCATCATGCGGGCCTCGATGGGCCGGATCCCGAAGAAGCCTGCGTCGAACTGGTCGATGCCCTCTACGTAGGCTCCGACCCGGCTGGCGGGATCCGGGTTGGCCGGGTCTCCAGCGGCTCCGTTCCAGGGGCCGGGATCCCGGCGCCCGTCCGTGACCGCGTTCTCGCCCGCCTCCAGTTGGCGCCAGAAGCTGTCCAGGTCCGGAGCTCCGGGGAACCGGCAGGCCATCCCCACGATGGCGATCCCGTTGTCGACGGGCGGACTCGACGGCACCACCTGAATTGCAGGCTTCGGTGCCGCGGCACGCTCCGCCGGCCCTGCCTGCTCCTGGTCTGGCTGGACGGGCCCCTGGTCCGGCTCGGCAGAGCTGGTGACGGCAGGAATCTGTACGGCGAAGCGCGCGTCGCCCGCTCCCTCGGGCGCTGCGATGCCGCCCGAGGCGGCGAGCTCCGCCGCCAGGTAGGCCGCCAGGCTCTGAACGCTGGGATAGTCGAACACCACGGTGTTGCCGGCCGTGTACGCGCCCGCGAGGCCGCGGTTGAGGCGGTTCCTCAACTCCACAGCCATGAGGGAGTCCATTCCCAGGTCGGCGAACTCGACCGACGGTGCCGGAAGGTCCCGCAGGCGCATCACCGCCTGCAGCTCTCGCTGCAGGAAGCCGGCCAGGATCTGCTCGTGCTCCGTCGCGGGCGATGCGCCCAGCTCCGAGAGCAGATCGGTCTGGGAGTCCTGACGGCTCCCCGCCTCGCTGGTCACCGCAGCCAGCAGGTCCTCCAGCACCGGTGAGCGGCTCTCGTGGTCATCGGCCACCATCTGCCAGTCCACGGAGGCCACCATGGGTGCGGTCGGGTCCTGGCGAACGAGGTGGTCGAAGGCCTTCAGGCCGTGCTGCGGTGTGATCCAGCCCGTACCCGCGGCCTCGAGCTGGGCGGCTATGCGCTCGCGCTGTTCCTCGGCCTCGCCGAGCCCCGACCATGCTCCCCACGCGATGGACTGACCGGCCAGCCCCAGCGAGCGCCGGTGGGCTGCGAGCACATCGAGGAAGGCGTTGGCCGCGGCGTGATTGGCCTGGCCGGGGTTGCCCAGCACGCCGGCCACGCTGGAGAACAGCACGAACATGTCGAGGTCCCGGTCGGCGGTGGCTCGATGCAGGTGCCAGGCTCCCAGCACCTTCGGCCACAGCACCTTCTCGAAGCTCTCCCAGCTCTGGTTGGTCAAGGCCGCATCCGACAGCACGCCCACGCTGTGGATCACGCCGGCGAGCGGCGGCAGCGTCTCGGAGACGCGGGCCAGCATGGCATCGACGGCGGCGGCGTCGGTCATGTCGGCCAGCTCCACGCTCACCGTCGCGCCCCGCTCGCGCAGCTCGGCGATGGCCTCGGCTGCTTCGGGGTCCGGGTCGCGCCGTCCGTTGAGCACGATGGCGCCCGCGCCGCGCTCGTGCAGCCATCCGGCCACCGTGCAGCCGATGCCCCCCAGGCCGCCCGTCACCAGGTAGGTCCGGTCGGCTCGCAGCGACCCCGTCTCCAGCGGCGAGGCCGCGAAGACGATCTTGCCGATGTGGCGGGCGGCCCGCATGAACTTCATCCCCGCGCCGACCTCTGCCAGCGACCACCTGGTGTGCGCCAGCGGGGCCAGCTCCCCGGCGGCCAGGCGTTGCATCACTCGTTTGAGCGCGTCGCCCGCCTGGGCGGGGTCGTGCTCCTTGAGGACGTCCAACTCCAGGATCCAGTAGCCGACATCGGGCCGGGCCTGCGACATCTCGTCAGGAGTCAGGATGTCGACCCGGGCCAGCTCCACGAACCGGCCCCCGCGGGCCAGGCACGACAGGCTGGTGTCGATGAAGCCGGGTCCAGTGAGGCTGTTGAGCACCACGTCGACGCCTTCACCGGAGGTGGCTTCGAGGATCTGCTCGCCGAAGGACGTCGACCGGCTGTCGAAGACGTGCTCGACGCCGAGCGAGCGCAGGTAGGCCTGCTTCGGTGCGCTGGCGGTGGCGAACACCTCGGCTCCGGCCGCCTGGGCCAACTGGACGGCGGCCAGGCCGACACCGCCCGCGGCCGCGTGGATGAGCACCCGCTCGCCTGCCTGCAACTCCGCTAGATCGAACGACAGCGCGGCCGACACGAACGCGGTGGGCATCGTCGCCAGGGCGGTCACACCGATGTTCGGCGGCGCCGGAGCCACCATCTCCTCGCACGTCACCGCCTCCGCCGAGAACGTGCCGAAGGCGAGGCCGACGACGCGGTCACCCTCCTGGACTGTGCTCACGCCCGGCCCGACCTCCAGCACCCGGCCGCAGAACTCGCCGCCCAGAAGGCCCTCATCGATCACGCCGAGCGATCGGAACATGTCCCAGAAGTTGAGCCCGGTGGCCTCGACAGCCACCCGGACCTCGCCGGGCTCCAGCGACCGGGACGGCGCGGCCTCCACCCGCAGTCCCTCCAGCGCTCCGCCCTCGTCGGGCTCGAGCAGCCAACCCGACTCGCCGGCAGGCTCGGGCAGGCTCAGCCGTTCGGTGCTGCCGGCTCGGACCAGCCGGGCCGCTTGGCGGTGCCCGCCCCGGTAGGCGATGTGCGTCTCGGGATCGGGGTGCAGGAACTCGTCGGAGATGCCGGGTGGCAGCTCAGGTGCGGCCGGATCCAGATCGATCATCCTCGGCTGGAGATGGGAGGCCTCGCGGGCCGCGACCTTCCCGAAGCCCCACAGCACCGCACCGGCGACACCCTCGGCGGACTCGTGCTCGAGCACCTGGCCGCCACGGGTGACGAACCACACGCCCTTGGCTGTGGTCGCGTCGGCGTCGGCGAGGCCCTGCATCAGCGCCAGCGCGCTGGCCGCGGCCCGCCTCACCGCGGTCGCCATCTGCTCGGTGCCGGCCGACCCACCGTGGGCGTCGGCCGCCGCGAGATGCACGACCCCGTTCAGGGGGAGGCCGGAAGGAAGGGTTCCGAGGAGTGCCTGCCAGTCGGCCCGGCTCTCCGTGTCGATCACCGCTGGGACGACTCCGTCGGGCAGCGGAGCCGGATCGGGTGAGGGCGCGTCGCCGGCCAGCACCACCGTCTGGTTGAGGGCCGCCAGCCGTCCGGCCAGATCGGCGGCCGCGCCGCCCCGATCGGCGGCCAGGACCCACGCTCCCGGACGCTCGGCCACGTCGGCCGGACCCTGGGCGAGGATCACCCCCCGGTCGGGCTCGGCGTCAGGGTCGGTCTCGTCCGCGCCCAGGATCTCGATCCCCTCGAAGCCGGCGTCGTCGAGTGCCTGCCGCCAGACCGCTGGACTGGCCAGGGCATGGTGTGGGCGGCATGAGTCGGCGAAACGCCACCAACCGTCCAGCTGCCCGAAGGTCAGGTCCAGCCAGCCCTGCCCTCTCAGGTTCTCCAGAGCCACCAGATGGCCCGACGGCGCCAGGAGATCCCGGCAGTGCTCGAGCGTCTCGGACAGGTAGCGGGTGGCGTGCAGCACATTGGACGCGATGACCAGGTCGTAGGCGTGGTAGTCGAAGCCCTGCGAGCCCGGGTCGTGCTCTACGTCGAGCACCCGGTACTCGATCGACGCCTCCGGCCCGCCGAAACGGTCCTCGGCCTCGGCGAAGAAGCCCGCGGAGATGTCGGTGTAGGTGTAGTCGAAGCGTCCCTCAGGCAGTTCGGGCAGCACCGCGGCCGTGGCCGATCCGGTGCCCGCCCCGACCTCGATCACCCGCAGCCTCCGCCCGTCGGGCAACTGCTCCAGCAGGGTTGCCACCGCGTCGGCCAGCAGCTGGTTGGCCGCCCTTGCCACCGGCGCCTTCAGGTACAGGTCGGCCGCGGTGGGCTCGCCGCTGCTGAACAGCAGCGTCAACGGGTCGGCCTCGCCCACCAGCACATCGGCCAGGGCTCCGGCGCTGCGCAGGAACAGCCCGATCTCGGTCGAGCCGTGCTCGTAGCGGTCCGCCATCTCCGCACCGAATGCCTCTGGGTCGGCCGGCAGCGTCCGGTTGCCGGGGTCCTCGGGGCCCGACGCAACGACGAAGGTGTCACCGGAGGCTTCAACCACATCCGCCCGGGCCAGCAGCTCGAAGAGCCGGCGGAACAGGCGACCGTGCTCGGGCAGCACCCCGAGCCGCTCGCGCAGCGCATCCGGGTCCACCGACTCGCCGGCGGTGCGCTGCCAGCCCAGGCGCTCCAGCGTCATAAGCGCATAGGACCGCGACAGCCGCTCCAGGTCGTCCAGCAGCTCGGCCCGGCTGGTCTTGTCGACGCCCGCGGCCTCCAGGTACGCCGCGAACGTGTCCGAGCGCTCGGCCACCGCCGCCGGGCCGGCAAGGAAGTCGGCAGCAACGACGCCTGGCGGCAGCGGTCGGTCCCGCCACACCACCTCGTACAGCAGGTCGTCGAGGCTCTCGGTCGCCGAGAGCAGGGCGGCCCGCGTGGCCCGCTTGACGGTGTAACCGTCCAGCCGGCCCAGCTCCGTGCCGTCGGAGGCGTAGAAGCACAGGTCGGCGGCTATGACCTCGCGGGGCCCGGTCGCTTCGGCGCCCGCGCCTGCGCCGCCCGGCTCGCGCAGGCGGGCATGGCAGACCAGCCGGTCGGGCAGCGGGCCGTGCAGCCGTAGCCGCTCCCAACCGAACGGCAGGTAGGGAGTGCTGTCCTCGCCGCCGGAGGCCCGACGGGCCGCAGCCATCACCTGGAAGCAGCCGTCCAGCAGCAGCGGATGCAGCTCCGCGCCGCCGCCGGCGATGCCGTCGGGCAGAGCCACCTCGCCCAAGGCCTCGCCGTCGCGGGCCCACAGCGAGGCCAGCGTGCGGAAGGACCCGCCGAGGTCCACGCCGGCGCCGGCCCGGGCCCGGTAGAAGTCGGCGGTGTCGACGGCGTCGAGGCTGGCGCGGAGCTGCTCCAGATCGGGCCGCTGCGGACTCGTCGGGCCGCCGGTGCTCGACGACACCATGCCCTGGGCGTGCAGCGTCCATCCGTCCTCGGTGCCGGACCGGCTGAACACCTCGAACTGGCGGGGACTGTTCTCGTCGGAGCCGTCGAGCACGAGCTGCACGCTGCGCCCCGCGGCGTCGGCGGCGTCGGCTGGGTCGTGCTCGTCGAAGACCATCGGGCTGTGGAGCTGGAAGTCCTCCACCACCAGCTCGCCCCAGCGGCTGCTCGAGCTGCAGGCCGCGACGGCCATCGAGCCGTACAGCGCGCCCGGGGTGATCACCCGCCCGTACACCCGGTGGTCGTCGAGCCATGCCGGGTCGCCGGTGTTCATCTCGGTGGCGTAGAGGGTCTCGCCCCTCGGAGAGTCGTGGCGGGTGCCCAGCAACCGATGGTCGGAGGCCTGTCTCCTGCGGCGCGGCGGCTCCACCCAGTAACGGTGGTGCTGGAACCGGTAGCCGGGAAGAGCGACCCGGCGCCGGGCCTCGCCCGCGAACAGGCCCTCGAACGACACGTCGATCCCGGCGCGGTAGACGGCTGCGACCGCGTCGAGGAAGCCGCTGCCGTCAGCCGGGTCGGGCTTGCCGGCCGACGGTCGGCGCATGCTGGAGGCGATGACAGGTTGGGCCGGGCCGGCTCCCTGCGGCCAAGCGGTCGCGACGGTGGGGCCGAGGACGGTGTCAGGACCGATCTCGATCACCGCGTCCACGCCCATTCCTGCCAGCGTCTCCACGCAGGTCCGGAAGGCCACCGGAGCCCGGGCCTGGCTTCGCCAGTACCTGCCGTCGAGCAACGTGCCCGCTTCCAGCACCTGGCCGGTCATGCTGCTGACGTACGTGACCGAAGGCATCGCGGTCTCGATGCCGTCGACGACGGCCTCGAGGTCGTCGAGGGCCGGCTCCACCAGCGCACTGTGGTAGGCGGGGCTCTTCCGGAGCCGGCGCACCCACGCCTTGCCGGCCTCGAAGCGCTCCAGCAGGCTGTCGACCGCATCCGCCGGGCCGCTGATCACCTGGTGCATCCCGTTGTCGGCGGCCACACTCACCGGCGAGCCCCCGGTCGAGGCGTTGAGCTCGTCGACCGCAGCCGCGACCCGCTCCGGGGTGGCGAATATCGCGGCCATGGCGCCGTCCTCGCCGAGAGCGCCCATGAGCGCGCCTCGGGCGGCCGCGAACCGCAGGCCATCCTCCAGGCTGAAGGCTCCCGCGGCCCGCGCGGCCGCGATCTCTCCCAGGCTGTGGCCGACGACCGCATCGGGGCGGACGCCGATGCCCGCCCACAGGGCGGTCAGGGCACACTCGATCGCGTAGATGCACGGCTGGGTCCAGGCCGGGTCGTCCAACTCCTCCTCGGAGCCGGACATGACGTCGAGCAGCGACGCCCCCCGCTCCTGGTGCAGCACCTCGTCGCAGCGGTCGAGGACAGCCCTGAAGACCGGCTCCCGGTCATAGAGCGCCCGTCCCATGCCGACCCACTGGCTGGCCTGGCCGGTGTACGCGAAGGCCAGCTTGGTCGCGGCCGTCGAAGGCTGCTGGTCTTCACCTCCGGCGACGACCTCCAGCGACTCACGCAGCGAGGCGCGGTCGGAGAACACCACTGCGGCGCGATGGGAGAAGTGGCTGCGGCCCACCCCGGCCGTCCAGGCCATGTCCGGCAGCAGCCCGCCCGCGACGGGATCCTGGAGGTCCGTCTGCGCCTGCTCGTCGAGCCAGACCAGGTAACCGCCCGCGAGGTCGGTCAGAGCCTGGGCCGTCTTGCCCGAAAGGGGCAGCAGCCGGGCGGAGCGGGCCGCAGCCGGCGGCGAGGCCGCAGCCTGGGCCGGGCCCGACACGACAACCGGCCGGGGAGGCCCTGCGACCCATCGTCGGGGGTCGCTCCCCTCGGCGGCGGGCACCGGCGCGCCGTACCCCTCCACCACGACGTGGGCGTTGGTGCCCGACCAGCCGAAACCGCTGACCCCGGCCAGCGGGGGTCCGTCGCCGCGGCGGGGCCAGGGGGTCGGCTCCGACGTGACCTGCAGCGGCAGCCGGTCCCAACCGATCTCCGGATTCGGGTTCTGGAAGTTGAGGTGCTTGGGGATCACCCCCCGTCTCATGGCCAGCATCACCTTGATCAGCGCGGCCGCGCCGGCCGCCGACTCCAGGTGGCCGACGTTGGTCTTGACCGAGCCGATCAGCAGCGGCCGGTCCGGGTCCCGCCCGACGCTGTAGGCCGTTCCGGTGGCATCGGCCTCGATCGGGTCGCCGACCGGCGTCCCGGTGCCGTGGGCCTCCACGTAGTCGACCTCCGGCGGCTGCACGCCGGCCCAGGCCAGCGCGTCGGCGATCACCCTCTGCTGGGCTTCGCCGCTGGGAACGGTGAGCCCCGGGCTGGCGCCGTCCTGGTTGAGGGCTGTGCTCCGGACCACGCCCCATATCCGGTCGCCGTCGGCCTCGGCGTCGCTGAGCCGCTTCAGCACCAGGATCCCGCAGCCCTCGCCGCGCACGTAGCCGTCGGCGGCGGCGTCGAAGGTCTTGCAGCGCCCGTCGGGGGCCAGCATCCCGGCGTTGCCCCGCAGCTCGAACAGCCTCCCGGAGAGGATGGCGTGAACCCCGCCGGCCAGGGCCAGGTCGGCCTCGCCCCGCTGGAGCCCCGACACCGCCTGATGGACCGCGGCCAGCGACGACGAGCAGGCGGTGTCCACCGCCAGGGCCGGGCCCTGGAGCCCCAGAGCGAAGGCGACCCTCCCTATGGCGGTGTTGAACGACGTGCCGGCGACCGAGTACAGGCTGGTCGCGGGCTCGGCGGTGTCGTTGCCGTCCAGGACCAGGGCCCGGTACTCGTTGTTGCTGATCCCCGCGTACACGCCGGTGCGGCTGCCCCTGAGCCGGTCGGGATCGATGCCGGCGTCCTCGAGGGCCTGCCAGCTCACCTCGAGCATCAGCCGCTGCTGGGGGTCCAGCAGTTGGGCCTCCACCGGCGAGATGCGGAAGAACGCCGCGTCGAACTGGTCTATCCCGTCGATGAAGGCCCCGAACCGGCAGGCGTCGTTCTGGGTGGCGGCGTCGCTGAACAGCTCGCCCACCCGGCCTACCCCCGATCCCGGGACGCCCTCGGTGACCGCGCTGGCGCCGTCCTCCAGCAGCCGCCAGAACGCCGAGACGTCCGGCGCGCCGGGGAAGCGGCACGCCATGCCCACCACCGCGATGGGCGACCCGATCGCGCCCGGCGCAGCGTCAGGCAAGGCCCAGCGGCTCCAGGAACTCGCGCACGGCCTCCACGCACTTGGCGGGCTGCTGAAGCTGGAGGAAGTGGGTGGTGTCCGGCAGGAAGTCGTAGTCCACGGTGGCCATCTCGCTCAGGTCCAGAGTGGGAAGGTACGAGTACGGCAGTGTCGGGTCGGCTCCGACCACCTTGATGGGGCACTTGAGCGACTCGAAGTCGACCAGCACCGCGAAGATCCGGGCGTGGGCGATGATCTGGGACTCGTGCTCGCGCGGGCACCGGAGTTCATAGCCCGAACCGTTGTCGCTCTCGCGCAGCGTCGTCTGCGCCATCAGTTCGGCCAGGCCGGGAACGGTGTTGTTCAGGGTGGGCAGGAAGCCCATCAGCGCGATGAAGTCCTCCCTGGTCTGGAAGATGGACGTGCGCCGCGCCGCGATATTGGCGGCCCGGTCGGCCGCGAGGTCGAACTCGTTGCTGGTCGCTCCCGGCTTCCGCAGGGGCGGGTCGAACAGGACGAGGGCCGAGAACCGGCCTCCCGCCGCCGGGGACAGCAGCGGGGCGAGGGCCGAGATGGAGTGGAACACACCCACCTGCGGCGTGGTGCCGAAGTGGCTGTCGATGGCGTCGAGGACCTTCTCATGGTCGTCGACGAAGGTCGGGACGGTATGGCCCGGGAGCGGACCGACCGGATTCCAGCCGTGGCTTCTCAGGTCGTGAACGACCACGTCGAACTCGTCGGTCAGCAGCGACCAGAACGGGTAGTAGAGGTCGATGGCGAGGCCGTTGCCGTGGCACAGGATCAGTCTCGTGCCGTCAGGGTTCCCGTACCGGCGCACGATGATGACCGCGTCCTCGCCCACCTGCACCTCGAGGACGCACGAGGGCTCGGGAACGGTCCAGGCGCGCTCCGATCCCATCGAAGCGATGGTAACGGGTCATTGCCAGACCCCTGAACGCCGGGCTAGTTCGCGGACCTCACCTGCACGGTCACTACGTCCAGCCCGTGGAACTTCTGATGGTGCACCGAAGAGGCGTAGTGCCGCAGCAGCCTGAGCGATATCTCACCCTCCTCAAGGCCCGCGGTGCTCTGGGACTCCTCGCTCAGGTGGGCCAGCCGGTCCTCGAGGTTCTGCTCGTCGAAGACGGCAAGGAACTCCATCTCCACCACCGCACCGCTGTGGCGGGCCGCGACTATCAGGCCGGGGGCGTCGGCCACGGGCCGGTCGTCGCCCTGTTGCAGCAGGCTCATCAGCGTCTCCTCGCCCGCGGCGCGCAGTCGCCGTGCGGCGGCCTCGTCCCAGCCGATCTGGGCGGCGAAGCCGCGGAGGAACTCATCGATCTCGCTGACAGCCGACGGGTGCAGGCTGACCTTGAGTCGGGCCCGCCCGCTCCGGCTGCCCAACTCCACGAAACGGGTCATCACCACCGCAGCCAGGGCGCCGGCCAGCATGCCGTTGTCGATCAGCGGGCCCCATGTCTGTCCCAGCAGGTCCGCCCCGATCGTCTGGTTGTCCAGGCCCGCTCCCACCGAGAAGGCGATGCCGATCGTGAGGGCCTTGCCCCGGTCGAGACCGTCGGCCACCACCGTCTGTATGCCGCTCACGAAGAGCACCCCGATGGCGGTGAGCAGATAGGCGCCCATGACCGGGCTGGGGATGGCCAGCAGCACGGCCGCAACCTTGGGCAGCAGCGCGACCGCGACGAATACTGCTCCGATCGTGTAGCCGACACGGCGGGCCGCCACGCCGGTGAGACTGACCAGCAGCGGACTGGACGACGAGTACACGGTCGTCGGCGGGGTGCCGGTCAAGCCCGAGAGCAGGATGCCGGCACCGTTGGCGTTGAGCGATCCCTGCACCAGCCGGAAGTCGGTCACCCGCGGCCTGCGCCACGAGACCTGCTGGATGGCGACGCAGTCCCCGATGTTCTTGACGCTGCCCACCAGAGCGATCACCACGAAGGCCGGCAGCAGGGCCCAGAACTCGACGCCGGGAGTCAACTCGATTCCGGGGAACCCGCTCCCGGGCAGTCCGAACCATCGAGCCTCCCGGATCGGCTGGAGCTCGTAGGCCCCGAACATGACCGCCACAACGCAGCCGGCCGCGATGCCGATGAGCGGCGACCAGACTCGCCAGGCTCCGGAGACTCGCAGGGCCAGGGCCACGACCGCGACGAGCGTCACCAACGCCACGACGGGGCCGGCCGCGCCGGGAGCGGTCTCGGGCACCTCGTTCACCCGTCCGAGCGCGACGGGCAGGATTGTGGCCGCGATCAGCATGAGCACCGTGCCCGACACCACCGGGGTGATGATCCTGCGCAGCAACGGGAGCCACAGCGCCAGCGCGGTGTAGAAGAGCGCCGCGGCGACGGTGAGGCTGGCGAGCAGAGCCGGCCCGCCCGCGGTCAGTGCCAGCACCGAGACCGCGACGTAGTTGGGGGTCGGTCCCATGATCAGGATGTGCCCGGCGCCGAGCCGCCGGAAACGGCAGGCCTGGAGCGCGGTGAGCCCTCCGGCGATGACCAGGGACGCGAACACGGCCCATGTCACGTAGCTGTCGTCCTGGTTGCCGGCTCGGGCGGTTATGGCGACGATCAGCACGATCGTCGCCAACACGAGCATGACGCCCTGAAGCCCGACGCCCAGCGCGATCAGCGGGGGGCACGGCTCGTCGGGCTCGTAGCGGATGGCCTCGCCGGATCCGGGTGCAGTCATCTCTTCCCCACGGTCCCGCCGCTGAGCATGGAAGAAGCATGACATTCCACCCGCGCCCTGCGCCACCGTCGTCCTGGAGGGTGACGAGACCGCCGACGTCGCGCCCGGTGTGGTGTCGGTTGCCGCTCCGGGCCACACCGAGGGCTCGGTGGTGTTCCACATCGACGACCGGCGGCTGCTCACCGGCGACGCCCTGCACTGGAACCACCGGCGCAGCGAGCTCGACGTGTTCGCCGGTGCGATGTTCCATTCGTGGGAGGTGCTGGCCCTGTACCAGGAGCAGATGGGTCGGCTCGGTCCCGCGATGCGCGACATCGGCCGGTCCGGCCGGTCCGACCGCCCACAAGCCGCCTACGTCTGGTTCTAGCTGCTCGGGACAGCGAAATGAGGATCGCGCCTGGCCCGAGCCGCCGGCCCCGAGTGGTGACTGCCACACCATGTACTATAAGCCTCTGTATTGTTATGCATCCTTATGAGACCAACGGCCAGTACTTGGCCCTTCCGCGCTCTGCTTGAGTGGGCTACGTCCGCCGGTTAGGCGCGGTGCGATCTACCAATCGGATTAGCCACTGGGCGGATCTTGAGCAGTTGCGTGCACAAACCCAGGCTGCCGTGTACCCGGGGTTTCGAAGTCACGGCTGCTTGGGCTCGTTTCTGTATGCGGGAGTCGGGTCGCGGCGTGATCGCGGACTTGCGTGGCGAGCCGACGGCGGAGCGGCTACGGCGAGAATGCACTGGCCGGCGTCGGCGAGGCGTCACAATGGTCGACCGAGACAATGACCGATCGACACCCCATGCCGACGCGCGTCCGCCGGACGGCCTTGTCTGTGGTGGCCGTGCTGGCAGTGCTGGGCGGCGCCGCGCCTGCCGAAGGGCTGCAAGACGCTCCCGAGCGCGGCCGCGAGCGCCTGATCGGGGAGTTCTCTGCAGTGGTCTCCCGTCCGGGGGCCCCCGATGACCTCTGCCTGAGCGTGTACCTGAACGGGGCGGTGATCCACGAGTCCGTAGCCGAGCCGCTCACGCCGGCCTCGCTGATGAAGGTCGCCACCGCGGCGGTCGCGTTGGAGGTGATGGGATCCGATGCGACCTACACAACCGAGGTGGCCGTCCGCGCCGACGCCCTGGCACGGGTGAGCGACGGCGTGCTCGACGGCGACCTGTACCTCATAGGCGGCGGCGATCCGACCCTGTCCACTCCGGGCTACATCGCCACCCTGTCGCGGCCGAGGCCCTTCACCGATGTGAACGATCTGGCCGACATGGTGATGGCGAGCCTCAGGTCCCAGGGCATCCGGGTCGTGAACGGTGCTGTGGTCGGTGACGAGTCGCGCTATCCCGAGGCCGAGCGGCACTACACGTCGCAGATGATCTCAGGCGTGCGGATCTGGAAGCGGTCCTTCACGTCGTCGAACCTTGCGGGGCCGCTGTCGGCGTTGATGATCAACGACGGCTACCGCCCCCACCGCCGCAGCAGGCGCGACCATGTGCGGGCCGACGACCCGGCGCAGGCCGCGGCGTCGCTGTTCGACGACCTCCTCGAGGCCCGGGGCCTCGTCATCCGCAAGACCCCGGTGTCCGCTTCAGCCCCGGAGCAGGCCCAGCGCAGCTCGCTCGGGCGGCTGGCGTCGGTGCCGATGACACAGATCGTCACCCGGATGCTGACCCACTCGGACAACACCACCGCGGAGATGGTGCTCAAGGAGATCGGCTATCGCGCCGGCGACGGCTCGCTGCGCTGGCAGGCGGCCGACGCCGCTGCGGAGATCCTGCGCAGGATGCTCGGCGACGACGCCGACGGTGCCGTCTGGGTCGACGGCTCTGGACTGTCGATCCACAACCGCTTGACCTGCCGGGCGGTGGGCGGGCTGCTCGATGCGGCCGGCCCGGGGTCACCGCTCGTGGAGGCGCTGGCGGTGGCCGGGCAGACCGGGACGCTGCGCAACTGCGGCCCGACTCCCCGCGCGGGTGCGACGACGTCGCAGAATCGTGTGCTGGCCAAGTCCGGATCCTTGAACGACACCGACGCGCTGGCCGGGGTCGCGGTCGCGCCCAACGGCGACACCGTCACCTTCGCCATGATCGCTTCGGAGCATCTCATCATCCTCGCGGGCGGCTGCAACCGTCTGCGACGTGGACTCATCGACGCTGCCGCCGACTACACCTACGGGCCTCCGCGCCCGTCCGACGTCCCGCCCGATGACCTGCCCGACGTCCTCGTCCATGTGCCCGATGACGTGGATGGCGGCGTGCACGCGCCAGCCGTGCGCGAGCTTGTCGCCTCTGGGATCGCCCTCGCCTGCGACGAGACGGGCCGCCGGTTCTGCCCGCGCGGTCCGATCCCCCGCGCCGAGCTGGCCTGGTATCTGACCGAGCGCCTCGCTCTGCCGGCGGCGCCGAGGTTGGATCGCTTCTCCGACGTGGCGCCCGGCAGTACGCACGCGGCGTCGATCTCGGCGCTGGCTCATGCGGGTATCACCGCG
>Ga0209020_1000027_pt1 | contig 175050 bp, 154 predicted proteins | sample PinacodermBB_FD_187298 | JGI IMG/M metagenome (GOLD analysis project Ga0209020, IMG submission 187298) | Host-associated microbial community of the marine sponge Aplysina aerophoba from Gulf of Piran - sponge pinacoderm, lysed by bead... | ecosystem: Host-associated > Porifera > Sponge >... | reverse complement strand
CCGCCGCTATCGTGGCACAGGCCACGACCGCGGCGGCCGGTTCCCGAATTTCATGCCCCTCGGGGCGGGCACGCCAAGCGTGGCCATGACGGTTTGGTACAGCGAGTATCTGGATCGGAAGTAGCGGATGCACTTTGAAGTGTTGGTGGAGGACCAGTCTGGCAGCATCGCGCTGGATGTCGTGCTGGAGAAGATTCTCGGTACGAATGGCGCGGATCTCGCCGGCATCTGAGCCGGCGGCCCGAGCAAGAGCCGTGTCACCGCTGGCGCCGCGCGTCCGGCAGTTCCTCGAGCGCGAGGCGCTTCTTCCAACGGGCGCGCGCGTGCTGGTGGCCTGCTCCGGCGGCGGCGACTCGGTGGCGCTCGGCGCCCTCCTGTGCGAGCTGGCGCCCGTTGCGAGCTGGTCGGTTGCCGGACTGCTGCACGTCAACCACCGGTTGCGGGGGGCGGTGTCCGACGAGGACGAGGCGTTCTGCCGCGACGTCGCCGCAACGCTCGGGGTCCCCGTCACCGTCGAGCGCGTCGACGTGGCCGCACGCGCGCGTGCGGAGCGGATTTCCATCGAGGCGGCGGGACACCGGGTTCGCTACGAGTGGTTCGCGCGCGCCGTGCGGGAGGGGCGGGCCGATCTCGTGGCCACCGGACACACGCGCGACGATCAGGCCGAGACGGTGCTGTTGCGGCTGATCCGCGGCGCCGGGCCGGCCGGACTGGGCGGCATCCGACCCCGCATCGGCGGCGTCGTGCGTCCCCTGCTGGACTGCCGTCGGGAGGAGCTCCGCGACTACCTGCGCCTGCGCGGCCTGCCACATCGCGAGGATCCGAGCAACCGCGACGAGCGCATCCTGCGCAATCGCGTGCGGCGCAGGCTGATACCGTTCCTCGCCGAGCACTTCTCCGCGGCCGTCACCGACGTGCTGGCCCGCGATGCGTCGATTGCGCGCGACGACGCCGACTGGCTGGATCAGGCGGCGAACGCGGCGGCGGCCGAGATCGTCCAATACAGGGAGGGGCCCCTCGACGCGGGGGGAGAGTTCGCGGGGGGGCGCTTCGAGATCGACGCGGCGCGGCTGGCGGCGGCCCACCCGGCGCTGGCTCGGCGGGTCGCCCTGCAGGTCCTGGAGCGGGCCGGCGGCCGGCGGGTCGGTTTCGATCACGTGGAGCGCCTGCGGCGGCTGGCGGAAGCGGATGGGACGGCGCCCGTTGCGGCGGATTTCCCCGGCTGCCGGGTCGAGCGGCGAGGAGCGTTGCTGGGCTTCACGCGCCGGTGGGGGCGGCCGGCGCCCGCTGCCGGCGCCGAGCGCTACGAGTACCCGCTGGCGGTGCCCGGCGAGGTGGAGATCGCGGCCGCCGGTGTGCGCATCGTGGCCGAGCGGGGCGAACGGCCCGCGCGACTCGCCGCCCGCGGTGACGTCGCAGCGCTGCCGGCGGCGCGGATCACGTCGCCGCTGACCGTCCGGAGCTGGCGTCCCGGCGACGTGTTCCGGCCGCTCGGGCTCGGCGGGCGCAGGAAGAAGCTGCAGGACTTCTTCGTGGATCGCAAGGTCCCCCGCGACCGGCGCGCAACCGTTCCACTGGTGGTGGACGACCGGCTCGGGATCGTGTGGGTCGCGGAGCACGGGTTGGGGGAGGGAGCGAGAATGATCGGCTCGGACGAAGGCGTGATAATCTTGAAGATCGTGAAGACGGGAGGTTCCGTTTGAGTCCGTCTGTCAGAAGCTTCGCTTTCTGGATGGTGCTCGTCGTCGTCGTGGTGCTGATCTGGAATTTCTCCACGGACTTCCAGTCCCGCGACGAGTCCGTCTCGTTCAGCGAGTTCATCCGGATGGTCGACAGCGGCCAGGTGGAGAGCGTCACGCTCAGCGGCAACGAGGTCACCGGGTCGACGACCTCCGGCGAGTCGTTCCGCTCGTTCGCGCCGCCGCAGTACGAGGGGCTGGTCAACCGGCTCGTCGAGCGCGACGTGGCGGTGAGCGCGCGCGAGGCGGCGGGCAGTCCGTGGACGACGCTGCTCTACAGTTGGGCTCCGCTCCTCCTCATCCTGGGCTTCTGGATCTTCTTCATGCGGCAGATGCAGACCGGGGGCAACAAGGCGCTCTCGTTCGGCAAGAGCCGCGCCAAGCTCTCGTCGAGCTCGCAGAAGAAGGTCACGTTCAAGGACGTGGCCGGCGTCGAGGAGCCGAAAGAGGAGCTGCAGGAGATCATCGAGTTCCTCAAGGAGCCGCAGAAGTTCCAGAAGCTGGGCGGCCGGATCCCGAAGGGCGTGCTGCTGATGGGCCCGCCCGGAACCGGCAAGACGCTGCTGGCCCGGGCCGTGGCCGGTGAGGCCAACGTGCCGTTCTTCTCGATCAGCGGCTCCGATTTCGTGGAGATGTTCGTGGGCGTGGGCGCCTCCCGCGTTCGCGATCTGTTCGAGCAGGGCAAGAAGAACGCGCCGTGCATCGTGTTCATCGACGAGATCGACGCGGTTGGCCGGCACCGGGGCGCCGGACTCGGCGGAGGCCATGACGAGCGCGAGCAGACCCTGAACCAGTTGCTCGTCGAAATGGACGGGTTCGAGTCGAACGAGGGCGTCATCCTGGTGGCCGCCACCAACCGCCCGGACGTTCTCGATCCCGCGTTGCTGCGGCCCGGCCGCTTCGATCGCCGCATCGTCGTCAACCGTCCCGACGTCCAGGGCCGAGAGGGCATCCTCGGTGTCCACACTCGGAAGATCCCGCTCTCCGACAACGTCGATGTTCACATTCTCGCCCGCGGCACGTCCGGGTTCTCCGGCGCCGATCTGGCCAACCTGGTGAACGAGGCCGCGTTGAACGCGGCACGCTACAACCAGAAGGTCGTCCAGATGCAGGACTTCGAGTTCGCCAAGGACAAGGTCCTGATGGGCTCGGAGCGCCGCTCGATGATCATCAGCGACGAAGAGAAGCAGGTGACGGCGGTGCACGAGGGTGGGCACGCGTTGTTGGCGGTGCTGCTGCCGCACGCGGATCCGATCCACAAGGTGACCATCATTCCGCGCGGCATGGCGCTTGGTGTCACCCAGCAGCTTCCGGTGGACGACAAGCACAACTATTCCCGCGACTACCTCAACGATCAGATCGCGATCCTGCTCGGCGGGCGTCTGGCCGAGGAGTTGACGAACGGCAACATCACCACCGGCGCCGGCAACGACCTCGACCGCGCCACCGAGATGGCGCGGCGGATGGTGTGCGAGTGGGGCATGAGCGAGTCGATCGGCCCGTTGACCTACGGCAAGAAGGAAGAGCAGGTATTCCTGGGGCGGGATTTCGCGCAGTCGCAGGACTACAGCGAAGGCACCGCGATTCGCATCGACCAGGAGATCAAGCGGATCGTGACGGACAACTACGATCGCGCGCGCAACCTGCTCAGCACGCACAAGGAAGAGCTGATTAGCATCGCCGAGGAGCTGCTCATCCGCGAGGTGCTCGACGCCGAACAGGTCAAGCGGCTCGCCAAAGGGCTGTCCATCGAAGACCCGATACCCGATCCGGCGCCTGGTTCGGCGCCTCCCGCCGGCACCGTGTCGACGTCCCCCGACGAGTCGGAACCCGCTTCGATCGTGCCGCCGGTGCCTTCGTTCGACAAGGCCGTCCCGCAGGAATAGGGGTTCGAATCCCGTCCGGCCGTCACGCCCGGCGCCGTTGGCGGGCCGGGCCGGAGTTGTCGGTTGCTTCGGAACGAGCATGACCCCACGGACGCCGCACACGCTCTCGCTGCCGGGGGGCCGCACTCTGGCGATGGGGGCGCGCACGCTGGTGATGGGCATCGTCAACGTCACGCCGGACTCGTTCGCGGACGGCGGGGAGTTTCTGGACCCCGCGCATGCGGCGGAGCGGGCCATGGCGCTCGACGATGCCGGGGCGGACCTGCTCGACATCGGCGGTGAATCGACCCGGCCGGGCGCGGAGCCGGTGCCCGTTCAGGAAGAGATGCGGCGGGTCCTGCCGGTGCTGGATCGGCTCGCCGGGCGGGTGCGCGCGCCGATTTCCGTCGACACGTACAAGGTCGAGGTTGCCGAAGCCGCGCTCGATCATGGCGCGGCGATGATCAACGATGTCTCCGGACTCGCTTCGGGGACGGTGCTGGCGAGCGTGGCGGCCGCCGCCGGCGCACCGCTGGTGCTCATGCACAATCGCGGCGGTTCACGTGAGATGTACCGGCACGCCCGTTATCGCGACGTCGGCCGCGAGGTCGCCGCCGAGCTGGGCGCGCTCGTCGACCGGGCGGTCTCGGCCGGGTTGCCGCGCGAGCAGATCGTGGTCGACCCGGGCCTCGGATTCGCGAAGAGGGCGGACGCGACGTGGGCCGCGCTCGCGGCGTTGCCATCGCTGCGGTGCCTGGACCGCCCGATCCTCGTCGGGCCGTCCCGCAAGTCGTTCCTGACTGCGGCACTCGGGAAACGCCCGCCGGGGGATCGGGAATGGGGGACCGCGGCCGCCGTTGCCGCCGCGGTGTGGCTCGGCGCGCACATCGTCCGCGCGCACCGCGTGGACGCGCACGGCGACGTGATCCGGGTGGCGGACGCGATACGCATGGCCGCCCTCACCGCGGCGGGCGATCATTCGGAGCGAGCCGCGCCGCATGCGCCGAGGCAGGAAAACTGAAGGATGGTGTTCGATGCCATCGGCGGCGGGCTGGGCATTCGCGTCGGTTGGCGCGACGTGCTGGACATCGCCGTGGTCACGTTCCTCTTCTATGAGCTCCTCACGCTGATCCGGCACACTCGCGCGGCGCAGGTGGTCTTCGGCGGCGTCCTTCTCGTCGGGCTCTACTACGCGTCCGAGCTCGCCATGCTCCGGACGGTGCACTGGATCATCGGGGACATGTTCGGGTACATCGTGTTCGCGGCCATCGTGCTGTTTCAGGCCGATATACGCCGGGGGTTGTCGAGGCTCGGCCGCGCTCCCGCGTTTCGCTACCTGACGCGTCGCGCGACCACGGACGAAACCGTCGAGGAGGTCGTCACCGCGGCAGGACTGCTGGCCAGCCGCAAGGTCGGGGCGCTCATCGCCATCGAACGGGCGATCGGCCTTCGGAACTACGTCGACAGCGGCATTCCGCTGGACTCGCGGGTGACCTACGATCTGCTGGTCAGCATTTTCCAGACGGAATCACCGCTGCACGACGGCGCCGTCGTCATTCAGGACGAGCGAATCGCGGCCGCTGCCTGCTTTCTGCCCCTGACCGTCAGCCCCCAGAGCACGGAGCTCGGAACGCGCCACCGCGCCGCGATCGGGTTGACGGAGGAATCGGACGCCGTCGCGCTCGTGGTGTCCGAGGAGACCGGCGCGGTGTCTCTGGCGGTCGATGGCCAGATCGAGCGCGACCTCGACGCCGGCCGCCTGACGGCCAGACTCGAGGCGCTCGTGCGGCCGGCTCGCCGGGGCCGTCCGGCGGCGGGCGAATTCTGATGCTGCGGCAGGCAAGCGTGCGAGATCTCGGTCTCAAGCTGCTGGCGTTCGCTCTTGCCGTTGCGTTCTGGCTCCAGGTGGCGGGACAGCCGGTCGTCGAGCGCGGCATCGACGTGCCGCTCGGTTTCGAGAACGTGCCTCCGCTCCTGCATGTGGGAGGCGATCCGCCGGATACGGTCAGTGTGCGTGTGCGTGGCGCGTCCAGAATCGTGAGCGGTTTGCAGCGCGGCGACGTCGTCGCCGCGATCGACCTGGCCGGGGAGCGTTCCGGTCGGCGCCTGTTCGACATGTTCGCGGGTCGTGTCCGCGTTCCGTTCGGTGTCGAGGTCGTGCAGGTCGTGCCGGCCACGATCGCGGTGTCGCTCGAGCCTGCCGGCGCACCGCGAGTGGTCAGGGTGGTGCCGGATATCGAGGGCCGCCCGGCCGAAGGATTCGCCATCGGAGGCCTCAACGCGTTGCCGGCCACCTTCGAGGTGGTGGGGCCGGCGGGCCGGCTGGCCGGTGTGACCGAGGCGCTGACCGAGCCCGTTTCGATCGAAGGGGCCTCCGGCCGGGTACAGGCGACGGTCACCGTTGGCGTAGCGGATCCCGTGGTCAGGCTCCGGACGCCGGGGACGGCCGTGGTGACGGTGGAGATCGTGCCCGCGCCGCTCGAGCGGACGCTGCCCGCGGTGCAGGTGCGCACGGGAGAGAGCCGTCGGACGGTCTCGATCGAGCCCGCGGTGGTGCGGGTCGACGTGCTGGGTCCGCGAGACCGGGTGCAGGCCCTCGACGACGCGGCGGTCGAGGCGTTCGTCGACGTTGCGGGGCTCCAGCCCGGCCGCTACAATCTCCCCGTCACCGTGGAGTCGAGCCCCGCTGTCGGCGTGACGCGTATCGACCCGTCGCGGGTGACCGTCAGCGTGCGCTGACTGCCCGTGGCCGGGCCGCGGGTGACCTTCCCGAACGTTGCGGATCTCATGTCGAGCGTCCTCTTCGGCACCGATGGCGTGCGCGGCGTACCGGGTACGCCTCCACTCGACGGAGTCACCATCGCCTGTCTCGGCGCGGCTCTGGCGGAGGAGCTGGGCGGTGCGCCCCGCATCGCCTGCGGGCGCGACACCAGGGACTCGGGTACCTGGGTCGAGCGCTGGTTCGCTTCCGGGGTGCGGGCGCGCGGCGGGCTGCCGGTAGGCATCGGGGTCGTGCCCACGCCGGGGGTCGCGGTCATCACGGCGCGTCACGGGTTCGATGCCGGCGTCGCCGTCTCCGCATCCCACAATCGGCATCCGGACAACGGGATCAAGATCCTGCTGGCCAGCGGCGCGAAGGCCTCGGTCGAGCTGGAGGGCCGCATCGAGGCACGAGTCGCGAGCGCCCGGGCGGCGGGCACGGCGCCGGCCGATCCCGGGCCCCCTCTCGACACGGCGAATCTGCTGCAAGCCTACCTCGATCACCTGCTCGGCATCGTGGAGGGTGCGGACGTCGCGGGCCTGCCGATCGCCATCGACTGCGCCCACGGCGCGACCAGCGGCGTCGCGTCCCGCGTGCTGGAACGGCTGGGCGTTCCCGTCGTCGAGTTGCACGCGTCGCCGGATGGCCGGAACATCAACGAGAACAGCGGTTCGACGCATCCGGAGAGGCTGCGTGCGGCCGTGCTCGAGCACCGGTGCCGGCTCGGCTTTGCGTTCGATGGCGACGGCGATCGGGTCATCCTGGTGGACGGCCGCGGCCGTATCGTGGACGGCGACGGCGTGCTCTTCGTGGCGGCCCGGCATCTGCATCGCGCGGGGCGCCTGGCGGCCGGCGGCGTCGTGGCGACGGTCATGAGCAACTTCGGGCTGGAGGCGGCGCTGGGCGAGTACGGGATCGCGCTCCACCGGTGCCCGGTAGGCGATGCCCACGTACGCGCGGAAATGGAGCGGCGCGGCGTCTGTCTCGGAGGCGAGCAGTCGGGGCATGTCATCTTCTCGGATCTGCTGCCGACCGGAGACGGGCTCGGCACGGCGCTGTCCGTGCTGCGGATCGTTGCCGAGACCGGGTGCGACCTCGCGGATCTGATGAGCGACCTGTGCATCCTGCCCCAGGCGCTGCTGAGCGTACCCGTGGCGCGCAAGCCGAATCTCGGGGAGGTGCCTGCGATCGGGAAGGCCATCCGATCCGCAGAGGCGCGACTCGCCGGCGCCGGTCGCGTGCTGGTACGCTATTCGGGAACCGAGCCCGTGCTGCGTGTGATGATCGAGGGCCGGGAACGGGGTGTCGTGCAGAGGCTGGCGGAGGGCGTCGCCGCCTGCGCGCGGCGGGAGCTCGCGTGAGCCGGCCCGGGGGTATCATCGCCGGGATTCCGGTCGAGTCATGGGGTGGATCCTGCTCCGACTGCTGTTCGCGGCGCTGATCATCCGCCTGATCTGGAAGTTCGTCGCGGGTGCGGTCTCCGGGGCAACTGCTCCACCGCCGCGCGGCGCGAAGCGCGGAGTGGCCCTCGTGCGGGATCCGGTGTGCGGCACCTACGTCGAGCCGTCGCGCGCCATCAGGACTCGTGCGGGCGGGATGACGCACTATTTCTGTTCGAAGGAATGTCAGCGGTCGTTCGTGAAGACGGCTTGACGCGAGACGACGCTGAACGGATTCCATGACCGCGGAAGAAACCAGGCGCGCCGACATCGTCGAGATCGGCCGCCGCCTGCACCAGCGTGCCTACGTCGCCTCGAACGACGGCAATATCAGCGTACGCCTCGACGCCGAGCGCCTGCTGACCACCCCGAAGAGCGTGTCGAAGGGCTTCATGACCCCCGACATGCTGGTGATCACGGACTACGCAGGGCGCAAGCTGGCCGGCGAGCGGGATCCGTCTTCGGAACTGCCGATGCACCTGGCCGTGTACCGCCGCCGGGCCGACGTCACGGCCGTCGTTCACGCCCATCCTCCCGTCGCCACGGGCTTCGCGGTGGCCGGCATCCCGCTCGATCGCGCCGTGCTGGCCGAGGTCGTGACCACGCTGGGCAGCATCCCCATCGCCGAGTACGGGACCCCGTCGACGCAGGAGCTGGCCGACGCGGTGGACAGGCACATCGCGGCTCACGACGGTCTCCTGCTGGCCAACCACGGCGCCATCACGGTGGCCGACGGGTTGCTGCCCGCCTATTACAAGATGGAGACCATCGAGCACTTCGCGCGCATCAGCGTGGTGGCCCGCATCCTGGGCCGCGAGCGTCTGCTGTCGCGCGAGGAGGTCAACCGCCTGCAGGAGTTGCGGGGCACGTACGGTATCGCCGCCCCCGCCCCGATCTGCCCCGAAGGGAGCGACGGCATCGTCGCCGGCGGCGACGCCGCGTGCCAGACGCTCGAGGCGCCGTCCGCACCGGGCGCCAGGCTCGTGGACGATGTGCCGGCCGTTCCCGGAGCCGCGGCGCCGCCGGCGCACGGGGAAACGGAGATTCGTTTAACATACCGCGAACTGACGGCCATCGTCGAAGACGCCGTCAACCGTCTGCGCGACCGGGAGCCTGCGCCGTAGAACGGCGGCAGACTCCCGGGCAGGCGCGGAGGACAACATGGGTGAAGCGTTGGGACTGGTCGAGACCAAGGGTCTCGTGGCGATGATCGAGGCGGCCGATGCGATGGTCAAGGCCGCCAAGGTCACGCTGGTAGGCTGGGAGAAGATCGGCGCCGGCTACGTGACGGCGATCGTTCGCGGCGACGTGGCGGCGGTCAAGGCCGCGACGGACGCCGGCGCCGCAGCCGCGCGCCGGGTCGGCGAGCTCGTGTCCGTGCACGTGATCCCGAGACCGCATGCCAATCTGGAGGACGCCCTCCCGATCGGCAAGGCAGGCGTGTAAGTCTTGATCCTGGCCAAGGTCGTCGGGACGGTGGTGGCGACGCGCAAGGACGAGCGTCTCGTCAGTAACAAGCTGCTGCTGGTGCAGCCGATGGAGCCCGACGGCGCCCCGCGCGGCAACCATATCGTGGCGGTGGACACGGTCGATTCGGGCGCGGGTGAGACCGTGCTCGTCGTCAGCGGCAGCTCCGCCAGGATGGCCGGGGACCTGAAGGACACGCCGGTCGACGCAGCCATCGTCGGTATAGTCGACTCCGTCGACGTGAGCGCGGGCGGGAGCTGAGTCCGTCGACGCCACCGGCGGCGGGGAATCTGTCGACCATGCAACTGGCCCGGGTCATCGGAGACGTCGTCTCGACGATGAAGGACCGCAGCCTGCAGGGCCAGAAGCTGCTCGTCCTGCAGCCGATGACGCCGGCGGGTGCGGCGGTCGGCCGGCCGCTCGTGGCGGTCGACTCGGCCGGCGCCGGCGCCGGGGAGACGGTGTTCTTCGTACGCGGACGCGAGGCGTCGTTTCCGTTCCTGCCGGACTTGGTGGCGACCGACGCCAACGTGGTCGGCATCGTCGATCACTGGACGGTGGAGCCCGAGACGTCACCCTGACCGCAGCCGTATTCATGCAGTTGGCGCGCGTGACCGGGACCGTCGTGGCGACCCAGAAGCACGAGAAGCTGCTCGGGGCGAAGCTGTTGCTCGTCCAGCCGGTCGATGCTGAGGGTAGAGCGAGCGGGGCGCCGCTGCTGGCCGTGGACGCGGCGCAGGCCGGCGTCGGCGAGCACGTGCTGGTGGTTCAGGAGGGGCGCGCCGCCGTGGCCGCCATTCGCCGGCCCGCCGCGCCCGCCGATATGGCGATAGTAGGGATCGTCGACCGGGTGGACTGCTTCGACGACGAGCCGTTGGCCGCGCGGGTGGATGCCGCGCCATCCGGGGGGACGCCATGACGCGGCCGGACGTGCGTGGCGCGGTCGAGGCCGCCATCCGCCGGCATCTGGACGAGCGCCGTTCCCCGCCTCGGGCGGCCGAACCGCGGCCGGACTCGGCGGTCCTGGCGGATGATCCCGCTCATGGTCGTTTCGTTCGTGCGGCGCTGCCGGACGATCCTCCGGATGGCCGTTGCGTGATCGAGCCGTCCGTCGAATGCACCGGCTGTGGCTACTGCCAGTCGCACGGTCACTAGACACCATGGCTGGGCGCGGCACACCTCCCGGGCACCGGTACTTCGCGTTCGTCGGCTCGGCGTTCGTGGCGACGCTGCTGATCTCGAACATCGCCGCGCAGAAGCTGATCCTGCTGGGCCCGTTCGTCTTCGCCGGGGGCATTCTGCTGTTCCCGGTCACCTACGTCTTCGGCGACGTGCTGACCGAGGTCTACGGCTACGCGCGGACGCGGCAAATCATCTGGGTGGGGTTCGGCGCCAACGCGCTGATGGCGGCGTTCCTCGGCCTCGTGGTCGCCCTGCCGCCGGCTCCTGGGTGGGAGCTGCAGGAGGCCTTCGCATCCGCGCTCGGCCTCGTGCCCCGCGTGGTCGTGGCCTCCATCCTCGGCTACTGGGCCGGCGAGTTCGCCAACTCCTTCGTCCTGGCCAAGCTCAAGGTCGCCACCGACGGGAAGCGTCTGTGGATGCGCACCATCGGCTCGACGGTGGTGGGCCAGGGTGTGGACACCGTGCTCTTCACCGTCACCGCCTTCGGCGGCATCCTGCCCGCCTCCGTGCTCTTCACCGCGATCTGGTCCGGCTACCTGTTCAAGGTCTTCTACGAAGTGGCCGCCACGCCGCTGACCTATCTGCTGGTGAACCGGCTGAAGGCGGCCGAGGAGGTCGACGTGTACGACCGCGAGACCTCCTTCACGCCGTTCTCCCTCGCGCCGACCGATGGCTGACGCATCGCACCCGGCCGAGCGCGCCGTCGTTCTGCTGAGCGGCGGGCTCGACTCCTACACGGCCGCTGCCCTCGTCCGGGCGGAGGGGCATGCCCTCTTCGCGCTCACCGTGCGCTACGGGCAGGTCCACGCGCAGGAGATGGCCGCTGCGCGGCGGGTCGCCGCCGCCCTCGGAGTCGAGCGCCATCAGGAGTTGTCGGTCGACCTCGCCGCGCTGGGCGGGTCGGCGCTGACCGGGGACGGCGCCGTACCCAAGGACCGGGAACTGGACGGGGACGGGATTCCGCCGACCTACGTGCCGGCCCGCAACACCGTCCTGCTGTCGCTCGCGCTCGCATGGGCCGAGGTGCTGGGTGCGGGCGCCCTCGTCATCGGCGTCAACGCCGTGGACTACTCGGGCTACCCCGACTGCCGGCCGGAGTACATCGCCGCCTTCGAGCGGCTCGCGGCGTTGGCCACGAAGGCCGGGGTCGAAGGCGGCCGGTTCCGAATCCACGCCCCGCTTCTCGCCATGACGAAGGCCGATATCATCCGCCGGGGGCAGGCTGTGGGTCTCGACTACGGCATCACCCTCAGTTGCTACGACCCGGCGCCGGCCGGCGCCCCGTGCCGCCGTTGCGACAGTTGCCGGCTGCGTGCCCGCGGCTTCGCCGACGCGGGTCTCGTCGACCCGCTGGACCTCCGCTGATCGGCGACCATGTGGGCCGGGTCGCCGGGATGATTACCGGCGTGAGAACGACGCGAGCACGGCCACCGCCTGGTCGATGACGCGGGTCACCTCGGCGGCCGGTGCGCTGAAGTTGTTGGCCAGGATCGCGAAGGCCAGCGGCTCGCCGCCGGCGCTCTCGACGTATCCCGCCAACGCGCGCACGCGGCTCATCGAGCCGGTCTTGGCGCGGGCGATTCCCTCGGCCGCGGTTCCGACCAGCCGCCCTCGCAGCGTCCCGTCCCGTCCGGCGACGGGCAGCGCCGCCATGACCCGCGCGCGGTGATCCGGATTCTCGTAGAGCCTGGCCAAGACCTCCACCAGCGTGCCCGCCGTCAGGTAGGTGTAGCGCGACAGCCCCGACCCGTCCGCGACCACCGCGCCTCGCCCGTCGATGCCCCAGTCGTTCAGTACCGCGCTCACCACCGAGCGTCCCGCCCGGGCGGTCGAGCCCGAGGCGACACCGAGGTGGCGCACCAGCGACTCGGCGTAGAGGTTCCTGCTCTGCTTCAGCATGTCGGCGCCGATCGTGGAGAGCGGTTCCGACCGGTGGCGGAGGAGCGGGCGCAGGCCCAGCAGGGCGGGCGCCCTGTCCCCGGCCGCCAGCGAGTCGATGTCGACCGCCGCGCCGTCCACTGCGATGCCACTCCGCTCCAGGGTGTTCTTGAACGCCTGCACGAAGAAGAGGGTCGGGTTGCCGACCGCGGCGGTCTGCACGATCGGGGAGGCACCCTCCGGGATCCGGCCGGCTACGACCAGCGAGGGTCGCCCGGGCAACCGCCGCAGCCGGATGTCCGCCGTCTGATCGGCGCGCACGGTGATGACGTCGTTGCGCAGGATCAGGTCGGATCCAGGGTGCCGGAAACGTGCGCGCGCGGGTCGGCCGGCGGCGCTGCCCGGCTCGACGACCACCTCGACCACGTTCCCGCGGTGCTGCAGCGCTCCCGCCGGGGCCGCGAATCCGCGTGCAAAGTCGTCCCAGGCCCACCCGCTCCCGAAGCCGGGGGTCTCGAGGGCGCCGTCGTCGAGGACGTCGTCGTCGCCGATGATGCGCCCGGCGATGCGGCGCACGCCGAGGTTCCCCAACTCGTCGGCCCAGCCGGCGAAGACGTTCCGTGTGCCAGAGGCGTTGATCGTCGGATCGCCGGCGCCGCGCACCACGAGATCGCCCTGCAGCGTCCCATTGCGGATCGGGGCGGCGGTGAGCAGCGTGGTCTCGAAGCGGTCGTCCCAGCCGAGCCGCTCCGCGGTGGCCGCGAGGGTGACGAGCTTCATCGTCGAGGCGGGCGTCAGCAGCACGTCGGGATTGCGGGCATAGAGGCGCTCGTTCCTGTTGAGCGCCCGGACCTCCACACCCCAGACCGCGGGCCCGACCCCGCTCGCGTCGAGTAGCCGATTGAGATGTCGGGTCAGGCGGGGATCACCCCGACGATGCACGCCGCGGGCCGGAGCCGGCTCCTCGGGTGCGCGCAAGCGATTCGCGGCCGAGGGGGGAGGCGGTACTCGCCGGTCGGCGTCCCCCGCGGTGGTGGACTCGACCACGGGTGCCGCTGCGGTGACTGCCGGCGCAGTCTCCGCGGGGCGGTCCTCGGCCTCGACCGGAGCGGTGGCGCCCGGAAAGGAAACCGGCGCGCCGGCGCGCGCCACGCAGCCGGACACCACGACGGCGAGCAGAATCGGTGCGCTACGGAATGTCCTCATGGCGAGGGAAGCCTCGCACCGATCTATCGGCTGGAAGATGCGGAGTCACCGGGGGGCCGCGGATCTTTCTTGGCGGGACACCGGCCCGACAATCGCGAAGGGCGGTCAGTCCGTCGAGGCGCCGGGGTCGAGCGCGTCCAGCGCTTCGAGGGCGCCGTCGACGGCCGCCGTGTCGACCACGGCGGCGCCGGGCTCGTCGCCGTGCAGGCCGTAGGTCGCGTCCCCGGACCGGCCGATCAGCACGCGCTCTTCCTCTTCGTCGTCGCCGAACGTCGCGGTGATCGTGACCAGCGGCGCATCCAGCCCGGTGCTGCCGCGGCTCTCGACAAAGGAATCCGCGCGCAGATCCGACAGCGCCCGCAGCAGGGCGTCCATCTCCGGGCGCTCGACATCCGCCGGCGCCGGCTCGATCCGGCGCCATACCTCCTCGGCGGCGGCCGCCTCGCCCTCCGCGGCCTCGTCCTCGGCGGCCTCGCCCTTCTCGAAGCGGATCGTCCGCCCGCCGCGCACCACGGTGAGCGTGTTCGCGTTGAACGGGCGGAAGTCGAACAGGTCCTTCTGGCGATAGGCGTCCGCGCCGCGCGCCAGGTCGTCGACCAGCGCGGCGTCGATGGTGAAGATCAGCTCGCGCGCCGCGTCGCGGGCGTAGACAGTCGTTTCCGGGTTCTCGTCGCCGACCAGCAGGGTGTGGCTCTCGCCGCCTACCTCGACCGTCGCGCTGAGTCGGGGTTCGGTGAGCCCGAAGGGCTCCAGCGCGCCATCGGCCGCCGACTCCGACTCGATGGCGACCATCTCGCCGGAGCCGAGCCGGCCGACCATCGCTTCGACCAGCCCGAAGTCCGCCCGCGCGTCGAGGGGTTCGACGACGCGCCAGTCGCCGTCCGCCTTCGCGAAGCGCAGCGTCTCGTCGCCCTGCTCGACGGCGAGACTCGTCACGTCGGGACCGGTGAACTCCAGGACGGACCGGTCGCGCAACTCGAACGTGGTCCGGTTGAGCGTCGACTCGACGAAGCCGGCCACGAGGATCACCCGGCTGCCGACGGCCGCGTAGTGCTCTCCGCCGGTCGGCGACTCGTCTCCGACGGACAGGGTGGTCGGGTCGCCGTCGGGGGTCGCGAACGTGACGCTCACGGACGGCTCGGCCAGTCCGAACGGCGCCAGGTCCGCGGCCTCTTCCTCGACCACCCGCCGGATCTCGAGCGCGGCCAGGGTGGTGGCGATGGCGGTCGCCGCGTTGTCGTCCGCCTCCGTCTCGACGGGTGCGGTGACCTCCCAGTCGATCTCGTTCTCCGTGCGGGTCAGCACCGTGACGTCGCCGTTCGCCGCGTTCACCGTGAGGTCGGTGATCTGGCCGGCCGCCACGTCGAACGCCTGTTCGTTGGCGTCCGTTTCCGACGCGGGCGGCCGTTCGCGTTCGACGAACCAGGCGTAGCCGCCGATCGCGAGGAAGAGCGCCAGCAGGACGAGCGTCGAGCGCAAGCGTCTCATGGCCGCTACCCCCGCCGGCCCCACCAGGTGTAGATCCCGGCGCCGGCGATGAACCCCGGCAGGAGCAGCAGAGAGAGCCAGTAGACGCGCGCCTGCTGGTCGGCCGTCAGCGTGATCCGGCGATCTTCGGGCTCGCGCGGCCGGATGGCGATGAGGTTCTCCTGCTGGGCCAGCCAGTTGATGGTATTGAGGGCCAGATCGCGGTTGCCCTGAATCCCTACCGCGCTGTTCGAGGCGAAGTCCGAGTCGCCGAAGACGGCGAGGCGCGCCTCCAGCGGGGGCTCGTCGTCATCCGCGTCCATATCGCCGGCGCTGCTGTCGGCCGCCCCGTCCGCGTCCTCTTCGCCGTCCTCGTCGTCTGGCGCGGGTGCGGGCTCGTCGATGGTCTGCGACACGACCGTGGCGATGGGCACCGGCCCGGGCACGTCGCCCGCGTCCTCGTCCAGGGTGACCTCGCCGGTCGCGAGCTGGCTCAGGTCGGCCTCCGCCCAGCTCCTGGCGCCGGTCTCGACGACGACCACGCCGGTCCGGCCCGACACGCCGCCGGTCGCCGGCCGGACGGAGCGGGCGAGCGGAAAGGCGGTCAACAGGTTGAAGTCGTCGGTGATGGCGTGCGGGGGGTAGGTCGCCGCGACCGGCACCGAGGCGTCCGTCCCGAGCAACTGCCCGACGCCGCTGGCGTCGACCACGACATCCGTACCAAGCTCGATGCCCCACTCGCCGGCCAGCGCGATCAGGTTGGGTTGCGGCGGATCGTCTTCCGTGTCGGGGGGGTCCAGCATGAGCAGCAGCTTGCCGCCGCCCTCCAGGTAGTCGCGCAGCAGATCGGCCTCGGCCGGCAGCAGGTCCGTCGACGGGCCCGCGACGACCATCACCGTGGCGTCGGCCGGCACCTCGCCGGTCTGCGCCAGGACCACGGTCGCGACCCGGAAGTTGTCGCGTCCGAGCGCGTCGCGCACCGCGCGGTAGCCGTCGCGATCGTCGCCCTCGGGATCGCGCTCGCCGTGGCCCTGCACGAAGTAGACGGTGCGCTCCTCGCCCTCCACCGCCTTGATCAGCGCGTTGGTCAGCTCCTGCTCGCTGTTGGACGTCGTGCGCTCGACGCGGCCCTCGTACTCGAAGACGATGGTTCCGTAGGCCTGCACCTCGTACTGGCGTGCGCGTACCGGGCTCCGGTCGACGTCGATGTACTCCACGTTCACCTGGGAGGAGACGTAGGCGTACTCGTCGAGCCGGTCGCGGAACCCCGGGAACTCCGCCTCCCGCGCGAAGACGAGCACGGAGATCGGCGCGTCGAGCTCCTCGAGCACCCGCCGCGTTTGATCGGACAGCGAGTACTGCTGCGCGGCGGTCAGATCCCAGCGGACGTTCTGCCGCGAGAGGATGTAGTTGGCGGCGACGAGGATACCGAGGGCCAGCGCCACCCCGGACGTCGCCATCACCCCCTCGCGCGCCTGCCGCCGGCTGAAGAAGGCGAGGATGTCGCGCCACTGGCTGAGCGTATGCACCGCGACCATCGCCAGACCCGTCACGGCGAGCCACCACCAGAGCTCCTGTCGATCCGGGAGCGTGAAGCGGACCACCAGCGCCGCGAACACGACCGCGACGCCGGTCCATCCCAGTCCCTGCAAGATCCTGTTCGCCATCGCTCTTACCCTCGCCACCTTTCGCTGTCGACCGACTTCGCCGTCAGGAACAGGCCGAAGGCGATGAAGCTGAGGTAATAGGTCACGTGCGCGGTGTCGATGACCCCCTTCGAGAAGTCGTCGAAGTGCTCCAGGATGGACAGATACGACAGAATGGCCCCCGCCGTCGGCCCCGCGGAGTCGGACATCCAGCTCAGGACCCAGAACAGCAGCAGCAGCGAAAACGTGCCGACGCCCGCCACCACCTGGTTGCGCGTCGCGCTCGACACCAGCAGTCCGAGGGCGATGAACGAGCCGCCCATCAGCGCCAGCCCGAGGTAGCCGGTCAGGATCGAGCCGAGCTCCGGCTCGCCGTACCAGAACAGGATGCCCATGTGCACCGCGGTGACCGCCAGCATCAGGAGGAAGAGGGCGAACGCCCCGAAGAACTTGCCGAGGATGATCTCCATGTCGCTCAGCGGCGACGTCAGCAGCAGCTCGATGGTGCCGGAGCGCTTCTCCTCGGCATAGGCGCGAGCGGTCAGGAACGGCAGGATGAACAGCAGGATGATCGCGGTGTTCGAGAGGAGCGGCCGGATCATGAACTCGTTGACGTTGACGGTCTGCGGCCCGCCGCCGAACATCCCGGCCTGCGAGCTGAACTGCACCATGAAGGCGAGGCTGGCGACGTAGAAGTAGCCGTAGAGCAGGGCGAACAGGCCGACCACGACATAGGCGATCGGCGAGACGAAGTAGGAGCGCAGCTCCCGGTGGGCGATGGCGAGGATGTTACTCATCGGCGCTCTCCGTGGCCGGGGCCGGCTCTTCGATTCCCTCGTCCGGCGTGCCTGCTTCCTTCCCGGCCTCGTCTTCCGCGGTCGTCAACTGCAGGAATATCTCTTCGAGGCTGAGACGCGCCCGGCGCATCTCCAGCAGGCCCCATCCGTTCGAGACGACCGCGTTGGCGATGTCCCGGCGAACGTCCACGTCCTGGGCGCTCTGCACCTCGACGGTCCGGCCGTCGCTTCCGGGTTCGCCCACGTTCACGGACGCAACCCCCGGCACGGCCTGCAGCGTGCCGGTCGGATCCGCGCCGAGGGTGTCGACCTGAAGCTGGATGGTGACCGCCCCGTGCAGCCTCCCGGTCAGGTTGTCCGGCGAGTCCTCGGCGACCACGCGGCCCTTGTTGATGATCACCACCCGCTCGCAGGTCTGCGCCACCTCGGGCAGGATGTGCGTGCTCAGAATGATCGTGTGGTCGCCGGCGAGCTCCTTGATCAGCTCGCGGGTCTCGATGATCTGCTTCGGGTCCAGACCCGCTGTCGGCTCGTCCAGGATCAACACGTCCGGGTTGTGCAGGATGGCCTGGGCCAGGCCCACGCGCTGCCGGTAGCCCTTCGACAGCTTGCTGCAGTGGCGGTCGGCCACGTCGCCCACGCTCGTGCGCTCCATCACCCGGTCGATGCGCGAGGGGCGTTCCGCTGCGGGCAGACGGTTGATCCGGGCGATGAAGGTCAGGTACTCCCGCACCGTCATGTCGGGGTACAGCGGCGGCGACTCGGGCAGATAGCCGGTACGCCGCTTGACCTCGATCGGCTCCTCGAGCACGTCGAACCCGGCGATCGTCGCGGTGCCCTCGGTCGGCGGCAGATAGCCGGTGAGCACGCGCATCGTCGTGGTCTTCCCCGCGCCGTTGGGGCCGAGGAAGCCGAGGATCTGCCCCGCTTCGACCCGGAAGCTCACGTCGTCGACAGCAGCCACCGGACCGTAGCGCTTCGTGACATGCTGCACTTCAATCACTGCGCAACTCCTGAATCGGACTCGCCGGGAGGAGCTCCCGGCGCTTCTGGTGGCCGGAACGCGGCCGGACGGATCTCAACCAGTCTCCAGACGAAGATGGTAATCAGCAGGGGGAAAGGGTGTCAACCGCCTGCCGTACCCGGCGCGGTCACGGCTCGGCTCCCACGGCGTGCCGGTCCACGAACTCGTCGATCGCCGCCTGATCCGCGGAACGGACCTGCTCGAAGCGGAGCCCCATTCCGCGGCGCCGGTCGCTCCAGACCACGCGCGAGTGTGCTTCGACTGCGCGTTTCGTGGCCGGCAGTCGGAACCGCACGTGGACCGGCGCGCCGGAGGGAAGCGGATTCGTGGTCCACACGCCGAGCCCCCCCTTGCCGAGGTCCACGGTGCGGGCCGCGGTGACGGTGCCGTCGAACCGGCAGGCGACCGGAATGCCGAGCGCGACACGGGGGCCGAGCCGCCGGTTGAAGCTGTCCGGGAACAGGTGGGGAGCCAGAGACGGCACGATGTGGCCGGGGCCGCTGTGCTCGTTGACGTAGCCGGCCACGCCCAGTCCCGCGAGCTGCCGGATTTCCTGCGCGTTCGTGATGGAGCCGCTGAAGATCAGGATGGGAAACCGGCAGGCGCCGCACTTGCGAACAGCGCGAATCAGGTCCACCGGCGGGGTCGGCACGAGCCGCAGGTTCAGCACCACCAGATCGACGGCATCGGACCGGGCCTGCAGGCACGCGAGCAGCTCCGGCGCGGTTCCGACCCCGATCGCCGTATGTCCCGCGTCCGCGAGCGCCGCCGCGAAACGATTCCGGACGTCGGGGGTCTCATCGGCGACCACTACGGTCTTGGACGCCGTGGCGGATGCGGCCATCGGGGGATCTATCGGTCGCTGCCGGCCCGCGGACAGTGTGTGCGCCGGCCTCGCCGCGTTTGCGGCGCTCAACCGCTCCTCGCTATAATGCGGCCCCGATACCGTTCATGTCCTGCTGCCCCGCGTGCGATGCGGATATCGACGTCGACGAGTTCGACGTCGATCGCGACGACGAGATCAGTTGCCCGGAATGCGGGTCCAATCTCGTGGTCACGGCGGTCGCGCCGGTCCAGATCGGGCGTGCGAGTGGGGACGACGCGGCCGGTGAACGGCCGCAGGACGATGATGAGCAGGCTAAGCCTTTCCATTGACACGGTTTGGCCGGATATGTAAGCTCGGCCACTAGCAATGCGTGGGTTCGAGGAGGTTGTCCTGACGATCCGCCCGGGCTGAGAACCGGCAGAATGTGGAGATCCGCATTATGAGATCAGCGTGGCGATATCTTCTGGCTGTTGTCGTGACTGCGGTCATGGTGTTCGGGGTTGCGGCCTGCGGCGGAAATCCGCCGCCGGAGCCGCCGCCTCCCCCTCCGCCGGCTCCGGAGCCGCCACCGCCGCCACCGCCGCCACCGCCGCCACCGCCGCCACCGCCGCCACCGCCTCCTACGGAGGAGGAGCTCTTCATGCGGATGACGCTGGACGAGTTGAACGCCACGGCGCCTTTGCTGCCCGTGTTCTTCAACTACGACGAGTCGGAGATTCTGCCCGCCGGGCAGACCACTCTGCAGCAGAACGCCGAGTGGATGCGGCGCTGGCCTTCGACCCGCGTGCGCGTCGAGGGGCACTGCGACGAGCGGGGCACCAACGAGTACAACCTCGCGCTCGGTGATTCGCGGGCGGCCGCGGTCCGTGACTACCTGGTTTCGCTGGGAATCGACGCGAGTCGGATTACGGCTGTGAGCCGCGGCGAGGAGTCGCCCTTCTGCATGGAGGAACACGAGGGTTGCTGGTCGCGCAACCGGCGTGGGCACTTCGTCGTCATCGTCAAGTAGCTCGCCGGCGGTCGGTTTTCCGTAGCGACTCGAGGAGTGCCGCGCGCGTCGTCCTGACGCGCGCGATCACTTCCCCGTCGTGCACCAGCACCGGGATCTCGACCCCGAAGCGGCGCTCGAGGTCGCCGTTCCCGGTGATGTCGACCTGACGCAGCGTGACCGGTTCGTTCCGTGCGATTGCGTCGACCACGCTCTTCATGGCGTCGCACAGGTGGCAGCCCGGCCGTGTGTAGAGCGTGAGTCGCAGCATGGCGCCTTCTCTTACGAGCTGATCCACGCGGTTTCCCGCGCGGAGAGGTCGACCGTGCCGACGACCTCGCCGACCGCGGCGTGGCCGTGGCGCTCCAGATAGTCGGTCACGCCTGCGAGGAGCTTCGGCCAGATGCCCGGATCCTCGAAGTTCGCAGTGCCCACCTGCACGGCGTCGGCTCCGGCAATCAGGAACTCGAGCACGTCGCGCGCGGAGGCGATGCCCCCCATGCCGATGATCGGGATGCGCACGGCGGCGCGGCACTCGTACACCATGCGCACGGCGATGGGGCGGATGGCCGGACCGCTCAGGCCGCCGACGACGTTGGACAGCCGCGGGCGCCGCGTCTCCACGTCGATCGCCATCGCGAGAAAGGTGTTGACGAGCGAGACGGCATCGGCGCCGGCTTCCTCGGCGGCGACCGCGATCGCGGCGACGTCGGTCACGTTCGGCGTCAGCTTGGGAAAGATCGGCAGCGTCGTCGCCGCGCGCACCGCGCGCACCACGTCGTGCACGCCGGTCAGGCTGCAGCCGAAGGTATGGCCCCCCTCGTCGATGTTGGGGCAGGAGATGTTGATTTCGATGGCCGCAACGCCGTCCGCGTCGGACAGAATCCGGGCGACCTCGGCGTACTCCTCGACCGTCGAGCCGCAGATGTTGACGATGACGACGGCGCGCCGCGCCTTCAGCTCGGGCAGCTTCTCCGCCACGAACGTCCGCACGCCGATGCCTTGCAGCCCGATCGCGTTGAGCATGCCGCTCGGCGTCTCGACGATGCGGGGTGGAGCGTGCCCCTCGCGCGCCTCGAGGAACAGTCCCTTGACCGCGACGGCCCCGAGCGCCGCCAGATCCACGAGATCGGCGTACTCGACGCCGTAGCCGAAGCAGCCGCTCGCGGCGATGAGTGGGTTCGCCAGTCGCAGGCCGGCGATGTCGACGCTCAGGTCAGGTCGGCCCACGAGACCCGGTTTCCCTCGAAGACCGGTCCTTCCAGGCAGGCCCGGACGAAACGCGCGCCGCCGTCGAGGACCCGCACCACGCAACTGTAGCAGCCGCCGAGTCCGCATCCCATGACCGGCTCCAGCGAGACTTGCACCGGGCGGTCCGCGCCCGCCGCCAGCCCTGCCACCGCGCGCATCATCGGGGTCGGCCCGCAGGCGTACACCATCACCGGGCGGTCCCCGGCCGCGGCCAGCTCACGCTGCAGAGGAGCCGTCACCCGGCCTGCCTCGCCGCGGGTGCCATCCTCGGTCGTCAGGACGACCCGTACGCCGAGGCGCTCGAAGAGCGGGACGCGGTACAGGTCCTCGCTCGACCGTCCGCCGTAGAACAGCGTCGTGTCGACGCCGCTCGCATGCAGCGCCTCGGCCAGCGTCGCGAACGGCGCGAGTCCGACACCGCCGGCCACCATCCAGGCGTGCGCCGGCGGACCGACGACCGAGAACGGGGTGCCGAGCGGTCCGAGGCAGCGGATCCGTTCGCCCGGCTCGGCCTGAAAGATATCGCGCGTGACGGCGCCCACCTGCTTGCTGAGCAGCGAGAGGCCGGTCACGGCGCCCCGCGCGTTGCGCAGGATTTCGAAGACCGAGAACGGCCGCCGGAGCAGAGGCTCGCGTCCGAGCGCCCGCTTGACCATCACGAACTGGCCCGGCCGGGTCTGCCGCGCGATGGCCGGCGCTTCGATCTCCAGGATGTTGTACGCGTCGGAGAGGCGGTGGTTGGCCGCTATGCGGGCATCGACGTCGACCGGTGAGGCCACCGGCGGAGTATACCCGAGCGCGGCCGGGCCCCCTGGGCCGCGCGATGCCGTGCCCACGGGGCGCGATCTTGCGCGGCCAGCGCGGCCGGGCTACGATCGTGCCGACTCTTTAAGCGCGTCCCCGCGAGGTCGCAAAGAGGTGTCAGCCGCAGAGCCCGCGCGCCCGTCCTTCCTCGTTTCCTGCCGCTCGTCCGGCGTCCGGAGATCGATCCAATGCCGCTGGTGATGGAGGCGGACGGGATTCACCGCGCCCTCGTGCGCATCGCGCACGAGATCGTGGAGCGCAACCGGGGCGTCGGTGACGTCGCTCTCGTCGGCATCCGGCGCCGCGGAGTTCCGATCGCGCAGCGGCTGGCCCGCTCCCTGCTGGAGATAACCGGCCGCGAGGTGCCGACCGGCGCGCTCGACATCACGCTGTACCGCGACGATCTGATGCGCCAGGCGGTCGGGCCGCAGCCGGTTCTGCGGCGCACCGAGATTCCCTTCTCCATCGACGATCGACGCATCCTGCTGGTCGACGACGTGCTCTATACCGGCCGCACGACGCGCGCCGCTCTCGACGCGCTCATCGATTTCGGGCGCCCGCGGCGCATCCAGCTCGTGGTGATGGTCGATCGGGGGCACCGGGAGCTGCCGATCAAGGCCGACTACGTGGGGAAGAACGTTCCGACCTCGTCGGGGCAGAGCGTGCAGGTCAAGCTGACCGAGCAGGACGGTGTGGACGAGGTGGTGCTCGGCGGGATCGACCAACACGAAGGACACGCGCCTGCGACCGGGGAAGCCGCGCCATGAACGTCGCTCGCGGCGCGCGTGAGCCGGTGGCGGGCGGGCAGGTGGAGCCGGCGGCGAGACTGCGGTCGAAGCACCTGCTGAGCGCCGGCGATCTGAGTCGGGAGGAGATCCTGCTCATCCTCGATTCGGCCGAGGCGATGAAGGAGGTAGGCGCCCGCCGCATCAAGAAGGTGCCGACGCTGCGGGGCGCCACCGTCGTGAACCTGTTCCTGGAGCCGAGCACGCGGACGCGCACGTCCTTCGAGATCGCCGAGAAGCGCCTGAGCGCCGATGCTCTCAACATCGCGGGCGGTACGTCCAGCCTGCTGAAAGGGGAGACACTGGTCGATACGGCACGGACGCTCGAGGCGATGGCACCGGACATGGTCGTCCTGCGGCATGCCGCGTCCGGCGCATGCCACCTGCTGGCCGGCGCGTGCGACGCGCGGGTCATCAACGCGGGCGACGGCATGCACGAGCATCCCACCCAGGCGCTGCTCGACGCGTTCACGATCCGCGAGCACAAGACCCGCTTCGAGGGACTCAAGGTCGCCATTGTCGGCGACCTCCTGCACAGCCGGGTGCTGCGGTCGAACATGCTGCTGCTGTCCGCTCTCGGAGCCGACGTCTGGATCTGCGGCCCGCGGACGCTGATGCTGCCCGGCGTCGAGCGCTTCGGCGTGCGGGCGACCACGTCGCTCGACCGGGCGCTGGAGGACGCGGACGTGGTGATGTTGCTGCGCGTGCAGGCGGAACGGATGCAGGGCCACTTCTTCCCTTCGCGCCGCGAGTACTTCGCCACCTTCGGGCTGACCGCGGAACGGCTCCGGCGCGCCAGGCCCGACGTCATCGTGATGCATCCGGGGCCCATGAACCGCGGCGTCGAGATCGACTCCGACGTGGCGGACGGTCCGGTGTCGGTCATTCTCGAGCAGGTGGCGAACGGCGTCGCGGTGCGGATGGCGGTGCTCTATCTGCTGGCCGGATTCGATGCGAACGAGGGAGCGGAATGACGATGCAGGCGGTCGTTCTCAAGGGCGGGCAGGTCGTGGACCCGGCGCAGGGAATCAACGGCGTGGTGGACGTGCGCATAGACGAGCGGGGACGGGTGGCGGCGGTCGGCGCCGATCTCCCGCTCGACGGCGCCGCGCCGGTGGAGGTGCCGCCCGGATTCGTCGTCTGTCCCGGCTTCATCGACATGCACGTCCATTTCCGGGAGCCGGGGCAGGAGCACAAGGAGACGATCGCGAGCGGCGTGGCCTCCGCGGTGGCGGGGGGGTTCACGGCGGCCGCCTGCATGCCGAACACCGATCCGGTCAACGACCATGTCGGCGTCACCGAGGAGATCGTCCGCAAGGCGGCCGACGCCGGGCTTGCCAGGGTCTATCCGATCGGCGCGGTGTCGGTGGGCTCGCAGGGGGAGCGGATGACCGAGATCCGGGCTCTCCGCGAGGCCGGCTGCGTCGGGATCTCCGACGATGGTCATCCGGTTGCCGACGCGCTCCTCATGCGGCGGGCTCTCGAGTACGTGTCGATGTTCGGGATGCCGGTCATCAACCACTGCGAGGAGCCGTCGCTGGCGGCCGGCTGCGTGGTGCACGAGGGTTATCGCGCGACCGCCCTCGGTCTGCGCGGCCAGCCCGGAGAGACCGAATCGATCATGGTGGAGCGGGACGTCAGCCTGAGCGGGCTGACCGGCGGGGCCGTCCACGTGGCGCACATGAGCGCGGGGGAGTCGCTGCGCGCCGTGCGCTCCGGCAAGGAGCGCGGCATAGCGGTGACGTGCGAGGTGACCCCGCACCATTTCATCCTGACCGACGAGGACCTGCGCTACGACACCAACTTCAAGATGAACCCGCCCTTGCGCGCCGCTACGGACCGCGACGCGATGCTGGAAGGGCTCGCGGACGGCAGCATCGACGCCATCGCCACCGACCACGCGCCCCATCACGCCGACGAGAAGGCGGTGGAGTTCGACCGGGCGCCGTTCGGCATCATCGGCCTGGAGACGGCGGTGTCGCTTTCGCTGGATCGACTCGTCCATCGCGACGTGCTCTCCATGCGCCGGCTCGTCGAGCTCTACGCCCCGAACCCGGCGCGGATCCTGGGAGTCGAGGGCGGGACGCTGAAGCCTGGAGCAGCCGCCGACATCACGATCCTCGCGCCGGACACCGAGGTGGAGGTGGCCGCCGACCGGTTCCGTTCGAGGGCGCGCAACACGCCTTTCGACGGCTGGCGGCTGCGTGGCGCGGTGGCCGCCACCGTCGTCGGGGGGCGGGTCGTCTACATCAACGAGACGGTGCCCGGCGCGGCGGCGCTGGCGTGGCCGGCGCGCTGACCTCCGCCACCGCGGCGTAGACCGCCGCGGTCTCGCCGACCATCCGTTCCGCGCTGAACGCGGCACGGGCGCGCCGGCGCCCGGCTGCACCGAATGCCCGCCGCTCGACGGTGTTGCGCAGCAGGCAGGCCATGGCCCGCGCCATCGCCGGGGCGTCGCCCGGCGGCGCGAGCAGTCCCGTTTCGCCCTCCACGACACTCTCGGGGATGCCTCCGGCGCGGGTGCCGACCACGGCCAGGCCGGCCGCCATCGCGTCCAGGACGGAAGTGCCGAGTCCCTCGGTGACCGAGCTCATGACGAAGAGATCGAGTCCCTTCAGCACGGACGGCACGTCGGACCGGAACCCGGTGAGAATCACGCGGCCTTCCAGGCGCAGGCGCCGGATCTGACGCGCCAGCGCGCCCGCGAGCTCCCCGGCGCCGACGATCAGGACCCGCGCGTCGGGGATCTCGCGAACGAGCTGCGCCGCGGCGTCGACCAGATGGCGCTGGCCCTTGTGCGGCACGAGGGCGGCGACGTTGCCCGCGACCGGACAGCCCGGAGGCAGATCGAACTCGCGGTGAAGATCGAGGCGGGGCGCCCGTTCGATCCGATCGATGTCGATCCCCTCGTGGACCACGGTGGTCCGCGTTGCCGGCACGCCGTCGGCGGCCAGCATGTCCCGGATGGCGGAGGACGCACAGATGAAGCGGTCCACCTGGCGGTACTTCCAGCGGGAGAAGGCGTTGCCGCGGACGTGGAAGTCGACGCGCCGGGAGGCGATCAGGGGCGGCGCCGCGCGCCGCCCCGCCAGCGTCCGGGCGAGTGCCGCGACGGCGATCGCGTGGGCGTCGTGGGCATGGATCACGTCCGGCGCGAGGTCGCGGACCAGTCGTGAGAGTCTCCAGGCGGCGTGGAGGTCCAGATCCCCGCGCGGCGCGAGAGCGTGCAGATCGCCGCCCTCCGCCGCGCGCCGGAACAGCTCGCCCCGCGGCTGGGCGGCCAGAGCGGCGCGCTCGCCTCGCCGGCGCAGGCCGCGCACCGTCAGCAGCGCCTGGTGCTGTCCGCCGCGCCACGTGCGGGCCGTGTCGACGTGCAGGGAGAACATCGCTGGTCGCGTTTCCGGTTCGCCGGCGGTCAGTCGCGATCGCTCCCGCCGCCGCGCTGACGCTCCCACAGCTTCACGAACTTGAGGAACACGTAGCCGGCGTTCAGGATCGAGATGATCAATCCGTGCATGCCGTCGCGCACGCCGCGCCGGACGACGTAGTTGCGCACGAATGCCGCGAGGGGGCGGGCGGCCAGATCCACCCATCCGGCGCGGCGCCCGTCGCGGTGCATCTGGCGGGCCGCTAGCGTGGTGTAGTGGTCGATGGTCTGCAGGTGGTGGGAGACGTCGCGGTACGCGTGGTGCTCCAGCTCTCCCTGCAACCGGTCCACGAGACCGTCGACGGCGACCGACTCGTGCACCAGCCGATCGTTCCAGCAAGCGGTGCGGCGGTCGTAGAGGCGCAACTGGAGGTCGGGATGCCAGTCGGTGGAACGGATCCACCGGCCGAGATAGCGCGTCACGCGCGGAATGCGGTACCCGCGCGCAGCCGGCTCGTGGCGCAGCAGCGCCTGAATCTCGCGCGCGAGAGACGGCGAGACGCGTTCGTCGGCGTCGAGCGACAGAACCCAGTCGTGCGCTGCAAGCCCGGTCGCATGGTTCTTCTGCGCACCGTAGCCGGCCCACTCGTGCGCGGTGACGCGGTCGGCGATCTCGCGCGCGATGCGCATGGTATCGTCGGTGCTCCCGGAATCGACCACCACCAGCTCGTCGGCCCAGCGGACCGATCGGAGCGCGGCACGAATGTTGCCGGCTTCGTTTCTCGTAATCACGACCACCGAAAGGCGGGGCATCGGAACAGGCCCGAGTGTAGGAGTCTGCGCCGCAGAACGCAACGCTGTGACACAGCGCTTCGCGACGGGTCTGGCGCCGCCATCGAAGCGCCTCTGTATACTCTGCTCGCGCGCCAGCGATGCGCACCATCAAGCTCACTCTCGCCTACGACGGGACCGACTACGTAGGCTGGCAGCGCCAGGCGCGGGGACGATCCATCCAGGGGGAGGTGGAACGGGCGCTCGCGGAGATCGAGGGGCGGGCCGTGATCGCCGTCGGCGCGGGACGTACCGACGCCGGCGTGCACGCTCTCGGGCAGGTGGCCGGCGTGCAGCTTGTGCACGGGATCGAAACGTGCGCCCTCGTCCGCGCGGTCAACGCGAAGCTCCCGCCCGACATTCGCGTGCTCGGGGCCGAGGTGGCGGCCGCCGACTTCCACGCGCGCTACGCGGCGCGCCGCAAGACCTACCGGTACAATCTGGCCTCCGGGGCCGTCGCGAGCCCGTTCGGCCGGCGCTACGCCTGGCACTTCAGGCACGCGCTCGACGTCGACGCCATGCGTGCCGCCGCGGCGGCGTTCGGAGGGCGTCACGACTTCGCGGCGTTCCAGGCCGCGGGGACGGAGGTGGCATCGTCGGTACGGACCGTACGGTCGGTGTCCGTCGAGCCCGCAGACGTCGTCTTCGGCGTGCCGCCGCCGGCCGCGGCGCCGGGATTGACGATAGAGGTCGTCGGAGACGGATTCCTCAGGCACATGGTACGGATCATGGTCGGCACGCTCGTTGCTGTCGGATCCGGCCGCGTCCCGGCGACACAGGTCCAAGCGATCCTGGCGTCGCGGGCGCGGGAGCGCGCCGGGCCGACGGCGCCGCCGCACGGACTGTTCCTGGTCGCCGTCGACTACTGATTTATCATAGGGAGAGAATGGGCCTGCACGACGTACTGGCGTGGGCGCCGGCCGGATCCGTCGAGGCCCGTCTTGCGCGACAGGTGGATTTCGAGCGCCTGCCGGCGCACATCGCGGTCATCATGGACGGGAACGGCCGCTGGGCCGCCCGCCGGCGCCTCCCGCGCGTCGAAGGGCACCGCGCCGGTATCGATTCGGTGCGCGAAACGGTGGAGCTGTCCGCGCGGCTCGGCATCGAGGTCCTCACTCTGTACGCCTTCTCGGTGGACAACTGGAAGCGTCCGCCCGCGGAGGTGCGGGGCCTGATGGGGCTCCTCAAGCGATATCTGCGGCTGGAGATCGCCACCCTGATGGCCAACGACATCCGGCTCAAGGTCATCGGCAGCGAAGGGGAGCTCGCGCCGGACGTGCGGGTGGAGCTCGAGGCCGCGCAGGCGCGGACCGGCGGCAACGCCGGCATGGTCTTCAACATCGCGCTCAACTACGGCGGCCGGGCCGAGATCGTCGCGGCGGTCCGTCGCGCTCTGCGGGCCGGCGTCGAGCCGCACGACCTGGACGAAGCACGGTTCGCGGGACTGCTGTACACGGCGGGCCAGCCGGACCCCGACCTGCTGATCCGGACCAGCGGAGAGATGCGCATCAGCAACTTCCTGCTCTGGCAGATTGCCTACGCGGAGATCTGGGTGACCGACACCTACTGGCCCGACTTCCGCGCCCGGCACCTCCTGGAGGCGGTGGTCGCCTACCAGAAGCGCGAGCGCCGCTACGGCGGCATCGAGCGGGAGCCGGCGGTCGTCGGCCGCCAGGCGTGACCAGAGTCCTCAGCGGCGTCGCGCTGGGCGCCCTCGTCGTGGGCGGCATCTGGTTCCTTCCGCCGGCCGCCGCGGTCGTGCTGGCCGGCTGCGTGCTGCTGCTCGCGTTCGTGGAGTACGTCGGCCTGGCGCGGTCCGCGGGGACGCCGTTTCCCACGGTCCCCAGCGGCGTGGCGACGCTCGCAACTGCGGGGGCGGTCGTCCTGGCTCCCGGCGCGCTCGTGATCGTCGCAATGGCCGGCGGGCTGCTGATCGCGGTGGCGGCGCTCGCCGAGACCCGCCGCGAGGGAGCGCTGGCCGCCGCCGGGGCCGCGGCATTCCCCCTGCTCTACCTGGGGCTGCCCATCGGCGCGATCGCGGCGCTGTTGGTGGAAGCGGGCCGCGAAGTCGTGCTGTTGCTGATTGCGACGATCGTCGCGAGCGACACGTTGCAGTACTACGGCGGCCGCCGGTTCGGGAGCAGACGGCTCGCGCCCGCGGTGAGCCCCGGCAAGACGGTCGAGGGGGCGGTGTGCGGCTTCGTCGCCGCCGCGGTGACGTTCGCCTGCGCAGGCGCGTGGTGGTTGCCCGGCCTGGAGACTCCCGCCCGCGTCGTGCTCGGCATGACGCTCGGGGTGGCGGGCATGGCCGGCGATCTCTTCGAGTCGCACCTGAAGCGGGCGTCCGGGGTCAAGGACTCCTCGGCTCTCATTCCGGGGCACGGCGGCGTGCTCGACCGGATCGATGCGTTCCTGTTCGCGGCGCCGGTCTACTACACCGTGGTGATCTTCGCGGGGGGGCGCCTGCCGTGAAGCGGATCGCGATCCTCGGCTCGACCGGCTCCATCGGCCGCAGCGCGCTCTCGGTCGTCGCGGCGCATCCCGCGCGTCTCGAGGTCGTCGGCCTGGCTGCCGGGCGGAACGTGGAGCGGTTCGCCGAGCAGGTCGCGAGCCTGCAACCCGCCGTGGTCGCGCTGGCGGACGACGAGGCGCTGGAACGGCTGCGGGCGTCCGGAGCGCTGTCCGCCGCCGCCGCCGCCGGAAGCGGCGAGGACGGGCTCGTGCGGGTCGCCACGCATCCGCGCGTGGATCTCGTGCTCTGTGCCTCGGCCGGGACCGCGGCGCTCGGCGCCACGTTGGCCGCCATCGAGGCGGGCAAGACGGTGGCCCTGGCCAACAAGGAAGTGCTGGTGATGGCCGGCCGGCTCATGGTCGAGGCGGCGCGGCGCCGGGGCGTGGCGATTCTCCCGGTCGACAGCGAGCACAACGCGATTCACCAGTGCGTCGACGGGCGCGCGCCGGACGACGTGGTCCGCTACATCCTGACCGCGTCGGGCGGCCCGTTCCGGGACCGATCCGCCGCGGATCTGGCGGCGGTGACGCCCGAGGACGCCCTGCGCCATCCGACGTGGTCGATGGGACCGAAGATCACGATCGACTCCGCGACGCTGATGAACAAGGGGCTCGAGGTGATCGAGGCCCGCTGGCTCTTCGACGCGCCGCCCGATCGCATCGACGTCGTGGTCCATCCGCAATCGGTCGTGCATTCGCTGATCGAGCTGCGCGACGGATCGGTGATCGCCCAGCTCGGCGTCACCGACATGCGTCTGCCCATCCAGTACGCTCTTTCGCACCCGGAGCGCTGGCCTGCGCCGCTGCCCGCGCTCGATCTGGCCGCTTGCGGACCTCTCGACTTCCAGCCTCCCGACACGGACCGCTTTCCGTGCCTCGGGCTGGCCTACCACGCGCTGCGCACCGGGACGTCGTTTCCGGCCGTCCTCAACGCGGCGAACGAGGTGGCGGTGGCGGCGTTCCTCGAGCGCCGGCTCCCGTTCACCGCCATTCCGCACGTGATCGAGACCACTCTCGACGCCGCGGCGGGGCGCGTGCCGGCCGAGCCGTCCGCGTTGGCCGAGGTGCGGGAACTGGACGCCTGGGCGCGGCGCTTTTCGTCGTCGGTCGCTGGCGGGTAGAATCGTAGAAACGCGTACAGATCGGGTGACCGAACCTTGACCACCCTGCTTGCCTTCCTTTTCGTTCTTGGCGTGCTCGTCTTCGTGCACGAGTTGGGGCACTTTCTGATGGCCCGCCGGCTCGGTGTCCGGGTCCTGACGTTCTCGCTCGGGTTCGGGCCGAAGATCCTCAAGGCCACGCGCGGAGACACCGAGTACTGCGTCAGCGCGATACCCCTCGGCGGCTACGTGAAGATGGCCGGCGAGCACGGGGAGGAGAACCGCAGCGGCGCCCCCGACGAGTTCATGTCGAAGACCAAGTGGGAGCGCTTTCTGGTGCTCATCATGGGGCCGGCGATGAATCTCGTCCTCGCCGTGCTCGTCATGTGGCTTGTGCTCTATCAGGGGGCCGAGGAGCCCGCGTACGAAGTGGAGCCGCCCGTTGTCGGACGCGTGGTGGAGGATTCTCCCGCCGCGCGCGCGGGCATCGCCGCCGGCGAGCGGATCGTGAGCGTCGCGGGCCGCGCGGTCGACACCTGGAACGCCCTGTTCATGGAGGTTCTGCCCCGCGCGGAGCGGGAAATCCCCATCGTGGTGCGGGGTGTGGAAGGGCGGGAGCGGACCCTGCAGGTGACCCCGGATGCCCAGACGAGCTTCGAGATGGGCGATCTCGGCGTCGGGCCCGCGGTGCACCCGCAGGTCGTGCAGGTCATGCCGAACGAACCGGCGGACCGGGCCGGGCTCCGGGCGCGCGACGTCATCGAAGCGGTGGACGGCGAGAGCGTCGACCATGCCGAGCTGATCGCGCGCATCAACGCCAGTCCCGACGTTCCATTGACCCTCACCGTTCGTCGTGCCGGCGAGCCTCTCGAAGTTCGCGTCACGCCGGCGTTGCGCGGCGACATCGGACTGACCGGCATGACGGTCGCGCCGTTCGAGACGCGGATCGTCGAGCCGGGCTTCATCGAAGCGTTCGGAATGAGTCTGGAGCGGAACTACGAGTGGTCCGGATTGATCTTCCAGACTCTCTGGGGGCTGCTGACCGCGGAGACCTCGCCGCGGCAGCTCGTCGGTCCGGTCGGCATCGCCCAACTGTCCGGCAGCGCCGCCCAGGTGGGTTGGGTGCAGCTCTTCAGCCTGATGGCCATGATCTCGCTCAACCTCGGCATACTGAACCTGCTGCCGATCCCGGTCCTCGACGGCGGCCACATCTTCATCATGGGCATGGAGGGCGTGGCGCGGCGCGACTTCAGCATGCGTGTCAAGGAGCGCATGCTGCTCGCCGGCTTCGTCGTCCTGATGATGTTGATGGTCACGGTGATCTACAACGACCTGACGCGCATCCAGTGGATCGAAGGGCTGATGCCCTGGCGCTAGGAGTCTGCGCCGTAGAAACGGCGTAGACTGCTAGTCAGGCCCGGTTGGGCTGGCAGTTCCCCATCGTCCCGGCCGCGGTCCTGGACTCCGCTCGCAATCGACTCGCCCCGGCTGCTCGATAGACGCGGAAAAACGCCGATACACCTGCGCCGTGGCGGCCGCCGGCTGCCGGCGCCTTCTGCACTCGATGCCGATGCCCCTGTTCGCCGCGCTCCGCCGCGAGATGCGCCCGACCGTCTCCCTCGCGGCGCCGGTCGTCATCGCCGAGGTGGGCTGGGTGTCGATGCAGATCGTCGACATCGCCATGGTCGGCCGGCTCGGCCCGGAGGCCATCGGCGCGGTCGGCGTCGGCAGCGCGCTGTTGCTGGCCCTAAGCGTCTTCGGCATGGGACTGCTGCTCGGCCTCGACACGCTCGTGTCGCAGGCGTTCGGCGCCCGGGACAACGCGGCTTGTGACGGCTGGCTGCGGCACGGGGTCGTCCTGGCGCTGATCCTGACCGCACCGCTCGGCCTGCTCGCCCTGATCGCCGGGAGCCGCCTCGACATCTGGGGCTTCGATCCCGGTGTTCTGGCGCTGGTGCGTCCCTATTTCTCCATCGTCGCCTGGAGCCTGCCGCTGTTGCTGCTGTACGCGGCGTTCCGGCGCTACCTGCAGGCGGTGTCGGTGGTCCGGCCGATCATGGTTGCCCTGGTCACCGCCAACGTCGTCAACGCCGCCACCAACTGGATCCTGATCTTCGGCAACCTGGGCGCTCCCGCCCTGGGGGTGGAGGGCGCGGGCTGGGCCACGTGCATCTCCCGCGCCTACATGGTGGTCGTTCTGGCCGTCGCCGTCTCCCGCCGGGGTGTACGGCCCTGGACGCTGGCCGCCGGGGTGCGGATCGCGGGCCTCCGGCGCCTCCTGGGCCTTGGCTGGCCGGCCGCGACGCAGGCGATGCTCGAGTACGGTGCGTTCGCGGCGGTGACGATGCTGGCCGCGCGGCTCGATCCCTCGACCTTGGCCGCGCACCAGATCGTCATCAACCTGGCCGGCCTGACCTACATGGTGCCGCTCGGGATCTCGGCGGCCGGGGCGGTCCGCGTCGGGCACGCGGTGGGCCGGCTGGACGCGGCGGGAGCGTCCGGCGCCGGCTGGACCGCCATCGCGCTCGGTACCGGCTTTATGGCGTCGGCCGCCGCGACGTTCCTCCTCGTCCCCCGCGCCATTCTGGGGCTGTTCACCGTCGACGCCGGGGTCGTCGAGGTGGGCCTCAGCTTGATCCTCATCGCGGCTCTGTTCCAGATCTTCGACGGGCTGCAGGGCGTGGCCACCGGGGCGCTCCGGGGCCTCGGCGACACACGCACCCCGATGCTCCTGAACCTCGCCGGCCACTGGATGGTCGGGCTGCCCGTCGGCTATCTGCTCTGCTTCGTCATCGGTTGGGGCGTCATCGGACTCTGGGTCGGGGTCTCGGCCGGTCTGCTGATGGTCGGCAGCCTCGTAACGGCGATCTGGTGGGTTCGGGAGCGGGCGCTGACGGCGGCGCTCGCGGACGACCCTGCTTCACCCCGCCAAGGCCGCCGCGGGTGCCATAGCCGGCCGTGAAGACTTGGAGACCAAGTTCGACCTCGAACGTGACGTCAACCGCATGCAGACTGAGATCCACCGTCGACGATAGCTTCGATCGCATCCGCGAGGCCGCATTCGTCATGCGTTGCGGTGATGGGCCAACCGAGGCGCTTGAGCGGTTCCACCGCGTTGCCCATCACCACGGGCCGGCCGGCGAACTCGAGCATCTCGCGGTCGTTCAGATTGTCGCCGACCGCCATGACCCCGGAGCTCTCGAGCTCGAGGCGGTGTGCATGTTCCCGCAGAGCCGCGCCCTTGGACCAGCCTCCGGCGATCAGGTCGAGCAGGGAGAAGTCGCGCTCCGCGTACTCCGTCAGGGTGATGGTGACCTCCGCCGCCTGCCGCAGGGCACGCACCTCGGCGGCCAGCGCCCGCATCTGCTCCACGCCGCCGGTGAACGCCACCTGGACCGGATCTTCCGTGAGCGCCGCCTCTATCGGCTCGACGCGGGTCATGAACGCGCGGTTCCGTTCGTAGTACCAGCCCCGCTGGGGATGGCTCCAGTCGATGCGCTCGTAGACGTACTGCCGCGCGTCGGGCCGGTCGAAGAGGATCGCAACCCCCTGATGGCGCGGGCGCATCGCCTCCACGATGGCGCGCGCCGTGTCGCGCGGCACGAGGCGCCGGTCCACGGTGGTTCCGTCCGCCCGCTTGGTCAACGCGCCGTTGCTGACGATGAGGGCAAGCGCGTCCGGCGCATGCTCCGGTGCGAGCTCCTCGGCGATCGGCCGGGCGTGATGGAAGGCGCGGCCGGTCACCAGCACGACCCGGATCCCCTGTTCGATGGCCCGGTGCACGGCCCGGCGGTTGCGCGGCGGCAACGCGCCGCGGCCGTCGAGCAGCGTGCCGTCGATGTCGATGGCGATGAGGCGGATGGGGCTCGCGGGCGGCATGGGGGTGCGCTGGTCGGATTGCGGTCGCGGTCCGAGGGTGGCGACGGGACTCTATCGCCCCGGGGCCGTGGAGCGAGACCCGGCGGCCGGCGCGCCTAAGGTGACGCCACCGGCCTGCGGGCGTACTTCTCCTCGACGTAGTCGTCTATCAGGCGGCGGAACGCCTCGGAGAGCTCGTCGTACGAGCCGCGCAGCGTCGTCGCGTGGCGGCCGTCCACGTAGACCGGGCAGGTCGGCTCCTCGCCCGTGCCCGGCAGGCTGATCCCGATATTGGCCGCCTTCGATTCGCCCGGGCCGTTGACGACGCAGCCCATGACCGCCACGGTCATCTCCTCGACGCCTTCGTAGTCCGTCTTCCAGGCCGGCATCATCCCGCGCACGTAGCCCTGGATGCGCTCCGCCAGCTCCTGGAACGTCGTGCTGGTGGTCCGACCGCAGCCGGGGCAGGCGGTGATGCTCGGGGCGAACGACCGCAGTCCGAGCGCCTGCAGCAGCTCGCACGCGGCGTAGACCTCCTCGCGCCGGTCGCCGTTCGGGCGCGGCGTCAGCGAGACCCGGATCGTGTCGCCGATCCCCTGGTTCAGCAGGATGCCCATCGCCGACGCCGACCACACGAGTCCTTTCACGCCCATGCCCGCCTCGGTCAGTCCGAGGTGCAGCGGCTGCGACGTCTGCGCGGCCAGCCCGCGGTAGACAGCGACGAGATCGCGGGGCCGGGACACCTTGGCCGAGATGATGATCTGGCTCTCGCGCAAGCCGCTGTCGAGGGCCAGCGCGGTCGATTCGAGGGCGGAGAGCACCATGCACTCGTTGATGATCTCCTCCGACGTCCTGCCCAGCTCGCGTTCGGTGTTGTCCTGCATCTTCGCCATGACGAGCTCCTGGTTCAGGGAGCCGCCGTTGACGCCGATGCGGACGGGCTTGCCGTGGTCGCGGGCCACCGCGCAGATGGTGGAGAACTGCTCGTCGCGGCGCCGGCCCGTCCCGACGTTGCCCGGATTGATGCGGTACTTGTCGAGCGCCGCCGCGCACGCCGGGTGGCGGGTCAGCAGCAGATGGCCGTTGTAGTGGAAGTCGCCGATGAGCGGCGCCGTGCAGCCGGCGTCCACCATGCGCTGCTTGATCTCGGGCACGGCGCGCGCCGCGTTCTCCTGGTTGACGGTGACGCGCACCAGCTCCGACCCCGCGCCGGCCAGCTCGATGCACTGCGCCGCGGTCGCCGCGGCGTCGGCGGTATCGGTCAGGGTCATCGACTGCACCGCCACCGGCGCCCCGCCGCCGATCTGCACGCCGCCGACCGGCACTGCCGTCGTGCGATGCAGGCGAATCTCGGTCGTCACTGCGCGCATGATACCAAGCCGGCAGTGCCGGCTACGCGGCCGGCCGGACGTCGGCGAGCGCCTGGCGGGCCGCCCGCACCGTGCGATCGACGTCGCGCTCGGTGTGGGCGTCCGAGAGGAACCAGCCCTCGAACTGCGAGGGCGGCGGGTAGACGCCCCGCTCGAGCATGGCGCGGAAGAACGCGGCGTACGCGTCGGTGTCGGCCGCGGTCGCCGAGGCGTAGTCCGTAACCGGTCCGGCGCTGAAGAAAGGGGTGAGCACCGAGCCGGCGGCGTTGACGGTGAGGGGCACCCCGGCCTCGCGGGCGGCGTCCCGCAGCCCGCTCGCCAGACGGCCCCCAAGCTTGTCCAGCCTGCGGTACAGCGGCGCCGACAGCTTCGACAGCGCCCAGATGCCGGCCGTCATCGCCAGCGGATTCCCCGACAGGGTCCCGGCCTGGTAGACGGGCCCGGCGGGGGAGACGCGCTCCATCAGGTCGGCCCGGCCGCCGTAGGCGCCCACCGGCAGGCCGCCTCCGATGATCTTGCCGAGGCAGGTCAGGTCCGGCGTCACGCCGTAGACCGCCTGCGCGCCGCCCTTCGAGGCGCGAAAGCCCGAGATGACCTCGTCGAAGATCAACACGCTGCCGTTCCGATCGCACAGGCCGCGCAGCCCGTCGAGGAAGCCGGGAGCCGGCGGCACCACCCCCATGTTGCCGGCAATCGGCTCGACGATGACGGCGGCGATGGCGTCGCGGTGGGCGGAGCAGAGGCGGTCGACGGATTCGATGTCGTTGTAGGTCGCGATCAGCGTGTCGGCGGCGGTGGCGCGGGCGACGCCGGGGCTGGTCGGGACACCGAGCGTGGTCGCCCCGGAACCCGCCTGCACCAGGAAGGCGTCCCCGTGGCCGTGGTAGCAGCCGGCGAACTTCACGATGCGGTCGCGGCCGGTGGCGGCGCGGGCGACGCGGACGGCGCTCATCGTCGCCTCGGTGCCCGAGTTGACGAAGCGCACCCGCTCGATGGAGGGCACGAGCCGGCACACGAGCCGGGCCAGCTCGACCTCCCTTGCGGTCGGCGCACCGAAGCTGGTTCCGCGGCCCGCCGCGGCCCGCAACGCGCGCGTCAAATCGGGCGGGGCGTGCCCGTGGATGAGCGGACCCCAGGACATCACGTAGTCGACGTAGCTGCGCCCGTCGACGTCGTGCAGGCGTGCGCCCCGCGCCCGCTCGATGAAAGGGGGCCGGCCGCCGACCGCGCCGAAGGCGCGCACGGGGCTGTTGACGCCGCCGGGCAGGACCCGGCGCGCGCGGTTGAACAAGCGGGAAGATTCGGACTGCGGCATCGGCGAAGCGAAAGATATCATGCCCCCGGCATGGTGGATCCTTGCGATATCTGCGGCGCGGCCGGCCGCATGAGTCCGCTCGTGGAGGCCGGCCTGCCCGGCGTCGGTCCGGTCTGGCTGCATCGGTGCGGCGGCTGCGGGGTGCGGCAGATACGCCCGCGGCTCTCGCCGGCCGCGCTCGACGTCCTGTACGGCGCCGACTACTTCGATTCGACCGCGACGCACGGCTTCGCGGGGTACGCCCGCCAGCGGCAACGGTACGATCGCGACGCGTTCTTTCTCGCCCGCGAACTGCGGCGGCTCCGCCCGGCGGGCCGCTTCCTCGAGGTCGGCAGCGCCCTCGGTTTCCTGCTCGCAGCGCTGATGCCCATCACCCGCTGGGAGGTGGAAGGCGTCGAGATCTCGAAGTTCGGCGCCTGGTACGCCCGCGACCGGTTCGACGTCAGGGTGCACCGGGGCACGCTGGAGGAGGCCGGCCTGCCGGCGTCGGCTTTCGACTACGTGCTGCAGAAGGACCTGCTGGAGCACGTGACGCACCCGCGCCGGCACCTGGAGGAGACCCGGCGGATCATGCGGCCGGGCGCCCGGCTGCGCGTCGTCACCCCGAACGGAGAGGCCGACGTGCGCCCGCTGCAACGCGCCGCGGCGGGGCTGGCGCCCGGCGACGTGCCGGTTCTCGATCAGGGGCATCTGTCGTTCTTCTCGCGGGCGCAGCTCCTGCGGCTGTTCGAGGACGTCGGGTTCCGCGTGCTGAGCGTCCGCTCCATCGGCATACGCCGGGGTCTGCGCGCGCTCGGCGCGGTTCCCGGCTGGAGGGATGGAACACGCGCGATGCGGCGCACGGATCCGACGGCCGGCGCGGGAACCGCAAAGACCGGCGGCGCAGGGCTGGCGCCGGAGCGGCGTGAAGAGCAGGCGGCCCGGATCGACGCGGAGATCGCCGCGTGCCGGCGGCGCATCCGCGCCTGGCGGCCCTACTACTACTACCGCCATATCGTGAAGCGGCTCGACGCCCTGCCCGGTGCCCTGGCCCTCGGCCGGGACTTCGACGTGCTCGCCGAAAGGCGCTGAGTCGGCCCGGCGCGGCCTCCGGGTCACGGCGAATATGAGAGAATGGGCGCCGGGAGTTGAGGACATGATCACACGTCGGTTTGCTTTCGTCCTTTGTGCGGCGGCGGTCGTCGTTGCGGGGCTGTCGGTTCCGGCGGCGGCGCAGGACCGCACCGTCAACGACGGCGTCTACACGGACCAGCAGGCGACCCGCGGCCGCACGGCGTACCGCGAGCAGTGCGCCGCCTGCCACGCTGCCGACCTGTTCGGCGGAGAGATGGCGCCCGGCCTGAAGGGCTCCGGCTTCATCGGCGGGTGGAGCGGCGCGACGCTGTGGGAGTTCGCCGACTTCACGAACGCGACGATGCCGCAGGACGCGCCGGGCCGCCTGACGGCGCGGCAGTTGAACGACGTCATCGCTTTCATCCTCCAGTCCAACGACTATCCGGCCGGGGAGGACGAACTCGCGATCGATCTCGCGAACCCGGGCGATCCCATCCGCATCGAGTAGGAGTCCGCGCCGTGGAACGGTGCAGACTCCCGGCGAGGCCCGGCTGCGCGGCAAGGCGGATCCGCAAGGCGACGGTTCCGGGCTGGGCGCGGGAAGCCTGCTCGCTCAGCGCAGTCCGGCCCGCTCCAGCTCGGCCGCGATCTCGCGGGCCAGCTCCAGGTTCTGGCGAGCCGGGACGTGGTCGGGCTGCACGCGCAACGCGCGCTGGAACTGGTCGATCGCCTCGTCCAGAAAGCCGCCCATCGCCAGGGCGCTGCCCAGGTTGTTGTGGGCCTCGGCCGATCCGGGCCGCAGCCGCAGGGCCTCGCGGTGGTGGGTCACCGCCTCGTCGAGACGGCCGAGCTCGCGCAGCGCGTACCCCAGGTTCGTGTGCGCCGCCGCGTGGTCGGGCTCCAGCGCGAGCGCCTCACGGAGATGGCCGGCGGCGTCCTCCAGCCGGCCCTGGGCGAGCCGCACGCTGCCCAGGTTGAAGTGTCCGTCGGCGTAGCCGGGATCCAGCTCCACCACGGTTCGGAATTCCGCCGCCGCCGCGTCCAGCCGCCCCTGCCGCTCACGGACCGCGCCGAGGCTGGTGCGCGATGGCACGTGCGTCGGATCGGCCGCGAGCCCCGCCAGGTACTGCCGCGCCGCCTCGTCCAGGCGATCCTGCTCCAGCAACGCGTTTCCGAGCTCGTAGTACGACCACGGGTTCGCCGGGTTGCGGCGGATCGCATGCCGGTAGAGCGACTCGCGCAGCAGCACCAGATCGGCGGCGCGCCGGGGGCGGACCTGGAGCTGCAGGTGCGCCATCTCGTCCGACGATCGATTGCCGGCTCGCACGCGCCGGGGCGGATCGTTGGGATTGCGCGGATTGTCGGCCGAGTTGTCGTAGGTGAACCGCATCGACAGGGTGGTGCCGGCCGGCAGCATGTACGGCTCGCGCACGCGGTAGACGTCCTGCCAGTCGAAGTCCCAGTCGTCGATGCGGATGAGCCAGCGCTCGGTTCCGTCGGGGAGGGTCGCCCTGCCCTCCATGGACTTGGCCAGGTAATGCGCGTGGGGATAGATGGCGTGGACCTCGACGTCGATCGGCAACTGCACGGCGTCCGAGACGACGAAGCCGGAGTCGCCGGGCGGGATGTCGAGCAGGTGGTCGGCGTCCAGGCGGATCAGGTACAGCGGCGGCCCGGACGGGGGCGCGTCCGCGAAGTGGAAGCCGGCCACCGGTGCGACAGTCTCCGGACGGCCGGACGGCAGCATGTGGAGCTGCAGCACGAAGTCGGTGCCCGGGTCGAGACGCCAGGCGAGCCCGTCAATCCCCGGGTTGGGAGCCATGCCCGGGGTCCAGCCCATCAGGTGGCCGTCCGGCATGAAGGCCAGGCCCATCTCCATGCCGCTGAAGCCGGGCTCCCCGGGCTGCTCGGCCTCCTCGGCCTCGCGGCGCCGCGACGACGTGGTGTCGTCGACCGCCATGATCGCGTGGTGGACGAACTGCGGATTGCCGGGGCGCAACTCGACCGTCTTGACCCAGCGGGTCTCGCCGACCGGCAGCGGCATGACGAGGTTGCGAAAGACGTCGGGGCCGTCGGCGGGCAGGGTGTACGGCGCCGGCAGCGTCACCGTCAGATCCGGCTCGCCCAGCGCCCAGCCGTCGGCGGCGGCGGGCAGCTCGGGAAGTGCCGCCGCGTCGCCTTCGGCGGTCCCCGACTCGGCCCACGCCGCCAGGGTCGCGATCTGCGACGCCGTCAGCCGGCGTTCGCCGACGAACTCGCCGTGGCCGGGCTCCGGCAGCCAGGGCGGCATGAAGCGGCTGGCCGTCACCTCCGCGATCTGCCGGGCGCGCCGCGCGACGTCGTCGTAGCTCAGGAGCGTGAAGGGGCCGGAGCCGCCGGGGCGGTGACACGGCGCGCAGTGCTCGAAGACGATCGGCGCGACATGGCGCGCGAAGGTGATGGGACCGGCCGGCAGCGTTTCCGCCGGGCCGTCCGAGGCCGGCGGTCCGGGAGCGGACGGCGTCCGGCATCCGGTCGCGATGAAGCTCGCCACCGCCAACGCCGCCGCCAACGCAGCACGGTGCATGTCCGACAGGGTACTTCAGGTGCCGGGTTGGCGTCGCGCCCGGTGAGCTCCCCCTGCGTTGCGGTCCGCAGGCGGGACCTGCGAACCGGCCGTCGGTGGAGATGTCGGCGTGCGCGTGCGGTTCCGGGTCGAAGAGGCGGGCGTCTCGGGAATTCCGGGTCCGTTCTCACGACGAGAAGACGTCGTCCAGGTCCACCTCGAAGCCGGCGAGCAACGGCGAGCGCAGCGTCTGCTCGCGGCCGACGGTCTGCGTTACCGTCAGCGCGCTGTCGCGCAGCTCGTGGATCCACACGGTCTCGGCCGTCGGATCGATCAGCCAGTACTCCTTGACCCCGTGCTTCGCGTAGAGCGCGCGCTTGTAGCCGCGGTCGCGGTCCGCGGTGGTGGGGGACAGGATCTCGACCACCAGATCGGGTGCTCCCCGCACGTTGTCGCCGCCGCTCAGCAGGTGGCTGCGTTCGATGGAAACGAACAGCAGGTCCGGCTGCACGACGTCGGTGTCGGACAGCACCACGTCGCAGGGGGCGAAGAAGAGCTCCCCCAATCCTCGCTCCTCGATGAACTGCGCGAGTCGCATACCCAGCCGGAGTTGCAGCCGCTGGTGTTTCAGGTTCGGGGCCGGCGTCAAAAGCAGCTCTCCGTCCAGCAGTTCGTAGCGCTTGTCCGGCGGCGCGGTCCGGTAGTCCTCGTAGGTGAACTTGAGGACGGGTTGCGCCGTGATCGATTTCGATTTCCGGGTTGCCGTCTCGCCACCGAGCATGATGACCATCATACCGCGCCACGGTGCGGCGAGTCCGCGCCGGCGTCGGCATCCCGATTGGCGGAGGAAGGGGCCGGCGGGGGAGGCGTCCCCACCGGCCCGGGGAAGCGGCTCAGTCGCGAGCCGAAGGGTGGACTACCACTTCACCTGGAAGGCCAGGCGCGCCAGGCGGCCCTGCAGCAGCCGCGTCGGCGTCGCGTAGCCCGACCCGTAGGAGTCGTTGTCGCTGATGATGGCGCTCGCGTTGAGCGCGTTGTAGACGTCGAGCTGCGCCGAGTACTCCCAGTTGCCGACCCGGAAAAGCCGGCGGATGGCGAAGTCGACCTGCGTCCAGTAGCCGAAGTAGTTGGTGCCCGGCGCGAACATCTGCACCGGCTGGTTGTCCGTCAGGTTCCCGCCCGGGTAGTAGGCGTCGGTGATGGTCCAGCGCATCTCGCGCTCGTTGCCCGAGTAGGCCTGGATCGATCCGCTGAACTCGAAGTCGGCCGGCAGCGGGTAGGCGCCGAACAGCTTGAAGTCGTTGCGGAACGGGATGCCGAGCGCGCTCTGATCGCAGAATCGGCCGCCGCGCAGCGTCGTCCGGTTGCGGTCGATCATGTCGCGCTCGCTCACGCCGTTCGGGTTCTGGGTGAGTCCGCAGGTGTCCTGCACGTGCTGGTGCATCGTCCAGCCGCCGAACAGGGTGCCGCCGTTCGGCAGGCGGGCCTGCAGGCTCAGCTCGAACCCGTTGTAGTAGTTGCGGTTGATGTCGGAGTTGACGTGGACGATGTCCTTGAGGGTCCGCGTCGCCGGATCCTGGTTGAAAGCCATGAACGACGTGTCGGCCAGCGTCGGCGACTGGCCGATGCCGCCGAGGTACGCCAGCCGCCCGCCCGGATCGTCGAACGTGACGTTGAACGGGATCCAGTCGCCGCACGGGACGCCGACCTGGGCGGTCGAGATGTCGCAGCTCCGCAGGGCGCGGTTCTCGGCGTGCTCGATGTCGTAGAAGACCCGCCGGTAGTAGGCCGCGGTCAGCGAGACGCGCGGAGCGATCTCGTGCTGGACGCTGCCGGTCCACTCGACGTTGTACTCCCGCCGCAGGTTGGGATCGGGCCGCACGCCCACCTGCGCCAGCTCGCCGCTGGTGAAGACCGTGGCGTTGGTGCCGACGGTGCCGATCTCGTGGTCCTGCGCGATGAAGTCGCCGTTGGTCCCGGTGTAGTCCGGCATCCCCAGCGCCGCGAACTCGGCCGCCGTTCCGCAGCGGGCCGCGCCGCCGCCGTGAACACTCGGGTGCAGGGCGCAGTCCAGCCAGTCGCGCGTGTCCGACTGGAGCGAGATGGGATGGTAGCGCCGCGCGAAGCCGTTGGTGTACGGCTTCATGAACCGGTTCACGGAGAACTTCAGCGCGGTGCGGGCGTCGCCGAACAGGTCGTAGACGACGCTGAACCGCGGCGCGATGTCGTTCCAGTACGGCTTCTGGTCCTGCCCGTTGAACACGCGTCCGCCGATGAACCGTCCGCCCTGGATGCCGGCGCCGGCGCGATAGGTGTCGTTGCCCGACTGGAACTGCTCGAAGCGGACGCCGGCGTTGATCGTGAGCCGGTCTATCGTCCACGTGTCCTGGGCGTAGATGCCGCGGTCGGCCCGCACGTAGGTGTTGTAGTAGGCGGGCAGGTTGTAGATGCTCACCTCCTCGGCGACGCCCTCGTTGAACCGCGCCAGGAGGCTGCCGTTGCCGTCGAAGCCGACGCCGCCGTTGCTCATCGACCACTGCATCCCGACCTTGAAGTTGTGCGAGCCGGTGACGTAGGAGAACGACGCGTTCGGATAGCGCCGGTCGGCCGGCGTGACCAGGATGTCGTAGGTGTAGTTGTGGGTCGTGAGTCCGGTGCCCCGGTCGTAGAAGCGTACGTCCCGGAACCAGCCGCCGCTCTGATCGTAGCTCAGCGGGTGGTAGCACGGCGTGTAGATGCAGGTGATGAGGTCGCTCGGCTTGTCGTGCGCCAACTGCACGCCGGCGCCGCCCTGCTCGATCGGGGTGTTTGGCTGATAGCCGAGGCGCAGCCGCTCGTAGACCTGCGAGTAGCCCACCTCGAGCAGTGCGCGGCTGCTGATCGTCGACGTCCACTTCGTCTGGAAGGTGTGGTAGTTCCCGAAGTTGGGATCGCGGTGGCTCGACGCCCGGATCGGCTCGGTGTTGCCGTAGAACTCGCGCGCCTTGAACTTGAAGATCCGGTCGAGATAGGCGCTCACCTTGTTGCGCTGGGAGACCTGCGACGTCAGGCGGAACAGCGCGCTGCGGACCCACTGCTCGACGATGGCGTCCTCCCGGCTCTCGACGGCCGGATGGTCCTTGTCGAACGTGCGGAAGTAGTCCTCGATCTCCTCCTGGCTGGCGCCCTGCCGGAACGTCGGGACGAACGCGTTCGGCCACAGCTCGTCGACCGAGATGCCCCGGACCGACGCGAAGTACCACAGCTTGTCGCGCATGATCGGGCCGCCGACGGCGGGGTTGACGTCGTGGATGTTCGACACGCCCTGCGTCGATTCGAGCCCGAGCTGGTTCAGAGTCGGGGTCAGATTTTTCGCCTGCCAGCCCCCGTCGGTGAAGCCGACGTAGTTGGACCCGCTGAAGTTGTTCCCGCCGTCCTTGGGGATCATGTTCAGCCGGAGCCCGCCGGCCGAGACCTCCGCCGGGCTGCCCGAGGTGCTGACCGCCATCTCCTGGCTCAGCGCCTGGTTGTTGTAGTTCATGATCCGGCCGTCGCCCAGCTCGGCGTTGACCATCATCCCGTCGACCTGCATGACCGAGTGGTCGGAGTTGGCGCCGTGCGAGACCATCTGCACCTGCTCCATCATCTGGGCGCCGCCGACGTCCGGGATGGTCAGCCGGACCCCCTGCGCCAGGTAGCCGATCGACTGCGTGTTGCGGGGCGTCGGCAGCGCGTCGATGGTGTCGCGGTTCAGGACCTCGGTCCGGGCTGCGCTCTGCACGTCGACCACCGGGGCCGCGCCCGAGACGGTGACGGTCTCCTCGAGCGCGCCGACCGACAGCGCGCCGTTGACCGTCAGCGTGAAGTTCGCCTGCAGTTCCAGGCCCTCCTGCACGAAGGTGGAGAAGCCGGGCAGGCTCATCCTGACGCTGTAGGTGCCGGGCCGCAGATCGATGACGGTGTAGCGGCCGGTGCCGTCGGAGACCGCCACACGGCTCCCTTCGATCAGCGCCGGGCTGGAGACTTCGACGGTGACGCCCGGCAGGACGCCCCCGGTGTTGTCGCTGACCTCGCCCGTGATCGAGCTCTGGGCGAGCGCGGCGGCGGGCAGCAGGGTCAGGACGATGAACGCGGCCAACGCGCCGCGTGCGCACTTGACGACTGTCATCTCTCCTCCTCGTGAATGCGGTTGCGCGAACGTCGATATCTCCGTCATGAACGTCTGCGAGCGCGCAGAACGGTCAACAACGACGGAAGCGACGACGACAACGACAACGAGTGCGGACGACGACGGACGCCGAGGCGTACGATGCACTATCGGGCCAAGCGTAGCACCTGCAGGGGGAAGATCAAGCCTCTTGTGGGGTGCGGGCGGGTATTCGCTGGTCGCGGTCCGCGCGCAGGAGCGCCACGACGTCGATCTGCTTCATTAGACCAGGTCTGGTCATACACGGTTGGAGCGTCACCGGCCGCGGCTCTTTTTTTAGGCATCTTACTTGTAGGAATGCTAATTATGGGCATGTTATTCTTGCCCCGTGGAGCGATTCGTCAACCGCGTGAGCGAGCTGGCCCTGCTCGATCGGCTCGCGGCGTCGGATCAGCGGGAGCTGCTCGTCATCTACGGGCGGCGCAGACTCGGCAAAACGGCGCTGCTGAGGCAGTTCGGCGCCGGCAGGCCGCTCGCGTTCTTCTCGTGCCCGCTGAGCACTGCGCCGGAGGCGTTGCGGTTGTTCACGCGCGAGCTGGCGCGGACGTTCGACGATTCCCTGCTGGCGCGCACCCGGTTCTCCGGCTGGAGCGAAGCCGTCGAGTACGCGGTGGAGCGCTGCGGTCGCGAGAGGATTCCGCTGGTTCTCGACGAGCTGCCGTATCTCCAGCGCAGCGTTCCCGGCATCGACTCGCTGCTGCAGCACGCCTGGGACGGCCACGAGGGTGCGGTCAAGCTCTTCCTGACCGGGTCCTCCTTCTCGGTCATGGACGCCGCGGTAGCGGATCCGCGCGCACCGCTCTACGGGCGCCGCACGGCGCAGCTCGAAGTGCAGCCGATGTCCTTCGACGAGGTTGCCGAGTTCCATCCGGACTGGTCGTTCGAACACCGCGCCGTCGCCTACGGTCTCTTCGGTGGCGTGCCGGCCTATGCGGAGCAGGTCGCGCGTCACGAGTCGCCAGCCGCGGCGGCGCATGCCCTCGCGCTGTCGCCGGCCGGGCCGCTGTATGCCGAACCCGAGTTCCTCGTTCGCGAGGAGCTCCGCGATCCGGGCGCGTACTTCGCCATCCTGCACGCGCTGGCGGCGGGGAAGACCCGCCCGAACGAGATCGCCCAGGACGCCGGGATCCCCCACGCCAGCGTCGGCAAGTACCTCGACACGCTGCGCCGCCTGCGCCTCGTCCGCCGGGAGACGCCGGTGACCGAGTCCAGGCCGGAGCGCTCGCGCCGGAGCCTGTACCGTTTGGCCGACCCGTTCCTGCGCTTCTGGTTCCGGTATGTCTATCCCAGCCGCTCTGCCCTGGAGGCCGGCCGGAGCCGGCAGGTGCTCGAGTCGGTCGTGCTCCCCGACCTGGACACGTTCATGGGCCCGCCCTACGAGGACATCTGCCGCCAGCACCTGATCGGCAACTGGCAACGGCTTCTCGGCTGGCAGCCCCTACGGCTTGGCCGCTACTGGGACGCGCGGACCGAGATCGATCTGATCGCCGTCGATGCGGCCGGCGAACGCGCCGCGTTCGTCGAGTGCAAGTGGGGAACCACCGTCGACGTGGCGCGCGTCGTCCGGCGGTTGCGGGAGAAGGCGCGCGCCGTCGCCCCGTTCGCCTCCGCGTCGCATCGCTACCTGGTCGTCAGCCGGACCGACGTGCGCGACGAGCACCACGTCCGCCTGACCTGATGCTCCGGCGCGGAACGCATCGTAGATTTCGGCGACGATTCGACGCAGTCCAGTACGATTTCCGACCTGTAACCGTGCCACGGCGCCGGCCACGATCTCGGCAAAGAAAAAGGCCGGTGGGGACGCCCCCACCGGCCTGAAACGAATGGCTCAGCCGCGAGCCGAAGGTCGATCTACCAGTTCACCTGGAACGCCATGCGCAGCAGGCGGCCCTGCAGCAGGCGGGTCGGCCGGCCCCAGGCGCCGCCGTACCCCTCGGTCTCGTCGACCACGACGGCGGAGTTCATCAGGTTGTAGATGTCCGCCTGCACCGACGACTCGAGGCCGCCGAAGCGGAAGATCCGCCGCAGGGCGATGTCCACCTGCGTCCAGTAGGGCAGGTAGTTCGTGCCCGGCTGGAACAACTGCACGGTGGGACGCGACGTCGGCGCGCCGTGCGGGATGTAGGCGTTCGGCACGGACCAGGTCAGCTCCCGCTCGCCGCCGGAGTAGGCCTGGATCGAACCGCTGAACTCGAAGTCGCCCGGCAGCGGATAGGCGCCGAACAGCTTGAAGTCGTGGCGGAACGGCATCCCCAGCTCGCTCTGGTTGCAGAAGCGGCCGCCCCGGATGATGCCTTCGTCGGAGCCGCGGATCGGATCTTCGATGCTGACCCCGTTCGGGTTCACGACCAGGCCGCAGGTGTCCTGGATGTGCTGGCTCGCCGTCCACCCGCCGAAGACGTTGCCGCCGTTCGGCAGGCGGGCGTTCAGGCTGACCTCGAACCCGTTGTAGTAGTTGCGGTTGATGTCCGAGGTGACGTCGAGGTTGTTGACCAGTCCGCGATAGGCCGGATCGAGGTCGAACGCCAGGAAGGGCTGCTGCGAGAGCTGGATGTCCTGGCCGAGCCCGCGGAGACGGGCGACGTGGCCGTTCGGGTCGTCGAAGTTCACCGCGAACGGGATCCAGCTTCCGCACGGCACGCCCGCCTGCGCGTTCAGGAAGTCGCAGGTCTGAAGCAACGTGTTGCTCCGCGACTCGATGTCGCCGAAGACGCGCCGGTACCAGCCGACGTTCAGCGATACGCGCGGCAGCAGCTCGTGCTGGATGCCGGCGTTGTACTCCCAGTTGTACTCGCGCTGCAGGTTGGGGTCGGCCATGGAGGCCGGAATCGCGACGCCGCCCTCACGGAACACGGTGCTGTTGCCGACCAGGCCGATCTCGTGGTCCTGGACGATGCCGTCGTAGTTCGTGCTCAGGTAGAAGTCCGGCGACGCCGGCAGGCCGGCCAGATCGGCCGCCGTGGCGCAGGCGGCGCGCGGGTCGCTGTCCAGGCCGGTGTCGTGGACCGACGGCTTCATGACGCAGTCGAACCAGGGGCGCCGGTCGCTCACCTCGCGGTAGGGCGAGTAGCGCTCGGCGTGGCCGCTGGCGTACGGCCGCATGTACTTGTTCATCGAGAACTTCAGCGCCGTCCGCGCGTCGCCGAACAGGTCGTAGGTCGCGCTGACGCGGGGCACGATGTCGTTCCAGTAGGGCGTGGCCGGGATCTCCGGCGCCGCCCGCTGGCTGATGAAGCGGCCGCCCTGCAGGTTGCCGCCGGTGCGGAACGTGTTGATCAGCGACTCGAAGTGGTCGTAACGCACGCCGGCGTTGATCGTCAGCCGGTCGAGCGTCCAGGTGTCCTGCACGTAGAAGCCGCGATCCGCCCGCACCGTGGTGTTCCAGCTCGTCGGGTAGTTGAGCGCCTCGACTGCGTGCCGCGCCTCGCACGGCACCGACGGGTCGGGATCGCACGGCACCGGGAGCCCGGCATACGGGCGCATGTTGATGTGGCCCAGCCGGTTGCGGGTGTCGCCGTCGTTGCCGAACGACCACTGCATGCCCACCTTGAAGTTGTGCGATCCGGTGACGTACGACAGCGACGCGTTCGGGTAGCGCCGGTCGGACGGCGTGATCCAGATGTCGCCCCAGTAGTTGTTGGTCTGCAGGCCCGTCGACAGGTCGCCGATGACCGCGTTCTGGAACCACGGACCGGTCTGGTTGTAGCCGGCGTCCCAGAAGCAGGGGGTCTGGATGCAGGTCCGCAGGTTGCTCGGCGTCTCCGCCCGCAGGTTCGGCAGCGGGATGTTGTCCGGGAAGACCTCGCGCAGCGCCGACTCCGGCTGGCTGGCGATGAGCAGCCGCTCGTAGACCTGCGAGTAGCCCACTTCGAGCAGCGCGCGGCTGCTGATCGTGGAGGTCCACTTGGCCTGGAACGTGTGGTAGTTGGCCTGGCCCGGGTCGCGGAAGCCGGCCGCCTGGATCGGCTCGCGGGTAGACGAGAACTCGCGCTTCTTCCACTTGAAGATGCGGTCGAGGTACGCGCTCACCTTGTTGCGCTGCGAGACCTGCGAGGTCAGGCGCAGCAGGACGCTGCGGACGTGCTGCTCCGCGACGGCCCGCTCGGCGCTGGCCACCGCCGGGTGGTCGCCGACGCAGCCGATGCTCCTGTTCGGGTCCTCGCACGTGATCTTCGCGCCGCGCTTGAAGTAGTCCTGGATGACCTCCGGGCCCACGTCGGTGCGCAGGGTCGGCTGGAAGGCGCCCGCGAAGAGCTCGTCGACCGAGATGGCGCGGGCCGACGTGAAGTACCACAGCTTGTCCTGCAGGATCGGGCCGCCGAGGGCGGGGTTGATGTCGTGGATGTTGGTCACGCCCTGGTTCGAGGTCAGCCCGAGGTCCTGGATTTCCTGCGTGAAGTTGTCGGCCTGCCAGCCCTCGTTCAGCGTGAAGCCCATGTAGTTCGTCCCGCTGAGCTGGTTGCCGCCGTCCTTCGGGATCATGTTCAGGCGCAGGCCGCCCGCCGCCACCTCGGCGTCGTTGCCGGAGGTGGTCATCGCCATCTCCTGGCTCAGCGCCTGGTTGTTGTAGTTCATGATCAGGCCGTCGCCCATCTGCGAGTTGACGATCATGCCGTCGACCTGCATGGTGGTGTGGCGCGGGGTGGCCCCGTGCACCGACATCCGGACCTGCTCCATCATCTGCGCCCCGCCGACGTCCGGCCGGGTCAGCCGCACGCCCTGCGCGAGGTAGCCGATGGACTGCGTGTTGCGCGGGGTCGGCAGCGCGTCGATGACGTCGCGCTGGATGACCTCCGTGCGGGCCGCGCTCTGCACGTCGACGATGGGCGCCTCGCCCGAGACCGTGACGGTCTCTTCGAGGGCGCCGACCGACAGCGCGCCGTTGATGGTGACGTTGGTCGCGGCCTGGACCTCGATGCCCTCCTGTACGAAGGTCGAGAAGCCGGGCAGCGTCATCGCGACGCTGTAGATGCCCGGCCGCAGGTTGATGATGTTGTAGCGGCCGGTGCCGTCGGTGATCGCGATGCGCGATCCCTCGATCAGCACCGGACTCGACGCTTCCACGGTGACGCCCGGCAGGACGCCGCCCGTGTTGTCGGTGACTTCGCCCGTCAACGCGCTCTGGGCGAGAGCGCCCGCCGGCAACAGCACCACGGCCGTCCCGACGAGCAACGATTTCACAAGTCGCATAACGAGTGTGTCCTCCTCTGTGGTGCGGAATGCCGGCACCATGCCGGCGATGAACGCACGCGAGACGGCGAAGTATACAGCAATTGTCATGCCGAAGTGCGGAGCAGGGCGGCGTCGCTCTGCAGAGTGGACCGGCTGCCCTGTTTACGGTCCTGTCCGTGGACCCTGGGTCGTGGCCGGGCGGACATCTGCGGTGGAGGGCATTCGATTTCCTGGATCTTGATCCACGGATCTGGATCCCGCTGACAACTCCGGCTGCTACGGTTGCGGCCCTCCCAGCGGCGCGCGGGACGGTCGGTTCCGCTCGTAGAGGCCGAGCACACCGGTCATCGCGCGGGCGACCTCGGGGTACCCCGCCTGCTCAACGGCCGCGATCGCGCGGCGCTGGCGTTCGGCCGCCTCGGCGTAGCGGCCCGCTGCGGCGAGCGCCATCGCCACGGTCTCGTCCAGGGTCGGGTTGGGGGGCGCCCCCAGCAGCGGCTCGACGAGTGCGATCGCGCGGCGGCCGTCGCGGGCGCCGGGGTCCGGCGCCGCGGCGAGGACGCGGACCAGCAGGTCGGTCAGTCCGGGATGTCCCGGGTGGACGGTGCGCGCTTCGTCAAGGCCATCGCGCGCTTCCCGGTAACGGCCGAGCTGGACCAGCAGCAACCCCCGCGCCAGCCAGACGTCGGCGAACCCGGGTGCGATCTCGACCGCCCGGTCCAGCTCGGCCAGCGCGTCCTCCGGGCGGCCGTCGGCGCGGTACGCATCCACCAGTCCGAGCCGCGCCTCCAGGTAGTCGGGATCGTGTCGGACCGCTGCCCTGAAATGCCCGATGGCCTCGGCCTGCCGGCCGCTCATGCTCGCCAGCGTTCCCAGGCCGGCATGGGCCCGGGCCTGGGTGGAGTCCAGGCGCAGCGCCGCCTCGAACTGCTCGGCCGCGCCGTCGGCGTCGCCGGTGGCGAAGAGCGCGGTTCCGAGCTGCTGGCGCAGCGATGCATCGTCCGGCGTCTCCGCGATTCCTTCCCGGAAGATCTCGACCGCGTCGGCGGCGCGGCCGTCCTGCATCGCCGCGACCCCGCGGGTCTCGTAGTTGCGCGGGCTCCGCAGCAGGGTCTCGTACGCCTGCATGAGCGGATCCGGCGGCTCCGGCGGATCGCCGCCGCGCTGGTTCAGGTGCTCCTCGGCCCGGTCCGGGCGCCCCGCGTCGCGGTACGCCGTCGCCAAGTTGTAGTGGATGTCCCAGGCCGCGGGCCCGACCGCCAGAGCGCGCTCCAGGTACTCGATGGCCCGCGCCGTTTCGCCCCGCGCCAGGGCGGCGCGCCCGATGCCGGACAGCGCCGGCGCGGACGCCGGATCGATCGCCAGCGCCTGCTCGAAGAGCGGCTCGGCGTCCTCCGCACGGCCCTCGTCGAGATACAGCTCGCCGAGGCGAACGAGCGCCGCGAGATAGGTCGGGTCGAGGTCGACGGCGTGCTCGAAGAGCTCGACGGCGCGCGGCTGGTCCCCGGTCGTCCGGTAGAGCTGCCCGAGGTAGTACGGCCACCGCATGCGCCGCGGCGCGAGCGCCCGTGCGTGACCCAACGCGATCTCCGCGGCCTCGTAGAAGCGGGTGGCCATCAGGATGAGACCGAGCTCGCCGTAGGCGTTTCCGCGGGCGATCTCCGTGCCGGACTCCTCGGCGCGCCGCAGGGCGTCGTGCCGCTGCCGCACCTGTTCCCGGACCGGCTCGGGGAGGCCGGAGAGGTCGGGCATGACGAACGGCGGCGGTACCGCCACGCCGGCGCCGCCGGCGGGCGAGGGCGACGGCGTCTCGCCGGCGGGCGCGCAGGCGCCGCCCAGGACGAGGATGCCCATCGTCGCGCCCAGGAGTCTGCGTCGCAGGAGTCGCGCCGGCAAACTCCCGACACGACCGTAAGGTCCCGCCGGCAGCCCGTGGCTCATCGCGGCCGGCCTCCTCCCTGTTGCAGGGTCGCGTAGCGGTCGATCGTCAGATCCGTCCATTCTTCGACCTCGCCGTCCGGCCAGAAGACGCGCACAAGGGGGACGGCGGCCGAATCGCCGAGGCCGATCAGCACCCGGGGATCGTTCGCGGACGCGAAGCTGCCGTCGGCGCGGGCGCGGCGCCGGCGCGTCGTGCCGTCGGGGAGCAGCGCCTCCACGCGCGCACCGAGCATGTCTCTGCGGGGCTCGGCGCCCACGAGCCGCAGACCCAGCCAGTGGCGGCGGTTGCCGACCTGGTTCAGCAGCAGCCGCACGCGACCGGACGCGTTGGCCACCAGCACATCCGTGTCCCCGTCGTTGTCGACGTCGCCGAAGGCGGCGCCGCGGCTTACTTCCGACAACTCGAACACCGAGCCGGCGCGGGCGGTGGCCGCCTCGAAACCGGCGCCGCCCGTGTTGCGGAACACCTGGTTGCGCTGGTCGAGCGCGAACGGATTGTCGGGTCCGAAGGTCTCGAAGTTCAGGACGACGGCGCCGTTCACCGCGACGACGTCGAGCCAGCCGTCGTTGTCGATGTCGATCCAGGCCGTCCCGAAGCCGGTGTACGGCAGGCTCGGGGCGCGGATGCCGAGCGCGGCGCTCCGATCCCGGAACAGGCCGCCCCCGTCGTTCACATACAGAGTGCTGCCCTGACCGGACAGCTCCGTGATGAAGAGGTCCTCGTCGCCGTCGTTGTCGAAGTCGCCGGCGTCGACCCCCATGTCGGCCTTGGCGTTGCCGCCCCCGCCGAGCGCCGCTCCGGCGGCCAGCGCGCGGTTGCGGAAGGTGCCGTCGCGTCCGTTCATCCACAACTGGTTCTCGCGCTGATCGTTGGCGACGAAGAGGTCGAGCCAGCCGTCGCCGTCGAAGTCGGCCGTCGCCGAGCCGAGGGCCGGCCCGAACTCGCGGCCCATCCCGGCCGCCGCGGTCACGTCCTCGAAGGTGCCGTCCCCCCGGTTGCGATAGAGGACGTCGGGATGCGGCCGGCTCGTCTCCGGCGCGCAGTAGTCGGGTGCGCCGGCCCGGTCGTAGCACTGCGTGTGGCCCGCCAGCGTGTAGCCGAGGTAGTTGCCGACGAACAGATCGAGCCGGCCGTCCCGGTCGTAGTCGAAGAACGACGCCGGAACCCCCCATCCGGGATCGCCTGTGCCGCTCCGTTCGGTGACGTCGGCGAAGGTGCCGTCGCCCCGGTTGCGGAGCATCCGATTGCGTCCGAAGCGGGTCAGGTACAGGTCGGTCCAGCCGTCGTTGTCCATGTCGCCGGCCGCCACGCCCATGCCGTAGCCGCGCACGGCGATGCCCGCCTCGGCGGTCACGTCGGTGAACCGGAGCCGGCGCTCGCCGTCGGCCGCGATCTCCAGATCGTTGCGGTAGAGCCGGTCACCGGGCGGCTGATCCGCGGGCGGCGGAAGCAGCGGCTCGCCGTCGCCCAGCCGATCTCCCTGCACCAGGTACACGTCGAGGTCGCCGTCGTTGTCGTAGTCGAACAGGCCGGCGCCCGGTCCGGCCATCTCGGGCTGGTAGAACCTGCCGGTCATCCCGTTGAAGTGCACGAAGTCGAGTCCGGTCTCGGCGGCCCGGTCCACGAACCACTCCACGTCGGGCTCGGACACGGCGATGGATTCCTCGCCGGGGGCCGGCCCCGGCGAGGAATCCGGACCGCAGGCAGCCAGACATATGGCCAGCCAGAGGCGCGGCGCAATTCGGAGGGCAGTAGCGTGCATCGGGAACGGCGGTCAGATTACGCCCGCTGGACTCCCGGTGTCCATCAGCCCAGCAGGCGAGCGGCCACTCGCGCGTAGTAGGTGATGACGATGTCCGCCCCGGCGCGCGTGATCGCGGTCAGCACTTCGCGCATCGCCCGCTCCTCGTCCAGCCAGCCGTTGCGGGCCGCCGCTTTCAGCATGGCGTACTCGCCGCTGACGTGGTAGGCCGCCGTCGGGCAGCCGAACTCCTCCTTGACCCGCGCGATGACGTCCAGATAATGGAGTGCCGGCTTCACCATGACGATGTCGGCGCCCTCCTCCAGATCGAGCGCCACCTCGCGCAAGGCCTCCTCCACGTTGGCCGGATCCATCTGGTGGGTCCGCCGGTCGCCGAACGCGGGCGCCGAGTCGGCCGCGTCGCGGAACGGACCGTAGTAGGCCGAGCAGTACTTGGCGGCGTAGCTCATGATCGCGACGTCCGCGAAGCGCGCGGCGTCGAGCGCCTCGCGGATCGCGCCGACCCGCCCGTCCATCATGTCGGAGGGGGCGACCACGTCGGCCCCCGCTTCCGCGTGCGAGACGGCCGTGCGGGCGAGCCGGTCGACCGTGGCGTCGTTGACGATGACCTCGCCGTCGACGATGCCGCAGTGCCCGTGAGACGTGTACTCGCAGAGGCATACGTCGGTCACGACCAGCACGTTCGGCGTCTCGCCCTTGATGGCCCGGATCGCGGCCTGGACCGGCGCGCCGGGGTCGTCCGCCGGGCTGCCGATCTCGTCCTTGTCCTCGTCGTGCGGCAGGCCGAAGAGCAGGACCGACCGCACGCCGTCTCCTGCGGCGGCGGCCGTCTCGGCGACGGCCTGATCGACCGACAACTGGTACACGCCCGGCATCGACGGCACCTCCCGCCGCACGCCCTCGCCCTCGCAGACGAACAGCGGATAGACCAGCCCTTCGGGGGAGAGCCGCGTCTCGCGCACCATGCCGCGGATCGCGGCAGAGCGGCGCAGGCGCCGGGGGCGGCGGCGCAGGTCCAGCGTTTCGTCGGGCGCCCGCTTCCGCGCGGCGCCCGGGGGTGAGGAAGCAGCGGTGGCAGTCATGGCATGGTTCCCGATTCAGGCGGAGTGCGCTGCCGGCGTTCCGGTGAAATGGTCCGCGAGCGCCTCCGCGAGCGCCTGCGTAGTGTATGTGGACGGCATCACCGTCGTCTCCACCCCGAGCTGCCCCGCGGCCCGGGCCGTGACCGGACCGATCGCCGCCACGACGGTCGGGCGCAACAGCTCGACGGCCTGCACCGCGCCGAGCGATTGCGCGACGGCGCGCACGGCGGACGCGCTGGTGAACGTCACCGCATGGATCCCGCGCCGGTCGAGCAGCTCGCGCACGTCGGTCCCCGGCCATGCGGTCGCGGCCACCGTACGGTACGCGGTGACCTCCGTCACCTCGGCTCCCGCCGCCCGCAATGCGTCGGGCAGGAGCGGCCGTGCGATATCGGCCCGCGGCAGCAGGATGCGCGTCCCGCGCAGATCCAGCGCTGCCCGGAGCGCAGCGCTCACGCCTTCGCCGCGATGGTCGGACGGCGCCAGATCCACGGACAGTCCGTGCCGTGCGAGCCGTGCGCCGGTCGCCGGACCGATGGCGCAGATCCGAACCCCCGCGAGCCTCCCGTCACACCCGCCCGCGGCGGCCAAGCGCTGCAGGAAGGCGTCGACGGCGTTGGCCGACGTGAACACTATCCAGGCGAACGAAGCCGCGGCGGCGCACGCGGCGTCGAGAGGTTGCATGTCGTCCGGCGGCACGATGCGGATCGCCGGCGCCTCGATCGACTCGGCGCCCAGAGCGTCCAGCCGCTCGGCCAGCTCGGGGGCCTGCGCGTGCGGGCGCGTCACCAGGATGCGTTTCCCGGCCAGCGGTCGTGTTTCACGAGCCATCAGGTCCGGGCCGCCTCCAGCAACGGCCCGGCGCCCCCGGCCAGCAGTCCGGCCGCGACCCGGGCGCCCAGATCGGCGGGGGCCGCCAGCGATCCGGCGGCGTCGCGACGCACCAGCCTGGCGCCGTCCGGCGAGGCGACGACGCCGCGCAGGAACAGATCGTCTCCGTCGACCGTCGTCACGGCTCCCAGCGGCACCTGACAGTCCGCGCCCAGCGCGGTGACCAGCGAGCGTTCGGCCTCCAGCGCGGCAGAGGCGTCGCGATCCGCGATCGTTGAGAGCAGATCGCGCGTCTCACGGTCGCCGCTGCGATACTCCGCGCAGACGATCCCCTGTCCGGGGGCCGGGACGCAGACGTCCACCGGCAGCCGGACGGCGATGCGGGCGGCCAGGTTCAGCCGCACCAGTCCCGCCGCGGCCAGCACCAGCAGGTCGAAGCCTCCTGCCTCGAGCTTGTCGAGCCGCGTGCCGACGTTGCCGCGGATCGGTGCGACTTCGAGATGGGGATACGCGTGCCGCAGTTGCGCGGTTCGGCGCACGCTGCCGGTGCCGACCCGGGGAGCCCGGTCGGGTGCGAAGATCGCTGCCGGGTCCGCGGCGGGCCGCTCGCAAGAGCGCGGCGCCACGACCGCGTCGCGCGCGTCCTCGCGCGGCAGCACCGCCTGCACGTTCAGCCCCGCCAGCCGTTCGGCCGGCAGATCCTTGGCGCTGTGGACGGCGAGGTCGACCCGCCCGTCGACGAGCGCTTCTTCGATCTCCTTGACGAACAGCCGCTTGCCTCCGGCGCTGGAGATCGGCTTCGAGGGCAGGCGGTCGCCGCTGGTCCGGATGAGCACCAGCTCGGCGGCGGGGGCTCCGGCCCGCACGAGGGCGCTGGCCACGGCTTCCGCCTGCCAGCGGGCGAGGGGGCTGCCGCGCGTCCCGATCCGCAGCCGTCTCACCGGTTCCTCGGGGGCGGAGGCGGTTCCGCGCCGGTACCCGCGGCCTGGCGATCGCGCAGCGTGCGCCGCCGCTCGTCGGCCGCTCTCTCGTCGAGTCCGAACAGCCGGCTGAGCGTGTCCGCGTCGGCGGCCACGGCCTCTTCGTCCGGCGCGGCCTTGAGCTGCTGGGTCGGCGACGACAGCAGCTTCTCCACCAGCAGCCGCGTCACCTCTTCCACGCGCGTCCGGGCCGCCGGCGGCAGCGAGGCCAGCCTGGGCGCGAGCCGCTCCAGCTCCTGCCGCCGCGTCCGCTCGAAGTGCTTCCGCAGCGCGACTACCGTGGGAATGGCGCCGCGCGAGCGGAGCCAGCGCATGAAGCCGTCGACCTCCTCGCGCACCATCAGCTCCGCCCGGTCGACCTGGGTCTGCCGCCGCGCCAGGTTCTCCCGGACTATCGACTGCAGATCGTCGATGTTGTAGAGGAAGACCTGCTCCACGTCGCTGGCCGACGGTTCGACGTCGCGCGGCAGGCCGATGTCGATCATGAACAGGGGTCGGTCGCGCCGGGGCCGCATCGCCTCGGCGACCTGTGCGCGGGTGAGCAGCCAGCGGGGGGCGCCGGTGGCGGTGAGCACGATGTCCGTGGTCGTCAGCTCGGCCGTGATCTCTTCCCATGGCACCGCCACGCCGTCTACCGTGGCGGCGAGAACGGCGGCGCGCGCCGTACTCCGGTTGGCGACGCCGATCCGCCCGACGTTCTGCGAACGCAGATGCGTGGCGGTGAGTTCCGCCATCTCGCCCGCGCCGACGACCAGCGCCCGCCGCCCGGCGAGATCGCCGAATATCTTGCGCGCCAGCGAGATTGCCGCGTAGCTGACCGAGACCGCGCCCTCGCCGAGCCCGGTCTCGCTGCGCACGCGTTTGCCGACCGTAAAGGAGGTGTGAAACAGGCGGTTCAGGGCCGCCCCGGTGAATCCCCGTTCCGCGGCGATGGAGAAGGCATCCTTGACCTGGCCCAGGATCTGCGGCTCGCCCACCACCAGGGAATCCAGCCCGGCGACCACGCGGAACAGGTGGCGGGCGGCGTCGCCGCCCTGGCGGCTGTAGAGGTGCGGGGCCAGCTCCGGTTCCGGCACGTCGTGGAACGCACTCATGAACCCCGCCAGCCCCTCGGCCAGCCGCCCGGGAGTCTCTGAATGCGCGTATATCTCGGCGCGGTTGCAGGTCGAGAGGACCACGACTTCGGCGAGACCGGTGGTCTCCACGATCGCCGCCAGCGCTTCCGGGATGCCGCGGCGGGCGAAGTCGATCTGCTCCCGCAGGTCGACCGGTGTGCTGTGGTGGCTCGCCCCGAGCAGAAACAGATGCATGCCGCGTGTCCGGCGCGGGCCGGGAGTCGTTTTCAGTAGAAGTTGTGGCTGCTGGTGCCGAAGTACCCTATCGGTACGAAGTTCAGCATCAGGATCGCGAACCCGAACGTCGACAGCCAGGCCGCACGACGTCCTCCCCAGCCGAACGCCCGCCGCGCGTACAGCGAGAACGTGTACACCAGCCAGCAGAGCAGCACGGTGAAGATCTTCGGATCGAGCAGGGACATCGCCTGCACCCGCGGGTCGGCGGCGCCCGGCTGCACCTGGACCAGCCAGATGGCGCCGACCGCCAGTCCGAGGGTCAGGAACACCCAGCCGAACGTGACCGCGCGTCCGTTCATGCCGTCGAGCACCTGCAGCGACGGCAGGCGGGCGTAGAAGACGCCGAAGTGCTTGGCCTTGAGCTCCTTGAAGAGGATCACGTAGGTGACGCTGATCACGCACGCGAGGGCGAAGGTGGCATACGCCACGAGCAGCGAGAACACGTGGATCTCGAACCAGCGGCTCTCGAGCACCGGCGGCCGTGCCGCCACGTTGTTGCTGATGGCCGGAATCAACTGCAGGACGACCATCAGCGGCACGATGAAGATGCCCATGGCCCGTTCGTCCGTCGTCATCTCGGTGTAGAGATAGGCGAGGGCGAGGACCCACACGAACGCCGAGATCGCGCCGGTGGTGCCGACCAGCGGCACGTGGCCGACCTGCATCGTCTGCATGCCGATGATGAAGGTGTGCACGAGGGCCCCGAACACCAGCGATACCGTGGCGACGCGCCCGGACGAGGGGCTGCGCGTCCCGAAATGGACGGCGTAGGCCACGCCCGCCAACAGATAGAGCGCGAGCGGCGCGGCGTTCATGGTGGCCCTCCCGGCAAGCCCGGTCTCAGCCCCGGGGGGCGTAGTAGCCCTGCTTGGTCCGCGCCGAGACGGCGTCGCGATCGACGCGCACGATGACCCGCCGCCACTGGCCGTTCCGGAGCGGGTTCGCGGAGATGTAGCCGACGGAGTACTGGCTGGAGAGCTCGTCCGAAATCTGCTGGTAGATAGCGGGCAACTCTTCGATCCGCTCCGGGAAGAACGCCCGCCCGCCGGTCTCCTGCGCCAGTTGCCGCAGCACGAAGTCCGCTTCGCGGAACCCGGTGCGGGAGCGGCTCTCGTCGGACTGCAGGCCGATGGAGAAGATGGCGGTGTTCGAGCGCTTCGAAAGCTCGAGGACCTCTTCGAAGCTCACGAGGCTCGAGGTGTCCTCGCCGTCCGACAGCACGATGATCGCCTCGCGACGCAGGTCGGCCTGCCGCAGCGGCGCCTTGGCCAGCTCGCGCAGCGCGATGTAGATCGCGTTGTAGAGGGAGGTCGAACCGCCGGCCGCGGTTCGCTGGATGGCGCGCTCGAGCTGCTCCACGTCGTTGGTGAACGGTTGCAGGATGTTGACGCGGCCGTCGAAGTCGACGATCTCGGCGAGGTCCTCGGGACGCAGCCGTTGCGCGAAGCCGATGGCCGCCTCCTGCGCCGTCGCCATCTTCTCGTCCATGCTCGCGCTGGTGTCGATGAGCAGTGCGAGCGCGATCGGCAACTGCGTTCTCGTGAAGAAGTTGATGTCCTGCTGGACGCCGTCCTCGTAGATTCGGAAGCTGGATTCGTTCAGGTCGGTGACGAAGCGCCCTTCCCGATCGGTGACCGTCACGTTGAGCGAGACGACATCGACACCGGCCCGGAACGACGGCGGTTGAGCCGGCGTGTCGGGTGGTTGGACGCCGGCCGCACCCAACCCGATGATGCATGCGATTGCGATGAGCGCGGCGGCGGCTGTGGCGCGGAGAGTCATGTCGGCTTCCGTGCTGCCCCGGTTGGATGCCGGGGCCTAGCGGTTACGGTTCCCCTGGCTGCTGAGCACGATTCCGCGCGCTGTGAGCCCGGACCTGTCCACGGTCACCGTGACCTCCTCCGGCGGAATGAGGGAGTCGGGCCGCGAATAGGCGACCAGGTACTGGTTGCGGAGCTCGGCGACGAGGTCGAGCATCGCCCGCTCGACGGCCGAGCTCGCGAGCAGATCCCGATGCCGCCCGCCGGTGCCGGCCGTCCCGCGCGACAGGACCAGATCCCGCTCGAACTCCTGCTGGCGGGCGTCGAAGCCTCCCCCGAACCCACCCGTGGGCCGCCCGATTTCGAAAGCGGCGCGGCGGGCCTCCACGGACAGCGTGTAGACGGCGGCCCCGCTCTCGTCGATGCGCTCGAGCACCTGCCGGGCCCGGCGGTTGCTGTAGTCGGCGCCTTCCGTCGTCAGCACGACCATCACCGGACGGTCGGCACCGCGGCGCTCGAATCCCTCGGCGACCTCGTACACGGCGTCGAGCATGTACGCCGCCTGGCCGGACTGCGGAAAGATCCTGCCGACTCCCTCGCGGAGCCGCTCGCCGTCGCTCGTCGACGGGGCGAGAATGCGGGGCGGTCCCCCGAAGGAGATGATCGAGATCTGATTGTCCCCGTGCATGGCGTCGACGAAGGCCGACAGCCCGCGGCGGAAGTCGGACGCCGCTCGCACCGCCGCCTCGCTCGTGTCGACCAGAATGGCGATCTGCCGGCCCGCACCGGCGGAATCGACGCGCAGCACCTCGCGCGCCGCGTCGTCCTCGCGAATTTCGAAATCGGCCGCGTCGAGGTCCGTGACCGGCGCCCCGTCGTCGTCGAGCACGGAGACGATCATGAGGCGTTCCACCGACTGGGCCCCGGCCGCCCCGACGGCGGCGATCAACACTGCGAGGGCGAGCGAGAACGTGACGCAGGCGTGTCCTTGAGGAGCCATTCCGTACACCGGCAGTATAGGGTCTGCTTTCCGGCCCCGTCAAGGTCGTCGCCTTACGAAAACCCCTGTAAAAACGGGAGTTGCACGACGATTGGGGCTTCCGCGGCCCGTTCGGGGTTTCTTGACAGCCTTCCGGGCCCGTGCAATAATCCGCGCGAATTTTCGACCGCACGTCGCACCCTTTCGGCCCGCACGTTTCCGCCGTGGTGCCTCGTGTTCTTGCGACGAGCCAGAGGGAGCCACGAGCCGGAGCCGGCAGCGCTTGAAGGGTCGCGACGACGATGCTAGACGCCTACATTCCGGTCTTCCTGTTCATCCTGGTGGCCATCGGCTTCGCCATCTTCACGCTGATGGTGTCGCAGCTCGTGCATACGAAGCGCTACAACCGGGTCAAGTTCGAGCCGTACGAGTGCGGCATCGAGCCTGAGACCGACGCCCGCGACCGGTACAGCGTCCGCTACTACTTGGTGGCGATGCTCTTCGTCATCTTCGACGTGGAGACGGTCTTCATGTTCCCGTGGGCGGTCGTCATGGACGAGCTGGCGCTGTTCGGCCTGATCGAGATGCTGGTGTTCCTGTTCATCCTGGTGGTCGGCTACGTCTACGCGTGGCGCAAGGGCGCCCTGGACTGGGCCTGACGGCAGGCCGGATCGGATAGATGGCGGACGAAACCAAGTCGCAGTCGGGGCAGGACGGCGCCGATTCCCGGCCGCGGGCCGCGGGGGCCGGGTCCAAGGTCGCCGAGAAGCCCGCGCCCTCCGCCGGCAAGCTCGCCGCGGCCGGGAAACCCGCGCCCAAGCCGCGGCCCAAGCCAAAGCCGAAGGCGCCGCCGGAGCCCCCCAAGGCTCCCGAGGATCAGGCCCCGCCGGACGGCATGGAGCTGCCGAAGATGGTGACCGCCGTGCAGGCCGGCGCGCCGGGCGCGGTTCAGCAGATTTCCTATTGGGTCGGCGACTGGACGGTCATCGTCGCCGTGGATCGGCTGCTCGACGTGATGCGGTTCCTCAAGGACGACGCTTCGACGTCGTTCGACTACTGTTCCGACGTGACCGCCGCCGACTGGCCGCCGCGCGAGAAGCGCTTCGACGTGGTCTACTGCCTGTACTCGACCCGGCTCCGGCACCGGCTTCGCGTCAAGGTGCGGGTCGGAGAGCAGGATCCGGTCGAGTCGGTGACGCAGCTCTGGCCGGCCGCCGACTGGCTGGAGCGCGAGGTCTACGACCAGTTCGGCATCGATATCGTGAATCATCCGGACCTGCGGCGGATCCTGATGCCGGAGCAATGGCAGGGCTATCCGCAGCGCAAGGACTACCCGCTCGAAGGTCCCGGCGAGCTGCTGATGGAGAATCCGCAGGACTGGCTCCGCGTGCGCAACCTGCCGGACGAGGCCGGCGCGGGCGCTGATGCCGACGTCGAGATCGAGTAGACCGCAGGACCCGAGCCGATGACCCTCGAAGCCCCCCGCGCCAGCACGACGCAGTTCGACACGGACGAGCTGGTCATCAACATGGGTCCGCAGCACCCGAGCACGCACGGCGTGCTGCGCGTCGTCCTCAAGCTGGACGGCGAGCGGGTGATCGACGCCGACTGCGTGATCGGCTACATCCACCGCGGCATCGAGAAGCTGTCCGAGAACCGCGACTGGACGCAGATCATCCTGCTGACCGACCGGATGGACTACGTCGCCGCGGCGACGAACAACCTCGGCTACTGCCAGACCGTCGAGAAGCTGATGCAGATCGAGGTCCCGCGCCGGGCCCGCTACCTCCGGACGGTGCTGGCCGAGCTGCAGCGGATCGCCAGCCACTGCCTGTGGCTGGGCACGCACGCGATGGACATCGGTGCGATGACGGTGCTGCTCTACGCGTTTCGGGAGCGCGAGTTCGTGCTCGATCTGTTCGAGGAGTTCTGCGGCGCGCGGCTGACCTACAACTCGATGCGCATCGGGGGGCTTCCGCTCGACATCCCGCCCGGCTGGGACAAGAAGGTGCTGTCGTTCTGCGACCTGATGGAAGGCAAGCTGAACGACTACGAGACGCTGCTGACCAACAACCGGATCTGGCTGAAGCGGACCCGCGACGTGGGCGTCATCAGCGGGGACGAGGCGATCGGGCTGGGTCTGTGCGGGCCGCCGCTGCGCGGGTCCGGCGTGCCGCGCGACGTGCGCAAGGACGAGCCGTACGCCGCCTACGACGAGCTGGAGTTCAACGTACCGTTGGGGACGCGGGGCGACACCTACGATCGGTATCTCATCCGGATGGACGAGTTCCGGGAATCGATCCGGCTCGTCCGGCAGGCGGTCGAAGGTATCCCGGAAGGCCCGATCATGGGCAAGGTGCCGCGCCTCATCAAGCCGCCGGCCGGCGAGACGTATCACGCGATCGAGTCGCCGAAGGGCGAGCTCGGCTATTTCATCGTCAGCGACGGGAAGTCCACCAACCCGTACCGGTTCCGGGTGCGGCCGCCGTCGTTCTGCAACCTGCAGGGGCTCAAGCGGCTTGTGACGGGGCACCTGGTGGCCGACGTGGTCGCGCTGATCGGCACGATAGACATCGTGCTCGGCGAGGTGGATCGGTAGGTCATGCTGGAAACCATCGTCGTCCCGCTGGCGAAGATCGTGGTCCTGCTGAACGCGGTGCTGGTGGCGGTGACCTTCCTGGTCCTGATGGAGCGCAAGGTCATCGCGTGGGCGCAGTCGCGCCTCGGCCCGATGCGGGTTGGGCCGTACGGCATCCTGCAGGCGATCGCCGATCCCATCAAGCTGATCCTGAAGGAAGACATCACGCCGCGGAAGGCGGACAAGTACGTCTTCACGCTGGCGCCCATCATGAGCCTGGTGCCGGCGCTCGTGGTGTTCGCGGTGGTGCCGTTCGGGCCGGATCCGTTCTACTACCTGAGCGACATCAACGTCGGCCTGCTGTTCATCATCTCGGTGACCTCCATCGGCGTCTACGGGATCATCCTCGGCGGCTGGGCCTCGAACAGCAAGTATCCGCTGCTGGCCAGCCTGCGCGCGTCGGCGCAGCTCATCAGCTATGAGATCGCGGTCACGATGACGCTGGTCTCCGTGATCCTGACCACCGGCACGCTCAGCCTGGTCGGCATCGTGGAGGCGCAACGGGAAGGCGGCCTCTGGTTCGCGTTCGTCCAGCCGGTGGCGCTGATGCTGGTCTTCATCGGGGGGCTGGCCGAGACGAACCGGGCGCCGTTCGATCTGCCGGAGGCGGAGACGGAGCTCACCGGCGGATTCCACACCGAATACAGCGGGATGCGGTTCTCGCTGTTCTTCCTGGCCGAGTACGCCAACATGATCGTCATCTCGGCGATCGTGGTCATCATGTTCTTCGGCGGCTGGTTGCAGCCGTTTCCCAACGTGCCGGTGCTGGCGTTCCTCGGGCTCGTGCCGCCGTGGATCTGGTTCATCGGCAAGATTTTCCTGTTCCTCTACGTGTTCATCTGGATCCGCGCCACCCTGCCGCGCTATCGGTACGATCAGTTGATGGCGCTCGGGTGGAAGGTTCTCATCCCGGTCGCGATCGGCAACCTCGTGGTGACCGGCATCCTGAAGGTCGCGTTGTAGCCCCGCAGGCGTAACCGATGGCCGAAGCGATTGTGTTCTGGACGCTCGCGGTTCTGATTCTGGGCCTGGGGATCGCGGTGATCTCCGCCCGCAGCGCGGTGCACAGCGTGCTGTTCCTGGTGGTGAACTTCCTGCTCGTGGCGGTGCTCTACGTCACGCTGAACGCGGAGTTCGTCGCCGTCATCCAGGTGCTGGTGTACGCGGGCGGCATCGTCGTCCTGTACCTGTTCGTGGTCATGCTCGTGAACCTGAAGAAGGCTCCGGAGCGCTATGCCGATCCGCGCCGCGTCGCGTGGACCGGCACGCTGCTGGCCGGCGTCGTGCTCGCCGAGGTCATCGCCATCGTCTTCTCCTCCGGCAGTGGCGGCGAGTCGGCCGCTGCCGGCGGCGGGTTCGGCGCCGATACGCCGTTCGCCGAGTGCGGGGCGGGGCCGCTCGTCAGTTGCAATACCGAGCAGCTCGGCTGGGTGCTCTACACGAGCTACCTGATTCCGTTCGAGCTGGCGTCGATGCTGCTGCTGGTGGCGATGATCGGGGCCATCGTCCTGGCCAAGCGGCACTTGTAGAGGGAAGCGCGTGCTCGAGATCACACCACTGCACTACAGCCTGCTGTCGGCCGCGCTCTTCATGATCGGCGTGATCGGCGTCCTCGTGCGGCGCAACGTCATCATCATCTTCATGTCGATCGAGCTCATTCTGAACGCGGTCAACATCAACCTGATCGCGCTGTCCGATCGGCTACAGGATCTCGCCGGACAGGTGTTCGTCATCTTCGTGATCGCGGTGGCGGCGGCCGAGGCGGCCGTCGGGCTGGGGATCATCATCGCCTTCTACCGCAACAAGGAGACGGTGAACATCGACGAGATCCAGATCATGCGCTGGTGAGCCTGCTGTCATGGAATCAATCTGGCTGATCCCGCTCCTGCCCGGCATCGGCGCCGCCATCAACGGCCTGGTGGGGATTCGCTTCTTCGGCAAGCGGCTCGCCGGCGTGCTGGCTTCGTTCATGATGGGCTGGGCGCTGTGGCTCAGCCTCGTGGCCTTCTGGGAGCTGCTCGGCGACGAGGACCGCTTCCACCAGGTGACGGTGGCGAGCTGGATCCCGCCGATCCCGCTCGACACGGTCGACGGCATCGGCTCGTTCTCGGTGGACTGGTCGTTCACGCTCGATCCGCTGTCGGCGATGATGCTGCTCATCGTCACCGGCATCGGGTTCCTGATCCACATCTACTCCATCGGCTACATCGAGCACGAGCCGCGGGGCGGCGTCGCGCGCTTCTTCTGCTATCTGAACCTGTTCTGCTTCTTCATGCTCACCCTGGTGCTGGGGAGCAACTTCCTGGTCATGTTCGTGGGCTGGGAGGGCGTCGGCCTCTGCTCGTACCTGCTGATCGGCTACTGGTACCAGAAGAAGAGCGCCTCGGACGCGGGCAAGAAGGCGTTCATCGTCAACCGGATCGGCGACTGGGGCTTCGTGCTCGGCGTCTTCCTGGTGTTCTTCACGTTCGGCACGCTCGATTTCCGCGCCGTGGCCGAGGCCGCGTCGCACATGCCGGTGGAGACCGCCGCCGTCGGATTCGGCGTCATCTCGGCCATCTGCCTGTTGCTGTTCATCGGTGCGACGGGCAAGAGCGCCCAGATTCCGCTCTACGTCTGGCTGCCGGACGCGATGGAGGGGCCGACCCCGGTATCGGCCTTGATCCATGCGGCGACGATGGTGACCGCCGGCGTCTACATGGTCTGCCGCAACGCGGTGCTGTTCACCCATGCGCCGATGGTGATGGAAGTCGTCGCGATCGTCGGCGTGCTGACCGCGCTCGTCGCCGCCACCATCGGTCTGGTGCAGACCGACATCAAGCGGGTGCTGGCGTACTCGACCGTCTCGCAGCTCGGCTACATGTTCCTCGCCACGGGCGTCGGCGCCTTCGGCGCGGCCGCTTTTCACCTCATGACCCACGCCTTCTTCAAGGCGCTCCTCTTCCTCGGAAGCGGCTCGGTCATCCACGGGATGAACGAGGAGCAGGACATGCGCCGGATGGGCGGGTTGCGGCAGTACATGCCGGTGACCGCGCTCACGATGGCGATCGGCGCGGTGGCGATAGCCGGCATCCCGCCGTTCTCGGGATTCTTCAGCAAGGACGAGATCCTGTTCCGCACGTACCTCCACCACGGTGTCTTCGTGCCGGACAAGGTGCTCTGGGGCCTGGGCGTCGTGACGGCGATGCTGACCGCGTTCTACATGTTCCGGCTCATCAACATGACCTTCTTCGGCGCCTATCGCGGCCCGGCGTGGGGGCATGGCGCCGAGGACCACGGACACGACGAGGATGGGCACGGACACGCGTGGCACGGTCCGCACGAGTCGCCCCGGTGGATGACGATCCCGCTCGTTGTGCTGGCGGTCGGCGCCATGCTGGCGGGCTTCGTCGGCGTGCCGATCGCTTTCGAGGCCGTCTGGCCCTGGACGGCGACGATCGAGCACTTCCTGCATCCGAGCTTCGTGGCGGAGGGCGCGCACGCCGCCGAGGAGGCTCACCACATGTCGCTGCTCGGCGAGCTGGGCCTGATGGCGTTCTCGGTGCTGATCGCCCTCGGCGGCATCTGGTTCGCGTACCGGAACTACGTCGAGCGACCCGAGGCGGCCGAGCGCCTGGCGGAGAGCCTCGCGGGACCGCACCGGGTGCTGACGAACAAGTACTACGTCGACGAGCTGTACGACGCGACCGTCGTGCGCGGAACGATGGGCAGCGCCGGTGGCTTGTGGACCGTCGATCGCCAGGTCGTGGACGGCGCCGTCAACGGGACCGGCTGGACGACCATCGCGGCGTCCTGGGTGTCGCACGTCCTCGACAAGTACGTCGTGGACGGCCTCGTCAACCTGACCGCCTGGCTCTGCGGGGAGGCCAGCTACGCTTTCCGCCGGGCGCAGACCGGCCTGATTCAGAATTACGCGTTCGTCACGCTGCTCGGCGTGTTCGCGTTCGTGACCTGGTTCCTCGTCGCCCGGTAATCAGACACTGTCATGAGTAATGACTCCAGCCTGCTGTCGTTGATCCTGTTCACGCCGCTCGTCGGCGCGCTCGTGCTGCTGTTCGTGCCGAAGCGGCAGGAGGACGTGATCCGCTGGATCGCCAACCTGACCGTCGTCATCGGCTTCCTGGTGTCGTTGCCGCTCTGGTTCCGTTACGACACGGCGAACCCGGACTTCCAGTTCGTGGAGCGCCTGCCGTGGATTCCCTCCATCGGCGCGGAGTACTTCCTCGGGGTCGACGGCTTCAGCGTGCTCCTGATCCTGCTGACGACGCTGATGGGCGTCATCGCGGTGCTGTCGTCCTGGACCGCGATCACCATGCGGGTCAAGGAGTACTACATCTTCCTGCTGATGCTGCAGACCGGGATGATCGGCGCGTTCGTCTCGCTCGACTTCCTGCTGTTCTTCCTGTTCTGGGAAGTGATGCTGGTGCCGATGTACTTCCTGATCGGCATCTGGGGCAGCGACAACCGGCTGTACTCCGCCATCAAGTTCTTCCTGTTCACGCTGGTCGGCAGCGTCGTCATGCTGCTCGGCATCCTCGCCGTCTACTTCTACAACCACAGCGTGACCGGGGTGTACACGTTCGACGTCACCCAGTTCCATCAATTGAGCATCCCGGCGGACATGCAGTGGTGGATCTTCCTGGCGTTCTTCCTGGGCTTCGCGGTCAAGGTGCCGATGTTCCCGTTCCACACCTGGCTGCCCGACGCCCACACCGACGCGCCGACCGCCGGCTCGGTCATCCTGGCGGCCGTCCTCCTGAAGATGGGGACGTACGGCTTCATCCGTTTCAGCCTGCCGATCCTGCCGGAGGGGACAGCCGCGTTCGTGCCGCTGGTCGCCGCGCTGTCCATCATCGGGATCGTCTACGGGGCCCTGGTGGCGATGGCGCAACGGGACTGGAAGCGTCTGGTCGCCTATTCCAGCGTCAGCCACATGGGGATGGTGATGCTGGGCATGTTCGCCCTGACCCCGGTGGGCATCACCGGCAGTATCGTGCAGCAGCTCAACCACGGCATCTCGACCGGCGCGCTCTTCCTGATCGTCGGCATCGTGTACGAGCGCCGGCATACCCGGCTCATCTCCGAGTACGGGGGGCTGTCGAAGGTCATGCCGGTCTACGCCGCGGTGTTCCTCATCATGACGATGTCGTCCATCGGGCTGCCGACCCTGAACGGGTTCATCGGCGAGATCCTGATCCTGCAGGGCGTCTTCGTCGTGCAGAAGACCTGGGCATTCTTCGCCGCGTCCGGCATCGTCCTCGGCGCCGCCTACATGCTCTGGCTCTACCAGCGCACGATGTTCGGCACGGTGGACAATCCCAAGAACGAGAACCTGCCGGACCTCAGCATGCGGGAGTTCGTCACGTTCGTCCCGCTGCTGGTGCTCGCGGTCTGGATCGGCCTCTATCCGAAGCCGTTCCTCGACCGGCTGGAGACCTCGGTCGATAACGTCATGATGCGCGTCAACAGCGACTACACGCCGCGCTTCGCGGCCGTAGTGGTGGACGCGGACGGGCCGGCGCGCGCCGACGCCGGGACGCCGGTTCTGGTCGAGGCGCCGGTACGAGGCGGCGGGCGCTAGTCCTTTTCGCGAGGAGCATCAGGAACAAGCATGCCTGCCGGGTTCACTGCCGCCGACTTCTATTACCTGCTGCCCGAGTTGCTGCTCACGGGCGGGGCGTTGCTCGTCCTCGTGGTCGACCTCCTGTTTCCGCGGCGCGAGGAGGCGGCGCTGGGCATGACCCTGCTCACCCTGGCGGTGACCGGGGCGGCGGTCGTCGGGTTCACCGGCGTGGACACGACAATCTCGGCCGGGCTGCTGGCGGTCGACGGTTTCGCGACGTTCTTCAAGGTGATCGTCATCGTGTCGGCGCTGCTGACGGTGCTGATGTCGCCGTCGTACCTGCGCGTCGAGGCCGTCCGCGCCGGCGAGTACTACTTCCTCATCCTCTGTGCGACGCTCGGCATGCTGTTCATGGCGAGCGGCATCGACCTGATCACGCTCTTCATCGGGCTCGAGACGATGGCCATCTCGTTCTACATCCTGGCGGGGTATCTGAAGCCCAACCAGCGGTCGAACGAGGCGTCGGTCAAGTACTTCCTGCTCGGCGCGTTCTCTCTCGGCATCCTGCTCTACGGCATGTCGCTGTTCTACGGCGCCACGGGTACGACCAGCCTCGGCGGCATGGCCGAGGCGCTGGCCGGCGGCGAGCGGAGCCTGATGTTGTCGCTGGCGCTGGTGCTGCTGGTCGCCGGGATGGGATTCAAGATCGCGGCGGTCCCGTTCCACATGTGGGCGCCGGACGTCTACGAGGGGGCCCCCACCCCGGTGACGGCGTACCTGTCGGTGGGCTCGAAGGCCGCTTCGTTCGCGATGATTCTGCGGATCTTCATCGAGGGGCTGCCGAGTCTGGTCGCCGACTGGCAACTGCTGTTCTGGGTGCTGGCCGCGGTCACGATGACCGTGGGCAACATCGCCGCTATCACGCAGAGCAACATCAAGCGCATGCTCGCCTATTCGTCCATCGCGCACGCCGGATACATCCTGATCGGCGTGGTGGCGGCGACGGAGCGCGGGGTCGCGGCGGCGCTGGTGTATCTCTGGGTCTACGTGTTCATGCAACTCGGCGCCTTCGCCGTGGTCGCCATGCTGCGGCGGCAGGACGTCATCGGCGATGAGCTCAAGGACCTGAGCGGGCTGTATCTCCGCAAGCCCTTCGCCGCGGTCGCCATGCTGATCTTCATGCTTTCGCTCGGCGGCATTCCGCCGACCGCCGGATTCATGGGCAAGCTGTGGCTGTTCGGGGCCGCCATCGAGTCGGGTTTCGTATGGCTCGCCGTCATCTTCGTCGTCAACAGCGTCATCTCGCTCTACTACTACTACCGGGTCATCGTCTTCATGTGGCTGAAGGACGAGACGGCCGGCTCGGACATCGTGATCAGTCCCGCCATGGCGACCGCACTGGTCATTGCCGTCGTCGGTTCCCTTCTGTTCGGCGTCTACCCCCAGGTCCTGTTCGACCACGCGCAGATCGCCGCCGACATGTTCGGCTCGGCCGTGTCGACCGCCGCACTCCGGTAAGCCTGGACTTTCTTCCGGACGCTCGAGCCAGCGAGAGTCCTGCGCGCCGCAGGAAGTTCACCCGGCGATACGCTCAATGCGACCGTCAGGTCTGCACAGAGGTGTCTTCCAGACCGGCGCCTTTGTTGGGGCGCAAAGGCACGGGGACGGCTCCGGTTGCAGAGTGAGTGATGCTGCGCGACGGGAATGCCTGCCGTCGCTGACGGCATGGTGCTCAGCGATGCCAACGGGTCGCTGAGCCCCGGGGGGCGGCCGCCGCCCCGCATCAGGGGGCGGCGGTGCTGCCTCATTGAAGGCGGTTGGAGTCGACCTGCTGCAGCGCGTCGTCGATGAGCGCCGCGTTGTCTTCCTGGGTGAGGTTCCGGCGGATGAGCTTCGAGGCAATCATCACCGACAGCTCCACCGCCTCCCGGCGAAGCTCGGAAACGGTACGGTCCCGTTCCAACTGAATCTGTTGCTGAGCGTCGCGCTTGATTGCCTGCGCTTCCTGTTGCGCGAGGTCACGCAGTTCCTGTCGGATTTTCGCACCGTCCGCCCGTGCCTCCGACAGGATGGCGTCGGCTTCGGTGCGGGCCTTGCCGATGAGGGCGCTGGTCGTCGACTGCAGCTCCGCCAGCTCCCGCTTGGCGGTGTCGGCGTCGTCGAGTGACTTGCGGATCCCGGCCTTCCGTTCCTCGAGCGCCGCAAGAAGCGGCCCCCACGCGAATTTCCGCAGCAGGAACAGCAGTACCAGGAAGACCGCGATGGTCCAGAAGAACAGCCCCGGATCGGGCTGGACGAGCGGGTTGTCCATTGTGGGTCCTCTAGCGGAGCAGGACGACCAGCAGCACGAAGACCTCGGCCAGAATCGCGACGCCTTCCAGCAGGAAGAGGGGCAGGTTCACGGCGCCCGTGATCTGCGCGGCCGCGTTCGGCTGGCGGGCGATGCCCTCGGCGGCGGCGGCGGCGAAGCGCCCGATACCCAAGCCCGCGCCGATGACGATCAGCCCGAGTCCGATTGCGGCGCCGAAGTAATGCAGAACCTCCATGCAGGTAACCTCCGTGTGCGATGCGTTTCGCTTAGTGGTGCACGTTGATGGCCATGCCGATGAACACGGCCGACAACAGGGTGAAGACGTACGCCTGGACGAGAACCACGATGATCTCGAGCGCGTTGATGCCGACGGCCAGCGGGACCGAGACCAGGACGCCGACGCCGATGCCGGCCAGCGCGCTCTCGAACAACTCGGTGAACAGGAAGACGAAAGACAGGATGGCCAGGATCGCGATGTGGCCGCCGGTCATGTTGGCGGCCAGACGCATGGTCAGCGCGAAGGGCTTCACGAACATGCCCATGACCTCAATCGGGATCAGCAGGATGTAGAGAGGCCACGCGAGACCGTGAGGGACCAGGTTGATCCAGTGCTTGATGAAGCCGTGGGCCAGGGTGCCGGCGATGATGATCGAGATGAACGTGATCGTGGCGAGCGCCGCGGTGACGTTGAAGTTGGCCGTCGCGGTGGTCCCGCCGTGGATGAGGTTCTTGACCAGAGAGTGCTCGCCCGTGTGCAGCACGTAGTGGTCGATCAGGCCGACTACCTCGAAGATCGGGATCAGGCCGACCACGTTCGCCGCCAGTATGAAGAAGAAGAAGGTGAGCACGAGCGGCGCCCAAGTCCTGACGTACTTCGCGCCCACGTTGGGCAGCACGATCGAATCGCGGATGAACTCGACGATGAACTCCAGGGCGTTCATGAAGCCGCCGGGAACGAGCCGGTCCTGCCGCAGGTAGCGCCGCACCGTCGTCGTGATCAGCAGGAACACGGCGGTCGCGACGAAGAGGAGCATGAAGACGTGCTTCGTCACCGAGAAGTCGATGCCGAAGAGCACGGGCAGGTGCAGGATCGGGTGCTCGAACGAGCTGTTGGCGACGTGCTCGATGATCACCTCGCCGGCATCGAATCCCTCGGCCGCGTGCTCGGCGGCTTCGGCGTGCTCGCCGGCCTGTTCCGTCGGTTCGATGTGGTCGGGTTGCTGCATGCGTCTGTCGAAGTCGAGTTCGTGAAGGTCCCGGTCCCGCCGGCTCGCGTGCGATCAACCGGTGAACAGGCGTTGCAGTTCCACCGCCTCCGCGAGGTGCAGGACCACGAACGATATGGCGAAGCTGCCGACGAACCACGCTGCATCCAGCGCGAGCACGCCGACGGCCAGGGTGACGTAGATGCCGAACAACACGAGCTTGCCCACGAACGCGCGGACCATCAGTCGCGTCAACTGTTCCGGACTACGTCGGTACGCACGTTCCATCATCCGCCACGAGCCGAGGGCGACCGCGAGCGGAGCCAGCAATCCGAGCAGGATTTCGACCGCCGCATCGGACACCGCCAGCGCAACCAGCGCGCTTCCGGCGGCCAGAATCACGGCCGCTGTCCAGACCGTCCCCATCGGTCACCGCTTCCAGACCGTCTTTGCCAGTTCGTAGAAGCCGACGACCAGCCCGGCCAGCAGACCCGTCAACAGGCCCCAGGGTTCCGTTCCCTGCCAGCGGTCCACCAGATGTCCTCCGCCGCCGAGCAGGAGAATGGCTCCGATCAACGAATAGCTGGCCGTCGCCGCCGGTCCGGCCCTGCGGATATTGTCTTGCAGATGCCGCAGGGACCCCGATACGAACGGCTCCCGCTCGCCCGGCATTCTCTCTCCTGCCGCCGACGCGTTTAGAGTCCCACCCGTCGCGTGGCCGATGCGATCCGACAAGGCGACCACCCTCGGCGACCGAACAAACAGCCAATGATAGCAGGGGGCCCACTCATGAGGCAACGGACGCGGACAGTCCGTCGCGCGGGCGCGCCGGGACGGCGCTCGCGGTGAGCCGCGGGGTCCCGCCCCGGTCACCACACGGTGAATTCGTAGCATCCGGGGGCCACCAGCATCCGCCGGTCGTCCGGGAAGTGCAGGCTCGACGGGTGAACGACGCCCGCCGCCTGCAGGCGGACCGTGCGAATCTTCTCGCCGGATGGATCGTAGACGTAGAGGAACGGCGTCGACAGGGCGATCCACAGGTTGCCGGCACGGTCGACGGCGGCGGTGCGGACCGTGGGCGGAACCAGCGGCAGCTCCCGGCCGCGCTCGTCCGGGCGCGTGGGCCAGACCGTCGGGAGCGCGTTGATCAGTGGATCCAGCTCGACGCCTTCGATGTGACGTTCGAAGAGCAGCGTCCCGGCGCTGTCGTACTTGCGGAAGAGCGGCCGGCCCGACTGGAAGACGAAATAGTGTGCGCCGTACGGGTCCGCGAGCGGCAACCCGCTGTTCAGGGCGAGATGCAGGTCGCGATTGGCTTCGTGACCCGTCGAGCGGAAGGAGCCGAACGTCTGGTACGGATGCCCGTTCAGGCTGAAGCGGGTGATCAGTCCGCCGATCTCCGGCTGGTTCATCAGCATCGACCGGCCGGTGAATTCCAGTGAGCCGACGCCGTTCAGGACGATCGGGCCGACGGTGAGTCGCGGCGCGGCACGACCCGGCAGCCGGAAGCTGCCCAGGCGCCTGCCGTCGAGATCGAAGATCTGGACGCGTTCCCGGCCGCCGGGCGCATCCGCGACGACGAACCGGGAGCCGGGCCCGAGATCGAACGTGCTCGCACCCAGGATCCGGCCGTCTTCGGGGCCGACCTGTACGAGCCGCGTGGCCACGGTACGGTCGGCGGCGATCCGATGGACCGCATGCCCGCGCCGGTCGAACACGAAGTAGCGCCCGTCGGGCGCCTGCTGGAAGACGCTCGGTTCACGGAACGTGCCGACGATGTGCGGTGGCAGACCGCCGGTGGAGTGCAGGATCTCGACGTGGTGCGAGGCCTCCGGCGCGGGGGTGAGGAGCGGTGCGAACGTCAACGCCAGGGCCGTCGCCCCTGCGAGGCGGCAGATGCTACCGATCGCGCGGGCACGGGCCGATGGGTTCAGCGGGGCCTCCTTCGTCAGTAGCGAGCGATCGCTCTGATGGTGTCCAGCACGTCGTCCGCCTGCGGCAGGATGGCTTCTTCGAGAACGGGGCTGTAGGCGACCGGGCAGTCCAACGCCCCGAGGCGCTTGACGGGGGCGTCGAGGTGCTCGAACAGCTCGTCGGCTATCCGTGCAGCGAGCTCGGCCCCGAAACCGCATGTCAACTGGTCTTCGTGCGCGATCACGACCCGGCTGGTCGCTCGCACGGCCTCGGCGATGCCCTCCCAGTCGTACGGTACGATCGTTCGCAGGTCGATCACCCGAACGTCGATTCCTTCCTGGCTGGCCCGCTCGGCGGCCAGCAGCGACCTCTGAACGAGAGCGCCCCAGGTCAGCACGGTGACGTCGGCGCCGTCGCGCCGGACGGCGGCCCGCGCGAACGGCAGCGTGTAGTCGGCTCCCGGATAGATCCCCTTGTTGTAGGTCTGGCGATAGAGGTGCTTGTGCTCGAGGAAAAGGACGGGGTCGTCGGCCCGGATCGCCGTCCGGAGCAGGCCGGCCGCGTCTTCGGCGGTCGACGGAAAGGCGATACGCAGCCCTGGGCAGTGTGCGAAGATGCTCTCGCCGGACTGACTGTGATAGAGGGCGCCGCCCTTCAGGTAGCCGCCGATCGGGACACGGATGACGACCGGGCAGGACCAGTCGTTGTTCGAGCGGTAGCGCAGCATGCAGAGCTCGTCCCGTATCTGCATCATGGCCGGCCAGATGTAGTCGAAGAACTGGATCTCCACCACCGGCTTCAGACCGCGCACCGCCATGCCGATCGCCCGTCCGACGATGTTCGCCTCGGCGAGCGGAGAATTGAAGACCCGCTCGCGGCCGTACTCCCGTTGCAGTCCGAGCGTCGCCTTGAACACGCCGCCCTTGCCGGTTACCTCGGAGAGGATCTCCGCGCGGCTGGCGTCGGCGACGTCCTCGCCGAAGACGACGATACGAGGGTCGCGCGCCATCTCGTCCCTGAGCGTGCGGTTGATGGCGGAGACCATCGTGTCCGGCGTGCCGGATGGGGCCGGGGCGGCCGAGGCCTCGAACGCGCCGGAAGCCGGGTCGACCGTCGGGGAGTACACGTACAACGCGGCCGTCGACGCATCCGGCTTCGGGGCGGCGACGGCGCGGTCCGAAGCGTCCTGTATCTCGCGGTCGACGTCGGCCGCGACCGCGTCGAGCTCGACCTGGGTCGCATGCCCGGCGGTCACCAGGAAGTCGGCGAACCGGCGCAGCGGATCGCGCGCCGCCTCCGCCTCCCGTTCGACGGCGCTCTTGTAGTGACGCTCGTCGTCCGACATCGAGTGCGAGTACGGACGCGTGACGTGAGCGTGGACCAGTGCGGGGCCGGAGCGGCCCCGCGCCCACGCTACGGCTTCGCTCATGGCGCGGAAGCTGGCGACGCCGTCGGTTCCGTCGACGCGGATGACGTGCAGCCCGGGGAACGCCTCGATCAGAACCGAGATATCACCGCCGGGCGTCTGCACCTCGACCGGAACGGAGATCGCGTATCCGTTGTCCTCCACCAGGTAGACCACCGGAAGCCGTCCCGTACAGGCCGTATTGAGCGATTCCCAGAACTCGCCCCCGCTGGTCTGGCCGTCGCCGAGCGAGACGAGCACGACGTCGTCGGGGGGCGACGAGTCCGATTCGATGCCGACAAGCCGTGGCAGGAGCTCGCCCGCCTCCGCCGCGCCGACCGCGTGCAGGCACTGCGTGGTGCACGCGCTCGAGGGGGACACGATGCGCAACGTCGGCGAGCTCCAGTGGGTCGGCATCTGCCGGCCGCCGGAGTTGGGATCGTCCTTCGCGCCCACGGCGTTGAGCAGCATGTCGTGGGCCGTCAGACCGAGCGTCAGGCACAGCGCCCGGTCGCGGTAGTACGGGAAGACCCAGTCGCGGCCCGGCCGCAGGGCCAGTCCCGCCGCCACCTGAACGGCCTCGTGTCCGGCTCCGCTGATCTGGAAATAGCTGAGGCTCTGGTTCTTGAGCTGCAGCTCCCGGTCGTCGAGACGGCGCGACAGCAGCATCGTGCGGTAGAAGCCGATGAACTGCTCGCCCGACAACTCGTCGATGCGGCCCCCGACCGCGAGGGCTGCGCGGGCGGCAGGCTCGTTCGTGAGCGCTGGTCCCTTCATGGTGCGGAGTCCTTGCGGTGGGCGGGTGCGGGCGACAGTCGGCTCGATCGAGTATCGTGCACGACTCCCGATTATATCACGCGGTCGCGGCCCCGCGGCCCTTCGCGCGGGCGGCGTAAACCGTTCCCTGTCAACAGTTACGATCAGGTGACCCAGGCTGCGGGGGAGGAACCGATGCCGTCGAACGCCGTCGTTCATCGTTGGGCCGCGCTCGATCTCGACAAGGTCACGGAGTTGATCTCCCGGAAGATCGTGTCGGGAGAGCGGCAGATGCTGGTGCAGGTCTATCTGAAGCGGGGTGCGCACGTGCCGGCGCACCGGCACGTGAGCGAGCAGTTGCAATATGTACTCGAGGGCGCTCTGCGCTGCGTGGTCGGAGGCGAGGAGATCGTCGTGCACGAGGGAGAGGTGCTGGTGATCCCGGCCGGCGTGCGGCACCAGGCCGAGGCGCTGGCGGATACCTTCGCGCTCGATCTCTTCTGTCCGGTGCGGACCGAGTGGCTGGTCCCCACCGCGGGCGGCCCTGCCGGCGATCCGCGGCAGTAGTGCTCAGTGCACGCGATCGTCCCAGTTGCCGCCGCCGCGCGGATAGTCGTCCCAATCCCGGCCGCCCCGGCCCTCGTAGACGTCGAAGCGTTTCCGGAGACGCGCCATCTTCCACTTGAAGTAGCGGTATTTGATGTCGGCGATGACGCCGATCCGTCCCAACCTCATCCGTCCACCGCCGACCCGACCGGCCGCCGCGCCGCGCATCCGCAGGTACAGGAAGCCGACCGCCAGCCCGCCGAGATGGGCGATGTGCGCGACCCCGTCTCCGCGGGGCACGGAGAGGAATGCGACGGCGCCGATGATCATCACGAAGTACTTCGCCGGTACGGGAAAGAGGAAGAACATCAGGATGGGCGTTTCGGGGTAGGTCAGCGCGAACGCCATCAGCAGGCCGTAGACCGCTCCGGAGGCGCCGATCGTCACGGCCGCGTAGGTCGGATCGGCGAACGCGAACGGCAGCAGCGACACCGCGATGGTCGAAAGTCCCGCCCCGATGCCGCTGACGAAGTAGTAGCGCAGGAAGAACCGGGAGCCCCAGAGCCGCTCCAACTGCACGCCGAACATCCAGAGCACCAGCATGTTCAGCAGCACGTGCCCCATGCCGCCGTGCAGAAACATGTAGGTGACCGGTTGCCAGATCCAGAACCGGGTGAGGACCGCCTGCGGCGTCAGTCCGAAGACGCCGGTGATCCAGTAGAACAGCGACGGGGCGAGCGCGGTCAGCAGGAACGGACCGACGTTGGCCCACAGCAGCATCTTGACCGCGGGCGTCATCAGGCCGGGTCCGAAAGAGTAGTGGCTGCCGCCGTAGTGCATCGGTCGCATCGCACCCATCGTACCATTCCCCGGGGGCCGATGCGCTGGATTCGGCGGCCTGGAGTCGCGCCGGCGGACCGGCTCGCGCTGCCGCCGTCGGTTGCCGCCGGACCGGGCCTGACAAGGAACATGCTTCGTTCTAGGGCGCAGCCTCCTGGCTCCGAACCAGGCGGGCCAGCACCTGTCGCGCCACCTGCTCGAGCTCCCGAATCCTGAGCATCAGCGCCGCGGCCGCCAGCACCGCGACGCCGACCGCGATGCTCGTGCAGACCCGGCCCAGGCGCGTGACGAGCTCCGCGCCGGACCAGGCTTCGAGCAGCCGCGCATGCGTCATCCAGGCCGCCGTTCCCATGGCCGCCGATGCGACCGTGATCTTCGCGAGGACCGCGAGTACCCGGCCCAGATCGAGACCGTGGAGCCGCTGGCGCAGCACCGCGAGGAGGGCGATCGCATTGGCCAGGGCGGCGATAGAGGCGCCGAGCGCCAGCCCGCGATATCCCATGAGATCCACGAGCAGGAGATTGAGCGCGATGTTCAGCGTCACGGCGGCCATGCTGATCGTGGTCGGAGTGACGCTGCTGCCGAGTGCGTAGAAGCAGGGGACCGCGATGCGGACGGCCGAGTAGCCTGCGAGCCCGGGGGCATAGAAGAGGAGCGCGGCGGCCGTGGCGGCCGTATCCTCCGGCGTGAAGCTGCCGCGCTCGAAGATGAGCTGCACGACCGGTGCGCCCAGCGCGAGGAGACCGACCGTAGCGGGGACGGTGACCACCAGCATGAGGCGGAGCGCTCGTGAGACGGCGTCGCGGATGCCGTCGATCTCCTCGCGCGCGGCGTGGCGCGAGACGACCGGAAGCGTCGCGGCGGCTATCGAGACGCCGAACAGGCCGATCGGCAGGTACATCACGCGAAACGCATAGCCGAGCCAGGAAACGGCCCCCGTGCCCTGTCCGGTGGCCAGCACCATGTTCACCAGCAGGTTGATCTGGACGGCGGCGCCGGCCAGCGTGCCGGGTCCCATCAGCCGGAGGATGCGCCGCAGTCCGGGATCCGCCGGGTCGAGGGCCGCCCGGTATCGGAATCCCTCGCGGTGGAGGGCGGGAACCTGCAGCGCGACCTGGCCGAGCCCTCCCAGCAGCGCGCCGATGGCAATCGCGACGATCGGATCGAGCCCGAGTCCGGGCATCAGCGGAACGAGCAGCGCGCCGCTCAGGATGATGCCGACGTTGTACATCGCGGGCGAGAGGGCCGGCACGAAGAAGCGGTTGAGCGAGTTCAGCATTCCCATCAGCGCCGCGGCGACCGCCACCAGCGTCAGAAAGGGCAGCAGCAGGCGCGTCAGGAACACCGTCAGCTCCAACTTGCCGGGCACTTCGGCGTAGGAGCCGGCGAGCAGTCGCACGAGCGGTTCTGCGAAGAGCATGCCGGCGAGGACGAACGCGCCGGTCACCACCACGAGCGCGTTCAGAAGCTGATTGCCGAGCCGCCAGGCCTCCTCCCGGCCGGTGTGCGTCAGACGCCGCATGAACGCGGGCACGAACGCGGCGCTCATCGCGCCCTCGGCGAACAGATCCCGCAGGAGGTTGGGGATTCGTGTGGCCACGTTGAAGGCGTCCATCGCGTTTCCGGCGCCGAACAGATACGCGAGCACCTGATCGCGGACGAGCCCGAGGAGGCGGCTGGTCAGAGTTGCCGCTCCCACCAGCCCGGCGGACCGAGCGAGCCGCGACGCGGCCGAGACTGCAGCCGGTTCAGGCGGGGGCGGGGGCGTCGACTCCGGGGGAGTCATGTGGCGAAGCGGACGTTGATGACGTCGCCGTCGCGGACCACGTAGTCCTTGCCTTCGAGTCGGACCTCGGCGTGCTTGCGGCAGGCGGCGAGGGAGCCGCGGGCCACCAGGCGCTCACAGGCGACCACCTCGGCGCGGATGAAGCCCCGGGCCAGATCCGAGTGGATCTCGCCGGCCGCGTCCTGCGCGACGGTGCCCGCCGGGATGGACCACGCCCGGCACTCGTCCTCGCCGGCGGTGAAGAAGGACACGTAGCCGAGCAACTCGTAGGCGGCGCGGATCACGCGGTCGAGGCCGGTCTCGCGCAGGCCCAGATCGGTCAGGAAGGCCGCCGCATCCTCCGGCTCCAGCTCCGCGATCTCCAGTTCGATCTTCGCGCAGACGGTCAGCGCCCGCACCGCGGGTCCGTGAACGAAACCGTCGAGGCCGGCCGCGCGCACCGCGTCCTCGGTCGAGATGGCCGCGTCCGCCTCGTCGACGTTGACGACGAGCAGGAGTGGTTTGGCCGAGAGGAACTGGAATCCGCGAAGCCGCCTCGCGTCCGCGGGATCGAGCTCGAGCGCCCGCAGCGGCGTGCCGGCCTCGAGCACGCCCGCGCAGCGTCGCAGGACGTCGAGCTCGGCCGCGTCGCCCTTCCACGCGCCCTTGCTCCGGTCCTTCTCGATCCGCTCGATGCGCCGCTCGGCCACCCCGAGGTCGGCCAGGATCAGCTCGTCTTCGAGGGTCCTGGCGTCACGCCCGGGGTCGATGGACTCCGCCGGATGCGGAACCGCGTCGTTCCGGAACGCGCGGACGACGTGGAGCAGCGCATCGGCCGTGCGGTACGGCGCGACGTCGAGCAGCGTCGCCGCGCCGCTGCCGCGGCGGGTCGCCATGTCGACGAAGGTCACCGTGGCCGGCGTGTGCTTTCGCGGCGAGAACATCGCGCTCAGGCGGTCGAGACGGGGATCGGGCACGCGCGCCAGCCCCATGGCCGCGTCGTCCCGACCGGAGGCGCGGCCGCCCGTGTCGGCGGCCCGCGTGAGGAGCTGGAAGAGAGTCGACTTGCCCGCCGAAGCGAGCCCGATCAGGCCGGCGCGCAGCATCGTCGCCGGAAAGTGTCGCACATCCATCGCGAAACGGCGATTCACCCGTTGACAAGGGGAAAGTGGTCCCCTACGATTCGTGTGTGGACAAAAGTGGCTTGTAAGGGAATAAACTGGACTGCAGTGGAGCAGAGACGTGAGGGGGAACAGGCCCGCGAAGATCGACGACAAGGGGCGGCTGAAGGTGCCGACGGTCTTCCGGTCGGCAATCGCGGCGCAGTACGGCGACGACGTGTTCGTGACGAGCACCGACGGCAAGGCCGCGTTCATCTACCCTCTGCGCGTCTGGACCGACATGGAGGCGCAGCTCGCGCAGGCTCCCTCTGCGGACCCCAAGGTCCGCCGGTACAAGGAAGCGGTCAACTACTACGGGCAGGAGGCGACCTTCGACAAGCAGGGGCGCGTTCTGATTCAGGGCTTGCTCCGGGAGCAGGCGGAGATAGTCGGGGAGGTGATGGTCCTCGGACTGGGCAATCACCTCGAGGTCTGGAACAAGGAGCATATCGGCAAGCGGCAGAGCGAGCATCCGCTTACGCCGGAGGAACTCGGCACGCTCGCGGCGGACTACGGCATCTGAGTGGGACGGCATGACGCAGAGTCCGATGGTCAGGCACGAACCGGTCATGGCGGCGGAGGTGGTGACCGTCCTCGATCCGGCTCGCGGCGGTCTGTTCGTCGACTGCACGGTAGGTGGCGGCGGCCATGCCCGCGCGCTCCTCGAAGGCGGCGCGGATCGCGTGCTGGGGCTCGACCGGGACGGTGAGGCGCTCGCGGTGGCGGCGCAAACGCTGACGGGTTGGACCGATCGCGTCGAGCTCGTCCACACCGACTTCCGCAACCTCGATGCCGCGCTCGCCGAGCGTGGCATCGGCGACATCGACGGCGGCGCCCTCGCCGACCTGGGAATCTCGTCGTTGCAGCTCGACGGCGCCGGACGCGGCTTCAGCTTTCGGCGCGACGAACCGCTCGACATGCGGATGGATCGCTCGACCGGCCCGACGGCCGCCGACCTGCTGCGCGACACGCCCGAGTCGGAGCTCGCCGACGTCATCCATCAGTACGGGGAGGATCGTTACGCGCGGCGCATCTCCCGGGGCCTGGTCGCCACGCGCGCTCGCGCGCCGCTGACATCCACCGGTCAACTGGCGGACGCGGTCCGCCGCGCGGTGCCTCACCGGAGCCGCCAGCGCATCCATCCGGCCACCCGCACGTTCCAGGCGCTGCGGATCTGGGTGAACCGCGAGCTCGATGGGCTCGACGCCTGGCTGCTGGCGCTTTGCCGGCGCCTGCGGTCCGGGGCGCGGCTGGCCGTCATCACCTTTCATTCGCTGGAGGATCGCATCGTCAAGCGGGCGTTGCGCCGATTCGAGCGGGACGCCGACACCGCCGTCAAGGTGCTGACCAGACGCCCGCTCCGCCCCTCCGAAGGCGAGGTCGCCCGGAATCCGCGGGCGCGCAGCGCGAAGCTGCGCGCCGCCGAAAGGCTGGCATGACGCACGAGGATTTCGCGGATCTCGTTTCCCCGCAGATTCGCAACGCCCCGATCGTGCGCGAGCTGGACGGGGTTCGACAGCGGGAACTGCGGGGATCGTTGATCCTGGCCGTCTTGCTGGTTGCGGTTCTGCTGTTCTCGGTCTGGCAGCACTTCGAGCTGTTGCAGCATGGCTACCGCATCGAACAGATGCGTCAGGAATACGCCAGGCAGCAGGAGCTGAACCGTCATCTCCGTCTGGAGATCGAGACCCTCCGCTCACCGGCCCGCATCGAGCGCGTCGCGACCGGGCAACTGCGCATGGTCGTCCCGGCCGCCGACCGCGAGCTGCTCGTGGAACGGGTGGTGGGCGAAGCGGTGCCGGAGGTGCCGGAATCGTCGGTCGTGGCGACACGGCAGGAGGTGTCGGGTGAGCCGACTCGCGGACTCTACTAGGCCGCCCTGGGGCCGGCGGAGCACTCGGCGCCGGCGCGCCGCGGCGCGTGCGCCGCGGCCGGAGTGGCGCGACACGTTGAAGCGTCGCGTGCTGGTGGCGGCCTGCGGGTTCGCGGTTTGGGTCGCCGCCATCGAGGCCAGGCTCGTGCATCTGCAGGTCGTGCAGCACGCGGAGCTGGTTGCGAGGGCGGGAAGCCAGCAGCGGCGGACCATCGAGGTGCATTCGAAGCGCGGCGAGATTCTGGATCGGAACGGGCGCGTGCTCGCGTACAGCGTCGACGCCGACACGGTCTACGCCGTGCCCACCGACATAGATGAGCCGGCAGCCACCGCCCGCGCGCTCTGCAACGCGCTGAACGAATGCACGCCGGCGGACCGCGACGCCCTCGAGCGTCGTCTCCGCCGTCGCAGGAGCTTCGCCCTGCTGAAGTCCGACCCGTCTTCCGAGGAAGCGCGGCGCGTGGCGGCTCTGGGACTGGCCTCCGCGGGGATCGACCCGGACACCGGCGCCGTATACGCCGTGCCCGCCAGAATCGAGGACGAAGAGCTCGAAGCGACTGCGAGTGCGATCTGCGGTGCGCTCGACGACTGCACCGAGGCCGGGCGGGACGCCCTCGCGCGCCGTCTCCGGCGCCCCAGGGATTTCGCGTACATCCAGCGCAAGGTGTCGCCGGAAGAGGCGCGGCGCGTGGCGGCCCTGGGGTTGGACGGCGTCGGGTTTCTCATCGAAGACCGGCGCTACTATCCCGGCCGCGAGCTCGCGGCGCACCTCATCGGCTACGTCGGGCTCGACAACCAGGGCTTGAGCGGAATCGAGTCGACCTATGACTCGGAGATCGGCGGCCGGGCGGGACAGATCCTGATCCACACCGATGCCCGCCGGCGCGCTTTCAGCCGCATCGACCGGCCGCCGACTGCCGGCGCGACCGTCGAGCTGACCATCGACAAGCATCTCCAGCATATCGTGGAGCGGGAGCTCCGGGCGGGGATTCGAACCTACGACGCGGATGCCGGGGCGGTCGTGATGCTCGATCCGCGGACCGGCGAGGTGCTGGCGCTCGCCAGCGCGCCGTCGTTCAATCCGAACGCGTTCGGCGCCGCGACACCCATGCAGCGCCGCAACCGCGCCGTTCAGGACGTGTACGAGCCGGGATCGACCTTCAAGATCGTCACCGCCGCGGCGGCCTTCGAGGAGGATGCCGTCCAACCCGACGAAGTATTCGACGTGAGCGCCGGCTTCATTCGGATCGGCCGCAACCGGATCCGCGACTTCACCACCTACGGCCCGCTGAGCTTCACGGACGTGATCGTCAAGTCCAGCAACGTCGGGGCCATCCTGGTCGGATTGCGGCTGGGACCGGAGCGGCTCAGTCGGTACGTCGATAGATTCGGTTTCGGACGCGCACTGTCGCGGGACTTTCCGGGAGAGAGCGCCGGCCTCGTCTGGAGTTCCGAAACGCTGAACGAGCGGGCGATAGCCTCCATTTCCATGGGGTACCAGGTTGCCGTCACCCCGTTGCAGATGGCGGCTGCCTTCGCCGCGGTGGCGAACGGCGGCGAGCTGCTCGAGCCTCGTGTCGTGCGCACGGTGGCCCGCAGCGGCGGCCGGGTGAAGTCGGAGCGACGGGTGATCAGGCGCGCGATCTCGCGGGAGACGGCGGCTGCGCTGACCGGGATCATGACGCAGGTCGCCGAGCGGGGAACGGCCCGTCGCGCCCGAGTGACGGGCTATGCGGTCGCCGGCAAGACCGGCACGGCGGAGAAGCTCATCGACGGTCGCTATTCGCACACGGACCACAATGCCTCGTTCGTCGGTTTCGTACCGGCGGATGCCCCGCGGTTCGTCATCCTGGTCATGCTGGACACGCCGCGCACCGCCATGATCAACGGCATCCGCCAGCGGGCGTACACCGGCGGCGCGGCGGCGGCGCCGGTATTTCAGCGTATCGCCGAGGCGGCCTTGCGTTACCTCCGGGTGCCGCGCACGCCGGACTCGACTCGACCGCCGCTGATTGCGCATTCCGCGCCCGCGCCGGATGCGGACCTGCGGCCGGCCGCCTGGTCGGAGTCCTCCCGCGTACCGCTACCGGCCCGCCCTGCCGCCGCCTCCGAAGATGCGGGATCGATCCCCGATCTGCGTGGCCTGAGCGCACGGCAGGCTGTCGAGGTCCTCGGCCGCATCGGTCTGCGAGCGCAGTTCACCGGCGACGGAACGGTGGCGCGCCACGTGCCGGCGGCCGGAGAGGCCATCGACCCGGGCGCGACCGCCACTGTCTGGCTGCAGCGGTATGCGCCGCCGGCCGACGAGGCCGAGGCGCTGGGGCCATGACCATGGTCGACGATGAGTCCTCGGTTCGGAACGTCGATTGCGGGATGTCCTGCGGGGCATTGCTCGCTGACGCCGGCGTCGGCGGCTCCACGGTTACCGACGCGCGTCTGCTGGAGTCTCCGGTGACCGGCGTCCATTTCGATTCGCGTGACGTCACTCCGGGCGGCGTCTTCGTCGCCGTACCGGGCCGGCGCTTCGACGGCGCCGATTTCGTCGACGACGCGGTCGAGCGCGGCGCGGCGCTCGTCGTCGCCGAGGTGGAACCGCCGGCCGCGGCGCCGCTGCCCTGGGTCCGCGTGCCGGATGCGCGCGCCGCTCTGTCCGCACTCGCCGCGGCCTTCCATGGCGACCCGAGCCGCGACCTGCAAGTCGTCGGCGTCACCGGAACCAACGGCAAGACCACGACCACCTGGCTCCTCGAATCCATCTTCGCGCACGCGGGGATGGCGACGGGGCGGATCAGCTCCATTTCGAACCGGATCGGCCGCGACGACGCCGAGCGACCGGCGGTGCACACGACGCCGGAGGCCCCGCAGGTCCAGGCGTTGCTCGCGGCGATGCGTGACCGGGGCGCACGGGTCTGCGTCATGGAGGTCTCTTCCCATGCCGCGGTGTTGCGACGGGTCGAGCACGTCCGGTTCGCCGCCGCCGTCTTCACGAACCTGACGCGCGACCATCTCGACTTTCACGGCGACATGGAGGGCTACTTCGCCGCGAAGCGGCGGCTCTTCGATTTGTTGCCGGATGGGGCTCCGGCCGTGGTCAATCTCGACGACCCGCGCGGTGCCCGGCTGGCGGGACAGGTGTCGCGACCGGTGACCTACGCCCTGGAGCGGACGGCCGACTGCATGCCCGTCCGCCTGGAACTGCGTGCCGACGGGACCGTCATCGAGGCGCGCACCCCGCGTGGATCGTTGCTGCTGGAGTCGCGGTTGCCGGGTCGCGCCGTCGCCTACGACGTGCTCGCCGCGGCGGCCGCGGGCGTCGCTCTCGACCTGCCGTTCGCCGGTATCGCAGCCGGGGTACGCGCTTTGACCGTGGTGCCGGGTCGTATGCAGACGGTGTCGTCGGAGGACGACGACGTGACCGTCATCGTCGACTCCGCGCACACCGACGACGCGTTGCGGGGATTGCTGGAAACCGTGCGCCAGTTCGCCGGGCGCCGGATCGTCACGGTGTTCGGTTGCGGCGGCGATCGGGACGCCACGAAGCGGCCGTTGATGGGGGTCGTGGCGACCCGCCTGAGCGACGCGGTGATTCTCACGTCGGACAACCCCAGGTCGGAAGATCCGCAAGCCATCATCGACGACATCGAGCGCGGCCTCGGTCGTTCCGACACCCCGCATCTGGCGATCGTGGAGCGGGCGGCGGCGATCCGCCGCGCGATAGACGACGCGGGGGCCGGCGACGTGGTCGTCATAGCGGGCAAGGGGCACGAGCGTTACCAGGTGATCGGGTCGCGCGCGGTGCCCTTCGACGACGTCGTCGTGGCGCGCGCGGCGCTGGACGCACGGGGCGGGCGGCCATCCGTGGGATGACAGACAGGTGGCGGATCATGGATCGGCGCGGGTGCGGGCGGGGGAACTGGCCCTCGCGGCCGGAGGGCGGCTGGTGGCCGGCCTCCCGGATGTCGAGTTGGGAGACATCTCCATCGACAGCCGGCGTATCCGTCCGGGCGACGTCTTCCTGGCGATTCGGGGCAACCGGCTGGACGGTCACGACTTCATCGCCGAGGCAGTCGGTAGAGGAGCGGCGGGCGTGATCGTCAGCGACACGGCGGCGGCGCCGGTCACCGGGGCGAGCAGGGTCGCCCCGGCGACCATCGTCGTGGGAGACACCACGCATGCGCTGCAGTCGATCGCGCGCGACGTGCGGCGTCGTTCCGGCGCGAAGGTCGTGGCGATTACCGGAAGCGTGGGCAAGACGACGACCAAGGAGCTGACGGCGGCGTTCATCGGCACCCGGCACGACGTGCTCCGCAACGAAGGCAACCTCAACAACCACATAGGCCTCCCGCTGTCGCTGCTGGCGCTCAGGCGCCGCCCCGAAGTGGCGGTGGTCGAGCTCGGCATGAACCATGCAGGCGAGATTCATACCCTGGTCGGCATCGCCGAGCCGAACGTCCGCGTCTGGACCAACGTGGCGGAGGTCCATGCCGAGTCCTTTGCTTCGATCGAGGGGATCGCCGACGCCAAGGCGGAAATTCTCGACGGTGCGACCGCGCGCGACCACCTGGTCGTGAACGCCGGGGACACACTGGCCATGGAGCGAATCGGCGGGTTTCCCGGCGGCGTGACCACCTTCGGAGTCGACACGCAGGCCGACGTACGGGCCACGGACGTCGAAGATCGCGGAATCGACGGCATGCGGGCGGCGGTCGAGACACCCGCCGGCGCCGGCGGCCTGAGCACGCGGCTGCTCGGAGCGGGTCAGGTGGCCAACGTGGTCGCCGCAATCGCGGTTGCCCTTCTGTTCCAGGTCCCGGTGGAGGCGATGCTGCGCGAGGCGGCGGCGTTCGCACCGCCGCCGCGCCGCGGCGAGGTGATCCGCCTGGCCCAAGGGGTGACGGTGGTGGACGATTCCTACAACTCCAACCCGGCGGCGCTCGAGCAGGCGCTCCGGTCGCTGGGGAGCGACAAAGGGCACCGGCGCCGCGTCGCGGTTCTGGGCGAGATGCTCGAACTCGGACCCCGCGCGCGGTTGCTGCATCGCGCCTGCGGCCGTCTGGCGGTAGAGGCCGGGTTCGACGTGCTCGTGGCCGTCGGCGGCCCCGCTGCCGAAGCGCTGGCGGAAGGCGCCCGTGCGGCCGGTCTGGACGCCGGCCACGCCGTCACCTGCGGAACGAGCGAGGAAGCAGCTTCTCTGACCGCCGCACTCGTCCGGGCGGGCGACCTGGTTCTCGTCAAGGGGTCGCGGGGCGTCCGTGTCGATCGCGTCGCGGACCGACTGAAGGCGGAGCGGGCGTGATGCTGTATCACCTGCTTTATCCGCTGCACGCGGAATTCAGCCTGCTGAACGTGGTTCAGTACATCACTTTCCGGACCGCGGCCGCGAGCCTGACTGCGTTCACGGTGACGCTGGTGTTGGGCCCCGTCACGATCCGCCGGCTGCGAGCGCTCCAGATCGGTCAGATCATCCGGCACGACGGGCCCCCGACGCACAAGGACAAGGCGGGCACGCCCACGATGGGAGGGCTGCTGCTGCTCGCCGCGGCGTTCGTGCCGACCCTGCTCTGGGCCGACCTGACCAACGTCTACGTGCAGATCGCCCTGTTGTCGACCGCCGCCTTCGGCGCCATCGGGTTTGCGGACGACTGGCTCAAGATCGCGCGCCGCTCGCACCGCGGTCTGTCGGTCCGGGGCAAGCTCATCGCCCAGAGCGCGGTCGCGACCGCGGTCGGTCTGTCGTTGTTGCAGTTGACGCACAGCGATCTCTACAGCAGCGAGATCATCTTCCCGTTCTTCAAGCAGTTCACGCCGGACATCGGCTGGCTGTACGTCCCGTTCGCCGTGCTGGTCCTGGTGTTCTCGTCGAACGCCGTCAACCTGACGGACGGGCTGGACGGGCTCGCAATCAGCATCTTCACGGTGGCGGCCGGCGCGTTCACGGCCCTGACTTACGTGAGCGGCCACGCCGCCATCGCCGAATTCCTGCTGCTGGTGCGGTTTCCTCCGGCGGGCGAGCTCACGATCTTCTGCGGATCCCTCGTTGGCGCCGGGCTCGGGTTCCTTTGGTACAACTCGTATCCGGCGGACGTGTTCATGGGCGACGTCGGCTCGCTCGCGCTCGGCGGGGCGCTCGGAACGGTCGCGCTGCTCATCAAGCAGGAGCTGCTGTTGCCCATCGTGGGTGCGGTGTTCGTCCTCGAAGCGCTGTCGGTGATTGTCCAGGTCGGGTCGTTCAAGCTGACCGGCCGGCGCGTGTTCAGGATGGCGCCGCTGCATCACCACTACGAGCAGATCGGGTGGAGCGAGCCGAAGATCATCTCCCGGTTCCTGATTGCCGCGGTGGTCTTCGCGCTGTTCAGTCTGACGACGTTGAAGTTGCGATGACCCATTTCTCGGTCGTGGATTCGCGTGTCGTCGTGGTCGGCGCCGGCCGCAGCGGGCTTGCCGCCGCTCGGCTGCTGGCCCGTCGCGGCGCCCGCGTCACGTTGAGCGAGGCCGGCCCGGGCATTGCACAGGCCGAAAGCCTGGCGGGCGACGGCATCGTGCTGGAGAGCGGCGGACATCGAGACGCCACGCTGCGGGCCGCCGACCTGATCGTGCTGAGCCCCGGCGTGTCCCCACGGGTGGCGGAGATTGCTGCGGCGCGTCGCCGGGGAGTCCCGGTCATCAGCGAAGTGGAGCTGGCGGCCCGTTGGCTGCGGGGGCGTCTGGTGGCGGTGACCGGAACGAAGGGGAAGTCGACCACCGTGGTCGTGACCGGTCGAATGCTGGAAGCCGGCGGACGCCGCGCGGTCGTTGGGGGCAACATCGGCGTGGCGCTGAGCAGCCAGGTCGAGAGCTCGACGCCGGACGTCGTGCACGTCGTCGAGGTCAGCAGCTTTCAGCTCGAGCTCACCGAGACGTTCCGCCCCTGGATTGCGGTGTGCCTGAACCTGTCGCCGGATCATCTCGACCGGCACGCGAGCTTCGAGGAGTACGCCGGCGCGAAGGCCCGGCTGTTCGCGAACCAGACGCCGGACGACGCGATGGTGATCAACGCCGACGACCCGCACGTGCTGCAGATTGCACGCTCCGGTCGCGCACGGGCGCTCAGGTTCGCCGTGGAGACTCCGCTGGCAGAGGGTGTGCAGGTCACCGCGGACGGCATCGCGCGTCGCTCGGCCGACGGGGACGAGTGCCTGGTGCCGATGTCCGCGGTCCGAGTCCCCGGGCGCCACCTGCTCAGCGATATCGCCGCCGCGGCGGCCGTCGGCACGCTGGTGGGGATCGACGCCGGCGCGATGGCGCGAGCCGTTGGTTCCTTCCGCGGCCTCGAGCACACCCTGGAGTTCGTGGGGGAGAGCGCGGGCGTCCGGTTCGTGAACGACTCGAAGGCAACCAACGTTGTCGCGGCGCGAGCCGCGATCGAGTGCTTCGGTCCGGGGTTGGTGGTGATCCTCGGCGGTCGGTTCAAGGGCGGGCGGTTCGAGGACCTGCGCCCCGCACTGGCGGCGCGCGGTGCCTCGGTGGTGGCCATCGGCGAGGCGCGACCCCGCGTGCGGCGCGCGCTGGAGCCGGAGGTCGACGTGCTCGAGGCGGAGACGATGGATGAGGCGGTACGTCTGGCGGCGGCGCGCTCCCGCCCGGGCGGAGCCGTGTTGCTGGCGCCGGCTTGCGCCAGCCTCGACATGTTTCGCGACTACGCCGCGCGAGGCGCGGCGTTCAGGGATGCGGTGGCGGCGCTCGGGTCGCCGGTTGCGGAGAACGACGGACGTGAGCAGTGAGCAGTCATCAGTCGGTTTGCGCGGTGAAGAGCTGGCCGCTGGGAGCGCAGGCTATCCCTTGCCTGCGAGGCTGGCGTCTCCACCCGGGTCTGACTGATGACTGCTGACCGCTCACGTGAACGCGTAAACCCTGTTTCGGGTCGACCGGCCGCGAACTTTAGGCCTTGCGACACGACAATCGCCGGTGGCGAGTATGGCGCGGAAACTCAAACCCGACAAGCTGCTCTTCTTCGCGACGCTCGCGCTCCTGAGCGCGAGCGTCATCATGGTCTACAGCGCGTCGGCCCTGCTCGCCATGGATCGCTACGCGCGGCCGTACCACTTTCTGTTCCGGCAGGTGATGTGGGCCGTCGTGGGGTTCGGACTGCTCTGGGCCGTCATGCGGGTCGACTACCGGCGGTTGAAGAAGCCGGCCGTCCTGTCGACGGCGGTCGGCGTCACTCTGCTGGCTCTCGTCGCCGTGTTGTTCAGCGACCCGATCAACGGAACCCGCCGCTGGTTCGGCATCGCGGGGTTCGGCGTGCAGCCGTCGGAGCTCGCCAAGATCGCCCTGATCATGTTCGCGGCGGCGCAACTCGAGCGGCGGATGGACCGGGTCAACGACGTTCTCTACGCGTTGCTGCCGATAGGCGGCCTCACGGCCGGCCTCGCCGCACTCATCCTGTTGCAGCCGGACTTCAGCACGGCGCTCACCGTTGTCGTGATCGTGGCGGCGATGGTCTTCGCCGCGGGGCTGAGCTACCGCTACGTGGTCGGAGCGGCGCTCGTGCTGGCGCCGGCCTTGTACCTCGTGTTGTCGAGCGCGCCGTATCGCATGAGGCGGTTGCTGGCGTTCCTCGATCCGTGGGCCGACCCGCTGGGCGACGGGTTTCAGGTCATTCAGTCGCAGATCGCGGTCGGCACCGGCGGCCTGGTGGGCCTGGGGCTGATGCGCGGGCTGCAGAAGCTGCATTTTCTGCCCGAGCCGCATACCGACTTCATCTACGCCGTCATCGCCGAGGAAACGGGGCTGCTTGGCGCAACGGTGATCCTGCTGTGCTTCGCGATCATCACCTGGCGCGGTCTGCTCGTCGCCTGCCATGCCCCCGACCAGTTCGGCGCATTCCTGGCGATCGGACTCACGACGATGGTCGGCATGCAGGCTTTCATCAACATGAGCGTGGTGCTTGGACTGCTGCCGACGACCGGGATTCCGCTGCCGTTCGTCAGCGCCGGCGGGTCGTCGCTCCTGATCGGGCTGATCGGAATGGGAATCCTCCTGAACGTATCGCAGCATGCGGCGCTCAGACATTGACCCTGGCGATGGAGGAGAAGCGAATCGCGAGTCGTGCGGACCCGGACGCCGGAACGGGAGCGCCCCGGGTGATGTTCGCCGGCGGCGGCACCGGCGGCCATCTGTTTCCCGGAATCGCCGTGGCGCGAGCGCTCGTCCGGCGCCATCCGCAAGCGTACGTAGTGTTCGTCGGAACGGGCCGGGGCATCGAGGAGCGGGCCCTGGCGCGCGAGGGGTTCCCGTTCGAACCCATCCGCACGACGGGGCTCGTGGGCAAGTCGCCGCTCGCCGTCGCCCGGACCGTCGGGACGGCGCCGCTCACGCTCTGCGACGCGGCGCGCGTGTTGCGCCGCGCCCGTCCGGATCTGGTCATCGGGCTCGGCGGTTACAGCGCCGGACCCGTGGTGCTGCTCGCGGCCCTGGCGGGGCGCTCGACGATGGTGATGGAACAGAACGCGGTGCCGGGCATGACCAATCGGATGCTCGCGCCTCTGGTGCGGGCGGCGGCCGTCTCGTTCGAGACGACCTTGTCCTGCTTCGGGGAGAAGGCGTTCCTGAGCGGCAACCCCGTGCGCGAGGGGTTCTTCGACGCTGCGAACGTCGAGCGGGCCGGGCGGACCGGTCCGTCGACGGTGCTCGTCCTCGGAGGATCGCAGGGAGCGCACGCCTTGAACGTCGCGCTGGCCGGCGCCGCCCGCGTACTGGCTTCGGCGCCCGGCCGCGTACGCATCATCCACCAGACGGGAAAGCGCGATCTCGACCGCGTGCGCGCAGCCTACCGTCAGGCCGGCGTGAGCGCCCGGGTGGAGGCGTTCTTCGAGACCATGCACGAGGAAATGCGTGCAGCCGACATGGTGATCTGCCGCGCCGGAGCGACGACGCTGGCCGAGGTGGCGGCGGCCGGCCTGCCGGCGGTGATCGTTCCGTTGCCGACGGCGGCCAACGACCACCAGCGCCGGAATGCCGCGGTGCTCGTTGCGGCCGGCGCCGCGGAGGTCATCGAAGAGATCGATCTCGAACGGTGTCTCGCGCCCCGGGTGACTGCTCTCGCGGGGGACCGGGAGCGCCGGGCGGCCATGGCCGCGGCGGCCCGGCGTCTGGCGAAGCCGGATGCCGTGGACAGGGTGCTGCAGCGGGCGGAGCAGCTCATGGGATGCGCCGGGGCGGTTGCCGGCGCGGAGAGATAGGGACCGTGTGCTCGAACGAGTCAGACGGATCCACATGGTGGGCATCGGTGGCATTGGAATGAGCGGCATCGCGGAGTTGCTGCACGGCGCGGGCTATGAGGTGAGCGGGTCCGACCTCGAGACCTCGCGGGCCACGGCCCGGCTCCGTTCGATCGGCATTCGGGTCGCGGAAGGACATGCGGCGGCCCACGTCGGGGCGCCGGACGTCGTCGTGGTCTCGTCGGCGGTGCCGCCGGACAACCCGGAGCTCGCCGAGGCGGAGCGCCGGAGCATTCCCATCGTCGGTCGCGGCGCGATGCTGGCGGAGCTCACGAAGCGGAAACGGGCCGTCGCCGTGGCCGGGTCCCATGGCAAGACCACGACCACGTCCATGCTGGCGCTGATTCTCGAGGCGGCGGGGCTCGATCCGACGGTGGTCATCGGCGGAGTGGTCGACGCCTTGGGGGGCAACGCCCGGCGGGGGAGTGGGCCGTTCATGGTCGTCGAGGCCGACGAGAGCGACCGGTCGTTTCTGCACCTGGCTCCCGAGATTGCCGTGGTGACCAACGTGGACGACGAACACCTGGAGGCGTACGACGGATTCGACGCGCTCGTTCGCGCGGTCGGGACTTTTGCGGCCAGCGTGCCGGAGAGCGGTTGCATGGTGGCGTGTGCGGATGATCCCCAGGTCGCTCGGGTGGCGGCGCAGTGCCCGCGCCCCGTCGTGACCTACGGGATCGAGATCCCGTCTTCGGGCGTGCGCGCGGATCGAGTGGAGCTCGGGCCGTCGGGATCCACGGCCCGGGTGGTCACGAACGTCCGGGGCCGGCGCGCCGAGGTGGAGCTGACGCTTGCGGTTCCGGGTCGTCACAACCTGCTCAACGCGCTGGCGGCCATCGCAGCGGCGTCGTGGCTGGGCGTCCCTCCGGAAACGGCGACCGGCGCCCTGCGCCGCTTCTCCGGGGCCGCGCGTCGATATGCTCGCCACCACCTGCCCGGTGGCATCGAGATCGTGGACGACTACGCTCACCATCCGACGGAGATTCAAGCGGTCCTGAAGACCGCGAGACTCGGGGCTCCGCGCCGCTTGATCGTGGTGTTCCAGCCGCACCGGTACTCGCGGACGGCGCGTCTGCTCGACCGTTTCGGTCAGGTGCTGGGGCAGGCGGACGCCCTGTTGCTCACCGAGGTCTACGCGGCGAGCGAGTCCCGTCCGGAGGGCGTCGACGCGGCCGCCGTCGCGCGGGCCGTACGGCGCCATTCCGCGATACCCATCGAGATTGCCGCCAGCCTCGACGACGCCGCGTCGCGCGTGAGGGCAATGGTGGCGGCGGGCGATCTGGTAGCCGTGCTCGGAGCGGGGTCGATCGGGCGGCTGGCCCCGCGTCTCGTCGAGCTGCTCCAGGGGCGGGGTGCTTGATGGCGGTGTATGCACGTCCCGAACCGCGGTTTCGACGCGCTTACGTGCAGCCGGTACGGCGCCGGTGGCTCGCGCGCCGGCGGGTGCTCCTCGTGCACCTGGGCCTGGCTCTGGTCGTGGCCGGCGGCTCTACGTGGGCGTTGGAACGGTTGCGCCACGCGGACGTCCTCCGTGTCGACACGATCACGGTCGGAGGCAACGAACGCCTGTCTGCCGGCGAGGTCGCGGGCCTCATGGAGCCGTTGCGCGGCGAGAATCTGCTGGTCGCCGATCTCGCGGCGGGACGCGCGAGCCTGCTCGCGTCCGGATGGATTCGCGAGGCGGCGCTGCGGCGGGTCCTGCCTTCGGCGGTGCACGTGACACTGGAAGAACGGAAGCCGGTCGGGCTGAGCAGGTTCGGATCCAGCCTCTATCTCATCGACGTCACCGGGCATGTGATCGATGAATTCGGTCCCCGGTTCTCCGACCTCGATTTGCCGATCATCGACGGGTTCTCCGCCCGCGGAGGCGAAGGCGGATCGGCCGTCGACAAGCGCCGCGCGGCGCTCGCCGCGCGTCTGATCGCGCAACTGGATGCGGACAGCGGCCTTGCCGCGCGCATTTCGCAGGTGGACGTCGCCAATCCGCATGACGCGGTCGTGCTGCTGAACGGGGATCCGGTCCGCGTGCATCTCGGCGCCGAACGGTTCGTTGCGCGGCTCCGGACCTATCTGGAGATCGTGCCGGCGCTGCGGCAGGTCGTGCCCGATATCGACTATGTGGACGTGAGGTTCGACGAGAGGGTGTACGTCGGTCCGGCGGACGCCGCCGCCGCGGCGCGCCGCATCACGTTGCAGCGGAGATTGACGGAGGCGGCCCGGACCGGGCTTGCGGCGAACAGCGGTCAACGGAGGCAGCGTGGCACGTAGGGAGCAGTACGTCGTCGGCCTCGACGTGGGCACCTCCAAGGTCGCCGCCATCGTCGGCGAGGCGATGCAGGACGGAGGCGTCGACATCATCGGGATCGGAGTCGCGGACGCGCACGGCGTTCGCCGCGGCGTCGTCGTCAACCTCGAGGCGGCCGCCGAGTCGATCAAGAAGGCGATTGAGGAAGCCGAGCTCACCGCGGGTGTCGAGATCGACACGGTGCATCTCGCGCTGTCCGGCAGTCACGTCAAGGCGTTCAACAGCCGGGGCGTGGTGGCGGTCGCCGGGCAGAACCGCGAGATCACGCGCCAGGACGTCCGGCGCGCGATCGACGCCGCGAAGGCCGTCTCCCTGCCGACCGGACGCGAGGTGCTGCACACGCTGCCGCAGGACTTCGTGGTGGACGAGCAGGATGGCATCGGAGCCCCGATCGGGATGACGGGAGCCCGCCTGGAGGTGAACGTCCACATCGTTACCGGCAGCACCTCGACGACGCAGAACCTGGTTACCTGTGTCAACCGGGCCGGCGTCACCGTCGCCGCCACGGTGCTCGGCCAGCTTGCGGCGGCGGAGGCCGTCTTGACGGCGGATGAGAAGGAGCTCGGGGTAGCCCTGGTCGATATCGGCGGCGGGACGACGGACTTCGCGGTATTCGAGCGCGGCAGCCTGTGGCACACCGGCGCCATTGCGCTGGGCGGAGACCACTTCACGAACGACATCGCCGTCGGCCTCCGGACCCCGATTCCGCAGGCGGAGAAGACGAAGCGCCGCAGCGGGTGCGCCCTGACGGCGCTGGTCGACGAAGAGCAGACGGTAGAGATCGCCAGCGTGGGCGGCCGCCAGCCGCGGATCATGTCGCGCCGCATCCTGGCCGACGTGCTGCAGCCGCGCGCCGAAGAGGTCTTTCACCAGCTCTGGGACGAGATCCAGCATCGTGGCTACGAGGGCGCACTGAATTCCGGCATCGTGCTGACCGGGGGCGGCTCCGTCCTCGACGGCATGCCGGAGATAGCCGATCAGATTTTCGATCTGCCGATCCGCCGCGGCTGCCCGGTCGGTGCGGGCGGATTGACGGACCACGTCAACGATCCGGCGTTTGCGACGGCCGTCGGGCTGATCATGTACGCGAACCGGCGGCAGGTGTCCGAGCAGGACCACTACACGGGTGGCGCCTTGAGCAGGGTTGCCGGAAGACTGCGTCTCCTGTTCAAGGAGTTCTTTTAGAGGCGAAGGAGGATGGCATGGCGGAGAGCGGCAGAATCCTGCCCGGGCCCGAGCCGGCGTTGGATGGAGATCTTCGACTGACCTTGGAGGACACGGTTCGAACCGGGGCCCGGATCAAGGTGGTCGGTGTCGGTGGCGGCGGGAGCAACGCGGTGGGCCGGATGGTGGCCGGGGGAGTCAGAGGCGTCGACTTCATCGTGGCGAACACCGACGCCCAGGCGCTGGCGCAGAACGAGGCGCCCGTCCGCCTGCAGATCGGGGCGAAGGTGACGAGCGGCCTCGGCGCCGGCGCGGATCCCAACATCGGCCGTCAGGCGGCCCTGGAAGATACCGAGCAGCTCATCGCCGCGCTCAGCGGCGCCGACATGGTGTTCGTCACGGCGGGCCTCGGGGGAGGGACGGGCACGGGCGCCGCGCCGGTGGTCGCCGCTCTCGCCAGCGAGCTCGGCGCGTTGACGATCGCAGTCGTGACGAAGCCCTTCAAGTTCGAGGGCAAGCGGCGGGCGGTGCAGGCCGAGCGGGGCCTGGACGAGCTCCGCGCGTCGGTGGACACGGTCATTGCCATTCCCAACGAGCGCCTCCTCGGACATATCGAGCAGACGACCAGCCTGACCGACGCGTTCCTCCTCGCCGACGACGTCCTGCATCAGGCCATTCGGGGCATCTCGGATCTGATTCTCGTACCCGGCATGATCAATCTGGACTTCGCCGACGTGAAGACCATCATGTCCGGCATGGGCATGGCCATCATGGGAACCGGCTACGGCGAGGGCAAGGACCGCAGCGTGGACGCGGCCAACAGGGCCATCGCGAGTCCGCTGATCGAGGAAGCCCGGGTCGAGGGTGCGCGCGGGGTCATCGTCAACATCACCGGCGGCTCCGACCTGTCCATGCTCGAGGTCAGCCAGGCGACCACGATCATCCACGAGGCGGCGCACGAGGAGGCCAACATCATCTTCGGGGCGGTCATCGATCCTGCCATGGAGGGCAAGGTCAAGATCACCGTCATCGCGACCGACTTCGAGGGGCTTGCGGGTCGAAGCGCATCGCCGTCGGCGACATCCGACACGCCGGTCGATCTGCAGCAATATGCCCATCTGCGCCAGGAGGAGAACGCCGCGCCGATGGCGGTGGCGGCGGCCGGGGGAGGAGGCATCACGATGTCCCGGCGCGCCTCGATAGAGTTCTCCCCCGCGTTGGACGCGATCGACGACGACGCCGATGACGACGCGGCGGGTGACGAGGGAAACGACTCCGAAGAGCAACTGGATCCGCCCCTTCCCGCTTTCCTGCGGCGGCCGGTGGAATAGGTGTCGGCGCCGCCACGCACCCCGGCGGACGACGTCAGCGGCCGAGCAGGGCGACCTGGGCGATGGCCAGATTGCGCGAGTGCGTCATCGTGAGCAACGCGCCGGTGGCGCCGAGCGCATCGAAGCGCCGGCGTGCTCCGCCATGCAACGCCAGTTGCGGAGGTCCGCCCCGGCGGACGACCTCGACATCGCGCCAGAGCACACCCTGCGCCCGCCCCGTGCCGAGGGCTTTCATCGCCGCCTCCTTGGCGGAGAATCTCGCGGCCAGGTGCTGGGCCGGCACCCGGCGCCGCAGGCAGTAGTCGGCTTCTCCGTCCGTGAAGATTCTCGTGATGAAGCGGTCGCCGTAGCGCGCCACGAGATCGCGCACCCGCGCGACCTCCTCGATGTCGATGCCGATGCCGATGACGGCGTGGCGGCTCACGCCGGCGGCGCGGCGGTGTCCCCTGCCGCGATCGGGGAATAGAGGATGCGCTGGCAGCTCTCGCACTGAATCAACCGCTGGTTCAGCCGCACGTCGTTGTTGAGTTGCGGGCGCAGACGGACCTGGCACGATCGGCAGCGCCCGTCCCGCACCTCGCTGACGGCGATTCCCTTGCGGCCGCGCATCAGGGTGTCGAAGGTCTCCAGCAAGCGCGGAGAGAGGCCGCTCACGATCTCCTCGCGGTCACCGGCGTAGCGCTCCACCAGGGCCTGAAGGCGGTCTCGTTCCTGTTCCAGCCGGCGTTGTTCTTCACCGACGGTTGCCCGCTCTTCCGCCAAGGCCTGCCCTGCGGCTTCGATGTCGGACGACAGTTCGTCGGCCTCCATCATCCTCTCGAGTATCCGGTCTTCGAGCTTCCGGATGTCCGCGGTCGCGCGCTCGATTTCGGCTTGAACGGCCCAGAGCTCCTTGTTGGTCTTGACCGCCATCGAGTGTTCCCTGGAGGTAGCCAGCTTCTTCTCGATCGCCGCGGTTTCCTTCTCGATCTCGCGGCGGGCGGCCTTGTTCGCCGCGAGCCGCTGTTCGGCGGCTTCGAGGCCGGCGGCATGTCTGGCGAGACGGGCCTCGAGCCTCTCGCGCGTCGCGGGAAAGGACTCGATGGTCTGCCGGGCCGCGGCGACGGCGGTTTCCAGTTGCTGCAGCCGAATCAGTCGTTCGAGGTCGGGAAGCATGGATCACGCAAGAAAAAAGCCCCGCACGGGCGGGGCCTGGTCTTCCGGGGCGCGCGGCCGAGACGCCGGTCGCGCGAGAAAGGTGGTGGGCCCACCAGGATTCGAACCTGGGACAGGCCGGTTATGAGCCGGCGGCTCTGACCGCTGAGCTATGGGCCCCGGGGCAGGCACTAGGTGCCTCCTTCGAGAAACGCCCGCAGCTTGCGGCTGCGGGACGGGTGACGCAGCTTGCGCAACGCCTTGGCTTCGATCTGACGAATCCGCTCGCGGGTCACGGCGAAGTTCTGCCCGACCTCCTCGAGCGTGTGCTCGCTGCCGTCGCCGACGCCGAACCGCATCTTGATCACCTTCTCCTCGCGCGGCGTCAGCGACTTCAGAACCGACTCCGTCTGTTCCTTGAGGTTGAGGCTGATAACGGCGTCCGAGGGCGATACGACCTGCCGATCCTCGATGAAGTCGCCGAGGTGGCTGTCCTCCTCTTCCCCGATCGGCGTCTCGAGCGAAATGGGCTCCTGGGCGATCTTGAGCACCTTGCGGACCTTGGTGACCGGGATGTCCATCCGTTCGGCGATCTCTTCCGAAGACGGCTCGCGCCCGAACTCCTGCACCAGTGCCCGCGACGTGCGCAGCAGCTTGTTGATCGTCTCGATCATGTGTACCGGGATACGGATGGTCCGCGCCTGATCCGCGATCGCGCGGGTGATCGCCTGCCGAATCCACCATGTCGCGTAGGTAGAGAACTTGTAGCCGCGCCGGTACTCGAACTTGTCCACGGCCTTCATCAGGCCGATGTTGCCCTCCTGGATCAGGTCGAGGAACTGCAGGCCGCGGTTGGTGTATTTCTTGGCGATCGAGACCACGAGACGGAGATTGGCCTCCACCAGCTCCTTCTTGGCCCGCTCGGCCGAGGCTTCGCCTCGTTTCATGGTCGCCAGCATGCGCGCCAGCGAGCCGGGCGACTCCTCGATCCGCGCCAGCGACGCCTTCAGCCTGGCCCGGAGCTCGCGCCGCTGCCGCTGCAGGGGGGCGCGTTCCTCTTCATCGATCCGGGACCGGTTCGTCCTGTCGAGCTGCCGATCGAGTCCTGCCAGGTCGCGCTGCATGCGCTGCACCGCCGCGCCGGATTCCCGGAGCTCCTCGACCCAGATCTGCTTGACCGGCTCCGTGAACTCCATGCCGCGGACCAGACGTGCGAGCCGTACGCGCGCGCGGAGGGCCAGTCGCTGGCACGCCCGGTGGCGTTGCCGCTCCCGTTTCGGCACCTGGTCCAACTCGGCCTGACGCCTGTCGGCTTCGCATTGCGCCACGCGGATGGCGTCGATCCGGTCGAGCAACTGCTGCTCGCGATCTCCCGCCCGCGTTCCCTGAGGCGTTGTGTCGTGCACCACCACCAACTCGCGCGGCGTGCGGTCGCCGTCCTTCAACTCGTCCCCGAACGCGATGATGGCGCGGGCGACCGAGGGCGTCCGCGACAGGATCTTCAGCACGGAGAGCTTGCCGCGCTCGATGCGCCTGGCGATCTCCACCTCGCCGTCCCGCGTCAGCAGCGGCACCGTGCCCATCTCGCGCAGATACATGCGGACGGGATCGCTGGTCTTGTCGATGGGGCTCGGCGTGAGATCGAATTCCGGTTCGTCGTTCGCCTCCGCGGCGCGCTCGAGGCGCTTCTTTTCCTTGTACTTGTCTTCCGATTCGACGACCTCGATGCCGGCGTTACCGAGCGAGGAGAACAACTCGTCGAGCTCTTCCGACGAGCTCATCCCGGCTGGAAGCAACTCGTTGATCTCATCGAAGAGGAGGTAGCCCCGCTCCTTGCCGACGATGATCAGTTGCTGTATCTCGTCGTAGCGCTCTTCGATCGACAACTGCTTGCCTGGCATCCCGTCACCTCGTGCGGTCGGCTTGCCGTTGCGGATCAGCGCGCCTCTCAGGGCCTTCGCCGCGGGGGGACGCGCCACGGTGGAGATTGTATATGGCGGCGCTCCATCGTGCTCGGCGCCGCGCGGATCCCGCACGGTACGCGCCGTGGCGGGGCCGCGTGCGGTCATCCCGCGAGCTCCTCGATGCGCTGCAGGAGATCCTTCTTGCGCGTCCAGAGCTCGTCGATCTCCTTGAGGGCGTCCGGCGAACCGTCCTGCTGCCGGTCATCGATGGCCCGCTGCAGGGCGGCTCTCTCGCGGTCGTAGCTCCGCTTTCGCAACTCGATTCCGCAGTCGGAGACGTCTGCCGCCGCAACCGGATCCCGCGCGGTCGTCCTCACCAGCTCCGCGTCTTCCTCATCCAGGCGCTCGATGAGCGTCTCGGGCAGTCCCGCGGCAGGGATGGTCGCCAGGGTGCGGGCGACGTCGAGGATGCGAGCCGTCTGCAGTCCTTCCAGGTCGGCCGGCTCCAGCTCCGAGAGCACCGGCTGCGCGGCCGCGGCGTCGCGCATCAGCGCCCAGATCAGTCCCTTCTCGGCGGGCAGGAGCGCCGTCTGCGCGGCACGAATGTCGGCTTGCACGGCCGACCGTTGCGGCTTGGCCTCCTCCCGCAACTCCGCTCGGAAGAGGCCTTCCGTCACCCGGGCAAGGTGCTCGATCCTGTCGATGAACCTGTCCAGGGCGACCGGATCCCGGATGGCCCGGGCTACCGGCTTCATCCGTTCGAGCAGAGCCCGGCTCTCCTGCACGCGGGAGAAGTCGCGCCCGACCGCTGCGCGATCGAGCACGTCGTCGAGGTACGGCCGCGAGGTCCTGAGGCACTGCGCATAGGCTTCGCCGCCATGCTGCCGGATGTAGCCGTCCGGGTCGTCGCCGGGCGGAAGTTGCACGACGTTGACCTGGAACCCCTGGGCGAGCAGGAGCTCGCCCGAGCGCGCGGCGGCGCCCTCGCCGGCCGAGTCGGGATCGAAGCTCAGGAGCGCCCGGGAGCAGAAACGTCGCAGCAGCCGCGCATGCCGGTCGGTCAGTGCCGTCCCGCACGTGGCGACGACCGGCTTCACGCCGGCCTGCAGGGCCTGGGCGAGGTCGAAGTACCCCTCGACGAGGACGGCGTAGCCGACCTCTCGCACCGCCTGCCGCGTCAGGTGGAGGCCGTAGAGAGTCCGGCTCTTCGAGTACAGCGGCGTCTCCGGCGAGTTGAGGTACTTGGGCTGCTGATCGGCCGCGAGCGCGCGGCCGCCGAATGCGACTACCGACCCGGTGTCGCGCGCTATCGGAATCGTCAGCCGGTTGCGGAACCGGTCGTAGGGTGCGCCGCCGTCGCGCTGCGCCACGAGCCCGCTCTTGAGCAGCAACTCGAGCGGCTGGCGCCGATCCAGCAGGTGGCGGGTCAGACCGCCTCCGTGCGGTGCGTAGCCCAGGCCGAGCCGTTCGATCGTCTCCGGCCGGATGTCCCGCCGCTCGAGGTAGCGCAGGGCGGCGGCGCCGGTTGCGGCGCGCAGTTGCGCGCGGAAGTAGGCATCGGCGACCTCATGCACGTGGAGCAACGCCTCCCGCTCCGCGCTCTCGGCCCTGTCGCGTTGCGGGTCGTCCGATTCGGGGACGGTCAATCCGAAGCGCTGGGCCAGGGCCTGCACGGCCTCGGGAAAGCTGAGCTTCTCGTAGAGCTCGACGAACTTCAGGACGTCGCCGCCGGTCGAGCAGCCGAAGCAGTGGAAGAAGCCCTTCTCGCGGTTGACGTTGAAGCTCGGGGTCTTCTCGCGATGGAACGGGCACAGGCCCTTGAACGTGCCCCCCGCCTGCCTGAGGGGCACCACGTCCTGGATTACCTGGACGATGTCGGCCTGCGCCTTGAGATCGGCGATGAATCCCGGCGGGAAGCGTGCCATGCGGACTGCTAGTCCTTGAGCTCGATGATCGTCACGCCCCGGCCGCCATGCTCCGGCGCGGCCGCCTGGAACTTCGCCACCAGCGGATGCTCGTCGAGGAAGCCGGCGATGGCGCGCCGCAACTGCCCGGTTCCGTGGCCGTGGATCACCCGCAATTCCCCCAGCCCGCCGAGCAGCGCCTGATCCACGTACTTCTCCACGCGCGACAGCGCATCGTCGACACGGCAACCGATGACGTTGAGCTCCTGCGGGGCATCGGTGTCCGCCGCCACCGCGACCGTCACTCCGCCGCCCGCCGCCGGCGTCGCCTCGACGACGCGGAGGTGTTCGGCGGGCACGTGCAGGCGCTTCCCCCGCGCCTCGATCTCGGCGTCCTCGCCGTGGATCGCGACCAGCGTCCCTTCCAGTCCCAGGTTTTCGACTCGGACGCGGCTGCCCGAGGGGGGCGGGGCGGCAGGCAGGGACGGCGCGGGCGGTTCCGGCGAAGCCGCAGCGGACCGGTCCCGGATCCGCTCGAGCGCGTCGATCGCCGCGCGCTTCAATTCGCCGGTCGCGCCGGTGGTGACCCGCTTGCGGGGCCGGTCGCCGGCCTGGCCGCCGGCCGGCTTCACGAGCGCCCCCGCACGGGCCCGCAGGTCCTGGACGATCTCCTCGACGACGGAACGCGCCGCCTTGATCTCCGCGTCCACGCCGGTTCGAAGGCGTTGTCGCGCGGCCTTCTCCTTCTCGTCGAACGCCTGCCGCGCGCGCTCCAGCGCCGCGCGCTCGTCCTCGAGCTGGCGGCGGCCCGCCTCCAGCTCGGTACGTTGGGCGTTCACCAGCGCCATGTCGCGCTCGACCCGGGCGAGGTGCTCGGCGAGCTGCGCCTCGCGGGCGCTGCGCCGGCCGCGTGCGTCGTCGACGATGGAGGGAGGAACGCCCAGGCGCGCCGCGATCTCGAGCGCCAGACTCCGCCCGGGCGAGCCGTACGTCAGCCGGTAGGTCGGCGCATAGGTGTCCGGATCGAATCCGAAGCCGGCGCAGGCGACGCCGCCCGTCGTCGAGGCGTACGACTTCAGCATGTCGTCGTGGGTCGTCGCGGCGACGAGAGCCCCCCGCCGCCGGAAGTGATCGATGATCGCAGCGCCCAGCGCGCCTCCCTCGACCGGATCCGTACCGGCGCCGACCTCGTCGAGCAGCACCAGAGCCGGCAGGACCAGCCGGCTCTCCATCGCGACGATGTTCGTGATGTGGCCGGAAAAGGTCGACAGGCTGTCGGCGATCGACTGTTCGTCGCCGATGTCGGCGAAGACCGCCTGGAACACCGGCAGCGAGGCTCCCCGGCCGGCCGGCACATGGAGACCGGCCTGGGCCATGAGCACCAGCAGGCCGACGGTCTTCAGAGCGACGGTCTTGCCGCCGGTATTGGGTCCGGTGACGATCAGTGCGCCGACCGGCGGCGCAATGTGCAGATCGACCGGTACCGGTCCGTTCTGCGCCGGGTCCCTCCCGTCCGCCCGGTCGTCGCCCCCGGCCCGTGCGCGGACCGCGGCGATGAGCAACGGGTGCCTGGCCTCCGGCAGCTCGATCCGGGCATCGGCCGCGATGGCCGGCTCCACGCCGTCGACGAGACGCGAGAAGCTCGCCCGCGCCTGGATGACGTCCAGCTCTTCGGCCGCGGCCAGCGTCCGCCGCAGATCGAGGGCGCGCTTGCGCACCGTGTTGGCGAGACCGAGCAGAATCCGGTGGATCTCCTCGCTTTCGAGCTCCTCGAGGGCGACGATGTCGTTGTTTATCTCGACGGTGCTCAGCGGCTCGAGGAAGAGGCTTGCCCCGCTGCCCGAGCTGCCGTGCACGATGCCCGGGATCGCGGCGCGGTGCTCGGAGCGGACGACCAGCACGAACCGGCCTCCCCGCTCGGTGACCACTCTCTCCTGCAGGTACTTCGCCGTGTCCCGGCCGCGCAGGTACGACTCGAGCGTACCCCGCAGCCGGTTGCGCTGCCGGCGCAAGCGCTCCCGCAGGGTGCGCAGCTTGGGGCTGGCGTCGTCGAGCACCTCGCCCTCGGGATTGATGGCGGCGCGGATTGCCTGGACCTCCCGCTCGAACGACTGCACGGCGCCGATGACAGCTTCCAGCGTCGGATACGGTCCGCCGGCGGCGGTGCCGAACGCCGCGCAGACCGCGTCCATGGAGGCCAGGAAGCGGGCCAGTCCGACGAGCTGGAGCGGCTCGGCGACGCGCCCCTCCACGGCGAGCGCTGCGACTGTCTGCTCCAGATCGGCGGGGGCGTCGAGGCCGAACGGGGCATTCGCGTCGATGTACGCGAGGCCCTCACTGGTGGCCGCGAGCGCGGCGGCGACCCCGCCGGCATCGGTCGCCGGCGCGAGGCGATCGAGCGCCGTCGCTCCGAGCGGAGTGAGCGCCAGACTGCGGACCGCGGCCACGATACGATCGAATTCCAGCGCCTGTAGGGTCCCGTGGTTCATCGTCCTGTCGATCGCGGCTACTTCAGGTGATTGATCAGGCTCGCCATCGCCGCTGCGCCGAGCCCGTTGTCGATGTTGACGACGGCTACGCCCGTTGCGCAACTGTTCAGCATACCGAGCAGCGCCGACAGCCCGCCGAAGCTGGCGCCGTACCCGATGCTCGTCGGCACCGCGATGACCGGCGCCCGGATCAGGCCGCCGATCACGCTCGGCAACGCGCCTTCCATGCCGGCGACGGCGATGACGACGCGCGCGGCGTCGAGGCGCTCGCGCTCGACCAGCAACCTGTGCAGCCCGGCGACGCCCGCGTCGTACACGGTGTCGACCCGGTTGCCGAGGGCCTCTGCCGCGACCCTCGCCTCCTCGGCCACCGGCAGGTCGGAAGTGCCCGCCGCGACGACGAGGACGATCCCCCGGCCGGTCGGCTCCGCGACCGCGCGGCGGGTGATGATCCGGGCCGCGGAATGGAACTGCGCGTCCGGAACGACCGCGCGCACCGCCTCGAACGCGTCGGGCCCGGTGCGGGTGACGATGAGGGTGTCGCCGTTCGCGACGATGCGTTCGGCGATGGCGGCCGTCTGCGCCGGCGTCTTGCCGGCCCCGAACACGATCTCCGGGCAGTCCTGGCGGACGCCCCGGTGGTGATCGACGCGGGCGAATCCGAGATCCTCGAACGGCGCCCGCCGTACGAGATCGAGGATGCGCGCCTCGGCGTCGCGCCGGCCGATCGTGCCGCCCTCGAATTCCGACAGGATCGCGCGCACGTGGTCAGTCGTCATGTCCGCGGATGGCGCGACCACGCAGGCGGTCTCGTTGACTTGACGCCACCGGGATTGTACCGTCGCCGCCAGTGTCGCCGCCGGATGTCCTCGTGGTGGGGCTGTACTTCGCGGTGCTGGTCGGCCTCAGCGTCTACGGTGCTCACCGGGGGTACCTGCTGTATCTTTACACAAACGGCCGGCGCCCCGGCCGGCGCCCCCCAGCCTGCGGCCAGGTGCGGAGCGAGCCGCCGCGCGTGACCGTGCAGCTTCCCGTCTTCAACGAGGTGTACGTCGTCGAGCGGCTGATCGAAGCCGTGGCGCGCCTCCGCTACCCGCGCGACCGGTTCGAAGTGCAGGTGCTGGACGACTCGACGGACGATACCTGCCGTGTCGCCCGCGCGGCGGTCGACAGGTGGCGGGCACGCGGCCTCGCCATCAGCCACCGGCATCGGGCGGACCGCGTCGGCTTCAAGGCGGGAGCGCTCGCTCACGGATTGCGCTTCGCGACCGGCGAGCTGATTGCGGTCTTCGACGCCGATTTCATGCCGCCGCCCGACTTTCTCGAGCAGGCGGTCGGCGCGTTCGCCGACCCGCGGGTCGGCATGGTCCAGGCGCGCTGGGGACATGCCAATCGCCGCTACTCGCTGCTCACCCGATTGCAGGCGCTGCTCCTGGACGGTCATTTCGTGCTGGAGCACGGCGGCCGGCACCGCGGCGGCTGCTTCTTCAACTTCAACGGCGCGGCGGGCATCTGGCGGCGCGCGGCAATCGAGTCGGCGGGCGGCTGGCAGCACGACACTCTGACCGAGGACCTCGACCTGAGCTACCGGGCCCAGCTCGCCGGCTGGCGCTTCGTGTTTCTGCCGGACGTCGTGGCGCCGGCCGAGCTGCCGGTCGAGATGAGCGCGTTCAAATCGCAGCAGCATCGCTGGGCCAAGGGCTCGATCCAGACCTGCCGGAAGGTACTGCCGGCCGTGCTGCGGGCCGACGTGCCGTTGCGGGTGAAGGCCGAGGCGGTGCTGCATCTGACCGCCAACTTCCACTACCTGCTGGTCCTGGCGCTGTGCGTATTGATCGTGCCGGCGCTCGTCGCCCGGACGGCATCGGTCGGCGGCCAGCGCCTGCTGCTCGTCGACGCGGCGCTCTTCGGGCTCGCCGCGCTGTCGGTGGTCACGTTCTACGCGGTGAGTCAACGGGAGATCGGGGGGCGCTGGTGGGCGCGCCTGCGGGACCTTCCGGCCATGATCGCGCTGGGTCTCGGTCTTTCCGTGAACAACGCGCTGGCGGTGGTGGAGGCGCTGTCGGGACGCACCGGGGAGTTCAGGCGCACCCCGAAGTACGGCCTGCGGTCGCGGGGCGCCGGAGTATTCGGTGGCGGCCGGCGGGGCCCGTTGCGGGTCCAGCCTGTGGTCGAGATCGCGTTCGGGGCGTGGTTCACGCTGGCCATCGCGTACGCCCTGGCGGCTGGCGTGTACGGCGCCGTGCCGTTCCTCGCGCTCTTTCAGGTCGGGTTCTTCTACGCCGGGTTCGCGTCGCGGGTCCCGCGCTACGACGGGGGGCCGGACGGAGAGGGTCCGGCCGGAGGAGGCGGCCCGTGACGCCGGTCGATACTCCGAAGGCGGGTCTCGAAGGGGTGGTGGCCACCTCGTCCGCGATCTGTCATATAGACGGCGAGCGAGGAGTGCTGGCCTACGCCGGTCACGACATCCACGACCTCGCGCGCGAGGCGGGGTTCGAGGAGGTCTGCTACCTGCTCTGGCACCGGCGTCTTCCGTCGCGCGCCGATCTCGGCGACCTGCGGTCGGAGCTCGCCGCGGCCCGGCGGTTGCCGGAGGCGATGCACAGGCTGATGCGCAGCCTGCCGGCCGGTCATGCGATGGACGCATTGCGCACGCTGGTCTCGGCTCTCGCCCACTCCGACCCGGAAGCCGACGACCAGGCGCCGCCCGCCGCCTACCGGAAGGCGGTGCGCCTGACGGCGCAGGTCGGCAGCGTGGTGGCGACGTGGGGCCGGCTGAACGCGGGCGGGGGACCGATAGAGCCGGATCCGGCCCTCGGTCATGCGGCGAACTTCCTGCTGCTGCTGACCGGCGAGCGTCCGTCGGCACTCGAGGCGCGGGCGTTGGACGTGGCGCTCATCCTGCACGCCGACCATGAGCTGAACGCCTCCACCTTCGCCGCGCGGGTGACCGCCGCGACCCTCAGCGACGTGCACTCGGCGGCCGTGGCCGGGATAGGCGCGCTCAAGGGCCCGCTGCACGGCGGCGCCAACGCCGAGGTGATGCGGATGCTGCTCGCGATCGGCGAGGACGCGGACGACGCCCGGGTCGAGCGGACGGTGCGCGACATGCTGGCCCGCAAGGCGAAGGTGCCCGGCTTCGGCCATCGCGTGTACCGGACCGAAGACCCGCGCGCCACGCATCTGCGCCGCATGTCGAGGGAGATGGGCGAGCGTTCGGGCAGCACCCGCTGGTACGAGATGTCGCGGCGGATCGAGGCGGTGATGAAGGCGGAGACGAATATCGACGCCAACGTGGACTTCTATTCCGCGTCGACGTACCACATGCTGGGAATCCCCATCGAGCTGTTCACGCCGGTCTTCGCCGTCAGCCGGATCGCCGGCTGGACCGCCCACGTGCTCGAGCAGTACGCCGACAACCGGCTCATCCGGCCCCGCGCCGAGTACGTCGGGCCGGAGTATCCTCAGCCGTTCACGCCGCTCGACCGGCGTTGAACGGTCCCGGGCTCGGACCGCCGCCCCTCTATAATGGAAACGCGCCCGCCTCGCCGCTCTCGGTGCTACGCGGCGTTCACCTAGATGCATCACCGTCAGATCCGCAATTTCTCCATCATCGCGCACATCGATCACGGAAAGTCGACCCTCGCGGATCGCTTTCTGGAGATCACGGGTGCGTTGCGGCCTCGCGAGATGGAGGAGCAGGTCCTCGATTCGATGGATCTGGAGCGCGAGCGGGGCATCACCATCAAGGCCCATGCCGTCCGTCTGTCGTACACGGCAGATGACGGCGAGTCCTACGTCCTGAATCTCATCGACACTCCCGGGCACGTCGACTTCTCCTATGAGGTCACCCGCTCGCTGGCCGCCTGCGAGGGCGCGCTGCTGCTGGTCGACGCCTCACAGGGCGTCGAGGCGCAGACGGTCGCGAACGCCTACCTCGCGGTCGACAACGACCTGGAGATCGTACCGGTCATCAACAAGGTCGACCTGCCGGGAGCCCAGCCGGACGAGACGGCGGTGCAGATCGAGGACCTGGTAGGGCTCGACCCGTCGCATGCGTTGCTCGCCAGCGCGAAGGAGGGCATCGGCGCGCGCGAGATTCTCGAGGCCGTCGTCGCGCGGGTGCCGCCGCCGGCCGGCGATCCCGAGGCTCCGCTCAGGGCGCTGATCTTCGATTCGTGGTACGACGCCTACCGCGGCGTCATCGTGCTGATCCGCGTCGTCGAGGGCGCGGTCCGGTCGCGGATGAAGGTGCGTCTCATGGCCGCGGCGCAGGACTACGAGGTGGAGCAGGTGGGTGTCTTCGCGCCGAAGCCCTCGGCCGTGGCCCAGCTCGGCGTCGGCGAGGTCGGCTTTCTGATCGCCAATGTGAAGAACGTCGCCGAAGCGCGGATCGGCGACACCGTCACCGAGGCCTCTCGGCCCGCCGCGCGGCCGCTTCCGGGTTTCCAGGAAACCAAGCCGATGGTGTTCGCCGGTCTCTATCCGGTGGAGAGTCACCAGTACTCGGATCTGCGCGAGGCCCTCGAGAAGCTGCGGCTCAACGACGCCGCGTTCTTCTTCGAGCCGGAGACGTCGGCCGCGCTCGGCTTCGGGTTCCGCTGCGGGTTTCTGGGCCTGCTGCACATGGAGATCGTGCAGGAACGGCTCGAGCGCGAGTTCGACATGGACCTGGTCACGACGGCCCCCGGCGTCCTCTATCGCGTGACCACCACCGACGGCGACGTGTTCGACATCGACAGCCCGGCCAAGCTGCCCGATGCGGGCCGCATCGCGAGGGTGGAGGAGCCGGTGATCACGGCGATGATCCTCACGCCCGCGGATCAGGTAGGGGGCATCCTGAAGCTCTGCCAGGAGAAGCGGGGCGTGCAGAAGGCTCTCGAGTACCACGCGGCGCACCGCGTCCTGATCTCTTACGAGCTGCCGTTCAACGAGGTGGTGCTCGACTTCTACGATCGGCTGAAGACCCTGTCGCGGGGCTACGCGTCGCTCGACTATCATGTGAGCGGGTACTGGGAGTCGCCGCTCGTCAAGCTCGACCTGCTGGTCAACGGCGACCCGGTCGACGCGCTGTCCATCATCGTGCACAAGGAGATGGCCTATGCGCGCGGCCGCGCGCTGGTCAGCAAGATGCGGCAGCTCATCCCGCGGCAGATGTTCGAGGTGGCCATCCAGGCGGCGGTCGGCACCCGCATAATCGCGCGCGAGAGCGTGAAGGCGCTGCGGAAGAACGTCACCGCCAAGTGCTACGGCGGCGACATCACCCGCAAGCGCAAGCTGCTCGAGCGGCAGAAGGAAGGCAAGCGGCGCATGAAGCGGGTGGGCAGCGTCGAGATCCCGCAGGAGGCCTTCCTCGCGGTCCTCAAGGTGGACGATGACTAGAACGCGAACCCGGACGCAGACCGCAGCATCGGATCGGACCCGAACGGCGCCCGCAGCGGATCCGTATCGCAAATCCACGGCCCGCGAGTACTTCGAGTCGATCGTCATCGCCGTCATTCTGGCCCTCTTCGTGCGCACCTGGGTGGTGCAGGCCTTCACGATTCCGACCGGCTCGATGGAGCACAACCTGCTCGTCGGCGACTACCTGCTCGTCAACAAGTTCGTGTACGGCCCGACGCTCTCCGGTGCCGAACGTCTCCTCCTGCCCCAGGGCGAGGTTTCGCGAGGCGACATCATCGTGTTCAAGTTCCCGCGGGATCCGGAGCGGGACTTCATCAAGCGGGTCATCGGTCTGCCGGGGGAGACGCTCGAGGTGCGCGGGGGCGAGGTCCACATCGACGGCGAACCGCTCGACGAGCCCTGGCTGCGGCAGCCGGGGACGGCGTCGGCGGCCGGGGCGGCGACGATACCCCGCCGCGACAACCACGGACCGGTCGCAATCCCGGAGGGTCACTACTTCATGATGGGCGACAACCGGGGCAACTCCGAGGACAGCCGCGTCTGGGGACCGATGCCGGAGGACCATATCAAGGGCCGGGCGACGATGCTGTACTGGTCGTACGACTCCGGCAGTCCGGTCGTGCTCCCCGAGCCCGGGATCGGCGCCGCGGTGCGCCGAATCGGCTCGATGGCGACGCACTTCTTCACGCGTACGCGTTGGGACCGGATGTTGCGGCAGGTGCGCTGACACCGCGCTCCGGCGCGAGACTCCAGCGGTGCGTCAGCCAGCGGCCGGCGGCGTACGGCGGCCGAAGATTGCAGTGCCGACGCGTACCATCGTCGCGCCCTCCCCGATCGCGATCTCGAAGTCGCGGGTCATGCCCATCGACAACTCGCCGAGAGCCGCAGGATCGAAGCCCTCGTCCAGCAGGGTGTCGCGAAGCTGTCGGAGCCGGCGGAACCAGGGCCGGACCGCCTCCGGATCGTCCGACCACGGCGGCATCAGCATCAGCCCGCGCACGCGGGCGGCCCGGCATGTTCGGGCCGCCTCCAGCAACGGGCGGACTTCTTCTGCCGGCGCCCCGTGCTTGGCCGCCTCGCCGGCGAGGTCCGCCTGGATGAGCAGGTTGGGCGCGGTCGCCGCCTCGGCCGCGGCCTGATCGAGACGGCGCAACAGCCTTGCGCTGTCGACGGAGTGAATCCAGTCGAATGCGACCGCGGCGCTGCGGGCCTTGTTGGACTGCAGGTGGCCGATCAGGTGCCACCTGACCCGCAGCCCGGACGCCCGCTCGATCTTGCCCAGTCCCTCCTGGACGCGGTTCTCCCCGAAGTCGGTCAGGCCCGCGCTCGCGCCCGCTTCGACGGCGTCCAGCGGGAAGGTCTTCGAGACGGCGATCAGCCGGATCTCGTCCGGGTCCCGGCCGGCTGCGGTGGCGGCGCGTTCGAGGCGTTCGCGGACGAGTCGGACGTTCGCGACAAGGGCATCCCGGCTTGGCGGCGTACTCAGCGCTCAGCGCTCCAGCGCGGCGATGCGAGACCTGGCGTCGGCCGCGTGCTCGCCGGTTCCATCCAGACTGACCGCCCGCCGCAACGCGGTCAGTGCCGGGCCGGACCGGCCGATCTCCGTCAGCGCGACTCCCAGCCAGTAGTACGCCGGCGCGTAGCCGGGACTCCCGCCGGCCGCCTCCTCGAAGCGCTGCCGCGCGTCCTCGACGTTGCCGGCCTCCAGGAACGCGATGCCGCGCGCGACGTCCTCGGCAGCCTGCCTGCGTCCCGCTTCCAGTGCGGCCAGGGTCAGACGCGTCGCCTCGCCGCGGGCCGCGGCGGCGTCCGCGGGGCGTCCCGATCGCGTGAAGACGTTGGCCAGCCCGTAGTAGGCGGCGGTGTAGTCCCGCCGGATGCCGAGAGCGTCCTGGAATGCGCGCTCGGCGGCCGGCCAGCGCTCGAGGGCCGAGTAGGCGACGCCTATGTTGTAATGGCACTCGACGCAGTTGGGATCGAGTCCCGCGGCAAGCGTGAACCAGGTCACGGCCTCGTTGTACGCACCTTCGCGGTTGGCTCCGACGCCCGCCGCGAACAGCTCGTCCAGCCGGTCGCGTGCTCCGTCCGCGATGATCCAGGGGGTGACGCCCCGGTCGGGCCCCAGGTCGAACCGGATCTCCACCGCTCGCCGATCACGGACCCGCACGCGGTAGACCTCGCTCTGAAGGGCCCCGAGCGCCGCCGTCACCGCATAGAGCCCCGGGGCCACGTCCGATTGAACGAACCGGCCGTCGGATCCGGTTTCGAATTCGAGGGAAGGGCCGTCGCCGTCGAGCGGAAGCAGGACGATGAGCGCCCCGGCGACCGCGGCCCCGTTCCGCTCGTCCACCACCGCGCCCCGCACCGTACCTGCCGGTTGCCCGCTCGCGACGCCGGCCTCTCCGGCGATGCCGAGGGCGGCGAGCCACGCCACGGGCGCGATGCGGCGCAACCGGTGCAGGCGCAGCAGAGGGAGCATCCTCATGTTCTCCAGTCTAGCCCGACAATCGTCGCCGCCGGCTCCGATTGCCGCCCAACCGGGCCTGACTAGCAGTCTACGCCGTTTCTACGGCGCAGACTCCTAGCCCGACAATCGTCGCCTGCGGCTCCGATTGCCGCCCAACCGGGCCTGACTAGCAGTCTACGCCGTTTCTACGGCGCAGACTCCTAGTCGAAGAAGTCGGCTACCGACGCCAGATCGTGCGTCACGGGTGCAGGCGGCAGGGAGTCCAGAAAGCGGCGCCCGTACCCCTTCGTCCTCAGGCGCGGGTCCAGCAGCGCCAGCACGCCGCGGTCCGTGCGGTGGCGGAGCAGCCGGCCGAGCCCCTGCAGCAGGGTCAGGATGGCGAGCGGCATCTGGTAGTCGGAGAACGGATTGCCGCCGTCCGCGTCGATCTGCTCCATGCGGGCGGCAGTCAGCGGATCGCCGGGGGAGGCGAACGGGAGCTTGTCGATCACCACGCAGCTCAGGGCGTCGCCGGCGACGTCCACTCCCTGCCAGAAGCTGGAGGTCGCCAGGAGCACCGCGTTGCGCGTGGCGCGGAACTCCCGCAAGAGGACGCTGCGCGGCGAGGTGCCCTGCACCAGCAGGGGATAGGGGAGGGTCGGATCGAGCCGGGCGTGCACGTCGCGGAGGTTCGCGTAGCTCGTGAAGAGGACGAACGCACGGCCCGCGGTGATCCGCAGCAGCGCGGTGACCTCCCGGGCGACAGCGGCGGTGAACCCCGGATGGCGCGGCGGCGGCATCTCGCGCGGCAGGTAGAGGATGGCCTGCTCCCGATAGTCGAACTCCGACGGCAACCGCAACTCGGTGGCGTCGGCGATACCCAGCCGTCCCCGCAGGTACGCGAAGGAAGCGTCGACCGTCAGCGTGGCGGAGGTCAGGACCGTGCTCTCCATCCGCTCGATCAGCAGCTCGCGGATGATGCTCGAGACGTCGATCGGTGCCGCGCGCAGGAACACTCCCCGGCCGCGCCGTTCCACGAAATAGACGTACGCGGCGTCGCCGGCGGCCAGGAGGAACGCGAGCTGCGTGCGGATCTCGTCAGCTCGCCGGCCGAGTGCCGCCAGATCAGTGCTCCCCGACGGCCCGGCGAGCCTGGAGAGCGCCCCGGCGAGATCGCCCAGACTCCGTCCGAGGCGGCGGGCCGGCTCGGCGACCGCGGCGAGCGTCTCTGCAGTCACGCGGGCACGCTCCCCGACGGCAGCCGGCGCAAGCGAGCCGAAGAAGAGATGGGCGTCGCTGCGCACCCCGTCCAGCAGGTCCAGCAGCTCGAGCACCGACGCCTTCTCGAGCTCGATGGCCGGAGGCGCGTCTCCGGCGACGAGTCTCCGGCCGTCGTGGTACAGCTCGTCGAGCCGGTGGTTGCCGACGGCGATCCCGAAGTACTGCGTGGCCACGTCTTCGAGCTGATGCGCTTCGTCGATCACCGCGACCGTGCACGCGGGAATGACCTCGCCGTACGCGCTCTGGCGCACGGCGGCGTCCGCGCACAGCAGATGATGGTTGACGATGACGACGTCCGACTCCGCCGCTCGCTGCCGCATCGTCGTCACGAAGCACTCCTGGTAGGCGGGGCACTCCGTGCCGATGCAGTTCTCGGAGGTGGCCGCGACGTCGTTCCAGACGGCCAGGTTGTCGGGCAGGTCCTCGATCTCGGCCCGGTCGCCGGTCTCCGTCTGGTCGGCCCACGCGGCGAGCTGGTCCAGCACGCTCCGTTCGGCCAGCGGCAGCAGGGAGGCCGCCGCCTCTGCACGCCGTGTCGCGAACCGGTGCAGGCAGAGGTAGTTCCCGCGGCCCTTCATGTAGGTGGCCCGGAAATCGACGCCGAGTGCGTGCCGCAGGTCGGGAAGGTCCTTGTAGAAGATCTGGTCCTGCAGGTTCTTCGTGCCCGTCGAGATGAGCACGCGCTGCCCGCTGAGGATGGCGGGTACCAGGTAGGCCAGGGTCTTGCCTGTCCCGGTGCCGGCTTCGGCCAGCAGGACGCCGCCGGTCTCGAGCACGTGCGCCGCGGCGGCCGCCATTCGCCGTTGGCCCGGCCGCGGCTCGAACGCCGGCATCGCGCACGCGAGCGCGCCGTCGTCGGCGAGCGCTTCCGCGACGCGCGTCGCCAACCCCGGTTCTAGGTCTGGTCGTGGCGGGGAGGCGTCGGGTACAGCGGGAACTTCCGGCACAGCGCTTCGACCTCGCCTCGAACCATGACGGCGCCGCGGTCGTCGTCGGGGGCGCTCAGCACGCGTCCGATGAACTCCGCCACCGTGTCCATCTCCGCTTCCGCCATGCCCCGGGTGGTCAGCGCCGGCGTGCCGAGCCGAATGCCGCTGGCCACCATCGGCGGCTGCTGGTCGAAAGGTATGGCGTTCTTGTTCACCGTGATGCCGGCCCGTCCCAGGGCCGCCTCGCAGACCGTGCCCGTCAGGCCGCGGGAGAAGACATCCACCAGGAGCAGGTGATTGTCGGTTCCCCCGCTCACGATGCGAAAGCCCTGATCCGCCAGCGCGCCGGCCAGACGGCGCGCGTTGCGGACCACCTGCCGCTGGTAGTCGGCGAAGCCGGGGGTTGCGGCCTCCTTGAAGCAGACTGCCTTGGCGGCGACGACGTGCATGAGCGGTCCGCCCTGCACGCCCGGGAACAGCGAGCGGTTGATGGCCTTGCGGTGCGTCTCCCGGCAGAGAATCAGGCCGCCGCGGGGGCCCCGCAGCGTCTTGTGGGTCGTTGTGGTCACGACGTGGGAATGCGGTACCGGGCTCGGATGCAGCCCGGTGGCGACAAGGCCGGCGATGTGCGCCATGTCCGTGACCACCGCGGCGCCGACCGCCTCCGCCACGGCGGCGATGCGCGCGAAGTCGATCACGCGGGAATAGGCGCTCGCGCCGACCATGATCAACCCGGGCCGGTGCTGGTGAGCGAGCTGTTCGAGCGCGTCGTAGTCGATTCGCTCGTCGTCGCGGCGCACGCCGTAGGGGACGATCTCGTAGAGTTGTCCGGAGAAGTTCAGCGGATGCCCGTGGGTCAGATGCCCGCCGTGGGCGAGATTCATGCCCAACACCGTCTGGCCCGGCTCGAGCAGGGCGAAGTACGCTGCCATGTTCGCCTGGGCGCCCGAGTGCGGCTGCACGTTGGCGTGCTCGGCTCCGAACAGCGCCTTCGCGCGGTCGATGGCGAGCGACTCGGCTACGTCGACGTACTCGCAGCCCCCGTAGTACCGCCGCCCCGGATAGCCCTCCGCGTACTTGTTGGTCAGCGGCGAGCCCATGGCCTCGAGCACGGCGGCGCTCGTGAAGTTCTCGGAGGCGATCAGCTCGAGCCCGTCGTTCTGCCGCTCGATCTCCTGGCGGACGGCCCTGGAAATCTCAGGGTCGCTCTCGGCGAGCGGCCGCATTCGATCGGTGAGGTCGGCGCTCGCGTCGGCTCGGTCGGCGTCGAGGGTCTGCGTCACGTGACCCCTTCCAGGCAACGCTCCAAGTCCGTGATCTTCCGAACCCGCGGCCCGTGCCGGCCGCCGCCGAACGGCGTGTCGATGAACTTCTCGATGATGGCCATTGCCGTTTCGGGAGCCAGGGACCGGCCTGCGAGGGTGAGGACGTTGGCGTCGTTGTGCTCGCGGCAGAGCCCGGCGCCGACGGGATCGTGTACGAGGGCGGCGCGCACGCCGGGCACCTTGTTGGCGGCGATCGACATGCCTACGCCGGTTCCGCAGACCAGCACGCCGCGGTCGAAAGCTCCCGACGCGACTCCCTCGGCGACCGGCCGCGCGAAGTCGGGATAGTCCGCGGGCTCCTCCGAATGGGTGCCGAAGTCGACATACGTGTTCGCCGGCCCAGTGCGACTCGCCCGCGCCGCCTCGTCGAAAGCACGACGAATGAACGCCTTCAGGGCGACGCCGGCGTGGTCGGCGCCCAGAGCAATCCGCATGCGGCAATTGTACTATACGAGCCTGGATGCCCCGCCCGCCGGCGCGCCGGCTCCGAGGCGGCCGAGGAGAACCATTTCTGGACGAACGACGATCGAGCGGTGACGCAGCCGGTGCGGCCGGCTCGGGTGGACAGCCGCGCCGCCCGGCGTCGGGTGAGGAAGGTATTGCCTCCCGCACGCGGTCCCGCCGCGCCGGGCCGGCGAGGAGGGCTCCGGAGCCGCAGCCTCCGTCCGACGCCGGGGGACGTCCGCACCCGGCTCGCCCGACCGTCCGGGAACCGAAGAGGGAACCGGCGGTTGCGTTGACGGCGCGAGGGGAGCGCCGCCTGCGGACCGGACATCCCTGGATCTATCGCTCGGACCTGCGGCGGGTGGCCGCCGCCCCGGGTGATGTCGTGCAAGTGAGCGGCGGCGACCGCCGGCCTCTGGGCTACGGGATCTACAGCAGTCGCTCGGTGATCGCCCTGAGAATGCTGACCCGGCGTGACGCGCGCCCCGGAGCGGCGTTCTGGCGCGCCCGGCTCGAGGCCGCCATCCGTTACCGCGAATCGCTGGACATCGACTCCACGGCGTATCGGCTGGTCCACGGCGAGGGTGATCGACTACCCGGACTGGTCGTGGATCGCTACGGCGACGCGCTGGTGGTGCAGGCCCTGACGCAGGCGACCGACCGTCTGCTGCCGCTGATCGGTGAACTGCTGGTCGAACTCCTGCAGCCGGCCGGAATCCTGGCCCGCAACGATCCGCAGGTGCGGGCGCTCGAAGGGCTGGACCGCAGCGTCGAGCTGCGCCACGGCAGCGTTCCGCCGGAGATCGAGGTGCGGGAAGGAGCCATCCGGCACGTCGTCGATCTCTGGCAGGGCCAGAAGACCGGTCTGTTTCTCGATCAACGCGAGAACCGCCTCGCCGCGGCCCGCTACGCCCGGGGGAGGGCGTTCGACGGCTTCAGCTACACCGGCGGGTTCGCGCTGCAGATGGCCCCGGCCTGCGATGAGGTGGAGACGGTCGACGTGTCGGAGAGCGCCGCGGCGGCGGTGACGAGGAACGCCGAGCGCAACGGCGCCGCCAACGTGCGGTCGCGCGCCGCCAACGTGTTCGACGCGCTGCGCGATCACGATCGGAAGGGAGAGCGCTTCGACACGATTGTCCTCGACCCCCCGGCGTTCGCGAAGAACCGCGGAGCCGCGCCGCGGGCGCTCGCCGGGTACAAGGAGATCAACCTGCGCGCGCTGCGAATCCTTTCGCCGGGCGGCACGCTCCTCACGTCGAGTTGCTCGTACCATGTCGACGAGCCTGCGTTCGCCCGCATGCTCGCGGAGGCCGCGGCCGACGCCCGGGCGGACGTCCGCGTCGTGGAGAGGCGGCTGCAGAGCCGCGACCATCCAGTCCTTGCGACGGCGCCCGAAACCTCGTATCTCAAGTGCGTCGTCCTGCGCAGGATGTAGCCGCCCGACCGCGATCTCCGCGGATGGCGCGCGGGGGGCCGCGTGCTATATTCGTTCGCACCTCAGAGAGCTAAGGAGCGACTCATGGCTGGTCCTGCCGCTTCCATGTCTACACTCGATACCCGTTTCGCCGAGGCGTTTCCCAACTCGCGCAAGGTCTGTGTCGAGGGCGAACGCGTCCGCGTCCCGATGCGCGAGATCGCGTTGTCGGAGGGGGCGCCGCTGCAGGTCTACGACACGAGCGGTCCCCACGGGACCGACGTTCGCGCCGGCCTGCCGCCGTTGCGGCGCGACTGGATCGCCGCGCGCGGGGACGTCGCCGAGGTCCTGCCGGCGGGCAGCGCCCACGGCTCCGAGCAGATCCCGGCGTCGCTGCACCGGCCGGTCGTGCGAGGCGCCGGGCCCGCGACCCAGATGCACTACGCCCGCAAGGGCGAGGTGACCCCGGAGATGGAGTTCGTCGCCCTGCGCGAGGGTTTCGACGCCGAATTCGTCCGTGCGGAGGTGGCGCGCGGCCGCGCGATCATTCCCGCCAACGTCAACCATCCGGAGCTCGAGCCGATGGCGATCGGGCGCAACTTCCTGGTGAAGATCAACGCCAACATCGGGAACTCGGCGGTCAGCTCGTCCATCGAAGAGGAGGTGGAGAAGCTCCGCTGGGCGACGCTGTGGGGCGCCGACACCATCATGGATCTGTCCACCGGCGCCGACATCCACGAGACGCGCGAGTGGATCATCCGGAATGCGCCCGTGCCGGTCGGCACCGTGCCGATCTACCAGGCCCTGGAGAAGGTCGACGGGCGGCCGGAGGAGCTGACCTGGGAGATCTATCGCGACACCCTGATCGAGCAGGCGGAGCAAGGGGTCGACTACTTCACGGTGCACGCCGGCGTGCTGCTGCGGTACGTGCCGCTGACGGCGGGGCGGTTGACCGGCATCGTGTCGCGCGGCGGGTCGATCCATGCCAAGTGGTGTCTTGCGCACCACCAGGAGAACTTCGCGTACACGCATTTCCGCGAGATCTGCGAGATCATGCAGGCCTACGACGTCTCGTTCTCGCTCGGCGACGGCCTGCGGCCCGGCTCCATCGCGGACGCCAACGACGAGGCGCAGTTCGCCGAGCTGCGCACCCAGGGCGAGCTGACCCGCATCGCCTGGGAGCACGACGTGCAGGTGATGAACGAGGGGCCGGGGCACGTCCCGATGCACCTGATTCGCGAGAACATGGAGAAGCAGCTCGAGTGGTGCGACGAGGCGCCCTTCTACACGCTGGGGCCGCTGACGACCGACATCGCCCCGGGCTACGACCACCTGACGTCGGCCATCGGCGCCGCCATGATCGGCTGGTACGGCACGGCGATGCTCTGTTACGTCACCCCCAAGGAACACCTCGGGCTCCCGAACCGGGACGACGTCAAGGCCGGGGTCGTCGCCTACAAGATCGCCGCCCATGCCGCGGACCTCGCCAAGGGGCATCCACGTGCGCAGGCGTGGGACGACGCGCTCTCGAAGGCGCGCTTCGAGTTCCGCTGGGAGGACCAGTTCAATCTCGCGCTCGACCCGGTGACCGCGCGGGCGTACCACGACGAGACGCTGCCCGCCGACGGCGCCAAGGTCGCCCACTTCTGCTCGATGTGCGGTCCGAAGTTCTGCAGCATGGAGATCACCCAGCAGATCCGGGACTTCGCGGCCGAACGGGGCGTGGGTGAAGAGCAGGCGGTCGACGTCGGGCTCGACGAGAAGTCGGCCGAGTTCCGCGAACGGCGCGAGATCTACGTCCCCGCGAAGTAGGTGGCCACCGCGCTCGACCGGCCTTTGCGGCCGCGCCGGGAGGGTCGTAGCGTCAGACCGGTCGGCAATCGTCTCCCTGCGGCTCCGAATTCCGCTCGACCCGGCTCCGGTGAGCCGGTGCCGTTACCTCTGGCGGTTCGCCGAGCCTTCCGGCAGGGTCGTGATCTGGATGATCGTCGGGAAGATCGCCGGCTCCCCGCCGGACGCCGGATCGATGTACCCGGCAGACCCGCCCCAGGTGTAGTCCTTGATGGTGACGCTCGGGCGGAAGTCCATCCGGTTGTCGCGGAACCGCGCCGTCTCGAACTGGTGGATCGGCGGGGCGTCGTACACCCGTCGCCCGCGGTCGCGCAGCCGCGTCGAGTAGTAGCGCACGATGTCGTCGAACCGGGCGCTCGTCCCGAACAGGTGGAAGAGCTGGCCGCGTCCGGCATCGTACGACGTGATGTACCGCGCGGGCGGGTAGAGAGGTACGCCCAGCGTCGCCTCCGTCGGGACGCCGGCGTCGGTCACGGAGGCCGGGGCCGTCGCGTCGGCTACCGGCGCCGCCGCGGGTCGCGCCGGTGGAGCCTCCGGGGTGGGGAACGGACGCGGCACGGGCCGGCGTTGCGCCGGCAGCGGAACGGCCGCCGCAGTGACCAGCAGCATCGCCAACGCGACGTTCAGAGCGTTCCTGTATCTCACGGTCGTATTATGACGCATGCCGCCTCTGAGTGAGTTCTGCAATAGTCGTCGCGAGTGGCTGCTCGGCGTGCTGACCGGGCTGGTGCGTCTGGAGTCGCCCACCACGGATCCGGCCGCGGTCGATCGCTGCGGAGAGCGGCTGGCGGAGCACCTCGGCGAGATGGGCGGCGCGGTCGAGCGCATTCCTTCGTCCACCAGCGGCGCCCATCTCCGAGCGACCTTCGGCTCCGCGTCGGCAGCGCGGCAGGTGATGCTCCTCGGGCATTTCGACACGGTGTGGCCGGTGGGGCAGATCGAGCGCATGCCGTTGCGCGAGTCGGACGGCCGCCTGTACGGACCCGGCGTGTTCGACATGAAGGCGGGTATCGTCATCGGAATGCTCGCCGTCCGGGCGCTGGCCGCGGCCAGCCGCCTGGACGACCTCCGGGTGGTGATGCTGTGGACGGCGGACGAGGAGCGGGGCAGCCGTTCTTCCCGCGGTCTGGTCGAGGAGGAGGCCCGTGGGAGCAGTGCCGTCTTCGTGCTGGAGCCTGCTCTTCCGGGCGGGGCGGTGAAGACCGGCCGCAAGGGATGCGGAGAGTTCGAGCTGCGCGTGCGCGGCGTCCCGGCTCACGCCGGCATCGATCCGACGCGGGGCGCGAGCGCCATAGACGAGCTGGCCGCCCAGATCCGGGCGATCGGGGCGCTCCGCGACCACGGGCGCGGAGTGACGCTGAACGTCGGGGTCATCGAGGGAGGAGACCGGCCCAACGTCGTGGCCGAGCACGCCCGGGCGGTCATCGACGCCCGCGCGGCGACGATGGAGGACGCGCACCGGATCGAGCAGAGCATGCAGGCGCTGCGGCCGGTGCTGGAAAGGACGAGCCTGGAGGTCGGCGGTGGATTCTCTCGGCCGCCGTTCGAGCGTACGGAGGAAGTGGCCCGCCTCTACCATGTCGCCCGATCGATCGCGGCCGGGATGGGGCGGGATCTGGGAGAGGGAACGACCGGTGGCGGCTCGGACGGGAACTTCACCGGAGCGCTCGGCGTCCCTACCCTCGATGGGCTGGGGGCGGTGGGCGACGGGGCGCACGCGCTCGACGAGCACGTCGTCACCGCCGACCTCACCTGGCGCGCCGCGTTGCTGGCGGAACTGATCGCACGCTCCGGGTCCGGGCGTTAGAATCGATCCAGGAGGATCGCATGGGAAACACCGTCAAGACCGTCCTGCTCCTCGGTTTGCTCAGCGGCCTGTTGCTCGCGCTCGGCGAGTGGCTGGGTGGCTCCGGGGGGCTGGTTTTCGCCTTCGTCATCGCCGTGGCGATGAACTTCGGTTCGTACTGGTTTTCCGACCGGATCGTGCTCAGGATGTACCGCGCGGAGCCGGTCGGCCCGGAGCACCCGCTGCACCGGATTACGGCGCGCCTGGCGCAGAGCGCCAGCCTGCCGATGCCGAAGGTCTACGTCATCCCGGACGATTCTCCCAATGCGTTCGCTACGGGGCGGAATCCTCGGCACGCGGCGGTGGCGGCGACCACGGGCCTGCTCCGCTTCCTCGACGAGCCGGAAATCGAGGGGGTGATCGCGCACGAGCTCGCGCACGTGAAGCACCGCGACATACTCATCAGCTCGATCGCCGCCACCGTGGCCGCCACCATCATGATGGTGGCTCGCATGGCGCAGTTTGCGGCCATCTTCGGCGGGTTCGGGCGAGATGACGAGGAGGGCTCCAATCCCCTCGCCCTGCTGGCGACGATCATCGTCGCGCCGCTCGCCGCGATGCTGATCCAGGCGGCGATTTCCCGTTCCCGGGAGTTCGCGGCCGACCGGGGCGCGGTCGCCATCGCCGGCAACCCGTACGGTCTGGCCGGCGCGCTGAAGAAGATCGACGCGGCCCAGCAGCGGATTCCGCTCGATGCGAATCCGGCGACGGCGCACATGTTCATCATGATGCCGCTGTCGGGCCGCGGCATTCTCTCGCTCTTCAGCACCCACCCGCCGACGGAGCAGCGTATCCGCGCCCTGCCTGGGAACGGTCTGACGGATTCCTGGAAGCCGAGGCCGTACTGGTGCGGGCGGGTCCGATCGGACAGCGATGGGCGGGAGGCGCGCTGCTCGGGACCCGGCAGGCGCCTCCTCTCCAGCCCGTACTTCGCCATCAGGGCTCCCATGACGGTCCGGAAGCGCGTCGCGTAGGAAGCCGATGCGTACTTGCCGGCGTAGAGGCGGCCGTACCCCGCGACGAGTTGCGGATACTCACGCGACAGGAACCGGAGAAAGTGCCGGCGCGTGTCGCCCTCCAGATGGAGCAGGAGTGCACCGACATGGCTCGCGCCGCTGTCTGCGATTGCCTTCAGCGTCCGCTCGATTCCGGCCGGCTTCGAGCTGATGCCGGGGACGATCGGCGCCATCAGCACACCGGCGTCTACTCCCGCGTCGCGCAGCCGGCGCACGGCGCGGAGTCTCTGTAGCGGGTGCGCCGTTCCCGGCTCGAGAGACCGCCAGGCGTCGACGTCGACCGTCGGCAGGCTGAACGTCACGGTGCAGCGGGTGCGGCGCGAAAGCTCCACGAGCAGGTCGGTGTCGCGGATGACCAGCGTTCCCTTCGTGATCAGTCCGACCGGCGTCGCGTGGGGGATCAGGACCGACAGCGTCCTGCGCGTGAGCCGGTGCCGGCCTTCGATGGGCTGATAAGGATCGGTGGCGGTTCCGAGGGCGACCATCTGGCCGTCGAGCGACCGTCGGGACAACTCGCGCGCCAGCACGTCCGGGAAATTGCTTTTGACGAGCACCACCGAGGAGAAGTCGTTGCCTGCGCCGAGCTCCAACTGCGACTGGTAACGGCGGGCGAAACAATAGTGGCAGCCATGCGTGCATCCGCGGTACGGGTTCAGCGTCCAGCGGAACGGCATGCCCTCCACCCGGTTGAGGGCCGTGCGGCAGGCGATCTCCTGGTAGACGGTGTTTCCTCCCCGGCGCACGCCTCCGGGGAGGCCGCCGACCCCGGCTTCGCGGACGGCGCGGGCCACCGCCCGAGTCGTCGGCCGTCCCGCGAGCTCGAAGAGCCTCGGCTGGTTCTTCATGCGTGCATTCGTATTTTGTTCGCCTCCATCCTGGCACGCGGAGCCTGCGACTGTCAACCTGCCGGCGGGGCGACCCCTTGCCGCGGCGTCAGCCGACCGCGGCGCGCCAGTGGTCCAGGAGATCGCGGAGCGTTTCGGACAACGGGATGCGCGGCGCCCAGCCGACGTCCGCCGTGATTCGCGAGCGGTCGCCGCACAGTACCGGGTAATCGCTCGGGCGAAGTCGTGCGGGGTCGACGCGCACTTCGATCGGGACGCCCGTCAGGGAGACGAGCCTCTCGAGAACCTCGCGCATGGGGTGAGCGGCGCCCGAGCAGACGTTGTAGACGGCGCCCGAGGTGCCATGCTCCATGAGCCCTCGATAGGCGCGGACCGTGTCGCGAACGTCGAGCAAATCGCGTCGAGCGTCCAGGTCCCCCACCCGCAGGACGGGCTCTGCGCGGCCGGCTTCGATGCGCGCGATCTGCCGGGCGAAGCTCGAGGCGGCGTACGACGGATTCTGGCCGGGGCCGATATGCGTGAAGGAACGTGTCCGAATGACGCCGAGGCCATCGGCGGCGTAGCGTGCGGCCAGCATCTCCTGCGCCAGCTTGCTCAGGCCGTAGGGGCTCACGGGACCGATCTCCGCGTCCTCGGCGAGCGCACCGCGCCCCGGGCGATAGACGAGCGCCGAGCCGGGTATGAGGACCCGGGCCGAAGGGGCGGCGCGTACGATCGCGGCGAGCAGGTGCTCGGTTCCGATGACGTTGGTCCGCAACGTCGAGACGCGATCGCTCCAGGATCCGGCAACGGCGGCGGCTCCGGCGCAGTGGTAGACCTGGTCGGGCTCCAGCTCTTCGACGGCGCGGCGGACCGCGGCGGCGTCGAGGACGTCGACCGCCCTGAGGGAGAGTTGTGCCGGAGTGTCCGGGGCGGGCTGCCGCGGTTTGCCGCCGTCCGGGTTCGGACGCCGCCACCCGACCACCTGCGGCGTTGGCTGTTCGGCGCGGAGCAGTGCGACGAGATGGCTGCCGACGAAGCCGGCCGCCCCGGTCACCAGCACGTGCTGAGTCATCGGCGCCTCGCGATTGTCTGCGGCGCCGCGACGGCACTTCTACCGATAGCGGCCTCCGGCGCCGCCGAAGTTGTTGGTGAACGTTCCCAGGCCGGCCAGCGTGAAAGACACGGTGAAGCGCCGGTCCTGCTCGATGAGCGCCCGGGTGCCCAGTCCCTCGAAGTTGAACACCTGGTAGTCCACGCGCAGGCCGCAGCACTGCGCGTTGTAGTACAGGCGGATCATCTGGGCCAGGAAGCGCCCGCGCCGGATGTCGTAGTTGAAGTTGTACACCCCGCCGAACTCGTTGTCCGGCGTGCGAAACGACGTCGAGGAGTTGATGTAGTTGTCCAGTCGGGCAGGGTTGTCGAACCCGGGGAGGCCCTCGATGAAGCGACGCTGGCTCCAACCCCCGTTCGTCGAGATCCAGCCGCCGACCTCGTAGCTTCCCTCCGCGGATACGGTCCGCATCGCTCCGGCGCGCAACAGAGGCACGTACGCCCGCCGCGCGAAGTCCGGGTCGAACTCCATGCGCAACGTGCCGCCGATATTGCGCGTGGGCTCCGCGCGCACGATCACCGACATCGGCGAATAGTTGCTCGGCGGCGTGCCGCTGAAGCTCGTCCGGAAGCTGCGGTCGTATTGCGCGGCGTTCTCGTCGGTGTAGTAGCTCTGGGTCACGGACGCGGAGAGGATCTCCCTCGCGACCGACTCCGGCCCGCCCTCGAAGACCCTGGCGTACAGGCGGGTGTCGAGTCCGTACTCGACGCGCCAGACGTTGCCGACGATGGAATCGATGCCCTCAATGCGCACGATGCGGTCGAAGTCGTCGATGGGGCTGACGCGCGAGATGCCCGTCCACGGCTCGATGAGGTGCTTCATCCGTTCCGAGTACTCGCTGTCCGGCGTGTCCCATATCTTGACGAACGAGGGACCGGTCGCGCGCGTCGACAGCTCGTAGAACTGCCGGCCCACCCCGATGTCGACTTGCTCTTCGCCGGTGATGCTCTCGTTCCAGTACGTGGCGCGCCAGGCCGCGGTCGAGTCGATCTTCAGGAACGGCCAGCGGTTGAACGGGATCTGCAGCATCGGGTAGAGGTCGAAGCGGCTGAGGCCCGAATCGAGCTCGATGGCCATCTCGTCCCGCACTCGGCGCGATTGTCGCAGCAGGCGGGCGTACTCGGCGTCGAAGGAAAAGTACATCGGCGTTCCGAGGAGCTCGGTCTTGCCCCGGCCGAACCCGATGCGCGGTCCGGCGCCGTTCAGCGCCGAGTCGGTGCCGCCGAAGAAGGTCTCGTTGAGGTCGTAGGTGCCGCTCAGCTCGAAATCCCCCACCGGGCCGCTCAGGTTGCCCGACGCGGTGCGCCGTGAGTTGGAGGCATCGAAGACGTTGGTGTGATAGGTCTGGCGGACGGTGATGTCGGTGAAATAGTCCACCTGGGCGCGAGCGGTCCAGTCGCCCGGGAGCCCGTGCCGCGCGTTGCCCCTGAGCTCGTAACTCCGCCGCTCCGGCCGCGTGCGCGTCTCTCCCCGGTACGCGATATCGGCTTCCGGCTCGAAGAGGCGATACATGCGAAAGTCGCCCTGCGACCCTCCGCCGCGTGTGTAGCGGTACTCGGCGCCCCGCCCGTCGCCGCCGTGTTGCGTGAACCAGTCGTAATAGAACGTTGCGTCCTGGCTTCGGTCGATCGCCCAGAAGAAGGCGTTGCTGAGGCTCGATCCCTGATAGGTCGAGGCCCCGTACGTCGGCATGAGGATTCCTGTGGCGCGGCCGTCCTCCTGGATCGGGTAGAGCAGGCCGGGCATGTAGAACACCGGCACGCCCTTCACCTTGAGCACCGGGTGCAGGATCCACGCGTAGCTGTCGAGGTTGAGGGTCAGCGACGTCGCGACGAGCTGCCACCGCGGCGTCGGCTGGAGACAGCTCGTGAACGCGCCCTTAGTGATCCGGTAGCTCCGGGGACCGATCCGCTCGATCATCTGACCGTGGAAGAGCAGGTCCGGCTCCTGGGTCCCGAACATGCTCCGATCTACCTCCTCACCCAGGTCGATCCAGCCGTGCGCCTCGTGGAAGACCGCCCGCTGATCGTCCGTCCAGTACTCCACCCGATCCGCGGAGAGACGGACCTCGGGCGCGGAGAAGACGACGTTCCCGGAGGCGACCAGCCGGAGCGCGGGTGTCTCGGTCCCGTCGTCGCTCGTGTCGTCGCCGGCCGGATCCTCGCTGTCTGGACCGGCGCCGGCGGCGGGCGGTGTCTCGTTCGCGGAGTCCTCCGGAGCTTCTCCCGAATCGTCCAGGTAGATGTCGACCTGGTCGGCGTAGAAGTCGTAGGTGTCGCCTTCGATCTCCACCTCGCCTGTCAGGCGCAGATGGTTGGCGCTGATCATCTGCAGATTGAACTGCCTGTGGTCGAAAGGCAGGCTCGGGAAGAGCTGCGCCGCCGCCGTGTCGGGCAGCAGCACGACGGCCGCCAGTCCGATCAAGCGCCGCGGCAACCGCCAGGGCGGCCGTGAGGCGCCCCCTGTGGCGAAAATGGTCCGGCCATCGGTTCCCGCGACTGCACGCATCCAGAAATCCATTCTACTCCTGCTTGGGACCGGCCCGCGGGCCCAGGCGACCCCGGTCGAAGGCGTGCAGGACCTCGCCCACGAGATACATCGAGCCGGCGACCACCGCCACGGGCCCGGTCCGCCAGGCGGAAGTGAGCGCGGCGATTGGCGAGGCGGCGAACTCGACCGGCACGTCGGGCCGGGTGGCGCGAGCCGCTGCGGCTAGATCCCGCACGGGCCTCGCCCGCGGGTTGGCGATCGGGGTGCAGATGATCCTGCTCACGGCGTTGCCGAGCGCGGCCAGCATGCCGGCCCCGTCCTTGTCGGCGAGCGTGCCGAACACGAACGGCAGGCCGGTTGGGCAGATCTCGGTCACGTAGGCGCCGAGGGCCTCGGCGGCGGCCACGTTGTGGGCCGGGTCGACGAGGATGCGTCTTCCGGCGGCGCAGTCGACCCACTCCAGGCGCCCGCGCCACTGCACGCTCGCGAGGGCCTGCTCGATCGCGGTGCGGGACGATGGCCCCCCGCCAGGCGACAGCTCTTCCAGCAGTCGCACCGCCACCGCCGCGTTGCGGAGCTGATGCCGTCCTCGCAGCGCGAAGCGCAGGGGACCGTAGCTCGCACGGGGCGTTCTCAGCTTCTCGATCCGGGTGACCCCGGCGTCGATGCGCCAGCGCGCGTCCACCTCCGACCCGGCGTCGATGAACCGGGCCCCCCGCGCGGCCGCTGCCCGCAGCAGCACGTCTCGGGCCTCCGCCTTCTCCTCCGCGCTCACGACCACGGTGTGCGGCTTGATGACTCCCGCCTTCTCGAAGGCGATTTCGGCAAGCGTCGCACCCAGGTGCTGTTGATGATCGAGATCGATGGACGGGATGCCGACGGCCTGCGGGCGGACCACGTTGGTGGCGTCGAAGCGGCCGCCCATGCCCACCTCGAGGACCGCGATGTCGATCTCCCGGCGCCGGAAGAGGGAGAGCGCCAGAGCCGTGGTCGCCTCGAAGAACGTGGGTGGATGGGCGAGCCGCCCGGATGCGCGGAGCCTCTCGATCGTCGCCCGGATATGCTCCGCTTCCTTCAGGAGGGCGGCGCCGTCCACGGCACGGCCGTCGAGGGCGAACCGTTCGCTGAGATCGATCAGGTGAGGCGAAGTGTAGAGGCCGGTGGAGTATCCCGCCGCCCGCAGCCCCCGCTCCACCATCGCGGCAACCGAGCCCTTGCCGTTGGTGCCGGCGATCAGCACCGACCGGAAGTGCCGTTCCGGATGCGCGAGCGCCGCGGTGAGCGCGTGCATGTTCCCGAGACCGAGCTTGATTCCGAACCGCTGCAGGCCGAAGAGGTAGGAAAGCGGATCTTCGGGCTGCGGGCAGGCGGGGGACCGGGTGACCATGCGACGGATCCGCTTCCGTGGCGTAGGGTGCCGCTACACCGTTGTGCGCGGCACGTAGTACCGCGTGCGGCCGCCCATGCCCTCGATCTGCTTCAGCAGATCGTCGAGCGTCCGCTCGCCCCACGCGAGATCGAAACCGGACATCTCCACCACGAGCAAGGGTGTAGCGGTGTAGTGGAAGAAGAAGTGATGGTAGGCCTCGTTGAGCTCGCCGAGATAGCGGTCATCCGGCGCGGCTTCGGTGTCGTCGCCCCCTGCCTGGGCGCGCGCCCGCTTCCGCAGGAGGTCGGTGGGGGTCTGGAGGTAGATCACGAGGTCCGGTGTGACGATGTCCGGAGCCAGCAGGTCGTAGAGCCGCTGATAGATGAAGAGCTCGTTGTCGTCGAGGTTGAGGTGCGCGTAGATCTTGTCCTTGTCGAACAGGTAGTCGGAGATGGTCAGGCGGTTGAAGAGATCGGACTGCCGCAGCCCGATCTGCTGCCGATGGCGCGCCAGCAGGGAGAAGAGCTGGGCCTGGAAGGCCGCGCCGGCGCGGCCTGCATAGAAGTCGGCGAGAAACGGGTTCTCCGTGTCGTCCAGAACCACTCCGGCGTCGAGCCGCGCCGCGAGACGCTCGGTGAGGGCGCACTTGCCGGCGGCTATCGGGCCCTCGATCGCGATATGCCGAAAGTCCACCTCACGCGAGTATAGACAATGCGCGTGCTATGATGCCGGTGCTCGCCGATATCGCTCCAATGCAGCGCGCATCGCTGGCCGCCTGTCTCGTTCTCGTCGCGGGGTGCGCGTCCTCGCCGCCGGTTGCCGTCCCGCGTTCTCCCGAGCCCGCGGATCTCATGTCCTGGATTCTGAGGCTCGAGGACGAGCGCCGGCTCGCCGACCCGGCTCCCTCTCCCGGCGCCTCCGTTTCGCCGCCGCCGGCGACGGGGCCGGCTCCGCCCCGCGCGGACCTGCTGGCCCTGCTCGAGGCGCCGGAAGCGCACCTGCGGCGCAGGGCGGCGCTGGCCGTCGGGCGCGTCGGGCTCACGGCCGGCGTCGACGCGCTGGCCGGGCTGTTGGCGGACCCGGAGCCGGAGGTGCGCCAGATGGCGGCGTTCGGCCTCGGCCTGATCGGCGACACGGGCGCGGTGGACGTTCTGGTCGACGCCCTCGACGATCCCGCGCCTCCCGTCCAGGGCCGCGCGGCGCAGGCACTGGCTCGACTCGGCGCGGACTCCGCCGCCCCCGCGATCGGAGCCATGGTTCGACGCCATGTGACGTCGGCGTACGACCTCGACCCGGACGACATGACGTACCCGCAGGGCGCCTCGGTCGAGGCCTTCAGGCTCGGCCTCTACGCGCTCGGCGAGCTGCAGGCGTTCGAGCCGCTGGCCGCAGCGGTGCTCGGCGAGGATTCGCGGCCGATCCTCTGGTGGTGGCCGGTCGCCTACGCATTGGGGAGGACGGGAGACGAGCGGGCCCTGCCCGCGCTCGTGACCCTCGCGGGCGTCCGGGGCAGCGTCGGCCCGGCGCTCGCGGCCGAAGGGCTCGGCAGGCTGGCCGATCCGGGTGGGACGGAAGCGCTCATCGACCTTCTCAGCCTGGAGCGCCGAGGCCGGGCAGTGGTGCTCAGCGCCCTCCGGGCGCTCGGCGAGATGGACGACCCGCGCGCCGCCGAGGAACTCGACCGCTTCGTCCGCATCGCGGCGCTGGATCGGCAGCTCCGGCGGGCGGCGGTGGACGCGCTGGCGAATCACGCGAGCCGGGCGTCGATCGAGGTCTTCGTCGAATTGCTCGGACACCCGTGGCCGCCGCTGCGAGCCGCTTCGGTCCGGGCGCTTTCGCGGGCGGACCCGCAACGGTTCCTGCTCGTCCTGTCCGGCCTCGGTTCGGATCCCGACTGGCGGGTCCGGGCGGCCGCCGCCGAAGGCCTCGGCCACGCCAGCCCGGGGGCGGCCGGAGCCGCGCTGGAGGCGATGCTGAACGACGACGATCAGCGGGTGCTGCCGGCGGTGCTCGAGGTGCTGGCCGCCGGAGAGCCGACCGGGACCGCGAGCCTGCTGCTCGACCGGCTGGAGACCCCCGATGTCGTCGTTCGCGCGACCGCAGCGCGCCTGCTGGGGGAGCTGCGGCCGCCGGTCGCCGAGGCTGCGCTCGCCGCCGCCTACGAAGCGGCCGAGCCGGACGCATCGTTCCTGGCCCGTGCGGCGATCGTCGATGCGCTGGCCGCGTACGGCAGCGATACGGCGCGGGAGACGCTCGGCGCCGCGCTGGCAGACCGGGACTGGCCGGTTCGCGTCCGCGCGGCGGAGCATCTCGCACGCATGAATCCGGAGTCGGATCCCGCGGCGGCGATCCGGCCGGCGCAGGGGCTGCGACGCGTGGACCACGCGGCACCGCATCTGACGAATCCGCAGGTATCGCCGCACGTCTACATCGAGACGGCTCGCGGCACCATCGAGATCGAGCTCGCCGTGCTGGACGCGCCGTTGACCGCGGAGAGCTTCACCACTCTCGCACGCCAGGGCTTCTTCGACGGGTTGATGTTCTACCGCGTCGAACCGGGGGAAGCGGCGTACAGCGGGGACCCCCGGAGCGACGACAAGGGAGGAGCCGGTTTCACGCTCCGCGACGAGCCGAGCCAGCTACCGTTTCTCCGGGGCACGGTAGGGCTGGCGCGCGATCGGCCGGATACGGGTGGCAGCCGCTTCTTCATCACCCTCGCGCCGCGGCCTCGGCTCGACGGTCGCTACACGGCGTTCGGTCGTGTCGTCGCGGGGATGGAAGCCGCGGATGCGCTGCAGACCGGAGACCGGATCGACCGGGTCCTCGTGTGGGACGGCGTCCAGCCGCTCACGGGCGCCGGCCAACAGTGAGTCAACTGTCCGTCAGGCTCGAGCGCAGCCGCCGCCGGCGCCGATGACGCGTGATCGCGAGATCGATCAGGCGGTCGATCAATGCCGGGTACGACAATTCCGACGCCTCCCACAGCTTGGCGTACTGGCTGATCGCGGTGAACCCGGGCAGCGTGTTCGCCTCGTTTACGTACAGCCGGTCGCCGGATTCGTCCAGCAGGAAGTCGACGCGCGCCATGCCGGCGCAGTCGAGGGCGCGGTATGCGTCGAGGGCCAGCGCGCGCACCTGCGCCGTACGCTTCGCGGAGAGCGGGGCCGGAATGACGATCCTGGACCGGTCGTCCAGGTACTTCGCATCGTAGTCGTAGAACCCGCCGGGAGGCGGGATCACTTCGCCCGGCACCGACGCCTCGGGGGCCTCGTTGCCGAGTACGGACACTTCGATCTCCCGCGCAGCGGGCACCGCATTCTCGACGAGGAGCTTGTCGTCGAAGGTCCACGCCTTGTCGAGCGCGGAGCGCAACGTTCCCGCGTCGGTCGCGCGGGAGACGCCGACGCTCGATCCGAGATTCGCCGGCTTGACGAACACCGGGTAGCCGAGGCCGGCTTCGAGTCGCTCGAGGACCCCGCCGGGGTCGTTCTCCCATTCGACGCCTCCGACCACGCGGCCCGGGACCACCGGCAGTCCATGCGCCGTGAAGAGCACCTTCGCCACCGCCTTGTCCATGGCGACGGCCGAGGCCAGAACGCCGGCGCCGACGTAGGGCACGTTGGCCAGCTCCAGCAGCCCCTGCAGGGTGCCGTCCTCGCCGAACGGTCCGTGGACGATCGGAAACGCGACGTCGAGTGCGAGCTCGGCTACGCTTGCCCGGCCCGTCGCGCGAGTTGCCGCGGACGCCCGCGGACCCGGATCCCGGTCGATGGTCAGGAGGGGGCTCGGTGTCGGATGGGCGACCAGATGCACCTCGGTGCGCCGTTCCGCCGGCAGGCTCGAAGCGTTGCGGGCGTCGTCGATGACCTCGCCCGCGGACTCGATTTCCGGCGGTCGGTCCGCAACCGTCCAGCGCCCGGACTTGTCGATGAAGAGCGGGATCGGTTCGTAGCGGTCGCGGTCGATGTGCCTGAATATGGCTGCCGCGGATGCGAGCGACACTTCGTGCTCGCTCGATCGGCCGCCGTAGATGACGCCAACGCGAAGCCGCCCCACAGGTGGCTTGTAGTATACGTGACCGGGATGACGCAGATGGCCGTGTTCGAGGTGGAGGCGCGTGACGGCCGCGCGCGCCGCGGCCGTCTGCTGACCCCGCACGGCGCGGTCGAGACGCCGGCGTTCATGCCCGTCGGGACCGCGGGCGCGGTCAAGGGGGTGACGCCGCGGGATCTCGTTGCGGCCGGCGCCGGCATGGTGCTGGCCAACACGTACCATCTGCACCTGCGACCGGGCGACGAGCTCATCGCCCGGCGGGGCGGGCTGCATCGCTTCATGGGGTGGACGGGGCCGATCCTGACCGACAGCGGCGGCTACCAGGTTTTCAGTCTGGCCGCGCGCCGCGTCATCGGCGAGGAAGGCGTGCGCTTCCGGTCGCACCTCGACGGCAGCGAGCACGAGTTGACGCCGGAGAGCGCCACCGAGATTCAGGCCCGGCTCGGCAGCGACGTCGCGATGGCGTTCGACGAGTGCACGCCCTGGCCGGCGTCTGTCGAGGAGGCGCGTCTCTCCATGGAGCGGACCCTGCGGTGGGCACGGCGCTCGCGGGAACGTCACGACCTGCTGTCGGGTTCGCCGCTCGGCGCCGGCGCCGCGATGACGACCCCGGGGCAGCTTCAGTTCGGCATCGTGCAGGGCGGCATGTATCCGGCGCTGCGCGAGCGCAGCGCGCGCGAGACGATCGCGCTCGGCTTCCACGCCTACGCGATAGGCGGTTTGAGCGTGGGAGAGCCGACGCACGTGATGCACGACGTGGCAGGCGCTGCTGCCGTCCTGCTGCCGTCCGACCGGCCGAGGTATCTGATGGGGGTCGGCATGCCGGACGATCTGGTCGAGTCGGTAGCCCGCGGGATCGATCTGTTCGACTGCGTGCTGCCGACCCGCAACGCGCGCAACGGGCAACTCTTCACCGGGCGCGGACCGCTCTCCATCAAGGCCGCCGCCTGCGCGGAGGACGACCGCCCGGTCGATCCCCATTGTGCGTGCTACACGTGCTCCCACTTCTCCCGGGCCTACCTGCGCCACCTGCACGTGGCGAAGGAGATCACCGGCGCCGTGCTCAACACCGTCCACAATCTGCACTTCTACCTTGACACGATGCGGCGGATCAGGGACGCTATCCAGTCGGGCGGTTTCGAACGGTTCCGGCAAGCCTTCCACCACGCGTACCGCCGCCGGCAGAGACCGGGAACCCCGGAAGCATTGACGCACCAATGAGTCCGCACGACATCGACGCGCTGCTCGCCATGGGCCAGCCGGCCGGCCAGCAGCCGGGGCCGTTCATCCAGTTCCTGCCGCTGATTCTGATCCTCGGCATCTTCTACGTGATCATCTGGTTGCCGATGAAGCGGCGGCAGAACAAGATCCGGGAATTCCAGGCCGCGCTGAAGGTCGGTGAGAAGATCGTCACGACCAGCGGCATCTACGGTTCCATCACGAAGCTGCACGACAAGTCCGTGCAGGTGCAGATCGCCGACCGCGTGCGGATCGAGATCGCACGCAGCGCCATCGGCGGTTATCAGGGCCAGGATCCCGTGGTGCAGGACGGGAGCGGCTCCTAGGGGACGCCATGCAGAAGAACCTGCAGTGGAAGTTGCTCGCAATCGTGGCGGTCACCGCGCTGGCCGCCTGGGGCGTCTACCCGCCGGGCGACCAGATCCGTCTCGGCCTCGATCTGAAGGGCGGCGCCCATCTCGTCCTGCGCGTGGAGACCAGCGACGCGCTGCAGGTGGAGACGGAGACGGCCGCCGAGCAGCTCGGCGAGCAGATGTCCCTTCAGGGAATGGACGCCGCGACCGTGATTCCGGTCGATGCCACGACCATCCGGGTCGAGGGCGTGCCGGGCGAACGGGATCCGGCCTTCCGCCAGTTGTCCGACGAACGGTTGGCTGCGTCCTATGATCGAGAGCCGGGCGCGGGCGGGACGTACACCTTCCGGATGCGGGGTCCGGTGACCGCCTCCCTGCGCGAGGAGGCGGTCCGCCAGGCGCTCCAGACCATCGAGCGCCGGGTCAACGAGCTGGGGGTCTCCGAGCCCATCGTCGCGCCGCACGGAATCGGGGGCGACCAGATCCTCGTGCAACTGCCGGGCGTCTCCGACGTGGCGCGGGCGAAGGCGCTCATCCGGTCCACCTCGCTGCTCGAGCTCAAGCTCGTCGAGGAGGGGCCCTCGCCGAGCCGCGAGGCGCTGTTGCAGGCGAGGAACGGGGTGGTCCCGCCGGACATGGAGATTGCGACCCAGCCGTCCGCCGCCGGTACCGAGCCGTTCTACTACCTGGTGCGGCGGGTGGCCGCGGTGACGGGCCGCGACCTGCGCAACGCGCGGCCGTCGCTCGACGAGTTCAACCAGCCCGCGGTGAGCTTCACCCTCAACCGCGAGGGCGCCGTCAAGATGGGTGACATCACCAGCGCCAACCTCGGCCGCGGGCTGGCGATCATCCTCGACGGGCAGGTTCGGTCGGCGCCGACCATCCAGGGCCGAATCACCGACAGCGGCCAGATCACGGGCGTCTCTCAGCAGGAGGCCGAGGATCTGCAGATCACGCTGCGGTCCGGCGCGCTGCCCGCGTCGCTCACGTACCTGGAGGAACGGACCGTCGGCCCGACTCTCGGTGCCGATTCGATTCGGGCGGGGGTCGCCGCTTCCATCGCCGGGCTCGTGCTCGTGGCGTTCTTCATGCTCGCGTACTACAAGCTCGCCGGCATCAACGCCGTGGTCGCGGTGGTGCTGAACCTGCTCATCCTGATGGCGTGCATGGCCTACATCGAGGCGGTGCTGACGCTGCCCGGCATCGCCGGGTTGATCCTGACCATCGGCATCGGGGTCGACTCCAACGTGCTGATCTTCGAGCGCATCAAGGAAGAGCTGCGCTCGGCGAAGAGCGTCCGGTCGGCGGTGGCGGCAGGGTTCGACCGCGTGCTGCTGACGATCATCGACACCCACGTGGCTTCGCTGATCGCGGCGGCCTTCCTGTTCCAGTTCGGGTCCGGGCCCATCAAGGGCTTCGCGACCACGTTGTTCTTCGGTCTCGTGTCGAACGTGTTCACGGCCGTTTTCGTTTCGCGATCGCTGTTCGAGACCGTCCTGTCCCGTCGCCGCGTCGCGACGCTGAGCATCTGAGATGGCGCTGTTCAAAACCCCCCGCATCGATTTCGTGGCGCGCCGCTGGCAGGCGTTCGGCCTGTCCGCGCTCGTGGTCGTGGCGGGCATCGTCGTGCTGTTCACGCGGGGCGGGCTGCCCCTCGGGATCGACTTCTCCGGTGGCTCCCTCATCGTGCTGCAATTCGAGCAGCCGGCCGGCGAGGGGGCCGTCCGCGACGCCCTCGCCAGCGTGGAGGAGAAGGTCGTTCAGCAGTACGGGGATGTGGGGGACAACGAGGTCCTCGTGCGCCTTCCCCTGTCCGGGCCGGAGGTCGGCGCAAGTCTGGAGGCCGGCGCGAACGAGGTCGTCGACGCGTTGCGCGCCAGCAACCTCGGCGAGTTCGAGGTCATCAGCCAGGAGCTGGTGGGTCCGGTCATCGGACAGGAGTTGCAGCGCCGCGGCATCAACGCGTTCGTCTTCGCGATGGCCGGCATTCTCGTCTACATCGGCCTGCGGTTCCGCTTCAGCTTCGCGGTCGGCGCAGTCGTCGCGGTCGTGCACGACATCGCCGTCACGCTCTCGCTGCTGACGTTCTTCGGCTACGAGCTGTCGCTGAACGTGGTGGCGGCGATGCTCACGATCACGGGTTATTCGGTCAACGACTCGATCGTGGTCTTCGACCGGGTACGGGAGAACCTGCGGCTGATGCGGCGCGACACGTTCGGCCATCTCGTGAACACCAGCATCAACCAGACCCTGGCGCGCACCGTCATCACGTCGGGCACGACCGGGTTCGCGGTGCTGGCGTTGTACGTGCTCGGCGGCGAGGTGCTGCGCGGTTTCGCCTTCACGATGCTGGTGGGCGTTCTGAGCGGCACGTACTCTACGATTTTCGTGGCGGCGATGATCGCCCTCGCGATCACCGAACGGCGCAGCGCGAGGGTGCAGCGGACCGTGCGCGCGGTGGCGGAGGAGAAACCGCCGCAGCAGCCGCAGCAGGAGACCCCGCAGCGATCCAGACGGCGCTCGCGGCGCGCCCGGGCTTCGTAGAAGAACGCGACCGGATGTTCGGGCGCTGCGATCCGTGACCGCGTTGGAAGCCGCGTTGCTAGGGACGGTTCAGGGGCTGACGGAGTTCCTGCCTATATCGAGCTCGGCGCATCTGCTGCTCGCCCGGGCGTTCTTCGGCTGGGAGACCGAGGCTCGGTTCGGTCTGGCGTTCGACGTCGCATGCCATATCGGTACGTTGCTCGCCGTGGCGGCCTACTATCGCCGGGACGTGGTGGAATTGACGCGCGCCGCGGCGATGCCGCGGACGTGGCTGGGCGGGCCGGGCGATTCGGCTGCTCTCGTCCGTTCGATCGCGATCGGGACCGTGCCGATTGCCGTCGTCGGCATGGCGCTGGCCGATCTGGTGACGGGCGCTCTGCGCACCGTCACGGTGGCGGGAGTGAGTCTGGCGGTCGGTGCGGTGATGATGCTGGCCGCCGAGCGCGTCGGGTCGCGAGGCCGCGACGAGACGACACTCCGGCCGCTGGAGGCGCTCGGGCTCGGTTGTGCCCAGGCGTCGGCATTGATCCCGGGGGTCTCCCGGTCGGGTGCGGTCCTGATCGTGGCGATGCTGCTCGGTCTCCGCCGCGAGCGGGCGGCCCGGTTCGCCTTTCTTCTCGGCATGCCGGCCATCCTCGCGGCGGGCGCCAAGGCGGCGCTCGATCTGGCGGGACACGGAGTGCCGTCCGGCGATCTGGCTCTGCTGGCGGTGGGAGTGGTTTCGTCGGCGGCAGTGGGATACGCCGCGGTGAAGTACTTCATGCAGTACGTCGCGCGTCATTCACTCGACCCGTTCGCCGTTTATCGCCTGGTGCTCGGGTGTCTGGCCCTGGTCTGGGTCCTCGGGTCGTGATGGAACGTCGAGCCATAGACCGATGCAGTGGCTGCGCCGCAGTCTGATCGCGGGTTTCGTCGTGATCGTGCCGCTGGTGATCAGCGTGGCGGCGTTCGTCTGGCTGTTCCAGTTCATCGACGGCGTGATGGGACCGGTGTACGTGCGGTTGATCGGCCGGGAGATTCCGGGCTTCGGCCTGGCGACGCTCCTGCTGCTGGTGGTCGCCGTCGGGGCGTTCGCGACCAACGTGCTCGGGGAGCGGATGCTGCGCCGGGGGGAAGCCTATCTGATGAAGCTGCCCGTGTTCCGCGGGATCTACTCGCCGGTCAAGCAGCTCGTCGAGGCCTTCTCGCCGGACAACCAGCTCGGCTTCAAGCGGGTCGTGCTGGTGGACGATCCGAAGCGGGGGCTGGTGCTCGGCTTCCTGACGAATGAGTTCACCATCGAGGGACAGGACGAGGCGGGCGCGCACGTCGCGGTCTACGTGCCGACCAACCACGTCTACTTCGGGGACGTCCACATCTATCCGCGGGCGGTCGTCTCGTTTCCGTCGCTGACGGTGCAGGAAGGGTTGCAGGTGTTCCTCACGGGCGGCATGGCGCTGGCCGGGCGCCTGCAGATCGAGCAGGAGAAGCGGCAGGCCTGAGGCGTCGGTCGAGCGCCTGCCTGGTCGATGAGTCTTGAACGGCGGCGCAGGGACGCCACCGTGCGGCAGAGGGGTGAATGGAGCAGCAACTGTACTACGTGCTCGGGTTCGGGATGCCGGTCGCGGCGGCGGCCTTCGCGTTCCTTCTGATTGGTCGGATCAACCGCCTCGAGCCGGGAACCGAGCGGATGCAGCGCATTGCCGCGCTGATTCGCAGCGGCGCGATGGCCTTCTTGAAGACGGAGTACACGGTGCTGGCCGGCTTCGTGGGCGTCATGTTCCTGGCGCTCGTGCTGTTGCTGCCGGGCAACGCGCTGTTGACCGGGGTGGCGTTTCTCGCCGGCGCCGTGCTCTCGGCGACGGCGGGGTGGATCGGCATGCAGACCGCCACCAGCGCCGCGGTTCGCACGACGCACGCGGCCACGACGAGCCTTTCCAGCGCGTTGCGCGTCGCGTTCTCCAGCGGCGCGGTGATGGGGCTGACCGTCGTCGCGCTCGGCACGTTCGGCATTGCCTTCCTCTACTACCTGTACGGGGGGTTGAGCGGGGCGGGAGCCAGCGCCGTCGAGTCGCTGTTCGGGTTCTCTCTGGGCGCCTCGTCGATCGCCCTGTTCGCCCGCGTGGGCGGCGGAATCTATACGAAGGCGGCCGACGTGGCGGGTGACCTGTCCGGCAAGGTTGAAGCGGGGATTCCCGAGGACGACCCCCGCAACCCGGCCACGATCGCCGACAACGTCGGCGACAATGTCGGCGACGTCGCCGGCATGGGGGCGGACCTGTTCGAGTCGTACGTCGGCAGCATCATCTCTTCCATAGCGCTCGCCTGGGCGCTCACGGCGCCGTCCGCGAACGCGCTGTGGGGAGTGGACGAGGCAGGGTTCGGCGCCCTGCAGTCGACGCTCGTCGTCTTCCCGATCCTGCTGGCGGGGGTCGGCATTCTCTCCTCCATGCTCGGCACGTTCGTGGTGAACACCGACGACGAGACGAAGATCGGGAGCGCCCTGCAGCGCGGTCTGCTCGTGGCGTCGGTACTCGTCTTCCTGGGGGCAGGGGGACTCGTCACGGCGCTCGACATCCCGCTGGCGGTGCTCTGGTGCGTAGTGGCCGGCGTCGTCTCCGGCGTGGCGATCGGTCACGTGACGGAGTACTACACCGGCAAGGACAAGCCGCCGGCCCACAAGATCGCGCAGCAGTCCGAGACGGGACCGGCCACCAACATCATCGCCGGCCTCGGCGTCGGGATGATGTCGTGTGCGATCCCCATCCTGATCATCTGCCTGGCGATCTACGTCAGCTTCGCGCTGGCGGCGCTCTACGGGATCGCGATCGCCGCGGTAGGGATGCTCTCGACGCTCGGGATCAGTCTGGGCGTCGACGCCTACGGGCCGGTGGCGGACAATGCCGGGGGCATCGCCGAGATGAGCGGGCAGGAGGCTTTCGTGCGCGAGCGAACGGACGCCCTCGACGCGGTCGGTAACACGACCGCCGCCATGGGGAAGGGCTTCGCCATCGGATCCGCGGCGCTGACCGCCCTGGCGCTGTTCAGCACGTTCCGGACGACAGCCGATGCCGCGGTTCTCGAGGCGGGCGGAGCGTCCGCCTTCGACCCGCGTCTCCTGAGCCTCGCTCTCGACAATCCGAACGTTCTGCTCGGCATGCTGCTCGGTGGCATGCTGCCGTTTCTCTTCTCCGCGCTCACGATGAACGCGGTCGGACGTTCGGCCAACGACATGATCGAGGAGGTCCGCCGGCAGTTCCGCGAGATCAAGGGGCTGCTCGAGGGCGAGGCCGAGCCCGATTCGGCGCGTTGCGTCGAAATCTCCACCCGCTCCGCGATTCGGGAGATGGTCGCGCCCGGGTTCATCGCGGTTCTGGCGCCCGTGCTGACCGGCTTCCTGCTGGGCGTGTCGGGACTCGGCGGGCTGTTGGCCGGCGCCCTCGTCACCGGCGTGCTGATGGCCCTGATGATGGCCAACGCGGGCGGCGTGTGGGACAACGCCAAGAAGTACATCGAGGAGGGGCATCACGGCGGCAAGGGGTCGGAGCCGCACAAGGCGGCGGTCATCGGCGACACCGTCGGCGACCCGTTCAAGGACACGTCGGGGCCGAGTCTCAACATTCTCATCAAGCTGATGACCATCGTCGCCGTGATTTTCGCGCCGCTCGTGGTCGGGTGGATGCAATAGCCGGCAGCCCGCGCCGAGAGCCCGCGCCATCGAGCGGCGATACGGCGCTACGCGGGTTCCACCACTGACTGCCGGGGTTGACGCTCCCTTGCCGGGCGGTTAAGATGCCGCACCCTGCGCGGCGGGGTCGTCGGACGGCGAGCAGCGCGAGCCCGGCACCCGGGTTTCGGGGAGGGCTCGCGCGGTGGAATGTTGGATGGTCCGTTTCGGTTCTTCCGGTGTCTAACATCCGGTGAGGGGCATGTTGTTCGGCTCGTTGACACGGAGTAGCGGCCTGCTATAATCGGCGCTTCCGAAGCGGCGTCCGAGCAATCGAGCAGGCCAGGAGGCGTGCTGTGGCTGACACGAGAAAGCAGAGCAACCCGGCGAAGAGGGCACCGGCACCGGCCAAAAAGGCCGAGCCGGCGATGTTCGGGGAAATCTCGAACCCATCCATCATGGTCGGTGCGCGGAAGTGGTACACGCTGCCGCTGTCGGTCCTCGCGCACGTGGGCGCGATCGGCGCGATCGTGATCGTCCCGCTGATGGCTATGGACGCATTGCCGACGCCTGCGTCGATGATGGCGTTCGTGGCGGCGCCGCCTCCTCCGCCTCCGCCTCCGCCTCCGCCCCCGCCCCCGGCCGCCGCCGAGGCCGCGCCCCCGCCGGTGCTCGACGTCAATCCGAACGCGGCGCCGATTGTCGCGCCGGAGCAGATCGTCGAGGAAACCGGCTTCGACATCAACCGCGTGCAGGGCGTTGAAGGTGGCTTGGCGGGCGGTGTCGTGGCCGGTATCGTCGGCGGACTGCCGACCGCTCCGCCTCCGCCTCCGCCTCCGCCGGAGCCGGTCCGCGTTGGCGGCAACATCAGCCCGCCGACCAAGATCCGGGACGTGCCGCCGACCTATCCGCCCGTGGCGCAGCAGGCGCGCGTCCAGGGCGTCGTGATTCTCGAAGCGGTGATCGGTCCGACCGGTGCGGTCACCGACGTCCAGGTGCTCCGCTCGGTCCCGTTGCTCGACGAGGCGGCGATCAACGCCGTGAGGCAGTGGCAGTACACGCCGACGCTGCTGAACGGTGTGCCCGTTCCGGTCATCATGACCGTGACGGTCAACTTCCAGTTGTCGTAAGCCCGGGGATTCGTGAATCGGTCGAATGGAATGGCGGCGACGAACTCACGTCTCGCCGTAGGAGGAACAGATGGACTTTCTTGAGTTGTGGGAACAGATGGGGATATCCGTCAAGATCCTGATGTTCGTGCTGGTGATCATGTCGATGGCGTCGGTCGGCGTCTTCTTCGAGCGGCTCTTCACCTTCATCCAGGCGACGAACCAGTCGAAGCTGTTCGCGCCGCAGGTGGCGAAGCATCTCAAGGACGGCAAGCTCAAGGAAGCCATCAGCGTCTCGCAGTCCAAGGACTACCGGTACAGCCACCTCGGCAAGGTCGTCCTGGCCGGCCTGCAGGAGTACCAGTTCCAGCAGGACAGCGGCGTCGACCTGCACAAGGACGACGTGGTCGACAGCGTCCACCGCGCGATTCAGCGCGCCGCGGCGCTCACCTCGTCCGATCTGAAGCGAGGCATGGGCATCCTGGCGACCATCGGCTCCACCGCCGTGTTCGTCGGCCTGCTCGCGACGACGCTCGGCGTCATCAACGCGTTCCAGGGCATCGCGGCCACGGGCTCCGGTGGTCTGGGCGCCGTGTCGGGCGGCATCTCCGAGGCGCTGGTCGGGACCGCGATCGGCCTCTTCGTGGCGATTCCGGCCGTCTGGTTCTTCAATTACCTGACCGGCCGCCTCGAGTACTTCGCCGTCGAGATGGATAACTCTTCGTCGGAGCTCGTCGACTACTTCATCAAGAAGTCCTAGACGGGTTCCTGTTCCGGGATCCGATCGGGCTCACCGCCGGGCGCCCTGGGCGCCCGGCGGTATTTCTGCTCAAGGAGCGTTCATCATGGGAATGTCAGTCGGCGAGAAAAGCGGTGGCTTGAACTCGGAGATCAACATCACGCCGCTGGCCGACGTGATGCTGGTCCTGCTCATCATCGTCATGCTCATCGCGCCCCTGTTGACGGCGGGCGTGACGCTGACCCTGCCTGAGGCGACCAACACGGGCGACAAGCCCGACAACGACAACAACACAACCGTCGCCGTGACCTCTGACGGGCGGTACTTCGTGGACAACGTGCAGACGACGCAGCAGGAGCTGCTCAACTCGATCAACAGCGCGCTGGACCGCAAGTTGGAACGGATCCTGCTTGTCAAGGCCGACGTCAACGCGCAGTACTCGTCGGTGATGGAGCTGTTGGACCAGTTGCAGCGGGCGGGCATCGAGAACGTCGCGCTCATCACCGAGCGTCAGGTCGGCGGCGCGGGAGGTGAATAGACATGGCGAAGAAGAAGCACCACGGTGCCGACGCCGTCGCCGAGGCGACGAACCCCCACGCGAATTCGGAGATCAACATCACGCCGTTCATCGACGTGTTGCTGGTTCTGATCGTCATCTTCCTGGCGGCGCTCCCCCTCGGTCAGCGGGGGTTGGACATCAACCTGCCGCTCGAGACCCAGGGCGCGCAGCAGGCGGCGACCGACAGTAGTCAGATTCTGCTCGAGTACACGGCGGATCGGCGTATCTCCGTGAATCAGCAGCCGATGCAGATGGCGACGCTCGAGTCCGAGCTCCGCTCGATCTTCGAGACCCGCCGCGAGAAGACGATGTTCATCGCCGGTGCCGGGTCCCTGACCTACGGCGAGATCATCGACGTGATCGACGCGGCCCGGGGCGCTGGCGTCGAGAAGGTCGGCATCGTCACCGAGGGCATGCGGCGGGCTGCCGGCGCTGCCCCCGTCGGGTAGTCTCTCACTCGGATTTCGACTCTCTCGACCGAGAGCGAAACCAAAAAAAGAGGGGGGGCGGCGCCGCTCGCCAATGCGGCTCCGGCCCCCTTCACTTTGTACCGGGTCATTCGTAGGCCCCTCTCCGGCCGGCAAGGGCGCAGATTTGCGGCCGGTCCCCTGCCCCAGGCGTAGCTCCCGCCGCGCTCTCCCCTTCCCGTGCAGCAGTTCGGAACGCAACTGCCCCCCGCCCGGCGGCGCCACGGCTCGTCTCGGCGTGCTGGTGCCCCGGCGGAGGCCCGACGACTGCCGGCCCGCGATCACGCCGCAACGGGACGCGCAAGGGAAATCGGCGCTGCTGTCAGCCTCGCGGGCAGCGAACCCCCCACGCGAGCGGGCGAGGCAGGGTCGCCGCGGCGACCGCAAGGGGCGCAGACGTCGGTAAAGGCGACTCGGGTATGGGCAGGTGCGTGCGGGCGACGGAGAAAGGCCGGATGCCGCGGTTGCGGCACCCGGCCTTCCGGGTAACGTCACGAACAGGGCGGCGGTACTCCGTGCCCCCTACTGGCCAGCGCCGGCGCTGCCGCCACGCGCCTCGTCCTGAATCTGCTGGGCGCGGTCACGGAGCTCGTCGGCCTCGGCGATGAGTGCGTCCTGCTCGTCCTGATCCTCGCTCATGTTCGCCTGCATCCGGAGCAGGATGTTCTTGTAGACCAGCGCGTCGACGTAGCGATCGTTCAATGCGATTGCCTGGTCGGCCGCCTCGATGCCGGCCAACACGTACTCGGCCTTCTCTTCCTGAGTGATTCGGAAATCCCGGAACGCCTTCTCCCAGTAGAAGGTGGAGATCGTGTAGAACGCCTCGGGGTTGTCCGGCTCGATGGCGGCCCGTTGCCGTAGCGCGTCGATGGTCTGATCGAAATCGCCGGCGCGGTTGTAGAAGCCGGCGAGCTGGAGGTAGACCGTCGGATCGTCGGACAGCATGTTGCGGACCTCGAGATAGATCGTCTCGGCGTCCTCGAACAGCCCGGATTCCTCGAAGAGCTGAGCCAGCACGAAGTAGTTGTCCGGATTGCCGGGATCGAGCTGGATCATCTCCTGCAACAGCAGCGCCCGGTTCGTGGGGTCGTTCATCTTGTCGGGGCCGTAGGCGGCCACGAGGTACTGCATCGACAAGGTCTGGAACTCCCGGTTCGGGATGTTGTCGGCGGCCAGCCGGTAGTACTCCACCGCCTGGTCCAGCAGCGCGTCGTTCTCCGGCTCGCCCCGGAACGCCGGCGTGTAGAGATTGTCGTAGCAGTTGGCGATGTAGAAGTACGCCACGCTCATCGCCTGCGACAACTCGCTGGTCGGGTCGTCGTTGACCACGTCGACCACGTGCTGGTACTCCTCGATCGCCGCCTCGTAGTCCCCACGCCCGTAGAAGAGGTTGGCTTCCTTGAACGTGCGCATGGCGCCGAGCTGGTCGAAGAAGCCACACGAGACCAACGGCATCACCATCGCCACAACGAGGCCCAGTCTCAACAAGGTCCGTCCCGTCTGCATGATCTTCTCCCTCATCAAGTGAGAAACTCCCGCTCGCGGCCGCTTCGCCCGGCCACCCGGCGGGCGAAGCACAGCCAAGCGGGCGCACGCGACACGCCGTCGCACGGCGGCCGGCGCCAGCGACCTGTCCCCCCCAAAAAAGCGAATGGATATAGTGAAGCAAAAGGAATAGCAAGTCAACCGCCGGGGAAGGGCGTTCTTGACCCTCCTGCGCGCGCCCCGTATCGTCGTGTTCGGATTGCGGTTCCCATGGTCAGCTTCGAGAATCTGCTCGGCTCGGTGCGGTCGTACAACCCGGACACGGACGCGGATCTGCTGCATCGGGCCTACGAGTTCTCGGCCCTGGAGCATGCGGGCCAGATCCGCCGGTCCGGCGAGCAGTACATCACGCACCCGCTGGAGGTTGCGCACCTCGTCGCGGAGATGCACCTCGACGACGTGACGATCGCGGCCAGCCTGCTGCACGATGTTGTCGAAGACACGCTGACCACCATCGAGAACGTTCGCGGGGTCTTCGGTCCGGAGATCGCTCATGTCGTCGAAGGGGTCACGAAGATAAGCACGATTCCATTCTCGTCGAGCGAGGAGCGGCAGGCCGAGAACTTCCGGAAGATGCTGCTGGCGATGGTGGACGACGTGCGCGTCATCCTCGTCAAGCTGGCGGACCGCCTTCACAACATGCGCACTCTCGATCATCTTCGCGAAGAGCGCAGGCTGAAGATCTCGCAGGAGACCATCGACATCTACGCGCCCATCGCTCACCGTCTCGGGATGAACAAGGTGAAGAACGAGCTCGAGGAGCTCGCGTTCCGCCATCTCGATCCGCCGGGCTACGAGTCGCTTCTGGAGCGGGTGGAAGCACGCCGCCGCGCGACCGAGCGGACCGTCGACAGTCTCAAGAGCACGCTCGCGGCGAAGTTGCGGGACGCCGGCGTGCCGATCGTCGCTCTGGAGGGGCGGATCAAGAGCATCTTCAGCATCTGGAAGAAGATCAGGCGGCAGAAGATCTCCCTGGACGAGGTATACGACCTCCTCGCTGTCCGCGTCATCACGCAGTCGGAGCGCGACTGCTACGCCGCGCTCGGCATCATCCATCAGACCTGGGCGCCGGTGCACGGCCGGTTCAAGGATTTCGTGGCCATGCCGCGTCCGAACGGCTATCAGTCACTGCATACGGCGGTCATCAGCGATCTCGGGCTGCCGTTCGAGGTGCAGATCCGCTCCGAGGACATGCACCGGATCGCCGAGCACGGCATCGCCGCGCACTGGAAGTACAAGGAAGGCCGAGTCGGCGCCGAACCGGACGAGAAGTACTTCCTCTGGCTGCGGCAACTCCTGGAGTGGCAGCAGGAGGTGCCGGACCCGAGCGAGTTCATCCACAGCCTCAAGCTCGATCTCTATCCGGAGGAGGTGTACACCTTCACGCCGAAGGGCGAGGTCAAGGCGTTACCCCGCGGAGCGACGCCGATCGATTTCGCCTACGCGATTCACACCGACGTCGGCCATACCTGCGTCGGAGCGCGCGTCAATGGCCGGATGGTTCCGTTGCGGACGCTGCTGCAGAGCGGAGACATCGTCGAGGTGGTCACCCGGGCCGGCAACAGGCCGAACCGCGACTGGCTGAACGTCGTGGCCACCACGCGTGCGCGCAACAAGATCAAGCACTTCATCCACGTCGAGGAGAAGCTGCGGGCCGTGGAGCTGGGACGCAAGCTGATCGAGAAGGAGGTCCGCCGATTCGATCTCAAGCCCAGGACGGTGCTGGATCCGGACGCGGTCGGCAGGGTCTGCGCCGCGCTCGGTGCGTCGAAGCCGGACGACCTCTATGCGTCCGTCGGTTACGGCAAGGTCTCGTCCCGCGCCGTGCTGGACGCCCTGATTCCCCGTGAGCAGCGCGAGCATCCGAAGGCAGACGCGTCCATTTCGTCTGCGGTTCGCCGGGTGCTTCGTCCGAACCAGGAGACGATCAAGGTACGGGGATTCGACGACCTGATGGTGTTCCGGGCCGGCTGCTGCAATCCGATCCGCGGGGAGAAGATCGTCGGTTACGTCACCCGCGGGAAGGGCGTCTCGGTCCACGCCGCGAGCTGTCCGAACGTCGTGAACCTCTTCTACGATCCGGAGCGGCGGATCGACGTTGCCTGGGACAAGGCGAACGACGAGTCGACGTTCACGGTCTGCCTCACCATTCAGGTCGAGGATCGCCGCGGCATGATAGCCGATGTTACGTCACGCCTCGCGGACAGGAGGATCAACATCCTCAAGGTGGAAGCGTCCGCCAACAAGGACCGGCACGGTCACATCAGCGTGACGTTCGACATCAGCGACATGCAGCACCTGCAGCGCGTCATCAAGGTCGTGCGGGCCGTGGCCGGCGTGCTCGACGTCGAGCGCGTTCACCGAAAGCCGTAGGAGTAGGCAGCGGGTTCAGCCGGGAAGCCGGACGATGGCGTCGATCTCGATCTGCGCGTCCTTCGGGAGACGCGCCACCTGGACGGCGGCGCGAGCCGGGGCCGGTGCTGCGAACCAGGTGGCGTACGCGCGGTTCATGGTCGCGAAGTCGTTCATGTCGGCGAGATAGACGGTCGTCTTCACGACATCGTCGAGCGTCGCGCCGGCCGCGCGGACGATGGCCTCGAGACTCCGGAGCACGCGGTCAGTCTGCGCCGCCACGCCGCCGTCGATCAGCTCCCCGGTTTCGGGATCGATCGGTACTTGTCCGGAGACGAACAGAAGGTCGCCGGCCCTGACGGCTTGCGAGTACGGGCCGATCGCGGCCGGTGCGCCGGTCGACGTGATTGGGGTCCGCGCCACGTGAGGTCCGGTCAGGCGGCCTTCGTGATCCGATTCGAGCGGATGCAGCGGGTGCAGACGCGCACGCGCTTGACCCGGCCGTCGACGACGGCGCGAACCGATTGGACGTTGGCCTGGAACCGCCGGCGCGTGACGTTGTGGGCGTGACTGACGTTGCGCCCTACGACGGGTCCCTTTCCACAGAGCTCGCAGCGTTTCGCCATGGATTGAGTCTCTCCCCAGGGGTCGAAACGGAGATTGTATACCACCGAGCCGCTTCGTCACCACGAACGTTTACGGGGGCAGGATCAGTCCGGCTGGCGTCGACCGGCCGGCCGCGTCGCCGGACGGAGTGCGCTCCGCGCCGCCGGCCGCCGACGTCCAGATCCGTCTGAGCATCGCCAGCCAGGCGCGTTCGTTGTCGCCGTCGTCGAGCGCGCGCCGAGCCTCGTGGGCCCCGGCTTCCACGCGCCGCAGGACACCGGCGGTGTCGTGATCCGACAGGTGGGCGCCGTCGGTGCGGTCGGTCTCGACGAGCTGCTTCAGTTCCAGGGCCAGCCTCTGCCCGGCCGCCGTGCCGGCGGCGTGCTCGTATACGATGCCGCGGCTCGCCGTCTCGTAGGTCCGGGCGAGGGCTGCCGCGGCCTGCTCGACGTCCGCGTCGACGAGGCCGGGGGCGTCCGGCCGGTCGCCGGCGAGATACTCGAGGAGCATTGCGGTCAGCCGCTGCTGGGGCCCCGTCAGGCCGTGCAGCAGGGCGACGAGGAACCCTCCGTCGCGCTCGCGCTGCCGCTGGATGACGGCGGGGGGATGCGTCGTCGCCGATTCGAGGTACACGCAGTCCGGTGGGCACGCGATCTGCTTGCGTCGCTTGGCGCCGCAACACCCGGAGCAAATCTGTTCCCCGAGGGCGGGGCAGGCTCGGCGCGCTCGCCGGCGACCGCAGAGCGGACAGACAGGCTTGGCCATGGCTTCTCGTTACGGAGGCTCAGCTTCGCACAACGCGCAGCCCGGATCAACGTTGGGGTTGGTGGCGCCTTCGCCTGGCGGATCTCGCAGCGGACGCCTGTCCACTGGAGAGGGCGACCGATTGCGGGAAACCGAAGAGCGGTCGTCGTCGTCTAAGTGATTGTGGCCGGTTCGATGCCGGCACGCAGTTTGCTTTTCGATGTGGCGGAAGGAGCCGTCATCATGAGCACGAAGACGAAGAACCGTATGGACAAGGCCCGCTACGACGAGCTCAGGTGCATTCTGGAGGCGCGACGCCTCGAGATCATCGGGGAGGTCCAGCACAAGATGCGGGATGTACGGGCCGAAGGGGCCGCGGCGCCGCTGCATGACGTTCGCGACGATGCCGAGACCTCCGAGGCCGACATCCAGGACGATATCGAGTTCGCTCTGCTGCAGATGAAGGCGGAGACCTTGAACAAGATCGCCGACGCGCTGTCCCGCCTCGACGAGGGGACGTTCGGCTACTGCTACGAGTGCGGGAAGGAGATCTCCAGCCGGCGGCTGCGTGCATTGCCGTTCGCGGTGCGTTGCACGGATTGCGAGGCGATCCGGGAGGTCGAGCTGGAGCGCGAGGTGCATGTCGCCCGGCGCGGGGCGGTATCATTGTTTGCCGATGTCGTCGGCTGACGCAGCGCTTCGGAGCTCGTTGCCCGGAGTGTCGCCTCGCCGGGGCGGTGCACGATGAACGAGGAATCCACGCGTCCGGACGCGCCGGCGTCTCCGCCGGAAGAGCGCGAGCTGTCGGTTCCGGCGGAGCTGCCGATCCTGCCGCTCCGCGACACGGTGTTGTTTCCCGGCGCGTTCATGCCGCTGGCGGTGGCCCGGGAGAGTTCCGTGCGGCTGGTGGAGGCCGCCGTCGAGGGCGAGCAGCTCGTCGGGGTCTTCACGCAACGCGAAGCGTCGGTCGAAGAGCCGGGTCAGGCCGATCTCTACGGTATCGGCACCATCACCCACATTCACAAGATGTTCAAGCTGCCGGATGGCAGCCTGCGGCTCATCGTGCAGGGGCTGGCCCGCGTCACCCTGGACGGAATCACCGCTTCGGAGCCCTTCCTGCGTGCGGCCGTGCGCGCCGCGGAGGAGGTCGTGTCCGACGGCGATCGTCTCGAGGTGGACGCGTTGCAGCGGAACATCAAGAACAACTTCCAGCAGGTGGTGTCCCTTTCACCCCTGCTCTCCGACGAGCTGCAGGCGCTGTCCGGGAACATCTCGGAACCGGGCAAGCTGGCCGACTTCATCGCGGCCAGTCTGGCGACGCTGGCTACGGCCGCCAGGCAGCAGGTCCTGGAAACGCTCGATGTCCGCGCCCGAATGGATCATCTGAACCGCATCCTGGTCAAGGAGATCGAGGTGCTGGAGCTCGGCTCGAAGATCCAGTCGGAAGTGCAGTCGGAGATGGGCAAGAGCCAGCGCGAGTACCTGCTGCGCGAGCAGCTCAAGGCGATTCGGAAGGAGCTGGGCGAGAACGACGACCAGGCCAAGGAGATCGAGGAGCTGCGGCAGAAGATCGAGGCGGCAGGCATGCCGGAGGCCTCGCTGAAGGAGGCGTTGCGCGAGCTCGACCGCCTCTCGCGCATGCCGGTGGCGGCGGCCGAGTACACCGTGTCGCGCACCTACATCGACTGGCTGATCGCCCTGCCCTGGAATCAGCGGACCGAAGAGAAGATCGATCTCGCGCGGACGCGGAAGACGCTGGACAGCGACCACTCCGGACTCGAGAAGGCGAAGGACCGCATCCTCGAATACCTCGCCGTGCGGAAGCTGAATCCCGACGTGAAGGGTCCGATTCTCTGCTTCGTCGGCCCGCCCGGGGTCGGCAAGACGTCGCTGGCCAAGGGCATCGCCGCGTCCATGGACCGCAAGTTCGTACGCGTTTCGCTGGGAGGCATGCGGGACGAGGCCGAGATCCGCGGCCATCGGCGGACCTACATCGGCGCCTTGCCGGGGCAGATCATGCAGGGGCTCCGCCGCGCCGAGTCGAAGAACCCGGTGTTCATCCTCGACGAGATCGACAAGCTGGGGATGGACTTCCGGGGCGACCCGGCTTCCGCGCTTCTGGAGGTGCTCGATCCGGAGCAGAACTCGACGTTTCGCGACCACTACGTCGACCTGCCCTTCGATCTCTCGGAAGTGCTCTTCATCACGACCGCGAACGTCCTCGATCCGATCCCGCCGGCGCTGCGCGACCGGATGGAGGTCCTCGAGTTGCCCGGGTACACGGAGGAGGAGAAGCTGCTCATAGCCACCGAGCACCTCCTCGGCCGGCAGGTCGAGAACCACGGCCTGACGGCCGAGCAGGTGCGCTTCACCGAGGAAGCCTTGCGCGCCGTCATTCGCGGCTATACGCGCGAGGCCGGAGTGCGCAACCTCGAGCGCGAGATCGGCGCTCTCTGCCGCAAGGTGGCACGGCGGCGGGCCGAGGGGGACGAGTCGGCGGTCGAGATCAGCGCCGATGTCGTCGTCGAGATGCTGGGTGCGCCTAAGCATCTCGATGAGGAGGTGGCGCAGCGCACCAGGCGACCCGGCGTGGCCATCGGGCTGGCGTGGACGCCGGTGGGCGGCGACGTGTTGTTCGTCGAGTCCCGCCGGATGAGCGGCAGCGGCACTCTCACGCTTACCGGGCACCTGGGCGACGTGATGAAGGAGTCGGCGCGCGCCGCGCTCTCGTGGCTGCGGGCCAACGCGTCCCGCTACGACGTCGATCCGGCCTTCTACGGCGAGGCCGAGGTGCACCTGCACGTGCCGTCGGGCGCCATCCCGAAAGACGGGCCTTCGGCCGGTGTCACGATGGTCGCCGCGCTGGTCTCAGAGCTGACCGGGCGCCCGGTGCGGGGCGACCTGGCCATGACCGGCGAGATCACCCTTTCCGGAAACGTGCTCCCCGTCGGGGGCATCAAGGAGAAGGTGCTGGCTGCGCGCCGGCTCGGGATCGTCGAGGTGGTCCTTCCGAGGCAGAACGAGAAGCACGTCAACGAGGATCTCAGCGAAGACCTGCGCCGCGAGATCGACGTGCACTACGTGTCGATGATCGACGAGGTGCTGGACCTGGCGTTGCTGCCCGCCCCGCCGGCGCCGCCCCGGACGAAGGACCCGGCCGGAGCCGCGCGGGTACACGAGACAGTTCAGTAGGTCCGGGCCGGCGCTACACGAGCCGCAGGCCCAGCGCCGTCTTCATGTCGGCCACCGGTTCCTCGGCGACCATCCGCCGCGCCTCGTCCAATGTGAAGATCCGCGGTTCGAGCACCTCGTCGGCGTCCAGCGCGAGAGCGGACACGGCGGTGAGCCCCGTCAGCCGGTAGAAGGCCATCACCTCGTCGCAGTACCCGGGCGTCGGATAGAACGCGCCGATCCGCTCCACGGTCTCCGCCGTCCAGCCGGTCTCTTCCTCGCACTCGCGTCGCGCCGCCGCTCTCGGGTCCTCGCCCGGCTCGACGTTTCCGGCCGGCAACTCCCAGATCCAGCGGTCGACGGCGTACCGGTACTGCCGGACCAGGATCACCCGCTCCGGGTCGGGCAGCGGCACGAGAATCACCGACGCCGGGTGTCTGACGACGTCCATCGTCGTCTCGCGCCCGTTCGGCAGCCGTACCCGGTTCTGCAGCGCTCGGAAGACGCGCCCCTGGTGGACGGCGCGGCTGTCGAGCGTGGTGGCCCGCGGCTCCTTCACGGTTGTTCCTCCGGCTCCGGCGGGAGCGCTGCAGGGTGGTGCCGGCCGGCGGCTCTGCGCAGCGTGACGGCGCGGATCGCGTCGGCTACATGCTGCAGGTCGTCCGGGAGCGCGCACGAGACCTCGATGCGCCGGCCGTCGCGCGGATGGGCGAACGCCAGCCGCGCCGCGTGAAGAAACGGCCGGTGAAGTCGCTGGACGACCCGCAGGTGCGGCGGCGGGTGACGCCTGCAACCGCCGTAGACGGAGTCGCCGACCACGGGATGGCCGACGGCGCTCAGGTGGACGCGGATCTGGTGCGTGCGGCCGGTGGCGATGGCGACCTGGACGAGCGTGACGCCGTCGAGCGGCTCGGCGGTCACCACGCGCGTCACGGCCTCGCGCGCCCGGCGCGACCGCACCGAGATGCGCTTCCTGTCGACCGGGTCGCGGCCGATCGGCAGGTCGATCCGTCGCCCCTGCCGCACCAGGCCCCAGACGAGCGCGGCGTACTCCTTCTCGACCTCCCGGTCCGCGAACTGCCGTGCGAGCTCGGCATGCGCCCGGTCGTGCTTGGCGACGACCAGCGCTCCGGAAGTGCCGCGGTCGAGACGGTGCACGATGCCGGGACGCAGTTCGCCGCCGATGCCGCTCAGGTCCTGTACGTGGTGCAGGAGCGCGTTGACCAGGGTGCCGTCCGCGTGACCGGCGGCCGGATGCACGACCATGCCGGCGGGCTTGTCGACGACCACGAGGTCCGCGTCGTCGTAGAGGACGTCGAGGGGGATCGCCTCGGGTCGCGGCGTCGCCGGGGCAGGCGCGGGCATGTCGAGCCGCACGACGTCGCCGGCGCGGACCGCGGTGCCCGGGCGGGCCGCGGTGCGGTCGAGCTCGACCCGACCCTCCCGGATCAGCCGCTGGATCTGGGACCGGGTGCGGTCGCCGAGTCGGTTCGCGAGAAACCGGTCAAGGCGCGAGCCGGCACCGTCGGCCGGCACGCGGAGATCGATGTGCTCGGCCGGTGGCGGCTCGCCGCTGTCGCGGGTGGCCATGACTTGTGCGCCGCGCCCGGCTGCGGTCAGGCGCCGGTCCGGGCCGTCGCGGGCCCCGGACTCGATCCGCCGGAGCGCGCCAGCAGCACGAGCATCGCGATGCTCAGCGGAACCAGCAGCACCGAGACGAACTGCGAGGTGGAGAGCGCGTCGAGGACCGTGCCGCGGGGGTCGCCGCGGTAGAACTCGATCACGAAGCGCACTGCAGGATAGAGCAGCAGATAGGCCCAGAAGGTGCGGCCCGGGAACGGACGCCCCCGGCGCTCGACGGCGAGCAGGACGCCGAGGATGACGAGGGCGGCGACCGATTCGTAGAGCTGCGTCGGGTGCAGGCTGACGTCGAGCGGCGTGCCGACGTTGGCCGCCGCCAATGGGTTGGTGAACGTGATTCCCCAGGGCAGATCCGTCGGGTGGCCGTAGCAGCAGCCTGCGAGGAGACAGCCGAGGCGGCCGACCGCCTGACCGGCCGCGATGCCGGGGGCGAACGCGTCGCACGTCGTCCACAGGGGCATGGCGTGCCGCCGCATGTACCAGAATGCCACCGCCACCGAGAGCAGCATGCCCCCGTAGAAGACGCCGCCGGAACGGACCAGGGTCCACAGTTCCGCCGGATTGCGCGAGAAGTGGTCGAACTCCACCACGAACAGCAGCAGCTTCGCGCCGACCAGGGCGCTGACGATGATCGCGATCCCGAGGTCCATGACCCGCTGCCCGTCGAGCCCGCGCGCCCGGCCGCGCGCCACCGCCACTTGCAGCCCGAGCAGGTACGCCGACACCAGCAGCAGGCCGTACGAGTAGATGCTGATCGCACCGAGTTCAAGCAGCTTCGGATACATGGGCGTTCAGGAAGACCATGTCGAGGATGAGGCAGCAGGTGCCGACGGTGATGCCGGCGTCGGCGACGTTGAAGGCCCAGAAGTGCCAGCTTCCCCAGTAGACGTCCACGAAGTCGACGACGTAGCCCGACGCGATGCGGTCGATCAGGTTCCCGATCGCGCCGCCGATGATCGCGGCCAGTCCGAGCCGGGCCAGCGGCTGACCCGGCGGAACCCGGCTCGCGTACAGGGTGATGGCGATCAGGGCGAAGAGGCCGATCGCGGTCATCAGCGCCCGCTTGAAGGGGATGTCGACCGCGTTGAGCAGTCCGAAGGCGGCGCCCGTGTTGCGAACGTAGCTGAAATCGAGCAGTCCGGGGATGATGGTCACGCTCGAGTACAGCGGCAGCCAAGCGTGCACCATGGCCTTCGAGACCTGATCGAGAAGCACGATCCCGACGACGATGCTCAGCATCAGGCCACGCGACGGGAAGGCCGGCGCTGCCGTCCCCGCCTCGGAGAAAGGGCGCCGATCGGCAGTCGATGGGCCGGCGGGCGGTGGTTCAGCCGACACTTTCCATGGCCTCCGACAACGTATCGACGCAGCGGCTGCACAGGCCGGCCGGGTCGCCGCCGCTCAACGACGGCACGTAGCGCCAGCACCGGTCGCACTTGACGCCCCCGGCGCGCTGCACCTCGATAGTCGCCGCGCCCCCCGGCTCGGTGAACCGGGCGCCGGCGGCGGTCGCCTCCACCGCGTCCAGCGGCAGCTCCGGATCCGGCGCAACCGAGACGTGCGACGTGATGAACAAGGTAGCCAGGTCGGCGGCGTACCGTTCGGCGAGCTCGGCCGTCGACCCGTTAGCGCGCATCGAGACGCTGGCCTCCAGCGAGGTGCCGACCGTCTTCTGCTGGCGGAGCCACTCGAGCTCGACGTTGACGGCGTCGCGCAGAGCCAGCAGCCGCTGCCAGCGGGCGAGCAGGTCGCGGTCGACCAGCGCTCCGCAGTCCGCCGGCAGATCCGCCAGGTGCACGCTGTCCTCGCGCGCGCCCGGCAGAAAACGCCAGAGGTCGTCGGTGGTGACCGGCAGGATCGGGGCGAGCAGGCGCGCCAATCCGTCGGTCATCGTGTAGATGGCGGTCTGCGCCGACCGCCGCGCCCTCGACCGCGGCGCGAACGTGTAGAGCCGATCCTTGGAGATGTCGACGTAGAACGCACTCAGGTCGACGGTGAGGAAATGGTTCACGGCGTGCGCGATCGGCTGGAATTCGTAGCGCTCGTAGGCGGCGAGGATCGTGCCGGCGATCTCCCCGTAGCGCGCCAGGGCGTAGCGGTCCACCTCCTCGAGATCGGCGACCGGCACGCGGTCGGCGGCAGGGTCGAAGTCGAACAGGTTTGCCACCAGAATCCGCAGCGTGTTCCGGATCTTGCGGTACGCCTCGACCACGCGGGCGAGGATCTCGTCCCCGAGACGCACCTCCTCGCGGTAGTCCACCATCGCCACCCAGAGCCGGAGGATCTCGGCGCCGTAGCGCTTGATGATGGTCTGCGGATCGATGATGTTGCCGACCGACTTCGACATCTTGCGCCCCGCCGCGTCGACGACGAAGCCGTGGGTCAGGACCTCCCGGAAGGGCGCCGCGCCGCGCGTGCCGAGCCCGACGAGCAGCGAGCTGTGGAACCAGCCCCGGTGCTGGTCCGAACCCTCCAGGTAGAGGGTTGCGGGCCACTCCAGATCCGGCCGCTGGCCGAGCACGGCCTCGTGGCTCGAACCCGAGTCGAACCAGACGTCGAGAATGTCGCGCTCGCGCTCGAAGGTCCGGCTCCCGCACGACGGGCAGGCGAAGTCCGGCGGCAGGAACTCGTCGAGGTCCCGCTCGTACCAGGCGTCGGCGCCGTGCTTCTCGAAGATCGTGGCCGCCTGCCCGGTCAGGGCCGTCGTCAGCGTCGCCTCGCCGCACGACGTGCAGTAGAGGGCCGGAATCGGCACGCCCCATGACCGCTGGCGCGAGATGCACCAGTCGGGCCGGTTGGCCACCATGTTGCGGATCCGTTCTTCTCCCCAGGTGGGAAACCACTTGACTCCCGCGATGGCGTCGAGCGCCCGCTGCCGCAGTCGACCCCGGTCGAGAGCGATGAACCACTGCGAGGTGGCGAGGAAGATGACCGGGTGGTGGCAGCGCCAGCAGTGGGGGTACGAGTGCTCCAAATCGGAACGGCGCCAGAGGCGGCCCCGCTCGGCGAGGGCGGCTTCCACCCGCGGGTTGGACTCGAAGACGCCCATCCCGCCGAACAGATCCACGTCGTCCGCGAAGTGACCGCCCGGGCCGACCGGCGCGTAGACGTCCAGGCCGTACCTGACTCCCGTATGGAAGTCGTCCGCGCCGTGTCCCGGCGCGGTGTGCACGGCCCCCGTGCCCTGATCGAGGGTCACGTAGTCGGCCAGCACCGCGATCGAGTCGCGGTCGTACAGCGGATGCCGGAACCGCAGCCCCTCCAGGTCGGCTCCCCGGAACGTCGCGAGCGGCGCCTCGAACGCCCGGCCGGTCTGCCCGGCGACGCGGTCGGCCAGCGGCTCGGCCAGAATCACGGCGGCCGCCCGTCCGTCCTGCGTCGTGGTCTCGTATGCCGCGTAGGTCACCTCGGGGTGAAAGGCGACGGCGAGGTTCGACGGAATGGTCCACGGCGTCGTCGTCCAGATCAGCACCCCCGCGGCGCGGTCGGCCAAGGCCGGCGCCAGCGCGCGCAGCGCCGGCTCGCTCGCGGTGGACAGTGGGAACTCCACGAAGATCGACGGCGACCGGTGCGGCTCGTACTCGACTTCCGCCTCGGCCAACGCCGTGCGGCACCTGATGCACCAGTGCACCGGTTTCTTGCCGCGGTAGACGAGGTCCTGCTCCACGAACCGGCCCAGCGCGCGGACGATGGTCGCCTGGTAGGCGTAGCGCATCGTCAAGTACGGCGCGGCCCAGTCGCCGAGCACCCCAAGTCGCCGGAAGCCGGCGCGCTGCACGTCGATGTAGCGCGCCGCGTACCGCCGGCACTCCCGCCGCACGTCGGCGACGCTCATGTCCCGCTTGCGCTTGCCCAGCTCGCGGTCCACGCGCAGCTCGATCGGCAGTCCGTGGCAGTCCCAGCCGGGCACGTAGGGCGCGTCGAAGCCGGCCATCGTGCGGGCTCGGACGATGAAGTCCTTCAGGATCTTGTTCAGTGCGGTGCCGACGTGGATCTCGCCGTTGGCGTACGGCGGCCCGTCGTGGAGCACGTAGCGGGGCGCGCCGCGCCGCCGCTCCCGGATCCGGCCGTACAGATCCGTCTCCTCCCAGCGGGCGATCGCGTCCGGCTCGGTGGCGGGCAGCCCGGCCTTCATTCGAAAGCCGGTCCGCGGCAGGTTCAGGGTCTCTTTCCAGTCGGGCATGGCGAGGGGGCGCGCGGTGGCGCCGTGGCCGGCGGCGCCACCCGCTTCAATTATAGTGCAAATATAATGGTCCTCATGCCGGTCGGGACGCCCCCCGCGCCGCGCGCCGCGCGCTCCCGCACCGGCCCCGCGCGACGCGTCAACGCCGTCTTCTTCGACGTCGACTTCACCCTCATCCATCCCGGACCCGCCTTCGACGGCGAGGGCTACCGGGCCTTCGCCGCGCGCCACGGTCTGCAGGTCGACGCGTCCCGTTTCGAGGAGGCGGTGCGCGAGGCCTCCGTGGAGCTCGAACGGCTGCACGACGGCGCCTACCGGCCGGAGCCGTTTCTGCGCTACGTGTCGCGCGTTCTGGCCCGGATGGGCGCGGTCGGCGACGGCATCGAGGCCTGTTCGCTTCAGATCTACGACGAGTGGGCCCTGTGTCACCACTTCACGCTCTACGACGACGTCTCGCCGACGCTGGCGACCCTGCACGCGGCCGGTTACCGCATCGGCCTGATCTCCAACACGCACCGCTGCCTGGACTCGTTCCAGTCCCACTTCGCGTTGGAGCCGTTCATCACCGCCGCCGTGTCCTCGTCCGATCACGGGTACCTGAAGCCGCACCCGAGCATCTTTCGCGCCGCTCTCGACCGCATCGGCACGTCCGCGGCGGACGGGGTCATGGTGGGCGACAGCATGGTCCACGACATCGCGGGAGCCCGCCGGGTAGGCATGGCGGCAGTGCTGCTCGTCAGATCCGGGCAGCCGCCGGAGCCCGTGGACGGCGTGCCGGTGATCCGGACGCTCGCCGAGCTTCCGGGCCTGCTCGCCAGGGGCTGCGGCGGGAGCCGCCCTGCGCAGGCTGACGGGAGCTGACGCGGGAGGCGCGCCGTCGCCGCATCGGCAGAGACAACGGCCGGCGATGGGAGTAGGATGGGGCCATGGGTATCGCGACACCGTGGCACGCCGCATCGTCGCGTTCCGCGCGGATCCGGACGCGCGCCTTCACCGTCCTCGCCGTGCTCGTCGTATGGGGGCTTCGCGCCACGCCGGCGGAGGCCCAATGGCGCCTCTACGTGCAGGCGTTCGAGCGGTCGACCGGCGCCATCGTCACCGATCTCGCCGTGCCGGAGGTGATCGTCCGCGAGGACGGCTTCGCCCTTCCGGTCGTCGACGTGCGGCCGGCCAATCTGCCCACCAAGCTGGTGGTTCTGGTGGACAACAGCCGCACCGCGGCGCGGGCGTTCGACCGGATCCGCGACGGGCTGCGCACCTTCTTCGGCCGGATGCCGAACCAGGAGGTGTCGCTGCTGGCCCTGTCGCCCCGGCCCCGCTGGTTGGTGCAGGGGGCCATCGGACAGGAGGAGATCGAAGCCGGACTGCGACGGATGGAGCTCGGGGGGCGGTCGATGCGACTCATCGACGGCCTGGCGGAGGCGGGCGACTGGATAGCCGAAGACGACGGGCCGCACCGCCCCGTGATCGTTCTCGTCGCGTCGTCGGGGCGGGACCGGAGCGATGACCGCAACGAGAGGTTCCTGGACACCGTCGAGCGGTTGCTCCGCCAAGGGGTGACCGCGCACACGCTGCTGATGCTGCCGCCGGCGCCCGGCTCGCTGCAGCGGCGGCTGTCGGTCGCCGAGGCCGTCGGCCGCGATCTGGAGGAATTCACCGGCGGGTCGCAGGCCACCATCTTCCTCGGCTCGCGCCTGGACGACCCGCTGAGCGACATCGCGACTCGCATAGGGCGACGGAACCGCGAGCTGTCGAGACAGCATATCGTTCGCTTCGAGCGTCCGAACGACCTTCCGCCGGGGCGGATTCAGGTGGACGTGCTCCGGCTCGGGCTCCGCTACGTGGTGTCGGCGGACGGCAAGCTGGCCGAATGAACCCTGGCCGGACGGGCGGGCGCGCGCCGGCCGCGGTTGCCTCGTGAGACGCCGGCGGGTCGGCGCACGTCACGGCGCGGGCGGCGCCGCCGTCTCGAGGCGTTCGGCCTCAGCGAAGTGGCGTCGAGCCCCGTCCGCATCGCCCAGCTCCTCCAGCGCGATCCCCAGGTTGCGGTGTGCGCGTACGCCCGCCGGATCGAGTCGGACCGCCTCGCGGAAGGCCTCCGCCGCTTCCGCCATGCGACCTGCCGAGGCGAGGGCGATCCCGAGGTTGTTGTGCGCCTCGGCGTCCTCCGGCCACGCTTCCACCGCGAACCGGAACTGCTCGGCCGCCTCCGCGTACAGGTTCGCGGCGAGCAGCGCGTTGCCGAAGTTGTAGCGCAGATCGCCGGTGGCGGGGTCGGCCGCGATCGCCTGCCGATAGTGCTCGATGGCGCGTTCCGGCTCGCCCCGGGCGGCCAGGGCGCTGCCGAGGTTGCTGTGGGCCTGGGCGTAGTCGGCGTCCAGGGTCAGGGCGGCCTCGTACAACCCGATGGCTCGCTCCATGTCCCCCTGCTCGCGGTACGCGGTGGCCAGGTTGTTGTAGGACGCGGCGCGCATGTGGTCCTTCGACAGCAGCGGCCAGTTGGCGGCGGCGATGCAGGCGAGGACGAGTCCCGCGACGAGGGGCGCGTGGGCGATGGTGGCGGTGCGCCGTGCGACGCGCGCCAGATGCTCTCCTCCGGCGGCCGCGAACAGCACGAGGAACGGCGCAAGGGGGTAGCGGTAGCGGGCGAAGACGTAGAACGCGATCACGCTCGCCGCGTACGTGCCGAGCATCAGGTGCAGCGGCAGGAGCCGCCGCCGTTGCGGCCAGGTGACCGCGATGCCGACCGCGGCGAGAGGCACGAGCAGTCCGAAGTGGGTGAGCCAGCCGGTTGCGGCCAGCGGCAGGGAGTGCTCCGCGTGGGCGTACTGGCTCTCGGTGTCGATCACCTCGACCGCGTTGAAGGTGAGCGCCGTCTTGCGGCCCAGCAGCAGTAGCCAGCGCCCCGGCGCCGCCGCGATGTCGTCGAACGCGCGGTTCAACCAGTAGCGGGAGACGCCGGCCGGCGACAGGTCCCGTCCAACGGCCGCCTCGGCCAGTGCGGTCGCGTCGTCGCGCTCGAACGCCGCATCGCCCCGGCCGTAGCGCAGCGGGCGATAGGCGCCGTCGGCTTCGGCGTTGTTCCCGATGTAGAAGTTCGGCCCGAACTGCGACGTGGTCAGGTGCCACTCTCCGCCGACGACGCCGTTGCGCCCGGCGACCGGAACCAGCAGGATGGCGATCCCGGCGGCCACGAGCGCCGCCTGCCGCAGCCAGTCGCGCCGTTCCCGTCGTTCGAGCCAGAACCAGAGCCCCAGCGCTCCCGCCAGGATCAGCGCGTTCTCGCGGGTCAGGCAGAGCGCGCCGAGCAGGGCGCCGATGCCGATCCAGCGCCGGGCGGGAGGCGCGCCGTCCAGGGTGCAGCCGAGGAGCCAGAGGAGTCCCGTCAGCAGGAAGACGTCGACCACCGACTTCTGCAGGGTCGCGTCGACGAAGATTGCCGGCGCATAGAGGGCCAGCGCCACCCCGGCGGCGATGCCCACCCGCGGCGAGAAGAAGCGTCCCCCGGCCGCCGCGAGCAGGACGGCCGACGTCGAGCCCAGCACGGCCTGACAGACGCGCACGACGGTGACGTCCGATCCCAGCGCGGCATACACCACGCCGAGGAGATAGGGATAGAGCGGCGCCTGGTAGAAGACCTCGGAGCCGAGCCAGTCGCCGGCCGCGAGCTCCCGCGCCCAGCGATCGTAGCCCGCGGAGTCGCCGAGCAGGAGGTCGCCGAAGGGGGAGGCGCCGAGCTGCCAGACATGGACGAGTCGGACGAACAACGCCACGGCGAAGATGGCCGCGAGGGCGGGCGCTCCGACGGCAGGCCGCGCGGCGGCCGGCGCGGCGCGGCTTGCCGTGCCGCGGACCCCGCGTTCCCGGCGCACGCGGCGCCGCTGGGCTGCTCGTCGTCCCATCGTTCTCGTGCCCGTAACTATAGCGACAGCGACGCTTCGCGCCGCGGCCGCCGTTCCGTGTCGAGCTCGGGGTTCCTTTTGTGGCAGACTCGCCCGGAGCCGCCATGGCCGACGTTCGATCCGCGCCCATCGCCTCGATTGCTTCGATTGCCGCCGGCGCCGTGGTCGTTGCGGCCTGTGCGGTCGAGCCCGGCGGCGGCGGCGCGCCGCCGCGCCGGGATCTGGGCGCCGGTGAAGAGGGCGTGGCCTACGTCGACGATGCGGCCTGCGCCGACTGCCACGCGCGTGAGCACGAGGCATGGTCCGGCTCGCATCACGACCTCGCCATGCAGGAGGCCACGGCGGGGACCGTGCTGGGCGACTTCGACGACGCCACGTTCACCCACTTCGGCGTGACCTCCCGCTTCTTCCGGCGGGACGGTCGGTTCTTCGTCAACACGGAGGGCCCGGACGGGCGACTCGCCGACTTCGAGCTGGCCTACGCCTTCGGCGTCGAGCCGCTGCAGCAGTACCTGGCTTCGTTCCCCGGCGGTCGCCTGCAGAGCCTGACGATCGCGTGGGACACGGAGCGCGGTCGGTGGTTCCACCTCTATCCGGACCGGGAGATCCGGCCGGACGACCCCCTGCACTGGACCGGCCGCTACCAGCGCTGGAACACGATGTGCGCCGAGTGTCACTCGACCCGTCTGCGCCCGCGCTACGACGCGGACGGCGATACCTATCGCACCACCTGGGCGGCGATCGACGTCGGCTGTCAGGCGTGTCACGGACCCGGCGCGGCGCACGTCGAGCGGGCGCGCGCGGCCCCGGAAGCGAGGGCGCCGGCGCCGTCCGCGGCCGGTCTGCTCGTCGATTTTCCGGCCGGCGGGGCCGCGGCCGAGATCCGGGCCTGCGCCGGCTGCCACTCCCGGCGGCAGCGCCTCACCGAGACGGATCGCCCCGGGCGTCCGTTCCTCGACGACTTCCTGCCCGCGCGGCTCGACGCGGGCCTGTACCACGCGGACGGGCAGATCCAGGACGAGGTCTACGTCTGGGGGTCGTTCGTCCAGAGCCGGATGCACGCGGCGGGCGTCCGCTGTTCGGACTGCCACGACCCGCACCGGCTCGGGCTGCGGGCGCGGGGCGACGCGGTCTGTCTCCAGTGCCACCGTGAGGCGCCGGTCGAGCGGTTTCCGTCGCTGACCCCCGGCCGCTACGACACGCCGGACCACCACTTCCACGACCCGCAGTCGGCCGGGGCGCGCTGCGTGAGCTGCCACATGCCGGCGCGGACCTACATGCGGGTCGACCCGCGCCGCGATCACGGCTTCCGCATCCCGCGTCCGGACCTGTCGGCGGCACTCGGCACGCCGAACGCCTGTACGCAGTGTCACCCGGAGCGGCCGGCCGGTTGGGCGGCGGACCGGGCCGCCGAATGGTGGGGGACGCCGTCGGAGCCGCACTTCGCCGAGGCGTTCGCGGCGGCCCGCGCCGGAGATCGGGAGGCGGAGGCGCCGCTGCGGGCGGTGGCGGCCGACGAGTCCCTGCCCGCCATCGTGCGGGCGACCGCGGTCGAATCGCTGCGCCGGTCCGGCCCCGCCGCGCTGCCGGTCATCGAGGCGGCGACGGCCGATTCCGACCCGCTCGTCCGCGCGTCCGCGGCGGCCGGGCTCGGCCGGTTGCCGCCGCGGCGCCGGGTCGCGGTGCTCGGACCCCTGCTCGACGACCCGATCCGGGCGGTGCGCGTCGAGGCGGCCCGCGGGCTCGCCGGCGTTCCGCCCTCGATCCTCACGGAAGCGCAACGGGTCGCGTTCGAAGCGGCGCGGGGGGAGCTGGTGGACGCCCAGATGGCCGCGGCCGACCAGCCCGCCGCACACCTGAACCTCGGCGTCCTGGCCGCCGCCGAGGATCGCCTGGGGGATGCCGAGGCCGCCTATCGGACGGCGCTCGGGCTCGACCCCTTCTTCCTGCCGGCGCGCTTCAACCTCGCGACGCTGCTCAACCGCGAGGGGCGCAACGCCGAGGCCGAGACGATCCTGCGCGCCGGTATCGACCGGGTGCCGGACGACGGGGAGCTGCACTACTCGCTGGGCCTGCTGCTGGCCGAGGAGGGGCGTCTCGACGAGGCCGCCGAGAGCCTGGGGCGGGCGTCGGCGCTGATCCCGGACCGGGTGCGCGTCGCCTACAACCTCGGGCTGGCGCTCGAGACACTCGGCCGGCTCGCCGAGGCCGAGACAGCGTTCCTCGAGGCCGGCCGGCGCGACGCCCGGGATGCCGACGTGCTGCTCGCGCTGGCCCGGATTCTCCTGCGGCAGGGGGAGCTGGAGCGGGCGCAGGACTATGCCCGGCAACTGATCGCGGTGGATCCCGCCTCGCCTGCGGCGCAGCGCATGGCCAACGAGATCCAGCTCCGCCGGCTGCGTGCCCCTTGAGTGAACCCCTTCATCTGCTGTCCTCGCGCTCGACGTGCCTACGGATGGGAGTCTACGCCGTTCCTACGGCGCAGATCTCACCGAATCGAACCTGGAGGGGACTGCGCGCGGACAGCGCATCGATCACGGGCTGACGATTCTGTTTGCGACAGGAGACGTTCAGATTCGCCGGGTGGAAGGTGGGCCGGTAGTTCACGGCGCGCGTTGGTTCAGCAGCGCCCTGGCCGCCGCCGTCGCTTCCTCCAGCGTCGTGATCCCGCCGTCGAGTTGCCGCTCGTAGACCTGCTTCAGGATGGACCCGACGGCCGGACCGGGCGGCACGCCGAGGGCCAGCAGATGGCGGCCCATCAGAATCGGCGCCGGGGGGGCGTGCTCGACGCCGAGCGAACGGGCGCGTTCGAGAAACCAGTCCATCGCCGAGCAGTCGAAGTTGCCGGCCCGTCCCCGGCAGTCGGCTTTCGCGACGCGGGCCAGCAACTCCAGGTCCACCTTCCGCGCCAGCCGCCGGAACGCGCCGTCGCCGACCTTGGGCGCCGCATGCCACATCCCCGGCTTCAGGTGGTGCGCGACCAGGCCGAGAACCTGGCCCCGAACGCCGTAGCCGTCGAGGGTGTGGATGTTCAGCCGGTCCAGGAATGCCGTGGCGGGGGGCACCCCCATCTCCTCGTGGTTCAGCGACCGGATCCGGCCGTCGATGTGCGCGGTGGTCGCCGGCTTGCCGAAGTCGTGACAGACGGCGCCGAGCATGACCGCGAGCTGTTGGGGGCGCGGCAGGCCGTCGAGGCGCCGCCGGGCCTCGTCGATCACGAGCAGGGTATGGGTCCACACGTCGCCTTCGGGGTGCCACTCCGGCTCCTGCGGACAGTCGACGAGGGCTGCGAGCTCGGGAAACAGCCGATCGACGACGCCCATCTCGCGCGCCAGCGCGAAGCCGAGCGACGGCCGTTCGGCCAGAAGCAGCAGCTTCTCCATCTCGCCCCACACCCGTTCGGCCGGCAGGTCGTCGAGAGCGATCGTGCGGCAGAGGGCCCGGGTCGGCTCGTCGACCTCGAACTCCAGGCGCGCCGCGAGCTGAACGGCGCGCAGCACCCGCAGGCTGTCGTCGCCGAAGGTCGCAGGGTCGACCATGCGCAGGCGCCTTCGGCGCAGGTCGTTGCGTCCGCCGTGGGGATCGAGGTGCTCCCCGCGCAGCGGGTCCCAGGCCATGGCGTTGACGGTGAAGTCGCGGCGGCGCGCGGCCTCCTCCAGAGGCAGGTACGGATCGCCCGTCACTACGAAGCCTCGATGGCCGCGGCCCGCTTTCGATTCGGTGCGGGGAAGCGAGATGTCCAGGGGGCCGAGCTTGAAGACCGCGAAGCTGGCCCCGACGCTGTTGACCTGACCGAGTCCCGCGAGCACCGCCTGCAGCCGGTCCGCGGGAAGACCGAACACTTCGAGGTCGATGTCGTGCCCGTCGGCGTGCTTCGAGGCTCGGCCCTCGGCCGCCCCGGCGTTCGACGCGCGGGACAGCAGGTCGTCGCGGACCCACCCGCCGACGATGAGCGCCCGCCCGCCCGCGCCTCGGACGGCGCGGGCCACGCGGTACGCGAGATCCAGCTCCTCAGACATCGCGGGCGACCCGGAAGCCGTAGTCGGTGTAGCGGAACGCCGGGTCGAGCTTGCTGCGCGCGGCCACCCGGCTGATGGTCACCGCGTGACGCCACGATCCGCCCCGCGAGGCGCGGCGCCGGCCGCTGGGAGGACCCGCCGGGTTGCGCGGCGGCGAGCGTTCGTAGAAGTCACGCGCGTGCCAGTCGGCGCACCACTCGTGGATGTTGGCGGCGATGCCGCGGATCCCGAAGTCGTTGGGCGGGCCGAGGTCGACCGGCCAGGGTCCGTCGAGCGGCCCCCGGCCGCGGTTCGGAATCCAGGCGGGGATCGCGGCGCCCCACGGATAGTCCCGATCCTCGCGTCCCCCCCGCGCCGCCCGCTCCCACTCCGCCTCGGTCGGAAGCCGCACGGGAGTGCCCCCCAGCGACGACCGCCAGATGCAGTAGACGACGGCGTCGTTCCAGCTCACGCCCACCACCGGCAGCTCGGGATCGGCGAAGCGCGGGTTGTCCCACTCGCGCGGTGCGGCGCGGCCGGTCGCCTCCCGGAAGTGGGCGTACTCGGCCCGGGTCACCGGATCGACGGCCAGCTCGAAGGCATCGATCCAGACCCGGTGGAGCGGCGTCTCGTCGCGCTGCCCGGCGGCGCTGCCCATGACGAACCATCCGGCGGGGATGGGTCTGAACTCGCCCATTCGGAAATGATGACACGGGATCGGCGACCCGGACGGGTACGCGTTCCTCGCGGCCGCTCGCGACGACCCGTTCGGCCCGGCGCGGCAGGGTAGGAGCCTGATATGATCCCGGGTTGAGCGGTTTCAGTTGGTCGAACACGCATCACGGCTCCGCGTTCGCACCTTCGTCATCGTCATCGTCATTGTCGTCGCGGCGACGGCTCTCGCGGGTTGCTCGCTCCGCACCATGGCGGTGAACGCGGTGCTGCCGACGCTGGTCAACCCCGCCGTCTACCTGTCCGAGGAGGACCCGGAGCTGGTCCGCGACTCGCTCCCGTTCCTGCTGAAGACGATCGAGTCGATCATCGAGGCGGACCCGGCCCGACAGGACGTGCTGCTGTTCGCGAACACCGGGTTCGTGCTCTACGCCAACGCCTTCCTGCAGGCGGACGCGGCCATAGCCGAGTGGGACGACTACGACCTGGCGCTGGAGCTGAACGAGCGGGCGCGCCGGATGTACCTGCGGGCGCGGGACTACGGGTTGCGCAACGTCGAGGTCGCGCATCCCGGCATCACCGCGCGGCTGCAGTCCGACCCCGAGGCGGCGGTGCAGGTCTTCGAGCCGGAGGACGTCGAGAGCCTCTACTACTTGGGCGGGGCCTGGATGCTCGCGATTTCGCTCGGTCTGGACCGGCCGGGGCTCGTCGCCGACCTGCCGGCGGCGCGGGCCGTGCTCGACAGGGCGCTGGAACTGGATGAGAGCTTCGAGCGCGGCGCGCTCCACTCGGCCTTCGTCACGCTGGAATCGGTAGGCGAGGCGATGGGCGGGTCGTACGCGCGGGCGCGGGAGCACTTCGCGCGGGCCGTCGAGCTGTCGGACGGGCAGGACGCCGGCCCCTATCTCGCGCTGGCCGCCGGCGTCTCCATCGCCGAGGAGAACCGGGAGGAGTTCCGCGACCTGCTGAAGACCGCCCTGGCGATCGACCCGGACGAGGCGCCGGAGAGCCGGCTGTTGAACCTGATCGCGCAGAAGCGGGCCCGGGTGCTGCTGGACCACATCGACGATCTGTTCTTCGAGCCGTTCGACGAGCTCGATGAAGAGTTGGAGAATCGACCATGAGAGCGTTCCGTCTTGCCGTCGCCGTCGTGCTGCTGCTGAGCCCCGTCCTGCTCGAGGCGCAACGCGCCAACCTGCGGCTCGGCACGATCCTGCCGGCGAACTCGGTCTGGGACCGGTCGTTGCGGCAGATGGCGTCGGCGTGGCAGCGGTCCACCGACGGCCGCGTGCGGCTGCAGGTGCGGGGGACCACCGGCGACGAGTCGACCATCATCCGGCGCATGCGGCTGAACAACCCGCAGGTGGCCGCGTTGACGCTGCCCGGACTGACGGAGGTCGACGAGAACTTCAACGTGTTCGGCATCCCGTTCTTCTTCGAGTCCGACGAAGAGGCGCTGCACGTGCTCGAGGCGCTCACGCCGCGGCTGCGCGATTCGCTCGCGGACAGCGGGCTCGTCCTCCTGAACTGGGGACACGGCGGATGGGCGCACATCTTCTCGGCGCAACCCATACGCGACATGCGCGATCTGCAGAGGGCGAAGCTCTTCACGTCCGCCGGCGACGACGACATGGTGCGCTGGTATCGCGAGAACGGCTTCGAGCCGGTGCCGCTGGAGTTGACCGACGTCCTCATGGGGCTCAACACGGGGCTCATCGACGCCTACCCGAGCCCGCCGTACGGTGCGCTGGTGTTCCAGTGGTACCGGCAGACGTCCCACATGCTCGATATCCCCCTCAGCCCGGTCTTCGGCGCCACCGTCATGACCCAGCGGGCCTGGGCCCGCATCGGCGAGGCGGATCGCGAGGCGCTGCTCGAGGGCGCGGCGGCGATGCAGGACTTCCTGTTCGAAGAGGTGCCTCGGCAGGATCGGGACGCTACGGCCGAGATGCAGAAGCGCGGACTGACCGTTGGGGCGGTCGGCGAAGCCGAGGCCGCGGAGTTTCGCGCCGTGGCCGAGCGGCTGACCGCGACCTGGCGCGGCAGCCGGGTGCCGGCGGACATCTACGACGCGGCCGTCGCCGCGCGGAACGAGTTCCGGTCGAACTGAGGATATGCCCGCGCCGCTCCAGGCCGTTGCACGCCGCGCGGCGCCCGCGCTCGGGTTCCTCCACCGGGCGGAAGAGCTGCTCGCCGCCGGAGCGCTGGCGGCGATGGCGCTCCTTCCGCTGGCCGAGATCGTCGTCCGACCCATCGTCACCGGAGGCATCCCCGGGTCGATTCCCTTCGTCCAGCACCTGACGCTGTGGGTCGGCTTCCTGGGGGCCGGCCTCGCCGCGCGGCAGAACAAGCTGATCGCGCTGGCCACCGCCACGTTCATTCCGGAGGGGGCGGCGCGGCAGGTCGCGCAGGGATTCGCCGCGACGGTGGGCGCGGCCGTCTCCGCGCTGCTCGCCTGGTCGGCGATCGACGTCGTCGTCATCGAGATGGAGGTGGGCGGCGAGATAGCGCTCGGAATTCCGTCGTGGGTCTTCCAGTTGGTGCTGCCGTTCGCCTTCGGCGTCATCGCGGTGCGGTTGGGATGGCGGGCCGGCGGGTGGCCGGCGCGCGCCGTCGCGGGGGCCGGGATTCTCATCGGCATCTGGCTGAGCGGAACGGGTGCGGCCTGCGGGCTGGGGGAGGACGCCTCGTGCGTGCTGTCCGGCGGTCCCGGCTGGCCGTGGGTGGTGCTGGTAGTGCTCTCGGCCCTGGCCGGGGCGCCGATCTTCACGGTGCTGGCCGGGGCGGCGGTCTTCCTCTACATGGTCGACGCGTTCGACCCGGCAGCAGTGCCGCTCTACGCCTACGACCTGGCGACCGAGCCGCACCTGCCGGCCATTCCGCTCTTCACCCTGGCCGGGTTCATCCTGGCGCAAGGGCAATCGTCCGGGCGGCTGCTGCAGGTGTTCCGGGCGCTGGTCGGCTGGATGCCGGGTGGGACCGCGGTGGTCTGCGCCGTCGTCTGCGCGTTCTTCACCATCTTCACCGGCGGTTCCGGGGTAACGATCCTGGCCCTCGGCGGGCTGCTCCTGCCGGCGCTCCTGCAGGACGGCTACCGCGACCGCTTCTCGGTCGGCCTGCTGACCGCCTCCGGGTCGCTCGGGCTGCTGCTGCCGCCGGCGATGCCGCTCATCCTCTATGCCATCGTCGCACAAACCGCGCCGGAGAACCTGTTCATCGGCGGCATCCTGCCCGGCGTGCTGCTGATTGCCCTGGTGGCCGCCTGGGGGATGCGGGAAGGCATCGTCACCGGGGCCGGGCGCCATGCCTTCGCCTGGGCCGATGCGCGCGGGGCGTTGTGGGCGGCCAAGTGGGAGCTGGCCCTGCCCCTGGTCGTCCTCGGCGCGCTGTTCAGCGGCCGCGCGACCCTGGTCGAGACCTCTGCCCTCACCGCGCTCTATGCGGCGATCGTGACGGGTCTCGTGCACCGCGACTTCCGCCTCGGGCCCGGACTGCAACAGGCGTTCCGCGAGTGCGTGGTGCTGATCGGCGGGGTGCTGATCATCCTGGGCGTCGCCAAGGGCTTCACCGCCTACATGGTCGACGTCGACATCCCGTTCCGACTGCTCGAGTGGACGCAGGCGCGCATCGAGTCGCCGCTGCTGTTCCTGCTCGCGCTCAACGTATTCCTGCTCATCGTCGGCTGCGTGATGGACATCTTCTCGGCCATCGTGGTCGTCGTGCCGCTCATCAGTACCATCGGGGCGGCGTACGGCATAGACCCCGTGCACCTGGGCATCATCTTCATCGCCAACCTGGAGCTGGGCTACCTGACTCCGCCGGTCGGGTTGAACCTGTTCCTCGCGTCGTACCGCTTCGACCGCCCGCTGCTGGAGGTCTACCGCGCCTCGATTCCGCTGCTCGTCATCCTCGGGATTGGCGTGCTCGTCATCACTTATGTACCATGGCTCACCCTCGGGTTGCTGGAGCTCGTGGGCCGGCAATAGCGCGCGTCCGGTCCGTTCCGGAGCGCGGTGATTCCATCCGGGAGAGTGCGTTGTGCAGGACCTTCTCCATGTTCGTTCGCTGTTGATCGCCATGCTCCTGGCGGCCCTGGCCGTCCCGCTCGCGGGCGGCGCCCCTGCCGGCGAGCAGGCCGCGGAGAGCCCCGCCCAGGCGGCGGTGGGCCCGGGCGACGAGGTCCACCTAGCCAACATCCGCCAGCTCACCTTCGGCGGCGAGAACGCCGAGGCCTACTTCTCGTTCGACGGGCAGCGGATCATCTTCCAGTCCACGCGCGAAGGGGTGCCGTGCGACCAGATCTTCACGATGAATCTGGACGGCTCGGACCAGCGGATGGTGAGCACCAGCGAGGGGCGCACCACCTGCGGCTACTTCTACCCGGACGGCGATTCGATCATCTACGCGTCGACGCATCTGGGCGGCGCCGAGTGTCCGCCGCCGCCGAGCTTCCGGATGGGCTACGTGTGGGCCATCTACGACAGCTTCGACATCTTCCGCGCGAACCTCGACGGCAGCGGGCTGACGCGGCTCACCGACGAGCCGGGCTACGACGCCGAGGCGACGATAGGGCCGGACGGGCGCGTCGTCTTCACCAGCGTGCGCGACGGCGACATGGAGATCTACTCCATGAACGGCGACGGCTCGGACTTGCGCCGGCTGACCCACCGGCAGGGTCCGGACGGCGGGCCGTTCTTCTCGCCCGACGGCTCGAAGATCATCTTCCGGGGCCGCGAGATTCCCGACGGTCCGGAGTACGACGACTTCAAGCGGCTGCTCGACCAGGGGCTGTGGCGGCCCACCGCGGTGGAGGTCTTCGTGATGGACGCCGACGGCGGCAACCTGCGTCAGGTGACCGACTTCGGCGGGGCGAGCTTCGCTCCGTACTGGCATCCCGACGGCGAGCGCATCATCTTCTCGTCGAATCTGCACAACCCCGACGGCCGCAACTTCGACCTGTTCATGATCAACCTCGACGGCACCGGCCTGGAGCAGATCACGTTCACCGACGTGTTCGACGGTTTCCCGATGTTCTCGCCCGACGGCACGAAGCTGATATTCGCTTCGAACCGCAACGCCGCGGCCGAGGGGGACACGAACATCTTCATCGCCGACTGGGTGGAGTAACGGCCAGCCCGGCGCCGCAGGGTCGCATCACGCGTCCCGGGCCGCGGCGCCGCTACTCGCCGTAACCGCGCTGATCGCCGAGCTGCTCGTGCAGCAGGCTGCGCACGACGAACAGCACGTTCGCCGGGCGTTCCGCGAGCCGGCGCATGAAGTAGGGGAACCAGTCGCCGCCGAACGGCAGGTAGATCCGCACGGCGTAACCCTGCGCCTCGAGCGCCGCCTGCAGGTCGCGCCGCACCCCGTACAGCATCTGGAACTCGAACCGATCGCTACCGATGTCACGCGCGCCGGCGGCCGCCCGCACGGCGCGGATCATGCGGGGATCGTGGGTGGCGAACGCAGGATGGACGCCGCTGTCGAGCAGCGTCTCCGTCAACTGCACGAAAGCGCTGTCGACCTCCCGCTTGTCCTGGAAGGCCACGCCCGCCGGCTCCTTGTAGGCGCCCTTCACCAGCCGGACCGGGAGGCCGAGCTCGGTGACGCGGGCGAGATCGTCCGGCGTACGGCGGAGCGCCGACTGCAGGACGACGCCGAGATGCCGGTATCCGCTCGTGCGCATCGCCGCCACGATGTCGAGCGTGCGGTCGATCAGCGTCGAGCCCTCCATGTCGACCCGGACGAAGCAGCGGCGGGCGTCGGTGTGGGTCAGGATACGCTTCAGATTGTCGCGGCACAGCCCGGTGTCGAGCTCGAGCCCGAGCTGCGTCAGCTTCACCGACAGGTTGCAGGTCATGCCGGCCAGACTGACCGACTCGATCACCCAGAGGTAGGCGATGGTGGCCGCTTCGGCCGCTTCCGGGCTGCGCACGTGCTCGCCCAGGTAGTTGAACGTGTGGAGCAGGCCGCGTTGCTCCAGCCGGCGGGCTGCGTCGATGGCCTCGGTGACGTTCCGGCCGCCGATGAAGCGTCGGGCGACCCCGTGCGGACCGCGCATGCCGTACCTGGAGGCGGCGGCCTTGAGCGCACGACTTCCCGCCAGCGCGAGAAACAGCCGGCGCGAGACGGCCTCCAGCACGGTCGAGGGGGTGAGCTCCACTAGTGAGTCAGGGCCGATTCCCCGCGATGCGCGAGCAGGTGATCGAGCGACCGCGCATAGTAGCGCAGGACCACCCGTTCGCGGACCCGGAAACGCGCTCCTTCCACCACCAGGATGCCGCGGGCCGCCAGCGGATCCGTCGCCGATTCGACGGCGGCGCAACCGGTCTCGACGTCCAGATTCGCGCCCGCGGATCGCAGGACCTCTATGAGCCCGTCGATCCTGTCCTCGAGCTCCGCGCGTTCGATGGAGGGCCGGATGGCCGCCGCCACCAGCGCCGTGGGAACGACCTTGTACAGGCGGCCGATCGCGTCGCGCACGCGGCGCTTGAGGCGAACCATGTCACGACGATTGTCGGGATCGTAGCCGTCGAAGCGAATCGGGGGTCCGAAGGTGACGATGCTCCTCGACTGGTAGCCGACGGTGTATCTCAGCATCTCCGCCAGCTCCTGGTGGAAAGGACGCTGGACGCGCTTGACCCGCTGGCGGGACAGCACGAAGTCCTCGATGACCAGGTCGTAGGCGATGGCGGTCGGTACGATGACCAGTTCCTTCTCTTTCCGATCGGCCTGCGCCGCGGCATGCAGCAGCCCGGTCTTGAACGGCTTGAGCTCGCCGCTGTAGCTGCGTCCGCCTTCCAGGTACAGGAGGAGATCGGTCCGGCGCAGCAGCTCGGCCACGTACGCCTTGAGCGTGACGAGATAGGCCGGGTCCTTCGTCCCCCGGCGAATGGGGATGGCGCCGGTGACGTGCTTCTGGATGAGCCCGAGCGCACCGCCGTAGAGGTTGCTGCCGGCCGCGATGACCGGCGGGCGGATGCCGACGTCGTCGATCACGAGCGGCTGCACCATCCAGTCGGTGTGGCTCTTGTGATTCGACGCGTAGACGACCCGCTTGGTCCGGGTCGCGGAGCGGACGATGTCGATTCCTTCGCTTATGCGATTGATCTTGCGGAGCAGCGGGTAGAGCGGATGCTGCAGCGCGCGGTATATGCGGTACCGCTGCGTGGTGCGAAGCTCTTCGAGGTAGCCGTGAATGGCGGCGTGCGCCTGATCCCGCGTCTGTCCGCCGCGACCTTCCAGATACCTGACCACTTCGTCGCGGGCGAGCACGGCTTGCGTGATCTCGTCCTGCGCCACGGCCAGCACTATAGCACGGGGATGAACCGCCTCCGGGCCCCCCGGCTATCGCTCCACGGTCACGCTGACGGGCCGTGAAAGGCGGACCGTCAACGTCGTACCGGCCGCCAGCGTCGCCGGCTCCGCGTCGCCCGCCGCGGCCGCCGCGGTGCCGCCCGCGGCCCCGGCGGCACCTCCGATCGCCGCACCGCGGCCACCGCCGAAGATCGCGCCGAGGATGGCCCCGGCGACCGCGCCGCCCCCGATTCTGGCCGCGTTGTCGCGCCCGCGGGAGCTTCCTTCACGATAGACGGTCTCGGTCACGATGGGCGCTTCGACGCCGTCGTCGAACACGACGGTATGGAAGCGGACGCCGAGGCGGGCGGCCCCTTTCAGCTTGCCGCCGCGCTCCACCATGACCACCGATCCGTTGACCACGCTGCCCGCGGGGATGGCGACCCGGCGCGACACCATCACGTCGCGCGTCACCCGCGCTCGTACATCGTCCTCCACCTGTGCGCGGTCCGTGCTGACGAACGTATCGATCTGCAGTCCGATCACGGAGTCCGCCGCGACGACGAGCTCCTCGGTTGCCGGCGGGGGAGGTCCGGCGGGGCCTCCGGTGGTCGGCGGGTCGAGGTTCACGACCGGCAGCGGCGGCAGGTTGCGGGAGATCCCGTCGTTGCGTGCAACGGCGTTCGCATCCACCTCCGCCGGCTCGGCCCGCCTCCAGCCATCGACCACGGGCAGATCGCGGCTCGCGTTCGCCGGCGGCCGGCCAACCGGTTCTGCGGGCGCCGGTGCCGCCTCCGTTCGCCGTGGCGCGGCAGCCGGTACCGGTCGCGGCGCCGGCCGCTCGACCTCCGCTCGTGGAGCCCGCGGCTCCCGGCGTGGGGGCGGCGGGGCT